>WBZL01004536.1_pt1 | contig 11924 bp, 6 predicted proteins | sample 5204291 | NCBI WGS metagenome assembly WBZL01 (sample SAMN12344345, study PRJNA552823) | activated sludge metagenome | biome: Activated sludge suspended growth; feature: Nitrification reactor; material: Wastewater; isolation source: activated sludge from nitrification reactor of wastewater treatment...
CCGGCGCCGGAACCGGTCGTCCATGTCCCGCCCGTCGCCCATGATGGCGAAGTCGCCCATGAGGTGCTGCCGGTCGATCATGGTCGCCAGGAGCCATCGTTCGCGCCCGGCGACGCCGACGGCGCCCGCGCGGCGGAATCGGTCATCGCCGCCGCGCCCGCTGGCAAGGCAGCCGGACAGCGCGCATCGCGGAAATCATCGGCGAACAACGGGATTGCCGCGCAGGCCGCGCGCCTGTTCACCTTCCTGACGCTGCTTGTCGTCTTCCTCGTTGCCGGATGGGCCATGTACGAAGCCGGCCTGTTCGGCGGGGACCAGCCGGGCGAGCGCCCGAAGCCGCCGGAACAGGGCGACGTCGAGAAGGGCGAGCCGGCGCAGCCGGTGAAACCGGCCGTCCCCGGAGACCAGGGCAGCCGTGACTGGATCATCGTCTTTTCGCCGCGCGATGCGGCAACGGTGATGGCACCAACCGGCGCGGACGCCGAAATCATCGGCACGGGAGCCGACCAGGTCCTGCGCATCCGCTCGTCGAATGGCGAGGCCGGCATCATCTTCGATGTTGGCGAAGGCATCCTCGACGGCCTGTCGGGCAAGACGGCCGTTTTCGAGATTGCCGCCCGGGCCGAGGAGGGCAAACCGACCCAGATGTCGGTGACATGCGATTTCGCCGAGCTGGGCGAATGCGGCCGCAAGCGCTTCCAGGCCGGCAACGAGACCGGCACCTTCCTGTTCGAAGTCGCGTTTCCCGCCGTCGCGGCCGGGGCGGCAGGCACGATCACCATCGTTTCCGACATTGACGGCGGCGGCAAGGCGGTCGACATCCTGGGCATCAATGTCGCCGAAAGCGCCGCCGCCGGGCAATAGTCCCGTTTGGCCGGGCCTCGCCTGGAAAGCCGTGCGGTCCCATGAAACATCTGCCGTCCGGGTCTTCGGGGAACCTGTTGCTTGACCGGCGTCTCGATGTCGCGCGCGCCCTGGCGGCGGCGGGAGATGGAGATGCAGCCATCGAAATCATGTCCGCAATCCTGGAACTGCAGCCGGATTGGCCGCTCGGCTGGGTGACGCTTGGCGACTGGTGCGCCGAGCGCGGCGATATCGCCGGCGCAAGGGCCGCGCACGGCCGGGCGCTGGAGCTCGACCCTGCTGACGCACTCGGCGCCGGATTGCGGCTCGACCGTCTCGGCGCGGTCTCCCCGGGTATGACGCCGCGCTTCGTGGAAGCCCTGTTCGACCAGTATGCCGAACGCTTCGACCATGCTTTGGTCGACACTTTGTCCTACGCGGCGCCGAAAATCCTGGCCGGCATGCTCGCCGGTGCGGGCGCGCCGGGGCGGGTCATGGACATCGGCTGCGGCACCGGCCTCATGGGGGAAGCCCTGCGCTCTGGCGCCCGCTGGCTCGAGGGCGTCGACCTGTCGGCGTCCATGCTGGCCCGGGCAGCGGAGCGACGCATCTATGATCGGCTCCACCGGGCCGATTTCCGGATCCTGCCGGCCAGCGGCGATTTCGATACCGTCACCGCGGCGGACGTCCTGATCTATGTCCCCGCCCTGGACAAGGCATTCGCCGCTGTCGCCGGGATGCTGCGCAAGGGCGGGGTGTTCGCCTTTTCGGTCGAGCGGCTCGATGACGGCGACCGCCAGGAACTCCGGGCCACGCATCGCTATGCCCATGGCGATGCTCGGGTCGGGCGCGAGCTCGACGCCGCCGGATTTGCAGTGGCAGCCACCCGCGAGGCCACATTGCGGCTGGAGCGCGCAATGCCGGTCGAAGGCCGCTTTGTCGTCGCCATCCGCCGTTGAGCGGTTGCCAATGCCGCCGCCACGGCTAGAGCTTTTGCGGTCGGGCGATTCGACGCCCGGATGATCGTGCGCCGCAAGCGCGCCGCTCAAGGAGCCGCCCGTGTCCCTGCCGGAGCGTTTCGACACCTGGTTTCGCGAGCGCGGGTGGACCCCGCGGCCGCACCAGATCGCGCTGGCCGGGATGGCGGCCACGGGCGAGTCGGCGTTGCTCATCGCACCGACGGGCGCCGGCAAGACCTTGTCGGGCTTCCTGCCGTCGCTGATCGACCTTGCCGGGCGCCCGCCGCGCCGCCCGGGATCGCCGCCGCCGGGGCTGCACACGCTCTATGTCTCGCCGCTGAAGGCGCTCGCCGTCGACATCGAGCGCAACCTTGCCCGTCCGGTCGCCGAGATGCGCCTCGACGTGACGATCGAAACCCGTACCGGCGATACGCCGCCCGGCAAGAGGCAGCGCCAGGCACTCCATCCGCCCGACATTCTTCTCACGACGCCGGAGCAACTGGCGCTGATGATCGCGCGACCGGATGCGTCGCGGTTCTTCTCCGGCCTGAAGGCGGTCATCGTCGATGAACTCCATGCCATGGTGACGGCCAAGCGCGGTCATCTCCTTGCGCTGGGCCTGGCGCGGCTGCGCACGCTTGCGCCGGACCTGCGCACGGTCGGCCTGTCGGCGACGGTGTCCGATCCGGACGCGCTGCGGCGCTGGCTGGTGGCGCAGGACCCGCCCGGCAGCGCCGCCCGGCTGGTCGAGGTCAGGGGCGGCGCCCGACCCCGGCTCGCCGTCCTGTCCAGCGGTGAGCGCGTCCCCTGGGCCGGCCATTCCGCCCGCTATGCCATCGGCGAGATCTACGAGGCCATCAGGGCGCATCGCGTCACCCTTGTCTTCGTCAACACAAGGAGCCAGGCCGAACTGGTCTTCCAGGAACTGTGGACAGCCAATGACGACAACCGGCCCATCGCGCTGCATCACGGCTCGCTCGATGTCGGTCAGCGCCGGCGTGTCGAGAGCGCCATGCAGAACAACGCGTTGCGCGCGGTCGTGGCGACCTCGACCCTCGATCTCGGCATCGACTGGGGCGATGTCGACCAGGTCATCCATGTCGGCGCGCCGAAGGGCGCAAGCCGCCTGCAGCAGCGCATCGGCCGCGCCAACCATCGCATGGACGAGCCGAGCAAGGGCCTGCTCGTACCGGCGAATCGCTTCGAGGTTCTCGAATGCCTCGCCGCGCTCCAGGCCAGCATGGAGGGAGCGCAGGACACGCCGCCGCTGACGACGGGCGCGCTCGACGTGCTGGCCCAGCATGTGCTTGGCTCCGCCGTCGCGGGGCCGTTCGATCCCGATCGCCTGTTCGCCGAGATCAGGACGGCGGCACCCTATGCGTCGCTGGACCGGACGGTGTTCGAGGACATCATCGCCTTCGTGGCGACGGGCGGCTACGCGCTGAAATCCTACGAGCAATATGCCCGTATCCGGCGCACGCCCGACGGCCTGTGGCGGATTTCCAATCCGCGCGTGGCCCAGCAATACCGGCTCAATGTCGGCACGATCATCGAGGCTCCGATGCTCAATGTGCGTTATGCCCGCCGGAGCGGTCCGGTGGGGCGCGGCGGCATGGTGCTGGGCAAGATCGAGGAGTACTTCATCGACAGCCTCACCCCCGGCGACACGTTCCTGTTTGCCGGCAAGGTGCTGAAGTTCGAAGGCATCCGGGAGAACGAGTGCTTCGTGTCGAACGGCACCGGCAAGGACCCGTCCGTGCCGGTCTATGCGGGCGGCAAGTTCCCGCTCTCGACCTATCTTGCCGCGACCGTGCGCGCGATGATCGCGAGGCCGGACGCGCACGAACTGCCGCGGCAGGTCGCCGAGTGGCTGGGGCTCCAGGCACAGCTGTCGCTGCTTCCGCGCGAAGGCGAACTGCTGGTTGAGACCTTCCCGCGCAACGACCGGCACTATCTTGTCGCCTATCCGTTCGAGGGCCGGCCGGCGCACCAGACGCTCGGCATGCTTTTGACGCGTCGCCTTGAGCGGCGCGGCGCGAAGCCGCTGGGCTTCGTTGCCACCGACTATGCGATTGCGATCTGGGGCGTGGAGGACATCGGCGCCATGGCGGCCGCGCGGACGCTCACCATGGACGGGCTGTTCCACGAGGACATGCTGGGCGACGATCTGGAAGCCTGGCTCGATGAAAGCTGGCTGCTCAAGCGCACCTTTCGCGATTGCGCGCTGATTTCCGGCCTGATCGAGAAGCGCCATCCCGGCCAGGAGAAGACCGGCCGGCAGGTCAATGTTGGCGCCGACCTCATCTACGATGTTCTGCGCCGGCACGAGCCTGACCATGTCCTGCTGCGCGCGACGCGGCAGGATGCCGCCAGCGGGTTGCTGGACGTCGCCCGGCTCGGCGCGATGCTGAAGCGCATCCGCGGGCACATCGTCCTGCGCCGCCTTGACCGCATCTCGCCGCTGGCCGTGCCGCTGATGCTGGAGATCGGGCGCGAACCGGTGCAGGGTGAGACCGGCGAATCGCTTCTGGCGGAAGCGGCCGAGCAATTGCTGCGCGAGGCGGAAGGCACATGAAGGCAGGTCCGGGGCTGGCACGCGCCGAAGCGCGCGAATCGGAGACCGAGCTGGCCGGCCACGCCGCAGTGTGCGATGCCTCCGGCGCCCTCTATCTGCCCGGCGAGGACGTGCTCGTCGTATCCGACCTGCATCTGGAAAAGGGCGCCGCGTTTGCGCGCCGGTTGATGCCGGTCCCGCCCTACGATACCGCCGCCACGCTCTCCCGCCTTGCCGCCGTCATCGGCCGTTATGCGCCCCGCCTCGTCATCAGCCTTGGCGATGCGTTCCATGATGGCGATGGCGCGCGGCTGATGCCGGATCCGTTCCGTGCCGGCCTCGAGGCGCAGATGAGCGGGCGGCAATGGATCTGGATCGCCGGGAACCATGATCCCGAACATCCCGCCGGCTTTGCCGGCGAGACCATGGAGGAATTCCGGCTCGGTGCGCTGGTCTTTCGCCATGTGCCGCGCGATGGCAAGGCACCGGGCGAAATCGCCGGCCATGTCCATCCCGCCGTCCGTGTTGCCTTGCGCGGGCAGGTGGTGCGCCGGCCCTGCTTCGTCGATGATGGAAACAGGATGCTGATGCCGGCCTTCGGCGCCTATACCGGCGCCGTCAGCCTCGGGCGGTCCGGCCATGCACGCCATTTCCGCTGGGAGGAGACGGTCTTCCGCCTCCTCGGTCGCGACCGCATTTATGCATTTCCGTCCCGACTTGTCGTCGGCTGATTATTTTTTCGCCAGAAGGCTGCGGATCAGCGCCTCGTCGACCTCCCCCGTGGCCGCCATGTCGTTGGCCTTCTGGTAGGCGATGATCGCGGTCCGCGTCTTTTCCCCCATCATGCCGTCGGCCGGACCGGCGTCGTAGCCGTTCTTGGCGAGGATGAGCTGGATGTTCTTGACCGCCTTGCGCATGTCGACGGCAGCCGTTTCGCTGGACTTGTCGGTCCACGATTCCGGGATCGACACGTCGTTTGTCGCGGGATCGACCGGCGTGGCCTTCCACAATTCCGTCGTGGCGCGCGCCTTGGCCAGTTGCTCGGGACGCATGGCCTTGGCGACCTCGTCACGCTTTTCCGCCGCGTCCTTGTCGCCGCTCATGGCGGCAAGGGCGAACCATTTGTAGCTTTCTTCCAGGCTCTGCGGCATGCCGGTGCCCTTGGCCGCCAGGATGCCGAGATTGAACTGGCTGTCCTTGACACCCAGCTCGCCGGCCGAAAGGAACCAGCGCGCCGCTTCCTCGTTGTTCGGCGTGCCCTCGGCGCCCATGACGTGCAGCACCGCGAGATTGTGCATCGCGCCGGCATTCCCCTGCTCGGCGGCCATCTGGTACCAGGTCTTGGCCTTGGTCACGTCGCGTTCGACGCCATTGCCCTTCTCGTACATGCTGGCGAGCCGGTATTGCGCCGGTGCCAGACCGAGTTCGGCGGCCTTCTCGAAATAGCCCGCCGCGGCCGCGAGATCCGTCTTGCCGGCGCGCCCGTCAACCATGCGGGCAGCGACTTCGTAGAGCGCCTTCGGATCGTTGTTGCGCGCCGCCTCGACGAGCGCGAACGGGCCGACGTCGTCCGGCACGGTTACGACCGCCGGTGCCGGCTCTTCCGTTGATGCCGCCGTTGCCGCCGGCGCCGCTGGAGCCAGCATGGCCAGGTCGGTGCGCGTATCCTCGCGTTCCCCCGCCTTTGCTGCCTGCGCCGGATCGATCGCGAGTTCGTCCCGGTTCTCGCCAACCACGCGAACCGGCGGCGTGGCGGCGGTATCGAGTGCGGCGTCGGACTTGTCCTCCGGCTTCGGCGCCGGCGCGACCTTCGTCACCGCCGCCTGTTCGGACGGCTTGTCGTTCAGGAACTCGCGGCCAAGCTGCAGTGCGCTCAGCGCGATCACCAGGGCGCCAATGCCCATGAGGACCGGCTTCTTGTGCTGGAGAAGCTTGCCGACGAGATCGCCGCCGCGCTTCTTTCCCGGCTTTTCGCCGCGCTTCTTCGTCGTTTCCGCTTCCGCTGCGGCGGCCTGGGCTGCGCGACGCGCCGCGGCGATGAAGTCGCTGCGTGCCGCGTCGTTGTCGTCGTCCTTGCGCGGCGACTGCTGCTCGCGCACGCGCCGCATGATGGCATTGAGGTCGGGCGCGCCCGAGCCGGGCTCGAGCGGCTGGTTGGCCAGCGCCGGGTCGACTGCCGCCGGTTCCTCCGCGTCCGCCGCGGCGTCGATCCGGGGTTCGGCACGCATGTCCGCGGCGTCCTGTCGCTTGCCGCCGATGGCCTTGGCCAGACCGCCGAGCAACGATTTGCGCGGCGCCTTTTCCTCGACCCGGACATTGTCGCCGCTCAGGGCGGCGAAGGCGGCTTCGGCGGCAGCCTCGACGGGAGTGCGAGCCGGCGCGGTGCGGTGCGGCGCGGCGTCGGCAACCGGCTGCGTCTCCAATTCCATGTCGGGCGCAATCGTCGGCGCGTCGTTGATGATCCGCTTCGTCGGCCGGACCTCCGGCTCGCGGATTGCGCCATTGTCGATCGTGCCGAGGCGGTCGACGATCTTGAGTAGCGTGTCGTGAATGGCGGCGAAAGTCTTGGAATTGCGCTCTTCGGAGCGGCGGGCAAGGCCTTCGAGCGCCTTGAGATCGTCGGCGAGCGCCACGATCGCCGTGCCGTCGGGATGTCCGGGCGCTCCGCGCACGGCCTCTTCCGCTGCCTGGCGCGCAGCCTGGACAATGGCATCGCGATTGGCGCCAAGCGCCGTTTCGATCCGGTCGAGCCGGGCATTGGCATCGGCGGCGAGTCCGGAGGCCGCACCCGGCTCCGAAAGCAGCCGCGTCAGCCCGGCAACCTGTGCTTCGAGGCCGCGAACCAGGTCGCGGTCGATCGGCTCGATCCGGCCATCAGTGCCGGCGAAGCGATCCGCCAGATTGCCGAGGTGGGAATCGAGCGACCGCGCCACCCGCTGGTCGACGGTCTCGCCGAACCGGTCGAGCCGATCGGCAAGGTCGGTGAAGCGGGCGTCGAAGGCCTCGTGGAACGACGGTCCGGGGTTGCCTGCCGGCGCCGCCGCCGTCTCGAAGCGCTCCATCATGTCGTTGAGGCGCTGTTCGATGGCGGCAAGATGCCCGGCGCTGTCGGCCGAACCCGGCGCGGTCCGCGAATCCAGCATGTGGACAAGGTCGGCGAACCGCTCCTCGATCCGTTCGATCGCATCGGCGTTTCCGGCGCCATCGCCGATCCGCTCCATCATCCCGGCAACCCGGGTGATCTGCTCGGCCAGCCGGTCGACCGATTCGGCCGGCGCATCGCTGCGTCCGGCCAGCATCTCGATGCGTTCCGCCAGGTCGGCAAAGGCCGGCGCGAGGTCGGGACCGGACCGCTCGGCCATGCTGTCTTCGATCTGCCGGGCAAGCGAACTGATTCGCGCCTCGATCCGCTCGAACGGTTCCGGATTGTGCTGGGTCGCCTGCACGGAGACCGTGGTCGCCATGATGGCGCGCGAAATCTCGTCGAGGCGATCCTCGATGGAGGTGAGCGATACCGGCGAAGCCGCCGGCTGTTGGCGCGAGAAGTGATCGAGCGCGCCGGCCAGCGTCCGGATCTTGTCCTCGAGCGGCCGGATCTGCAGCGAATCGGGCAGGGATTCCAGCGCCTGCGTGATCTGTGCCAGCCGGCTGTCGATCTCGGCCATCGATCCGGTGTCGAGGCGGCGCTCGAACGCGTCGAACCGCTGGTCGAGCGAACGCATCATGTCGTTCGTCGCCACGCCGGAAAGGGCGTTCTTCAGGTCCTCGATCTCCATCCTGATGGCATCGAGCCCGGTTTCGTCCCGCCGGTCGGCCAGAATGGTCACCGCGTGGGAAATCCGTTGCAGTTCCTCCGCCACCAGCGGATCGGTGCGTCCGTTCTGCGTGGACTTGTAGATGGTCTCCAGGTCGCGGCGCAGTCCGTCGAACTGGCGTCCGATGCTGCCGCCGAGATCGCCGCGCAATTCCTGGCGCAGCGCGGTCAGATCCTGCGCGATCCGCGAAATGGCCGCGACACTCTCGTCACGTGCCCGCACCAGGGCCTGTTCGTCGGCCCGGCCGTGGGCCGGCATGCGGGCCGCGCGATCGAGCCATTCGTCGCGGTCGCGGCGTTCCCGCCATCCTTGTGTCTCGGCAATGCGATCCGGACCCTCTGCGCCGCGTCGCGCCGAAAGGGCGTCGAACGAACTTTCGAGCTTGTCCAGCGCGCGGCTGAGATCGTCGATCGAGGGATCCGCCCGGCGTTCACGGCCGGTGTTGAGCGATTCGAGGTAGGATCGACGTCTGTTCATTTTCGCGCCCGCATTCGGCATTGAAGCCCGCGCCCCTCGGGCGCCATGAAACCTGGAGACAGATGCCGGTCGTGGAAAGTTCAACCGGCAAATCGTGATGAACGCGGGACAGGCAGGTTCACGAAGCGTCTTCGAGCGCACGTTTCCATTAACGTGGTAAACAGACGGTTAACTCCGCGAACCATGCACCGGACGCATGGCAGCCCTGCCGTTGCAGCGGCCGGCTTGAAATGATCTGCGGCACAACCTATATCGCTTACGTAAACGTCAATTATCCGGAACTCCTCGAATCCGGTGTGATCCGCTGCCCCCGGCGGACCGGGACCGATTGGTCCGCCAAAGAGGGAAGAAGAATGGAACTGTCGAACAGGAATGGCCCGGCTGGCGCCGGTCGCGAACTCGAGTTCGCCAATGATAACGATTACATGCGGATCGGCGAAGTCGCCGAGAAATTCGGCGTCACGTTGCGCGCGCTCCGGTTCTACGAGGACAGGGGCCTGTTGACGCCGCGCCGGGACGGAGCGGTCCGGCTCTACGCCCGCCGCGACGTCACCCGCCTGAAATTCGTCCTTCTCGGCCGCCGCGTCGGCCTGTCGCTGCGCGAGGTCAAGCAGCTCATCGACATGTACGATCCCGACGGGCCGAATACACGTCAGTTGCGATTCGCCCTGGAAAAGGGCGACCGCCAGCTCAGGCGCCTGACCCGCCAGCGCGATGAGATCGTCGGCACGATTGCCGAACTCGAAGAGCTGCTCGCCGGAATCCGGCAACGATTGGCCGCGGTTGCCGGCGCCAGGAGCAGCGCCTGAGCGGTGCAGCCTCACGGGCACTGACTTCTTCGTTATCGTGCCCGGAAACAATTGACGTTTACGCGCACGTCAATTATTTCTCCGCCGGTTCCTAGCTTCGCCGTCCGGTCGGACGATCGTCCGGATGGCACAGTCGGAGAGAAATCCATGACGGCCTACCAGGCGCCGGTCCGCGACACGCAGTTCATCCTGAACTCGGTCCTGGGCTACGAACGATTCTCCAACCTTCCCGGCTTTTCCGATGCATCGGGCGAGACGCTCGCCGCGATCCTGCAGGAAGGCGCGCGCCTCGCCGAGGACGTGTTCCATCCGCTCAACCGGACGGGCGACCTGGAAGGATGCGTGCGGGCGGCCGATGGCTCGGTGACGACGCCGACCGGCTTCTCCGATGCCTACCGGACCTATTGCGAGGGAGGCTGGCTCGGCCTTGCGGTTCCGGAAGCCTATGGCGGCCAGGGGCTGCCCTACACCGTGCATACCGCCGTGGCCGAGTATGCGACCTCGGGCAACATGGCGCTGATGATGTATCCGGGTCTGACCCAGGGTGCCATTGCGGCCATCGTCGTGCACGGTTCGGAGGACCAGAAGGCCACGTGGCTGCCGCGGATGGTCGAAGGCACCTGGACCGGCACCATGAACCTGACCGAGCCGCATTGCGGCACCGATCTCGGACTCCTGCGCACCAGGGCGGCGCTGCAGCCGGACGGAACCTACCGCATCACCGGCCAGAAGATCTTCATTTCCGCGGGAGACCACGACCTGTCGGAAAACATCGTCCACCTCGTGCTGGCGCGCATCGAAGGCGCGCCGGAAGGCGTGCGCGGCATCTCGCTGTTCATCGTTCCGAAATTCCTTCTGGATGCCGACGGCAATCCGGGCGAGCGCAATGCGGTGTCCTGCGGTTCGCTCGAAGACAAGATGGGCATCCATGGCTCGGCCACATGCGTGATGAACTATGACGAGGCCACCGGCTATCTGATCGGCGGCGAGAACAATGGCCTGAAAGCCATGTTCGTCATGATGAACGAGGCGCGCCTTGGTGTCGGCGTGCAGGGCCTCGCCATTTCGGAGGTCGCCTACCAGTCCGCCGTCGCCTATGCGCGCGAGCGCCAGCAGGGCCGGGCGCTGAGCGGGGCGAAGGCTCCCGACCAGAAGGCCGACCCGATCATCGTGCATCCCGACATTCGTCGCACGCTGCTGACCATCCGTGCATTCAACGAGGCAGGACGCGCGCTGGTGCTTTGGACCGCGCTCAAGTCGGATATCGCGCATCGCTCGGGCGATGAAGCCGATCGTCAGGCGGCCGAGGACCTGCTCGGGCTGATGACGCCGATCGTCAAGGGTGTGCTGACCGACAAGGGCTTCGAGCATGCCGTCATGGCCCAGCAGGTCTATGGTGGCCACGGCTACATCGAGCAGGGCGGCATGAGCCAGTATGTTCGCGACGCACGCATCACCATGATCTACGAGGGCGCCAACGGCATCCAGGCGCTCGACCTCGTCGGCCGCAAGCTCGGTTCCAATGGCGGCCGCGCCGTCACGGCCTTCTTTGCCGAGGTCGGCGAGTTCTGCGAGGCGAATCGCGCCGACGAGAAGCTGGCGCCCGTCACCAAGGCACTGAAGAAGGGGCTGAACGACCTGCAGGCTGCCACCATGTGGCTCATGCAGAACGGCATGAGCGACCCGGAGAATGCAGGCGCCGCCGCCACCGACTTCATGCACCTGTTCGGGCTGGTCGCGCTCGGCTACATGTGGGGCGAGATGATCAAGTCGGCCCATGACGGTCTGGCCAACGGTCCCGATTCCTTCCTGGAGGCCAAGCTCGTGACCGGTCGCTTCTTCTTCGAGCGGCTCATGCCGGAGACCGCGCTGCGGCTTGCCCGCCTGCAGACCGGTGCGCAGACGATGATGGCAATGCCCGCCGACGCCTTCTGAGGCAGCAACGCGAGGGAGGAACAGGATGACGAACCCGGCCAGCGTTCTCCAGGTGCCGCCACCGGCATGGAAGACGGAGGATGTCGCCATGCTCCAGGACATGGCGACCAGGTGGCTCGAAGCGGAGATTGCGCCGCGCTATGACGAGTTCGAGAAGGCCGAGATCTTCGATCGCGAAAGCTGGCTGAAGGCCGGCGCGGCCGGGCTGCTGTGCGCCTCGATTCCGGAGGAATATGGCGGCTCTGGTGGCACCTATGCCCACGAGAGCGCCATCATCGAGGCCATCAGCCATGTCGGCGTCGACGGATTCGGCATCGGCCTGCACAACTCCATCGTCGCGCCCTACATCCTGCATTACGGATCGGAAGAGCAGAAGCGCCGCTGGTTGCCGCGCATGGCGAGCGGCGAACTGATCGGCGCCATCGCCATGACCGAGCCGGGTGCCGGGTCCGACCTTCAGGGCATCAAGACCTCGGCGCGCAAGGACGGCAACCACTATGTCGTCAGCGGTTCGAAGACCTTCATCACCAAC
>WBZL01004538.1_pt1 | contig 11918 bp, 13 predicted proteins | sample 5204291 | NCBI WGS metagenome assembly WBZL01 (sample SAMN12344345, study PRJNA552823) | activated sludge metagenome | biome: Activated sludge suspended growth; feature: Nitrification reactor; material: Wastewater; isolation source: activated sludge from nitrification reactor of wastewater...
TCCCACAGCTTGCCGCGCGTGGCCTCGATGTCGACGACGTCCTTCTGCATGTCGTCGCGCGCCGCGTAGAGCTGGCCCATGCTGGTCTTGAGCTGCTCGGCCGCAGTCTGGTACTTGCGGAAATAGGCCTCGAGCTTGTTGCCGAAGGGGATCAACCCGAGCAGCTTGCGCGGCTGCATCAGGTCGCCGTCCTTGCCCGGGTTGAGCTCATCGAGCTGGCCGCGGATGGCCTCGATCGCCTTGTACGCCGGGCTGTCCTCGATGCCGGCGAAATTGCGCTGCATGAAGCGGCCCTGCATCAGCGCCGAGGCGTTGCTGATCTCCTCCTTGCCCAGCGCGAAGGCGCTGTCCAGCCGCGCCTTGAAGGCGTCGGAATGCACGTCCTCGCTGGCCAGCGCGTCGATGAAGCGCATCACCTGGGCGTCCACCTGCTGCTGCAGCTCGGGCTTGAGCGGCACCGCCTCGCGCGCGGTCTCCACGGCCACCGGCGTGATGACCTCGGGCGGCTCGAGCGTGAACGCCGGTGCGGGCTGGGTGGCCACGGCGGGCGACGGGGCGGGGCTGCTCATGGCGGGCTCACTCCTTGGGGGGCAGTTTCAGGGCCGGGGCCTCGAGGCCACCGGGGGCAAACTTCTGGCTCAGGAACTTGCTGTGCACGAGGAACGCGTGCGCGTCCTGCGCGGCCAAGTCCTCGCCCAGCTGGCGCACCTTGGTTTCCAGCTCGGCGATGGTGTCCTTGAAGGTGTCCACCGCGGTCTTGCCGTTGTCCAGCAGCTTGGTCGTCGCGAACTTGGCGGGGATCGACAGGTAGGTGTTCAGCGCCTCGGGCAGGTAGCTGATGGCGATGTGGCGCGCGTGGAAGCTGTCCTGCAGCGACAGGCTGCCCTTGCTGCGCTCCCATTGCTGCAGCAGTTCGTCGAGCGCCTTGCACAGGTCCAGCACGCGCGCCTGCAGGCTGGCCGGGATCTTGTTCTCGGGGTTGAACTCGGTCAGCCGCCGCACGCCGTCGAGCGCACGCTCCATCGCCTCGCGCGCGTCGCCTTCGTCGCTGAACTGCAGCTCCTCCCACTGGGGCGCGGCGGTGCTGGGAAATCCCAGCCACAGGCCGCCGATGACGAAGCCGACGACATAACCGAGCAGCGCCACGCCCAGGCCCAGGTTGCCCAGATAGCCCGCCGACTTGAGCAGCAGCACGAGGATGGCCAGCCCCAGGCCCACCCAGTTGGCGGGTGCGGCCAGCAGGCGCAGCAGCTTGGCCACGAGGCCGTCGCCCTTCATGGGGTGGCCCCGCTCATTGGTAGGCGCGGATGTCCTTGAACACGCTGTACAGGCTGCGCTTGCGCGCATCGAAGACCTGCCCGCCGGTGAGTTTGGCCAGGTCCTTCAGCGCCGCCTCGTTGGCCTCGCCGAACAGCACCCAGAACACGGGGATGCCGCGCACGTCTTCCGGCAGCGCGGCGTAGTCGCGCTTGAAGTCCTCGATCGAGCGGCCCTTGTTGTTCTCGCCGTCGGTGAAGGCCACCACCGAGTACTGGTAGCGCGGATTCCTGTTGCGCTCCTGCAGCATGTGCTGCAACGACACGTACACCGCGTCGTACAGCGCCGTGCCGCCCTTCATCTGCAGGCCCTCGGCGAAGTCGCGCACGTCGGCCAGCACCTTCTGCTTGGTCTCGCTGTCGGCCTGTTCGGCCACGCCCTTGGTCACCACGGCGCCGGCCGGCACCTCGAAGCCCTGCACGCCGTACGGCGCCTCGGCAAAGGGCTGCAGCCAGATGCGCTCGCGGTTGGTCAGCTTGGCGATGCGGCCGGTCAGCGAGTTGTCGGCGCCGGCGATGTAGTGGATGGCCTGCACCAGCTGGTTGCGGCGCCCGCCGCCCTGCATGCTGCCGCTCGTGTCGAGCACGAAGGTGCTGGCGATCGGCGCGCGGAACTCGTTGAGGTAGGCGGCGATCAGCCCGTCCGCCAGCGCGCGGTCGGGCGAGAACGGCAGCTCGACCTGCAGGCCCTGGCGCGGCAGGATGTCCTCGACGCGCGCCGCGACGTCGGTCTTGATCGGCCGGCGCAGCGTCTGGCGCGCCAGCCAGGTCTGCGCGGCGTCGCCCTTGAGGTAGTCGACCACCTTCAGGTAGTCGGCACGGCGCGACTCGTCGAGCAGCATGAAGGGGTAGTCGGCAGTGCTGACGCCCTCGTAGGGGTAGATCGGGTGCAGCTTCTCGCGCAGCTTGCCGCTGGCGTTGAGGCTCAGGATCCAGCTCTCGTAGTTGATGAAGGCGTTGACCTTGGTGCCCTGGTGCTGGATGAACTGCTCGGACAGATAGGTCGAGTTGTCGCCGGGGATCTTGTAGCCCTTCAGGAAGTCGGCGATCGCGCCGCGATCCACGTCGGCCGCCGACAAGGCCTCGGCCTTGCCGCCGGCCGCGGCCACCACCCCCATCAGCGCCATGAAGCCCTGGTTGCTGGTGGCCGGGTTGCTGATCGCGTAGGTGAGCTTGCCGGCCTTGGCCGCGACGGCGATGTCCTTCCAGGTCATCTTCAGGTCGGGCTTGTCCCAGCCCTGCTTGCGCGCGTCGCTCTCGCTGACGCCCACGACGATGGGCGAGAGCATGATCTTTTCCTGCAGCTTGACGCGGCCCTGCCCCTGCGGGCTGGACAGCAGGTACTTGGCGTTGGCGAACCACGCCGCGGCAGCCTTGGCCTCGCCCTGCAGCACCGCCTCGGTGCTCTCCATCGTGCCGCCCCAGCGGAACTTGACCGGCACGCCGGTGGCCTTGCGGATCATCTCCTCCAGCGGCTGCACGTCGCGCAGGTCGCTGGTGGCCAGCACGGTGAACTCGGCCACCGCCGGCGCCGGCGGCACGGGAGGCGGCGGTGGAGGCTCCGACTTGCCGCAACCCGCCAGCACGACCACCAGGCCGACGGTCGCCAGCCCCGCGGACAGCACGCGCCACGCTCGCTTCATTGCGCCATCTCCTTGGCCACCACGTCGATCATCTCGAACATGATCTCGGCCGCCGGCGGATCGACCACCTGGGTCAGCCGCGGCTCGACCTCCAGGCCGGTGGGCTTGAGCGCGGCGACGAAGCGGTCGGTATCGGCGATGCGAAAGCCGTACTCCACCGCCACGCCCTGCAGCACCGGGTCGTTGGCCAGCGCGTCGGCCAGGGCCTTGGCGCGCTCGTTCATCGCCACGAAGACCACCTTGTTGACGATGGTCGGCTGAGGGTACAGCAGCACCATGTCGGCACCGACCTTCTTGGTCAGCGCGAAACGCACCAGCTGGTTCTCGTAGATGAAGGCCATCGGCGCCTTGCCGATGCCGATGGCCACGTAGTCGTCGAAGTTGCCGTCGACGTAGTTCTCCTGGTAGCCCTGGCGCTTGAACAGCTCGGCCAGCTTCAGCGCCGTGGCCTGGCCGGTGGCGTGGTCGGCCACCACGTCGCCCAGCAGCGCCTGGCTGGTCAGCGCCAGGTACATCGCGCCGGAGTTGCTGCGCCGCAGGTCGGTGGTGCTGACCAGCACGCTGCGGCTGACGTCGTAGGCGCCGCTGTCCTTGAGGTCCTTCCAGCGCTTCTTGGCCAGCATCACCTGCACGAGCTTGCCCATGTCCAGACCGTAGACCTTGGGCGCCGCGGGCTTGGCGATGCCGTTGGCCACCAGGATCCGGGCGATCGGCTCCCACGAGGCGATGACCAGCGGCGTGTGGAACGGCGCGCTCTGCGTCGCCGGCACGTTGGCGCGGCGCGCCGCGTCGACGATCTGGTTGGCCGCCACGACGCCCGACGAGAAGAAGAAGTCCGGCGTGCTGCCCGGCGCCACCTTGCCGGCCATGTCGCGGCTGCCCACGCGCGTGACGGCCACCGGGATCTTGCGCGCCGCCAGCGCAGCGACCACGCGCGGGTCCTTGAAGTAGGGCTCGACGTCCAGCGCGATCAGGCCCTTGAGCGCCACCGCCGACGCGATGGCCTTGGCCTCCTGCTGCTGGACCTGCTCGTGCTGCTGGCCGCGCAGCGCGAAGTACAGCGCCGCGCCGAAGACCGCAACCAGGGCCAGCGTGATCGCCGCCCGCTTGCCGGTGGACATGGCCATCGCCGGTTTTCCCTCGTCCCTGCCTGATCCGTCAGGTGCGCGGCAGTGTAGCCGGCGCCGCCAGGTCCTCCAGGCTCTTGCCCTGCTCTCGCATCAGGGCTTCGAGCACCGGCAGCAGCGGGCCCAGCCGCTCGTCGATGGCGTCGCGCACGGTGTCGACGAAGACCTGGGTCGAGCGCTCGATCTCGATGTTCAGCGCATCGCCCTCGACCTTCTCGCCGAAGGTCGTCATGCGCAGCGTCTCGGGGATCAGCCAGACGTCGAACCAGCCGCTGCCGCCAGGGCGGCGCTCGCACTCGGCCACCGTCAGGCTGGCGCCGTTGACCGCGATGTAGCCCTTGGCGAAGACGTAGCGCATCCACGGGGCCGGCACCTCGATGCGCAGCACGTGGTTGTTCTCGGGCCGGCGCAGGCCGGCGATGCGGGCCATGAAGTCGACGTGGCCCGACAGGGGGTGTCCGCCGACCTCGGCGCCGTCGCGGGCGGCACGCTCGACGTTGACGCGGCTGCCCTCGTGCAGCCCGGCCAGCGTGGTCAGCGCCAGGCTCTGCTGCATGACGTCGAAGTCGGCGGCGTCGGCCCCCTGCAGCGCGGTCACCGTGAGGCAGGTGCCGTCCACGGCCACGCTGGCACCGACGGCCAGGCCTGCGGCGAAGCCCGGCGGAAAGCCCAGCGTGAAGCTGCGCAGCCCCGGCCGGTCGACGGCGCGGGTGACGGTGGCGATGCCCTGGACGATGCCCGTGAACATGGCGCGTGCGGAACGGCAGGTGGTGGCGGGTGCGGGCAGCTTAGCAGGGCCACGACGTTCGGCCGCGGCCGGTGCGTCCGGGAACTGCTGGGAATTAAAGATGTATAGTTCGTATATCTTCAAGTGCCCCTCCCCGACCATGACCCCGCTGCTGCACATCGAAGAGCCCGGTGCCGATCCCGGGCACCCGCCGTCATGGCAGGCCTGGCTGGCGCTGGGCTTCCGGCCGATGTACCTGCTGGGCACGGCGTGGGCGGTGCTGGCCGTGCTCGTCTGGGTGTTCGCGCCGCAGATGCTGGCCGGCACCCTGGGCGGCCTGGCCTGGCATGCGCACGAGATGCTGTGGGGCTTCGTCGCCACCATCGCCGTGGGCTTCCTGGCCACGGCCGGTGCCAACTGGACCGGCATCAACCCGCTGCCGCCACGGGCGCTGGCCGCCGTGGTGGGCTTGTGGATCGCTGCACGGGCGGGCCTGCTGATCGGCCAGGGGACGCTGTTCACCGCGGCCGCGCTGGCCGACGTGGGCGTCTTCGCGCTCGCCGCGGCCGGCATGGCGCGCGCCGTGATCGTCTCGCGAAACCGGCGCAACGCGGGCGTGCCGCTGCTGCTGCTGGGCCTGGGTGCCACCGACGCCGCCTACCTGGGCGCGGTAGCCCAGGGCGACGGGGCGCGGGCGCTGGCCTGGGCCGGCCACGGCCTGCTGGTGATGGCGCTGGTGGCGCTGCTGATCGCGCGCCGCGTGACGCCGTTCTTCGCGATGCGCGCGGTGCCGGGCCTGCAGATTCCGCTGCACACCCGATCGGGCCAGGTGCAGCTGGCCGCCGCGGCCGTGGCATTGCCGGCCGCGGTGGCCGGGTGGTGGCCGGTCCATGCCGCGGGTCTGGCCACGGCGGGCGCGATCTCACTGTGGCAGGTCGCGGCCTGGCAGCCTGCGACGGTGCGATCGCGGCCGATCCTGTGGGTCCTGTATGCCGGCCATGCCGGGCTGGGCATCGGGCTGCTGGTGGGTGCGGGGCAGGCGCTGGGCGTCCTCACGCGCGCCGCCTGGCCGGTGCACGTGGTGGCGATGATGGGCTTCGCGGTGCTGATCATCGGCATGGTCACGCGCACGGCGCTGGGCCACCTGGGCCGCGCCCTGGTGCTCGACCGCAGCATGCGCCTGAGCTACGGGCTGGTCATCGGCGCCGGTGTGGCGCGCCTGCTGGCGCTGACGCCGCTGCCGGGCGCCGCCTACGGCGTGCACGTCGCGGCGCTGCTGTGGGCGCTGGGCTTCGGCCTGTACCTGTGGCGCTTCTCGCCGTGGCTGATCCGCCCGCGCGTCGACGGGAGGCCGGGATGAAACTGACCACGATGACCGACTACGGGCTGCGGCTGCTGATGCACGTGGCGCAGCAGGAGGGTCGGTTGTGCACCATCACCGAAGTGGCCACGCGCTATGCCATCTCCGAGGCGCACCTGATGAAGATCACGCACCAGCTGGCGCTGGGCGGCTTTCTCGAGACCTTGCGCGGCAAGGGCGGCGGCATGCGCCTGGCACGGCCGGCCGCGCAGATCCGCGTCGGCGACGTGGTGCGCCATCTGGAGACCGATCTCGCGCTGGTCGAATGCTTCGCCGACGGCAATGCCTGCACGCTGACCCGCGGCTGCCGCCTGGCCGGCGTGCTGGACGAAGCCCTGGCCGCGTTCATGGCGCGGCTGGACGCCGCGACGCTGGCCGACCTGCTGCCTCGTGCGGGCCCGCCGTCGTCGCCGGACCCGCGCCGCGTTCGCGTGGCGGCGCCGGCGTCGCGACGGGCCCGCCCGTGAGCGCCGACCCGCCATCCCGGGCGGCTGCACCGGCACCCGCAGCGGGTCCTCACTCGACCCCGCCGTCCAGCGGGTCGAACGGCCGCGCGGCGCCCACCGGCGCGCCACAGGCTGCCGCATCGCCAGCCGCGACCGACGACGCGCTGATGGTGTCGCTGTACCAGAAGCAGGCCAAGGTCTATCCGCGCTCGGTCAGCGGCCGCTTCGCCAGCGCGCGCTGGACGATGGTGGGCGTGACGCAGGCGGTGTTCTACGGCACGCCGTGGCTGCGCTGGAACGACCGCCAGGCGGTGTGGTTCGACCTCGAGACCCCGCGCTTCTACATCTTCGGCCTGGTGCTGCAGCCGCAGGACCTGATCTTCCTGGCCGCGCTGCTGGTCATCGCCGCGCTGGCCTTGTTCTTCTTCACCGCCGTCGCTGGGCGCCTGTGGTGCGGCTATGCCTGTCCGCAGACCGTGTACACCGAGATCTTCCTGTGGATCGAGCGGCACACCGAGGGCGACCGCGCGGCGCGCATCCGGCTCGACCAGTCGCGCTGGGGCGGGCCGAAGCTGCTGCGCAAGGGTGGCAAGCACGCCGCCTGGGCCGCGGTGGCGCTGGTCACCGGCTTCAGCTTCGTCGGCTACTTCATCCCGATCCGCGAGCTGGCGGCCCAGGCGGCCACGGCCAGCCTGGCACCGTGGCCGCTGTTCTGGGTGCTGTTCTACGCCTTCGCGACCTACGGCAACGCGGGCTGGATGCGCGAGCAGATCTGCAAGTACATGTGCCCCTACGCGCGCTTCCAGAGCACGCTGCTCGACGCCGACTCGCTGGTCATCGCCTACGACCGCGGCCGCGGCGAGTCGCGCGGCCCGCGCAAGCGTGGTGCCGATCCGCGAGCCCTCGGCCTGGGCGACTGCGTCGACTGCGGGCTGTGCGTGCAGGTGTGCCCCACCGGCATCGACATCCGCAACGGCCTGCAGAACGAGTGCATCGGCTGCGCCGCCTGCGTCGACGTGTGCGACGGCGTGATGCAGCGCGTGGGCTACGCGCCGGGGCTGATCCGCTACGCCACCGCCAATGGCGTGGCGCACGGCTGGACGCGCCGGCGGATGCTGCAGCGCCTGTGGCGGCCACGCGTGGGGCTGTACGGCGCGCTGCTGGCGGCATCGGTGGCGGCCTTCGCGGTCGCCATCGGCACCCGCTTGCCGGTGGCGATGGACGTGATCCGCGACCGCGGCGTGCTGGCACGCCAGACCGGCGAGGGCGACATCGAGAACCTGTACCGCGTGCAGCTGATCAACCGCACCGAGCGCGCGGCGCGCTACACGCTGGGCGTGCAGGGACTGGACGGCCTGATGGTCGATGGCGCGACGACCTGGGAGCTGCTGCCCGGCGAGGTGCGGCCCTACCCCGTGCGGCTGCGTCTGCCGGCCGCCCGGGCCGCCGGCCTGAGCGCCGGCCCGCGGCCGATCGAATTGCAGCTGATGCCGGCCACCGGCGGCTCACCGATGGTGCGGGAGCGCAGCACCTTCGTCGTGCCGCGGTGAGCGGCCCGTGGACCCGACGCGCGCGCGTCCACCCACGCGACCACGCCACCCCACAGCATCCGCCCACGCGTCCACCCGCGCGTCAAGCCGCACCGCCGCCCGGACGCGCGCCAGCTAGCCGGTGCTCCACGCGCGCGGCCGCTTCATGCCGGCCACCTTGCAGGCCTGCGCCACGTAGCCGTAGGGAAACAGCTCGAACAGCCGCGCCCGGCCGCGGCCGGGATAGCGCGACTCCAGGTGCCGCATCACGTGCCGGGCGTCGACCGCCACGCGATGCTCGGCGTAGCGATCGCGCATGAAGCGGATCACGTCCCAGTGGTCGGCCTCGAGCTGCAGGCCGAGTGTGCCCGCGATGCGCTCGGCGAGCGCCTCGGTCCACTCCTCGGGGTCGACGAGGTAGCCCTCGTCGTCGAAACGGGGTTTCGTCTCGGTCATGGGCGAAGTGTCCCACCGACCGCGGCATCCGCGCCACCGGTCCGCAGGCGGACGGGTCGGATGTCGATGCCGGGCCGCTTGACTCGATTCGATCTTTCCATGATCATTGAATCATGGAAGAAAGCGAAGCCGTCACTGCCCTGACCGCCCTGGCCCAGGCTGCCCGCCTGCGCATCTTTCGGGCCCTGGTCGGGGCCGGGCCCGAAGGGCTGACGCCATCGGCGCTGTCGGCCACGCTCGACATCCCGGCCTCGACGCTGTCGTTCCACCTGAAGGAACTGATCCACGCCTCGCTCGTGAGCGTCCAGCGCGACGGCCGCAGCCTGATCTACCGGCCGGAGTTCGCGCGCATGAACGGCTTGCTCGGCTACCTCACCGACCACTGCTGCCAGGGCTCGTCGTGCGCACCGACCCGGACCCGCCGCCGCACCACCTGCTGACACCTCAACCGGAGACCTCGATGAAACGATTCCACGTCCACCTGCACGTCGACGACCTGACGCGCAGCATCGGCTTCTATTCCAGGCTGTTCGCCGCCGCGCCCACCCGCGTCGAGAGCGACTACGCCAAGTGGATGCTCGACGACCCGCGCCTCAACTTCGCGATCTCGACGCGCGGCAGCAAGGCCGGTGTCGACCACCTGGGCTTCCAGACCGACGATCCGGCCGAGCTGGCCGAGCTGAAGGCACGTGCCGAAGGCGCCGACCTGGCGCTGCGCGACGAAGGCCAGACCACCTGCTGCTACGCGCGCAGCGAGAAGCACTGGGTGACCGACCCGCAGGGCATCGCCTGGGAGCAGTTCCACACACTGGGCGACATCCCGGTCTTCAGCGAAGCGCGGCCTGGCGCCGACGACGCCGCCTGCTGCGCACCGGCGCAGACCGACGCGCCGACGGCCACGTCGTCACCGGCGCCGGCATCGGCCGGCTGCTGCGGCCCCACGACGCGCGGCCAGCCGATCGGCGTGGTGGTGAAGCCGGCATCGTCCTGCTGCTGAAGCCGGCACGCCGTGATCCAAGGCCTCCATCGTCGACGCGCCGCGCGCCCATGACCACGCATGTGCTGATCCTGTGCACGCACAACTCGGCGCGCAGCGTGCTGGCCGAGGGCATGCTCGGGCATCTGGCCGCCCGCCTGGGCAAGGATGTCAAGGCGCACAGCGCCGGCAGCGCGCCCAGCGGGCGCATCAACCCGCTGGCCGTCGAGGCGCTGCGCAAAGCCGGCATCGACACTCGCGGCTTTCGCAGCAAGAGCTGGGACGAGTTCAGCCGCGCCGGCGCGCCCGCCCTGTCCATCGTCATCACGGTGTGCGACAGCGCCGCGGCGGAGACCTGCCCGGTGTTCTTCGGGGGCGACGGCCCTGCAGGCCCGCCGGTCAAGGTGCACTGGGGCTACCCCGATCCGTCCCACGCCGAGGGTGGCGACGACGGCAGGCGCCGCGCCTTCGAACTGACGCGCCAGGCCATCGGCTATCGCATGCTGCAGTTGCTGGCCCTGCCGCTGGAGTCGATGGACCGCGCCGCACTTCAGGCCGCACTCGCCGACATCGGCCGAAGCTGACATGCGCACGACCACCTCGCGCGCGCTCGCCGAAGCGCCGGCGCCGATGACCGCCTTCGAGCGCTACCTCACCGTCTGGGTGTTCCTGTGCATCGTCGTCGGCATCGCGCTCGGTCAGCTGCTGCCCGGCCCGTTCCAGGCCATCGGCCGCATGGAGGTGGCGCGGGTCAATCTGCCGGTGGGCCTGCTGATCTGGGTGATGATCATCCCGATGCTGCTGAAGGTGGACTTCGGCGCGCTGCACCAGGTGCGGCAGCACTGGCGTGGCATCGGCGTCACGCTCTTCGTCAACTGGGCCGTCAAGCCCTTCTCGATGGCGCTGCTGGGCTGGATCTTCATCCGGCACGCCTTCGCGCCCTGGCTGCCCGCGGAGCAACTCGACAGCTACATCGCCGGGCTGATCCTGCTGGCCGCGGCGCCGTGCACCGCGATGGTGTTCGTGTGGAGCCGGCTGACCCACGGCCACCCGCTCTTCACGCTCAGCCAGGTGGCGCTGAACGACACCATCATGGTGTTCGCCTTCGCGCCCATCGTGGCGCTGCTGCTCGGGCTGTCGTCGATCACGGTGCCCTGGGACACGCTGCTGACCTCCGTGGTGCTCTACATCGTGATCCCGGTGATCTTCGCGCAGCGGTGGCGCAAGGCATTGCTCGCGAAAGGCCTGGCGGCATTCGACGCCACGCTCGCTCGCATCGGACCCTGGTCGATCGCCGCGCTGCTGGCCACGCTGGTGCTGCTGTTCGGATTCCAGGGCGAGGCGATCCTGAAGCAGCCGCTGGTGATCGCGATGCTCGCGGTGCCGATCGGCATCCAGGTCTTCTTCAACTCGGCCCTCGCCTACGGGCTCAACCGCCGGCTCGGTGAGTCGCACAGCGTGGCCTGCCCGTCGGCGCTGATCGGCGCCAGCAACTTCTTCGAGCTGGCGGTAGCGGCGGCGATCAGCCTGTTCGGCTTCGAGTCCGGCGCCGCCCTGGCCACCGTGGTCGGCGTGCTGATCGAAGTGCCGGTGATGCTGCTGGTGGTGCGCGTGGTCAACCGCAGCAAGGGCTGGTACGAGGCCGGGGCCTCCGCGCGCTCGGCGCAGCGCGACGCGCGGGCCTAGCTAGCGCCGAAGGGCCAGGGCCTTGACGCGCGGCCACCAGCCGGGCCGGGCAGTCGCCGGCACCCGTGCGTCCGATGAAGGGACGGCCTGGCTCGGCACCGGCGCCGAGCGCGACAGCACCCAGCGCGGCCGGGGCGGCGCGCCCGGGTGTGCGCACATCCCGCCCAGCCCGACCGGGTCGAAGACCTCGACGTAACGCGGGTCGTCGAGATCGTCGACGTAGACGATGCCGCACACCGCCAGCCGGTGCTCGCGGCGCAGCGTGGCATCGATGTCGGCCACGCGCTGCAGCAAGTCGGCTGCAGCCTCCGGCCGGCCCGGCAGGTCCTGGCCCGCGACGCCGACGTACCAGCCCTCGGCCGATGCGCGCAGGCGCTGCCACAAGGCGTCCAGGTCGGCCCACTCCAGCACGCCCAGCAGCCGGTCGGGCTTGCCCAGGCGGCGAGGCCAGTCATCGTCGTGACGCAGTGCCATGTGGGCGGACCTACAGCCAGTCGGCGATGGCGTCGACGTCCTCGGCGAACAGCTGGCCGGACTCGGCCAGCAGCACGCGGCCGTCGCGCCCCAGCACCACCGTCACCGGCAGACCGCGTGGCTTGGGCAACTGCGCGCGCAGCTCGGGCGACACCCAGGCCGACGGAAAGCCGTAGCC
>WBZL01004539.1_pt1 | contig 11916 bp, 6 predicted proteins | sample 5204291 | NCBI WGS metagenome assembly WBZL01 (sample SAMN12344345, study PRJNA552823) | activated sludge metagenome | biome: Activated sludge suspended growth; feature: Nitrification reactor; material: Wastewater; isolation source: activated sludge from nitrification reactor of wastewater treatment...
ACCGAGAGGGCCGATGAGCAGAACGGCCGTGGCCAGATACACCACAATCGCCACCACGCCCACCAGCGCCGGGCGCAGCGTATCTTTGCGGGCATAAGAGGCAAAAACCAGCATCTGATCAATCGCCGCGAAGGGCAAGCCCAGCAAATAAAAGCGTAAAACCTGCGCTGTGACCAGGGTGTCGGCGGCGGAAAATTCGCCGCGCTCGAACAGCAGGGCCACGATGGGCAGCGCCAGGGCAAACAACCCGGCTGTGGCCGGTAAAATCAGGGTGATCACCAATCGTAAACCATCGGAAAGAGTGTGTTTGAAATCGTCCAGGCTGTTTTCGGCCTGACGCGAGAGCGTAGGCAAAATGGCCACCGACAGCGCCGTGACGACCAATCCCAGCGGGAATTGGTAGAGCGTGGTGGCGAAACGCATAAAAGCCACGCTGTCGTCGCCGGTGCGGGTAGCCAGGTTGTAGCTGAGGGCGACGGAAAGCTGGGTGATGACCAGCCCGGCGACAATGGGCGCGTACAGTTTGAGGATGCGGCGGATGGCTGGATGGCGTAAATTAAACTGCCAGCGCAGGCGGGCGTCGCGCATGGCGGGCAGTTGCAGCACAATTTGCAGGAAGGAACCGGCGAGCAGTCCCCAGACCAGGCTTTCGATGTGATCGGGGCGCAGCAGGGCGGCGATGACGATGGCCCCATTCAGCACCGCGCCGATGAAGGCGGGAATGGCAAAACGCTTGAGGGCGTAGAGCGCGCCGGTGAGAATGCTGGCAATGCTCATGAACAGCACGGCCGGAGCGGCGAGGCGCATAAGGTGGATGGAAACGGCCGTAAGCGCCGGGTCGGTAAAGTTACGCGCGCCAATCAACCAGGCGATTTGCGGCGTGAAGATTTCGACGATGCCTACAACTACCAGCAGCAGCACTGTGGCCGCGCTGAGCACCATGCTCAATACGCTCCACAGCTCTTCCCGTCGCTCTTTAGGCGCATAGTCGGAGAACACAGGCACCAACGATGAATTCACCATGCCGCCAATGATCAAATCAAACAGGCTGATGGGGATGTAGGCGGCGATTTCGTAGGCCGCCAACAGACCAGACGCGCCGAACAGACTGGCTTTCACGGTTTCACGGGCCAGCCCCAGGATGCGGCTGACGACGTTGCCGGCGGCTAAAATGGCGGCGGCCTTGACCACGCCCCCATCTTCACGGATGGAATCGGGGAGAGGTGGTTCTTCGGGTGTGATGTCGGTGGTGTCTAGCAAAAGGTTGCTCTAACAAAAGGTTGTAAGATGGACGGCCGTAGATGGACGGCGATCGGGTAGTTGGGGCATTCTAACCGATGGAATGAAGGGGGGCAATAAGTGGCAGGCTACGGGATACGGCCGTTTCCCCTATTTAGACATCGTGGACCAATCCTGACTGGGCAAAATGCTAAACAGAAAGAGGCGTGGGCGGGTAGAAAATGGCCGGGCATAATTCAATTTCCAGGCACATGGGCGAGCCAGTATGTGTTATACTTTTTATCCTGTAATGACAGCAGCGACGGGTTAAGACGTTGAGGTCACGATCCCGAAATCTACCGGTTCCACAAAATGGCGCAAACCATAGCCTGACAGAAAACCGCAAGTTTATCGCCGATCTCAATTGCGAATTCTTGCTCTCCTATCTGGACCGTTGATATGCCCAAAACAACCAAAAGCAAAAAACAACTAATCGCCGAAAACGAAGCGCTGCGTCTGAGACTGGAAGAAGCTAAAGAGGCGCTTACGGCCGTCGAGCATTCGTACCGGACCCTGGTGGCGAATATGCGTGACGGCGGGCTGACTCTGACGGCCGATGGCGTGATTTTGTTTGCGAACGGCCGTTTCGCCGAAATGCTCAAAACACCCCTCCATGAACTCATTGGCGCCCCTATCACTGCCTGGATGCCGCCAGACAGCCAGGAGATACTGGCCGTCATGCTGAACGGTGGAAACCCAAAACGGGGTGAAGAATTGTCGTTCGCTGCCAGCGATGGAACGACGGTGCCGGTCTATCTGTCGATAGAACGCCTGGCTGTGGCGGACTCGCCCAATCACTTCTGCCTCGTCGCCACTGACCTGACCGAGCGCAAGCGCACAGAGCAAATCATGGCCGCGCGTCTGCGCTTGCTCCAATTTGCCGCCACGCACCCGCTGAAGGAATTGCTCCAGTCAACATTGGATGAACTGGAGATATTGACCGGCAGCCGGATTGGCTTTTATCATTTTTTGGACGCCGACCAGGAGACGTTATTGCTCCAGACATGGTCTACCCGTACCCTACAAGAAATTTGCCAGGCAGAAGGCGACGGGCTTCACTACGACATTTCCGAGGCTGGCGTATGGGTAGACTGCATTCGGGAGCGCCGGCCGGTGATCCACAACGATTACGCTTCATTACCACACCGTACAAGTCTGCCCGAGGGACACGCCAGGGTAACGCGCGAGTTGGTAGTGCCCGTATTTCGCAGCGAACGCATTGTGGCGATTCTGGGCGTGGGCAACAAACCGGAAAATTACACCCAACACGACGTTGAGAGCGTATCCAGTCTCGCCGACCTGGTCTGGGATATCGCCGAGCTTAAGCAGGCAGAAGAAAATCTGCGACAGAGTGAGAGTCTGTTGCGTCTCATGGCCGACAATCTGCCGGCGTATATGGCGTATGTCAGTGCGTCTGATTTGTGTTATCGCTTTGTCAATCGCCAATACGAAGTTGCTTTTCAACGACCGAGGGAGGAGATTATTGGGCAGCCAGTCAATAAGATTTTAAGCCAGGCAAACTTTGAGTTTGCCCGGCCATATATTGAGCGTGCGTTAAACGGCGAGGCATGTTCGTACGAAAACGTATTTCTACTGGCAAATGGGCAACGCTGGCTTCAAGTCAACTATGTTCCAAGCCTGGACCAAACCGGCAAAGTGAAAGGGCTTGTCCTTCTCAATTATGACATTACCGAGCGTAAACAGGCGGCTGAAGCGTTGATAGCCAGTCAAGAACTTTACCGCCTGTTGGCCGAAAATTCGACAGATGCCGTGAGCATGATTGATGTGACTGGCAATGTTGTGTATGCCTCCCCGTCGTCTACCCGGCGACTGGGTTATGACGAGACGGACTTGTTGCAACTTACTACGCCGGGTATCTTGGAACTTATCCACCCGGAAGATCGTGACCGCATCGGCGCTGAGATCGTGCGTGGCCGACAATTGAAACTGCCCACCAGCCGTTATGAATATCGAATGAGAGCCAAAGACGGCACTTACATGTGGGCTGAGGATATTCTGCGGCGGGAGTATGATGAAAACGGTGAGTTTGTCAGAACGATTGTGAGTTCGCGGGATATTACCGAGCGCAAACAGGCGGAGGAAGCTTTACGCCAAAGTGCACTTCATAACGCCACTATTTTGGCGACGACTATGAATGGCTTTTGGCAGGTGGATCCGGATACGGCCAAAATTATAGAGGTTAATGAAGCCTATTGCCGTATGAGTGGTTACGGCCGTGAAGAATTACGCCAGATGACCATCGCTCAGCTTGAGGCTTTGGAACAAACCGAGGATGTGGCTGGGCACATTAAACAAATCAAAAATGACACGGCTATACATTTTGAAACCATACATCGGCGTAAGGATGGCACCACGTTCCATGTAGAGATCAGCGCGCAATATCTGAGTGAAAGGGAGACCATTTTTGCCTTTTTACAGGACATCACCGAGCGCAAACAGCGAGAAGCAGAACATGATCGACTTCAGGCGCAGCTGGCGCAGGCGCAGAAGATGGAGACAGTTGGCCGTCTGGCCGGCGGCATTGCCCATGATTTTAATAATTTGCTGGCGGTGATGATGCTGCGTACGGAAATGGCGCTGCAATTGACCGATTCAACGGGACCGCTGCATCGGAACCTGACTGAAATCTACACTACTGCACAGCGTTCTGCGGAACTGGTGCGCAAGTTGCTCGGCTTTGCACGTAAACAGATGGTTTCTCCCAAGGTGTTAAACCTGAATGCGGCGGTGGAAAGCGCTCTGCCGATGCTCAAGAACTTGCTCAGTGAGGAGATCAAGCTGGTTTGGCGGCCAGACAGGCAGGTATGGCCGGTCAAAATCGACCCGACACAGATTGATCAGATCCTGGTGAACTTATGCGTTAATGCTCGCGATGCGATCCAGGGTGTGGGGGTGTTCATGATTGGCACAGAGAATATCGCCCTGGCGGATTCCATTGTGGCGGCAAATGGATTTATCATACCTCCAGGCGATTATGTGATGCTTACGGTGAGTGATACCGGGAGCGGCATCGAAAAAGATTTGCTTACGCATATTTTTGAACCGTTTTTTACCACCAAAGAAATCGGCAAGGGTACCGGCCTGGGGCTGGCCGTGGTGGATGGCATTGTGCAGCAGAATGGGGGGCAGGTGCAGGTGTACAGCGCGCCGAAACTGGGGACAACATTTAAGGTTTACTTGCCGCGTTTTACCGATCCGGTGCAGGTGGCGGAGGAAGAACGGCCGTCATCACTCCCGTTCCAAAGTGGAGGAGAAACCGTGTTGCTGGTGGAGGATGAAGCAGCGGTGCTGCAAATGACAGCCGATGCCTTGCGCCATCTGGGTTACAAGGTGATCACGGCCGTTACGCCCGAAACGGCCGTCCATCAGATAGAAAATCATAACGGAACCATCGATTTGCTTATGACCGATATCATATTGCCGGTGATGAACGGCCGTGAATTGGCCGAGCGTATTACGGCCATCCAGCCAGACATTAAAATTCTCTATGTATCCGGTTATCCGGCCGATTTTATTGCCCATCGCGGGGTTCTGGAAGGCAGGGTGCACTTTTTACAGAAGCCGTTTTCCATACAGAAGTTGGCGTCTAGCCTGAAAGAAGCGCTGGTAGGAACCCCATAGCGAGGGGATTACGGTCACACTGAGCGCTTGCAAAACTGAAGATTCAAGATTGAGTAGTTTAAAAAAGCGAGAAAACTTAACGCATAGAACGCAAAGGCGCAAAGGCGCGGAGGTTTTTCTCGATGTAAATGGTCCAAAAGGTGATTCAGAAGACAAAATCTTTGCGTCTTTTGCCTCTTCGCCCCTTTGCGTTAAGGCTTTTAAACGACAGAGATGGGAGCCTGGGCAATCTTAAATGTTCACTCTTTCACAAAAATGCCCGGCGCGCCGAGGGTGGAGTCAGGCCTCTTTAATCAACCCGGAGCGGTAGGCGGACAGCAGGTCTTTCAGGTGGTTGATGCGCTGTTGGATGGCGTGCCCCTCATCGGTGTCTTTCACACGGATGCGGAGGCGATTGCGTTCTAGAATTTCTGTCTGTGTTTGCATGTCGATGCCTTCTTCGATGGCGAGCTGCTGCGATTCAAAGGGGTCGTGGGAGGCCAGCAGCAGGCCATACGAATTGAAGATGAGCGTGTAACCGGCGATCCCGGTAATTTTGTGGTAGGCCTTGGCCAGCCCACCATCGATCACCAGCAGTTTGCCGCCGGCTTTGATGGGACTTTCCCCCCGGCGCACTTGTACCGGGACGTGGCCGTTGATGATGTGGGCTGTGTCGGGGTTTAGGCCAAACTCGCGCAGGATTTTAACGGCCGTTTCCTCTTTATCGCGCCAGGCAAAATAAGCATTTTTCTCTTCTTTGTGCGTCGTTTCATCGGCAATAAAATAACGCTCGAAGGTCGCCATTTTGTTTTTACCAAAAATTGGCGACTTGGCTCCGCTCCACAAATACCACATCACATCCTGGCCATATCGCTTTTCGTCTGGGTCTGTGCTGAAATAACCCTGCCGCGCCAGCCGGTCCAGACGGTCCATAAATGCCTTGCCCGCAAATTCTTGCCCGGCAATACGCGCCGACATAAAGGAGCCGTCATCTTCCATAGCGATGCAGCCATGATAGAGCAAATTGCCGTTGTAGATCAGGTACATACTGCCCCGCGAAAAGAGAAAACGCACATGCTGCTGCAACCTTTCGCTGATGGCGAATGATTGTTGCAGCCGGGTGACGGTGCTGGCTTCTTCCGGGGTAAGCTGGTAAGGATTGGCCGGGTCGATGGTGGGGAAGTGGGCGTCGAGGAGGGGATAGGAACGGCCGTTCACCGTCACAGTTCCCGCTTCATAGTCGATCTTGTCCAACAGGAGCCGGTCTTGCATTTCATAATGCGGCCGTCGCTGGATAATCTGCGCCTCCAACTTGAGCTGGATGATGGTGATGGCCTTGTGCATCTTGGCCATCAACTGGATTTCGTTCTGCGTAAATTGCTCATCGCTGCCAATTTTAGGCTGGAACCTCTCGCACGGATCATCGCCATATACATCCATAGCAAAGGTGGCCAGAGGCAGCAGGCTCAGCGCGTATCCATGTTCCAAGGTCTCCATATTGGCGTAACGCAGCGCCGTGCGAATGACATTGGCAATACACGCGGCGCTGCCCGCCGCCGCGCCCATCCACACAATGTCATGATTACCCCATTGGATGTCCAGGTCGTGGTAGGCCATCAATGTATCCATGATAATGTGTGCTCCAGGACCGCGATCGTACACATCGCCAATGACATGCAGCCGGGCGATGGCCAGCCGTTGGATCAATTCGGCCATCGCCTCGATAAAATCATTGGCCTGCCCAATAGCGATGATCGTTTCGATGATGCTGCGGTAATACGCCAGTTTATTGTCGCTGCCTTCTTGTTCGTGCAGCAGTTCCTCAATGATGTTGCCGAAATCAGCCGGTAAAGCGGCGCGCACATCGGCGCGAGTATACTTGGAGGCCAAATTGCGGCACAGACGGATCAGGCGAAACAAAGTGATGCGATACCAGGCGTCCGGATTTTCGGTTTTGGGCAGTAAGTGGGCCAGCTTTTTCTCCGGGTAATAGATCAATGTGGCCAGATCGCGTTTTTCTTTCTCGTCCATGTCGTAGACAAAAATCTCGTCGATGCGCCGTTTGATGGAGCCGGAACCGTTTTTAAGAACGTGGAGAAAGGCTTCGTACTCCCCGTGGATGTCGGAAACGAAGTGTTCTGTACCCTTGGGAAGCTGCAATTGGGCGCTGAGGTTGATGATTTCCGTGGAGGCGGCTTGAATGGTGGGGAATTGTTGGGAGAGCAGGGAAAGGTAGGTTAGTTTTTCGGCTGAAATGTCCATATGACCTTTTAACGCAGTTAAGGGATAAGGCGTTGGCGCAGCCAACGGCCGTCTGCTTGCAACGTATAGGCGAAGCGGTCGGGCAAATTGTCCGATTGGCTTTGCCAAAATTCATACCGATAGGGCTGCAAACGATAGCCGCCCCAGGCGCTGGGTAAGGGAACCTGCCCGGCCCGGAATTTTTGTTTAAGTTCGGCCATTTTCGCTTGCAAGATGCTTCGTGAGGAAATAACTTCGCTGGATTGTGTGAGCCAGGCGCCCAATTGGCTGCCGCGCGGCCGGGTGACAAAATATTGCCATACTTCAGTGGTAGAAAGGGCAACGGCCGTTCCCTGAACGCGCACCTGACACCCCATCGCCAGCCAGGGAAAAAGCAGCGCTGCCTGCGGATGGGCGTCTAAATCACGCGCTTTTTGCGTGTCCAGGCCGGTGTAAAAGACAAATCCTTGCTGATCATAAGTGCGCAGAAGCACGAGACGGGACGAAACATCGCCTTCAGCCGACACAGTTGCCAGGCTCATGGCATTGGGTTGGGGCAAATTCTGCGCCTGAGCCGCCTGGTACCAGGTGGCAAACTGCGCCAGCGGATCATCGTGAAGGTCTGTGGCAGGGGGTGATTCACTCATTACCGGGCAGAGGGACAAAAAAACGGCCGTCTTGGTTCCCAATCAGGTTCCGAGACGGCCGTTTGCTATGCGCTTGTTTGCAATTGACCTGTTGCCAGGAATCAATTACTTACCAACGGCGGCTGTTTCCACTATCGTTGTAATCATTACGACGGCCGTAGTTATCACCACCACCACGGCTGCTACCGCCACGGCTGTCGCCACGGCCACCGCCGCTTCGACTGCCGCCGCCACCACGATTACCACCGCCGCCACTGCGTTCTTCACGCGGACGGGCCTCGTTGACGCGCAAATTACGACCGCCAACTTCTTTGCCGTCTAAAGCAGCGATTGCTGCATCAGCCGCAGAAGGGGCCATCTCGACGAAGCAGAAACCACGAAAACGGCCGGTATCCCGGTCATTGATCATGGCGACTGATTCGACATCACCGAACTCTGAAAACAGGTCACGAACATCTTCTTCTGTGGCCGAAAACGACAAATTCCCTACGTAAACTTTCTTTGCCAAGTCTAACTCTCTCCAAAATGTAGTCCCAGTCTAAAACACAACCAAAAGCTGCGCAAACATGGGTGAAAAATATTTAACGTTTATAGGATACCCATATTTTTCGATTTGTCCACAAAATGACTTTCAAAAGCGATTTCTGACCATTTCCAGGCTGATTTCTCCTAAAAAATCGCCGGAAACCCGTATTCCACAATCCATTGCTCGTAATCCGTTGGCGCTAACTCTGAAAAATCTGTTGGATACCGGGAAGCGGACTTCAAGCAGCGGTCAGTGTTATAATCTCGCGTATGGTAGACGACTTGCTGACTCAAAGGCCTATTCCCGACGATGCGCGGACGGAAGCGGATGTTTATTGGATGAATTTGGCGCTGGCGCAGGCTGCCCAGGCGGCGGCTTTGGGAGAGGTGCCTGTGGGCGCGGTGGCTGTGCTGAACGGCGCAATGATTGGCGTCGGGTTTAACCGTAAAGAAGCCGACCTGGACCCCATGGCTCATGCAGAGATGATTGCGCTGCGGGCGGCGGCTACGGCCGTGCAAAACTGGCGGCTGATTGGCGTGACGCTTTACTGTACGTTGGAACCATGTCCCATGTGCGCCGGGGCAATGATTCAGGCGCGGCTGCCGCGATTGGTTTATGGCGCCAAAGACACGCGCTTTGGCGCAGATGGTTCGGTTGTCCAAGTATTGCGCGCGCCGGAATTTAATCATCGAGTGGCCATCACGTCTGGCGTGTTAGAGGAAGAGGCGGCCGCTTTACTGCAACAATTTTTCCAGGACTTGCGGGAAAAACGGGGAAAAGCGGAAAAACGCGATCTGTGAGTGGTTCTGTTACCGTTAGCGACTGAATCGTCGACGGCCGTAAGCCACAACTTGCTCCAATTCCTTCACGCGCAGCACGGCGCAGGCCAGCAAATAAGCCAATCCGCCCACCACCGACCCTGCCAGCATCTGCCACCAGGGTGAAGCTGGAATTTGTGCCAGAGTGAAGAGGGTAACGGCCGTCATCGCCCCCGCCGCCAATCCCATGCGTAAACCGCCATCCAGCAGCGCGCGCCCTTCCAACCGTCCCATCTTACGCCGCAGCAGCCAAAACAGCAGCGCCACTTCAAAGTAGTTGGATAAGCTAAATCCCAACGCCAGCCCGCCCAACGGCAGCAGCCCGCGCTGCGGAAACACCTTCTGGCTCAACCACAAACTCAGCACAGCCATGATGGCTATTTGCGCGCCGCCGGCCAAAACCGGCGTCAATGTGTCGCTCAAGGCGTAAAAAGCGCGGGCGATCACTTCCAACATCATCAGGGCAATCAATCCCAGCGACAGGAAAAACAAGGCCGCAGAAGCAAATTCGGTGGATTCGGCGTTAAACAAGCCGCGTTCAAATAAAAGTGTGATGGTGGGTTGGCTGAGCAGCAGCAGCAGCACGGTAATGGGGAACCCCAGAAACAGCAGCAGGCGTAAAGAATCGGTGATAATGACTCGCATGTCATCCAGTGCATGGCGGGCAGCCAGCGTAGACAGCGTGGGGAAGGCGGCAATGCCCAGAGCAATACCCAGAATGCCCAACGGCAAATTGATGATGCGAAAGGCAACGTTAATGGCCGGCAGACTGCCCAGGGCCATCACGGCCGTTCCCGTTAGAAACAAAATAATGAATTTGTTGATCTCGCTAAAAGACAACCCCAACACACGCGGGGCCATCAACTTCAAAACCTGGATGACGCCGGGATCGCGCACAGTGACAATGGGCGTGTAACGCGCTTTCTTTTGCGCCAGCCCCGGCAGTTGAATCAAAAAGTGGCCTAATGCACCAATCACTGTGCCTACGGCCAGCCCCATGGCTTTGCCTTGGGTTGGACCGGCGTTTGGCTGAACCCAAAGCACTGCCCCGGCGATGATGCCCAAATTGTAGATGGTAGGAGCCAGCGCCGGCAGCAAAAAATGTTGGCGCGCATTCAATGCGCCCATGATCACCCCGCTGGCGGCAAAGATGACCGTGGAAAACAGCATCACCCGCATCAAAGTGACAGTTAACGGCAGCAGTTCAGGGGCCAGGGCGATCTGGTCGGCATAAAAGAATTGGATGAGTGGCGCGGCAAAAATGGCTGCCAGCACAGCAATCGCCGCGACCACCAGGGTAATCAGGTTGATAACCGACGAGAAAAGCCGCCATGCGCCCGGCTCGTCCTGGCGCACGAAGTAGGCGGCAAATGTGGGGATGAAGGCTGAGCCAATCGCGCCGCCGGCGACAATCATAAAAATCGCTTCCGGGAAGCGACTGGCGACGGCGTAGGCGTTGGCTTCCAGAGTTTCTGTGCCCAAATAATTGAGCGTGACCATGTCGCGCACCAGCCCTACTACTCGACTGAGCATGACGGCCACGCTTACCAATCCGGCGGCGCGGAGAACCTGGGAACGGCCGTTATCCAACTTGCTTTCTTCTGTTTCTGTGGCTGACATAGCGGGGGATTATACGACCAACGCTTTAAAACAAAAACGGGCTGGTCCCCAACGAACCAGCCCGATTGGTTTTTGGAGAGTCAGGAACGCCGAAACCTGACTCTCGTTAAAAGGAGGAGAAGAAGAAGAGATTTTACCCTTCAATGACTATTCTAAGGCAAAACCCCTACGCCACACTGTACGTCGATCCTACGCAAAACCTACGCAAAACCTACGCTAGTGAAAATTAGAACAATATCAATAACGATTCGACCATTTGACAGAGCCTAGACTGTCGTTCTTCAACCCGCTTACTCCGCCGCTGCATGACGTTTAAGAGGGTACGGGCTAAAATCCATGACCATGACCCGAATCAACCGTTATCATGCTTTGGCTTTTATGCTGCTTTGTTTGTTGGCGGCGGCTGTGCTGCGCCTACCAGATTTGCAAGTTGTGCCGCCGGGCGTGCATTACGATGAGGCGGCCAATGGTATTTTGGCGGCGGAAATTGGGCGGGGCGAAAGTCGTCCTATTTTTATTGAAAGCTACACGGGCAAGGAAGTGCTGTTTTTCTACCTGGCCGGAGCGTTGGCGCGGTTGGTGGGGGAGACGGTGTTTGCGTTGCGGCTTACGGCCGTTTTCATCAGCCTGTTAACCATTGCCGCAACCTACTGGTTGGGGCGCGAATTGTTACGGGATCGACGGGTGGCTTTGTTGGCCGCCGCGCTGCTGGCGGTAAGTTTTTGGCATTTGGTGTTCAGCCGGTTGGGATTTCGGGCCATCAGCGAGCCGCTGCTGCAAGCTCTGACGGCCGCGGCGTTGTTTCGTGGGCTGCGGCGCGGGCAGTGGCGCTGGCTGATCATGAGTGGCGTGTGCCTGGGCCTGACGGGGTATACCTATTTGGCGGCGCGGCTGTTTCCGGCGCCTCTGCTGCTGGCGGCGCTGCCGCTGCTTTTCCAGCGGCAGCATTACAAACTGCGCTGGCGGCAGTTGGCGGTGGTTGCTGGCGTTGGCCTAGTGGTGGTTGCGCCGCTGCTTGTTTACTTCGTCACCCATCCGGACGCCTTTTGGGTGCGGATTGGTCAGGTTGGCCCGGCCAGCAGCCGGACGCTGCTGGAAAGTTATGGGCGTACGTTGCAAATGTTTTTCTTGAAGGGCGATCCATATGTGCGCTTTAATGTGCCGG
>WBZL01004540.1_pt1 | contig 11915 bp, 13 predicted proteins | sample 5204291 | NCBI WGS metagenome assembly WBZL01 (sample SAMN12344345, study PRJNA552823) | activated sludge metagenome | biome: Activated sludge suspended growth; feature: Nitrification reactor; material: Wastewater; isolation source: activated sludge from nitrification reactor of wastewater...
GTGCACGAAGAACAGCAGGCGGGCGATGCGGTGGCTGGGAAGGTCGCTACGCACTTCCCACAATCCGCCGCTCAGCGGGCGGCACAGCGGCATCCCCACTGGCCAGCCGATCTGCACCAGGGCCAAATCCGCCCCGATCGCGCGTCGGTCGCCCTCCGGCAAACCGCGCAACCAGTCCCGGACCGGTTCGGCGCCGGAGGGGGAGCGGTAGAACACCACGGGTATCTCGATCACGCGCGTCTCGGTTCGGTCCCTTGGGACGTACTATATAAGATACGCCGGTTTTAAACCGCCTTGGGGCTTAAGGCGCGCGTCGGGCGTTTAAGGCGTGCTTGAGCGCCCGTAAATCGCGGGTTCCGAACAACTGGTTGCGCCCGACCGTCTGCGCCGGGGTGATTTGGCCGCGCCGCACATAGCGCCGGAAGTTGGGTACCGACATGTCCAGATACTCCGCCGCTTCCGCCACCGTGAAGGTCTCCTCGGCCAAATGGCCGAAGACGTCCTCGTAGGTGAAATCCTCCTCCTGGAAGACCCGGCTTTCGAGCAGCAGAAAAAACTTCCCGCGTTCGGTCGCCGGCAAGGCTTGCAGGTCCTCGAACAGCTCTTGGGCGGTCGTGGCGTGGCTCATGGTCGTCCCTCGGCGCGCAAGTAGCGCTTCAGCTCGTCGTAAAAATTCTCGTGCGAACCCACTTGGTAAAAGTCGATCGCCAAAAACTCGATATCCGCACCCTGGCGGCGTTGTTCGACCTGCGGCGGGTGGTACGCCACCAGATACTCCTGGCGCTGGAACTTGAACTTGTAGACCCAAATCCCGGCGAGATCGCCCGTTTTGGCCTCCCCAATGTCGGGGTTCGCGCAAACAGCGTCCACCGCGTCCTGGACGGCCAGTTGCAGCGGCTTGCGCGCTTTCTTGACGTAGACGCTGAACGGGCGCTTGAAGTGGGCTTTCATGATCTGATAATAGATCAGAAATGATTAGATATGAAATCAATCCGGGCGCGGCGATGGTGGGCGACGGATTGCCAGCCATTCGATGCCCGCCAGAAACCCTCCAGTGGTCTTTAGAGCGATTTTCGGGGAATTGGGGCTAGAGAGGTATGGCCAGACCGCCTTTGACGCCCCAGAAGGCCGCTGAGGCGGTTCTAGGGGCATTGGCGCGGGGGAGCTAGGACTGCTCTCGACCGGTCCCTAGTGCAAAGGCCGACCGGTCCGGGGATCGTAGCCCTTCGCCACTAGGCGCCGGGCCAATTCCTCCTCGCTCACGGTCACCTCGACACGGCCCTGCTCCGCCGCGAGTTCCAACAGCACCTGGGCCAAGGCCAAGTCACTGGGTTCCAGTTCATCCGACGACAGGGTCAATTCGGCACCGTTCGGGATTTTGAAGGTACGGGTCGCCATGCAATGGCCCTCTGGGACGTGAAGGGGCTTGGGAAGGGCTAGGGGTAGCCGAACATCGCCAGCGTTGCTTCTAGGGCCTCTCACGGGTCTCCACGACCCATTCCGAAGGTCACCGCTCGAATCGTACCTCCCCCCTGGATGCCGTCTTTTGAATTTTCCATCGAGTGACCACCCATCGTTTCCGAAGTCCCCACTGTCTCCGAACCTCCGGGGAGGGTTTGGGAGGGGGCTACTGTACCCCTCCCAATCAAAAATCAGGTGAGCGCAGCGAACTCATTGACAGGGGGGTCTGGGGGGAGACGAACCGAAAAGTTATCCACAGGCCGCGCCTTGCGCGCGCGTCTTTTCTTTTAAATAACTTTTAAAACCTTTTAAGGCGCAAAAATGCGCGATAACTTTTTGATTTTAATAAAAAATAAAAATATGCCGGTGTTCCACGGTGCGGTATCCGGTGTTCCACGGTGCGGTATCCGGTGTTCCACGGTGCGGTATCCGGTGTTCCACGGTGCGGTATCCGGTGTTCCACGGTGCGGTATCCGGTGTTCCACGGTGCGGTATCCGGCAAGCTACTCCTCAGCCGTTGATACTGGCCCAATGGCCTTAAATGTTACATTTTCGCCTCCACCCATAGCCTTACTAAAACCCACTATCCAAGGTAATTCGTATTCTTTTAGCTGGCGCTTGAATCCTTTCAATTCTCCCTCATGTGCACACATTGCTCGCAAGCGTTCTAAATTAACTGTCCAGCTTGTTTCTTTTCCCATACTGACCGCGACTAGCTCAAGAAGACGTTTTTTAATTCCTGCCTCCTCTCGCAGCAGTTTTGGATCAATAACAAGCAATCCTTTTGAATAACGAACAGACTCAACAAGCCTGTCGTCAAATGAGATAGTAATACGCTCTAATTTTCCAGATTGATCTACATAATTTGCTTTTATAAGCGTAAAAATCTCTGTAATTTTTTCATTTTCTCGGAATATATTCCCACTATATCCAGTAAGACATAAGCGCGTCAGCCCCTCCTTAATCCACTTAAGATTATTTCCGCTTTCTGGATTTCTTCCTAGGGCTTTTAGGCATTCATAACCTGAAAATTCAACAGAAGGAGGAAAATAACCAATCTGTAAAGCAATTTCACCAGCTTTACTTAAAGCAAACCGTAAAATATCGAAATCCCAAATCTTTGCCATTCCATATTCATAATTGGCAGTCACTTCTAGCCAGCGCTTACCATCGACTGAAGTGTATCGAATACTTTTAACTCGTTTGGCTTTTGCTGTGGAGCAAAACGGAAATAACATCAAATTACGCTCATTGCGATAACGGCTGAGGTCTACCGGAGCTTTGGCAAGTTCGATGGCTTGCTCTCGCAGAGGCGCTTCTTCCGCTTCATGCCGTTCTCGCTCCTCGCGGGCTTCGCGTTCGATGCGTTGCTGGTCCAGCTCCGCTAGCAGCTTTTGGTGGTCTTCCCAAGTCTTAGTCATGGTGGTGGCTCCAGTTGACTGGATTGGCGTGCACGAGCGAGAACGGCTTTTTCGTCGAGGCCGCTCCACTCAGGTGAAATCGTCTTTGTACTGGGCCAGCAGCAGAGCAATGGCTTCTTCGACCAGTGATACGACAGTGACCCCTTTCTTGGCAGCCAGTATCTTAAGTTCAACGACGGTGGTGGCAGGCAAGTGGGCTTGCAACAGGCGCTTACCGATGCGGTCGGGCCGTCGTTCGGTCGATCCTCCCGCTTTGGCGGGGTTAGGGGTGTTGAAGCTTAGTTTCGGTTTGGCGGGCATGGCGTAGCTTCTCTCATGTTTTAATACCTTCATATTTTAATGTTTATATTAATATTTTAATACCGGAATATTGGTATTAAAATATTAATTTCTGGATCAACCAGTTATAAAGGTCGCGGATTTCAGCGGCGGCTTTCCCGTCCGGCTCGTATTCTTCGACGCTGCGTCCGTTGATCCAGGCATGTGCGTAAGCTGAACGCTGACAGAGGATGATGGGCGCGACTTCCAGGTGTTCCGCGATGGCGGTGCGAGCCTCTTCGGCCATGCCGCCACGTGTCGGGGCGGCGTTGAGCACGACGGCGGCACGTCGATCCCGACCAAGTTGGATCAGGCGGAGGGTGTCTTCAAGGGCGTCCAAGTCGGCGGCGGAAGGGCGACAGGGTACGAGCACGAAATCGGCGACATGCAGGGCGTGGTGGGCCGCCACATCTGAACGACCAGCGGTATCGATGAAGATCAAATCAGCGCGTTGCGCCTGGGCTTGCTGGATGAGGGTCGGGAGTTGCGCGGGTGCGGCTTTGACCACCGGCGGCGTTCCGGTGCGGCGGCGTTGGTTCCATTTGTAGGCGGATGCTTGCGGGTCGATATCGAATATAGCGACGCTTTGGTGATGGCGTTCGGCGCAAACGGCGAGGTGCGTGGCAAGGGTGCTTTTTCCGGTACCACCCTTTTGGCTGATCAAGGCGACAGCTTTCATTATCGTAATTTAATTCCATCATTCCGGTATGATGGTAAGTATAGTATTTAACAAGCCATGTCAACTTATATCGACCATCGTATATCTCCTTGGCGGGCAGTGCTTGCATCTCTTTTGTTTTATGTCTAATGTTACACTTCAATGAAGTGCTAGCGCATCAACGACTTGTGCGGGATACCCTGGAAAACTCGGGACGTTTCGCCACAAAAGGTCCAATCCGAACTTGCGAGTCTCCGCGCGTGGAATCACCAGCCGGTTCAAATTCAAATACACATGCACTGAAAATGCATGGATTGGGCGCTAAAGCGTCATCCGTAGAATAACCACGGACTGAAAGTCCATAGTTTGAACTATGATCCACTTCACTTCGTTCAGCGGATTAAAGTCTTTCTGGGACAACCAAAGACACAACTTCGCAGCTTTGCTGTGCAAAGCACACATACCATAACTTATGGACAGAATTGAGCGGCTACTTCGGCTCGGCTACCTGCCATCGCAGCTACCGCCGCCGTTCACAACATCCGATCTAGCTACAGGGCACGCGGGATTCTTTGCGACATGGCTTGCATTGCAAAAGTCGTCGAGTAAGGGGCAAAAGATCCCAAAGGCACCGGCAGCAAAAGCGGAAACGTTCAGCGTTGCGCGAGCGGGCCATCAGCGCAGAATCACAAGCATTCCTGGACCCGTTGCGCAAACATTCTTGGCTACAGCACTTATCGCGAACTGGGCAGCAATCGTGCGGCACTTTCGACGCTCAAAGACTAGCGCCAGTCATCCGCGCTTTCGACGCAATGCAAAGAGAGCTGCCAGCTTACCGTCTATGCAGATGCTGTACGAAAAGCGCCTCCTTCAGGGAGCAGGCTTCCGTTATGTCTTAAGAACAGACATCTCGCGTTTCTTTCCAACGATCTATACGCATTCAATTCCCTGGGCGCTACACGGGAAGTCTACTGCAAAGCGAAATCGGACTATAACACCAAAATACTTTGGAAATCTTTTGGATCAGGCTGTACGGCAGTGCCAAGACGAGCAGACTTTTGGTCTTCCTATTGGCCCCGACACCTCTCACATCATTGCGGAGTGCATAGCTACAGCAGTCGACATCGAACTGAACAAGAAACTGAGAGGAACCATCCCAGGATTCAGGTATGTTGACGACTACTACTATTTCTTTGACACCTATCTCGCCGCTGAAAAAGCCTTGGCAGCTTTGGTTCGGTGTCTCAAAGAATTTGAACTACAGATCAACTTCGAGAAGACTAAAATATGTCGAGTCGAAGAACTCGAAGAGGATTCTTGGACGCATACGCTCAGGAGCTTCAACATTGCCCCTGATGGGCAACGACAACGTTCCGATGTAAATCACTTCTTCGAGGTTGCGCGAAACCTCGCAAAGCGTTTCAAAGACGAGAGCGTGATGACTTATGCGCTGCGTCGCGCATCATCAGTGGTTCTTCGAAAGGACAATTGGAATCCATTCGAAGCCCATCTATGCCTTGTCGCTGCAGCGCACCCAGTTACCCTGCAAACTGTAGCGCGCTTGCTTTCAACCTATAAGGGCCTTGACTATCCGCTGAATAAACCAAGACTTTCGCGCTTAATCAATTCATTGATTGCGGATCACGCGCCACTGGAACATCACAGCGAGGTGGCTTGGTGCATCTGGATGTGCAAAGACCTTGGCCTCGAACTCAGCAACATCGATTTGGTTTACGAGATGAACAGTTCAGTCTGCACGCTAATGCTTTTAGACTTGGCGGCTGCGGGTAGGCTAACGAAGCCACTCCCGACCGCGCGCTGGAAGCAGTTCGAACGTTCAGAGGCACTTTTGGAAGACCTCTGGATGGTCAGTTACGAAGCTGGCATCCGTGGTTGGGGCGGAATGTCAGATGCTCACATACGCTCAAACCCGTACTTCGAAGAACTTCGCAAGCAGAACGTCCACTTCTATGACGTTGGCGCCGTACTTACACCGCTGTTTGCGCCAAAGCCCGACGCGTTGCTGCAACGCAACGTTCAGTCGATATCTGAACTTCTCGAACTTGATGACCTCGATAAACTTTTTGATTACGAGGATGACGAGGATGAATACGGTAGTCCCGTCGATTCAGGCGAGCTCAAAGATTTTTAGTATGCATGCACACTTCATTGATCTCAAGAGAAATCCGACACACACATCAGCGACGCCTAACCATTCGCTCAACCAGACGCTGTGTAGCGCCGGTTAGCTCAACCGTTAAATAATAGGAGATTGAATGAAGATTGTTAGTATTTTTAACAACAAGGGAGGAGTCGGTAAGACAACCTACATGTATCACGTCGCACATCTCCTGGAAAAAGAGGGGAAGACTGTCCTAATTGCAGATTTAGATAGTCAATGCAATTTATCCTCTTACTGCATTTCGGAAACTGAACTTGAGCAAAGCTGGAAGCCTGATCGCGGGAACAGCATTTGGAACGCGGTCGAACGTGTTTATCAAGGTATGGGAGATATCCGTCAAAGACGCCCATCAAGAGTAAATAGTAGTTATCCAAATCTATTCCTAGTCCCTGGAGATATTCTACTCAGTAACTACGAAGATATTTTAGGTGATACTTGGAACTCTGCCAAGGGTGGTGCCGAGCCGGCTCTACGAGTCCAGTCTGCAATATACAGATATGTAAAGTGGTGCGGGAAACAAGTCGGTGCGGATGTGATTTTATTGGATCTTGGACCGAATCTGGGCGCGCTGAATCGGGCTATTTTAGCAGCTAGTGATTACTTTATTGTGCCTATGTCTCCAGATCTATTTTCAATTCGCGGTACTGAAAACCTTGGCAATAAGCTCATGAATTGGGCAAACGAGTGGGGGCAGTGTAATAGCGCTTGGAGCGGCAAAGAATTGGAGCTACCTGCTGGAAAACCGAAGTTTTTGGGATACGTTATGCAACAACATAATATACGGCAAAATCAAGAAGGGATGACTCGGGGCTGGTCTATCTTCGGAGGTAGGGTTGAGAAAGCCGTAAAAAATAACATTGTGGACAAGCTTGACCCAATCGGACAAGTGCATCACTGGACGGATAAGGAATGGAATCTTGGGCGAATTCCGAATCTTCATAGCTTGGTTCCTTATTCTCTCGAAGCAAGAAAGCCAGTGTTTGACTGTACGTCAAGGGACGGGTTGACTGGTGCCCACATAACTAGGGCAAAAGAGTCCTCTCAGCATTTTGATCCGATTATGAATAAATTGAGGCAAGTTATTTAACAAAACGCACCACACTGGTGGCCTTTTCTCCGCTTCGCTCCAAAAAGGCCACCAGTGCGCTTTACGTTTTCGCCTCAAATACAATCGTATTATTATGAAAAGCTTCAAGCTATTGAATTTTGATCATGGTTTAGTGCATCCAGAAAATTTTTCTGTTGGCCCTTTTTTGATAGAAATTAGCGAACAGCATTGCGAAAATCTAGTTCACATACCGAAGAATGAAAGCATAACTTTTGGCTGGGATAAAGATTATAATAAAGTGATTAAGTTAAATCCCAGAAGAAGAGGAAAGTGGTTTGAAACGGCAAATGCCACAATTAATGAAAAAGAAATAGAGCTTTCGAGCATTTTTCCTAAATCAACATCAAAAAATAACATAGATGATCTGTGTGTATTTCTGTCTTTCATATCGGGTCGAATAACAACCTTTGAAGACGATCTTCTTATTGATTATTGGAATCCTGAAGAGCATACGGATAAAGTGGTTCACTACGGTTATTTTTCGCGCAATAAATTTGATTGGTCTAATTTACCTTTGCTTCGTGATCAAGGTATAGCAGGACAATTTTATTATTTAACGGTGGCATATCAAAGTCGGGATTTTGTTGCAAAATCCATCCACTATAATAATGCATTAAATGTTGCCTGCGATAAGTGGTACCAGAAAAATTCTATCAAATATATCGATAGGAATTTGAGATCGAAAATTAAATATTCTGTTCAGAGCTGCTTAAGAAATCACAATGTAGACGCGGAAATTGAGGATGATATTTTAAACAGAATAGGCAATAACTTTAGCCCTTCAGCAACATTTAAGTTGAAGCTATTTTTGCAAGCAATTGCACTATATCCTGAACACGATATTCCCGAAACCCATGGGCGTCTAAAGTGGCTTAATTTTGTGAGAAATTCTATGGCACACACTGGAATGTTGCCGAGAGATAGAGGAATTTCAGATAATATTCTGGGTGATTTAACGTCAGGAATAGTCGAATTAGTATTAAGGATTAATCAATATTACTTCAGTAAAATCCTGTTAAAGCTTGATGATCCGTATTTAGAGTTTATAAAGAAATTAATACTGACTTATTTCTATAGAGGTGAACTCGGAGGTAGAAGAATATTCGATGAAAAATACGAAGATTATATGGAAAGAGCAAAGAAGGAATGGGTGTCTTAATAGGACCTATGAGTAATTCAGGATAAGCCTAACAAAACGCCGGTTATCCGCCGCCCCGTTATCCTCTTTTTGTTTAGCATTAGATAGATCGTTCCGATCTGTCTGGTTAAAAGTGCAAACGGACAGTCTCCTGCCTAAAAAGGAAGGCAAGAGTTTCTCGTCATCGCCACCTCTGCGCTTATCCGCCTGGCGCGGGATACTTCGGCTTCGGTCGGGGTACGGGAACGTATCGCGGCGTTTCCGGTGATCGGGGCGGCTCCGGCTGGAGCGATGGACCGAACGGCGCGGACTCGGCGCCCGCCTCGTCGAGAGGGGCCGGAAACACTTCCCCCTTGGCTAACCGCGCCGTTTCGGCTTTCAGAGACTGGATCGTGACCGGTTGGGGCGGCGGGCGCTTAGCCTCTGCCTGGGCGCGGGCCTCCGCCTCGCGGCGTTCCCGCGCGGCCTCCTGCGCGGCCTTGGCCCTTTGGATCAGGTCGCCCCGCTCCTCGATCTGCCGTTGCAACGCGGCCAACTGCTGCCGCTGCTCATCGACCATCTGCCGCGCTTCGCGCTCGGCCGCCGACAACCGTTCGTCAAACCCCTGCTGAGCCACGGCAAGGGCATGTTGAGCGACGTCCAGCGCGGTCTGGGCCTCGGTGAGCCGCTGCTCCCAAGCCGGAACCTCCCGGCGTTGGCTACCGGGAAGGTAAGCGGAAAGCAGGAGCGCCAATCGATGAGCGTTCCGCCAATCGGCATAAGCCGTCTCCAACTCGTCAAACGCTTGTCGTGCCGTCGCCGCCGCCCGCTTTGCTCGTGCCAGCTCGCCCCATGGGTCGGCCAACCACGTTGCGGGTGGCGGCTCGTGCCGTGCCAACCACGCCCGATGACCGGTCCACTCCAATCGCTCGCGTTCCAGGGCCGGAAGATCCATGCTCAAAAGCGCCTGCCGCTCGGCATCCCGCTGGCGCTGGACTCGCGCCGCCGCGTCCGCCCGCCGCCGCTGTTCTGCTTCGGCGGACTCCTCCGGCTGAGGTGACTGACTGGATAACGGTGGATCGGCCAGCCCCGCTTCCAGAGGCAGGGGAAACACTTCGGTCGGATACAACCGGGCGGTTTTAGCGCGCAAGGACTGGATCGTGACCCGCTCGGCCGGGGCGCGAGCCTCCGCCACAGTGGCCTGCGGCTTCGGTTCGGCGGCCTGTCGTTCGGCTGCTCGCTGCGCCTCCGCATCCCGCTGCTGCTCGACGTTGCCCGCCTGCACCGCTCGATTGCTCTCGCCCAGCCGGGTCGGAACCCCTCGCCGTTCCAGCGCGGTCGCGGTCGGCCCCAAGTGAATCGTGGCCTCCCGTGCGCTGCCCTGGTCTTCCAGACGGCGATGATCGACTCGTGTGGCCTGGCCGGCGTCGGACAGGCATTTGTTCTGGATTTCGGCGAACCGTTCCCGCCAGCGTCCGATTTCGCCGGTCTTCAGGTCGTCCAGTTCGCGGGTTTTCGCGCCGAACCCCGCTGCCGTCAATCGTCGGGTGGTCAGCAGAATATGGGCGTGGTGGTTGCGGTGGTCGCCCTCTCGCCCCGGTTGATGGATCGCCACATCGGCGGCGCAGCCGTGCCGGAGAATCAGCTCGCGGGCGAAGTCCGCCGCCAGCCGTTGCCGCTGTTCGGGGTCCAGTTCGGCGGGTAGGGCGATCTCGAACTCGCGGGCCACCGTGGAGTTCTTGCGGGTTTCCGCTAACTCGGCGGCATTCCAGAGTCGTGCTCGGTCACCCGCCCAATCGGGGGCATCGTCGGGGAGGATCAGTAGACTGGCTTCGACGCCGCGCCGGCGCCGGTAGTCGTGAATCAGCCCGGTGCGCGCGTCGGTGATCCGCGCCCCAGTCCGGTAGGCGGCCGCGCCCGTGGCGCTCCGCCCGTGGGACCGGCTAATCGTTTTGACCGAGAGGTGATAAGTCGCCATGGTGACCTTCGATACGGGGTCGAGGGGCGAAGCCCCCGCGCACGCAAACCGAGACCGCAGAGCGGGCGAGGTTTGCATAAGTGCGCCCTTCGGGAACCCGCCGATTGTAACCTAGCCTCGTCATTGGAGGCTAGCCCGTTGGTCTATCCTCGCGCCGGTCGCCGTCGGCCGGTCGCTCAGCTTCGATGGCCTCCCTCGCCCTCCAATCGGCGACCGGTCGAGTCGGCCGGCGAGCTTACGCTAGAATGCCGGCTATCCTTCTGAAGGAGGTGGACCCATGCCCGGTATCAATGATCGGATCGCCGATCTGGAAAGACGCTTGAAGCAGGCGAAGGCCCTCAAGCAGCAGCAAGTCGCCCGCGAGAGGGCGGCGGAAAAAAAGCGCCAACGTTCCGAGGAGACCCGCCGCAAGATTCTGGTCGGCGCGGTCATCCTCGCCAAAGTCGAGCACGGCGAATGGCCCAAGGAGCGCCTGCGCGAGCTGATGGACAAGGCGCTCACCCGCATTGATGACCGTGCGCTGTTCGGGCTGTTGCCCGTCCCGTCGGAAGCGGGAATCCAGACGGGGCCATCCGTCGAAAGAGGCTGAACATCGACGGTTCCTACTGCAACTCGACATGCAGCTCGCGCCCGACCAACGCGGCGGCACGTTGCAAGGTCGCGAGGGTCACGTTGCTCTCGGCCTTCAACACCCGGTCGAGCTGCGCCCGGCTGGTGTGCATCCGCGCCGCCAGCTCGGTCTTGCTGAGGCCCTGCCGTTCCATCTCCTGGGCGAGCTGCCACGCCACCACCCGTAAGAGGGCGGTCGTTTTCGCTGCTTCGTAGATGCCTTCCTCTTTGAGGAAATCTTCCAAGGTCGAACCCCAGCACGGGTTGGGTTGATCGCTCATGCCTTCATCTCCTGCATTCGTTTCCGCGCCAGTTCGAGGTCGTCGGGCGGCGTTTTCTGGGTTTTCTTGATGAACCCGTGCACCACCCCAATCCGGTTTTCGTGCACGAAGAACAGCAGGCGGGCGATGCGGTGGCTGGGAAGGTCGCTACGCACTTCCCACAATCCGCCGCTCAGCGGGCGGCACAGCGGCATCCCCACTGGCCAGCCGACCTGCACCAGGGCTAAATCCGCCCCGATCGCGCGTCGGTCGCCCTCCGGCAAGGCTCGCAACCAGTCCCGAACCGGTTCGGCACCGGAGGGGGAGCGGTAGAACACCACGGGTATCTCGATCACGCGCGTCTCGGTTCGGTCCCTTGGGACGTACTATATAAGATACACCGCTTTTAAACCGCCTTGGGGCTTAAGGTGCGCGTCGGGCGTTTAAGGCGTGCTTGAGCGCCCTTAAATCGCGGGTTCCGAACAACTGGTTGCGCCCGACCGTCTGCGCCGGGGCGATCTGGCCGCGCCGCACGTAGCGCCGGAAGTTGGGTACCGACATGTCCAGATACTCCGCCGCTTCCGCCACCGTGAAGGTCTCCCCAGCCAAGTGGCCGAACACGTCCTCGTAGGTGAAATCCTCCTCCTGGAAGACCCGGCTTTCGAGCAGCAGAAAGAACTTCCCGCGTTCGGTCGCCGGCAAGGCTTGCAGGTCCTCGAACAGCTCTTGGGCGGTCGTGGCGTGGCTCATGGTCGTCCCTCGGCGCGCAAGTAACGCTTCAGCTCGTCGTAAAAATTCTCGTG
>WBZL01004541.1_pt1 | contig 11915 bp, 8 predicted proteins | sample 5204291 | NCBI WGS metagenome assembly WBZL01 (sample SAMN12344345, study PRJNA552823) | activated sludge metagenome | biome: Activated sludge suspended growth; feature: Nitrification reactor; material: Wastewater; isolation source: activated sludge from nitrification reactor of wastewater treatment...
GCGACGCCCCTCGCCCTCGCGGTGTTGGCCCGGCCGCAAATGTTGCTCGAAGGCGAGTACGCACGGGTTGCCGCCATACCCGTCGGGGTCCAGCGGCGTTGACACACCACCGCTTTGCGCGCTGACGGGCCCGTGGCAGTCTGCAAGGATTCGAGCAAGCGAGTGCTGCCATGAGCTACCCCTGGATCAAGACTTTCCACATCCTGTTCGTGATCGCCTGGATGGCCTCGGTGTTCTACCTGCCGCGCATCCTGGTCAACATCGCCGAGGTCGGGGACAACGCGCTGCTGCGCGAGCGCCTGGTGCTGATGGGCCGCCGCCTGTACGGCTTCGGCCACATGATGTTCGGCATCATGGTGCTGTTCGGCGCCACCCTTTGGCTGCACTTCAAGATCGGCGGCTCGTGGATGCACGTGAAGCTGAGCCTGGTCGCAATCCTGCTGTTTTACTACATCGCGACCGGCCGCTACCTCAAGCGCGCGGCGGCGGGCGGCAAGCTGCCCTCGTCGGTGTTCTTTCGCTGGTACAACGAGATCCCGCTGCTGCTGGCGATCCCGGCGATATACCTCGCGGTGGCGAAAACCCTGGGATGAAGCCGCGGACCCACGCCGATCCTGCTCCCTGGCTGGGCCGCGCGCTCAACCTGGACAGTGAGAGCGTGGATGCCCTGTACGGTCTGGAGCCGGTGTTCGAGCCAGGGCGCGATCCGCGCCAGCGGCCCTTGGATGCGGCTATCGAATTCGAGTGCCCGCACTGCTGGCAGGTGCACCGGAGTCAGGTCGACCTGACCCTGGGCGACCAGCAGTGGATCGAAGACTGCCAGCACTGCTGCAGTGCGATCCTGGTGAGCGCCGCGGTCATCGACGACGGCCGCGGCGTGCAGGTGGAAGCGGGCAGGGCAGACGGCTGAGCGCGGGTCCGGACTTACCCGGACCCGCGCGTCGCGCCCTATTCGAAGCCGTTGGCGAAGATCCCTTCGCTCGGTGTGACGGTCCCCGAAGGCGCCGATGCCGGGCTGTTGCCGATGCCATTGGTCGCGATGACCGTGCAGGTGACCGGCACGCCGTTGGTCAATCCGGAGACCACGATGGGCGAACCCGCGCCCGATTGGCTCTGCGCGCCGCAGGTGGCGGTGTAGCCGGTGATCGCGCTGCCGCCATTGCTGGCCGGTGGCGAGAACGCCACGGTGACCTGGCCGCTGCCCGCGCTCGCGACCACGGCCGTCGGCGCGCCCGGCACGGTGGCCGGGGTCACCGTGTTGGACGGCGCCGATGCTGTGCCGTTGCCGACGCCATTGGTGGCGAACACGGTGCAGGTCACTGGCGTGCCGTTGGCCAGGCCGGTGACCACGATGGGCGAACTCGGGCCGGTGAAGGTGGCGCTGCCGGTGCACTGGGCGGTGTAGCTCGTGATCGGGCTGCCGTTGGCGTTCGGGAAGCTGAAGGCAACACTGACCTGCGCATTGCCGGCGGTGGCGATCACATTGGTCGGTGCCCCGGGAGCGCCGGCCGGCGTGACCGTGTTGGAAGCGGTCGACGGCAAGCTGGGGCCGAAGCCGTTGGTGGCGACCACCGTGCAGCTGACCGGCACCCCGTTGGTCAGGCCGAGGACTACCACCGGCGAAGTGACGCCCATGCCGCTCTGCGCGCCGCAGGTCGCGGTGTAGTTGAGGATCGCGCTGCCCCCGTCATTCTGCGGCGCTGCGAATGCGACGACCACCTGGCCATCGCCACGCGTCGCGACCACGGCAGTGGGCGCATCCGGCACCGTCGGTGCCGGCGTCACCGGGTTCGATGCGGTCGACGGCACGCTGTTGCCAACCGCGTTGGTCGCGATCACCGTGCAGCTCACCTGCACGCCATTGGTCAGGCCGGTCACCGTGATCGGCGAAGCCGGGCCGCTCTGGCTCTGGCCGCCGCAGGTGGCGGTGTAGCTGGTGATCGTGCTGCCACCGTTGTTGACCGGCGGCGTGAAGCTCACGGTCACACGCTGGTGGCCGGCAACCGCCACCGGGCCGGTCGGCGCGTCGGGAACGGTCGCCGGGGCGCAGTTGTTCTGCCACAGGCAGGCCGCCCATTCGGGGTGGTCGATGAAGGGGTTACGGTTGCCCTGGAAGTTCTGCACCAGCGAATTGCGCAGGATTTCGCCTTCGTCTGGCGGATCGGCAAAATGCCACTGCAGCAGGGTGTCGAGGATGCCCATGTAGCCCTGCGCCGCCACCAAGCCGCTCGCGGTGATTTGGATTTGCGAACGATTGTTCGTGACGATCAGGTCGGGCTCTGGCTGGCCATTTGCATGACTGCCGCCCTCGTAGCGAACATCCATATAGAGAATTGCTCGGGCCATATCGCCTTTCCGATGGCCCCACACCTCGTAGGTGCCAGTGTTGCCATCCGGCGACTGGACCCAATTGGAGTTGCCGGGGTAGACGCCTGTGCCGCCGCCGAAGCCGTTGTTGTCGTCCGTGGGGTTTTCGCCACAACCGGCGTTGCAATTGTCAAAGGGCTTGTTACCGCGGTTCTGGTTGTAGTCGGAGGCCGAGGCATAGAGCATGTGGCCGTCCACATAGGGAGAGTACGGATTATTGTTGCCATCGACGCCCTGCAAGTCATTGAAACCGAGCGAGTTTGGCCAAGTGTGTTCGCGGTTGTAGGTCGTTGCTCCAGTATTACCGGAACGGTCGGTGATTTTGGCGTAGCTGCGATTGCGATAAACGTCGAGGATGCGTGCTGAGTTGTTTGGATCCTGCTCCGCGGCTTCGAGGATGTCCCAGACATCGCATTCGGCGGTGCTCGGGCTCGAGAGGTTGCAGTTGTTCGTGCCTATCGAGTAGCGATACGCCACGTGGTCATCTATCAGCGCATGCAGCGTGGTGCGCAGCGTGGCCGCCGTGCTGGCGTCGATGCTGGCGTAGTAGTCGCCCGCGCCTTCAGCAGTGGTGAAGGTCCACACGTAGTTCGAGGTCAGCGGATCGGGCGTGCCGTCCTGATCCAGGACCAGCGCGGCCGTCAGCGTCACGCTGCAGGACTCGAGCGCGTCGAAGTCCGGGGCCGGGTTGATGGTGTAGGTGGTCGGGCCGCCGCTGACCACGCCGGTGTGCGCGCCGGAGACCGCGCAATTGATCGAGTACCAGCTGCCACTGACGCTGACCGGTTCGCTGAAGTTGACGATCAGGTTGGCACCGATCGGCACGCTCGCGGCGCTGTTCGCCGGCGAGGTGCTGGCCACCGTGGGCGGGTTGTCGACTGCCACGGTGAAGGTCCATTGGTAATTGACCGCCATGGGCGTCGGCGTGCCGTCCAGGTCGACCACGCTCGCGGCAGTGATGCTCGCGGTGCACAGTTCTCCCGATGCAAGATTGTTATCCGGATCCAGAGTGCGGCTCGCGCCGCTGCCAGACTCGGTCACGGTGACGCTGCCGCTGGTCGCGCAGTTCAGTGCGAACCAGCCGCCGCCCGTGGTGACCGGCTCGCTGAAGTCGACCGAAAGGTTGCTGGTCGGACTCACGCCGCTGGCGCCGTTCGCCGGTGAATTGCCGGTGACCGTCGGCGCGACATCCGGTGCCACGGTGAAGGTCCATTGGTAGTTGGCCGCCATCGCATCCGGCGTGCCGTCCTCGTCGAGGACCTGGGTGCCGGTGATCGTCGCCGTGCACAGCTCACTCGGCGTCAGCAGGGGCGCGGGATCCAGCGTGCGCGCATTGCCGCTGCCGGACTCGGACACACTCACCGTGCCGCTGGTGGCGCAGTTGAGCGTGAACCAGCTGGCGTTGGTGGTCACCGCCTCGCTGAACTGCACGCTCAAGTTGGCGCCGGCAGCGATGCCGGTGGCGCCATTCGTGGGGACGGTGGACGCGACGGTGGGCGGGTTGTCCGCGCAGTTTCCGGTGACCTGGATGTCGTCGATGCCGATCATGGCGTCGGAGCCGGTCGCATCGGTCGTGATCCACCGCAACTGCACCTGGGCTTCGTTTTCGAGACCTGCAGCGAGGGTCGCGGAGCCTGCGGTCGTCGCCCCATTATTGGCGTTCGCGACGAACGTGCCGACCACCACTGCGAAATTGCCGCTCTCGCCGACGCGCGACTGGAGGACAACAGGCTGGATGGCGGTGGAAACCGTGTCGATATCGCGAAGCGTGTAACTGACGCCGATGTTGCTGCACCCGGAGGTGTTCACTCGCAACAGCAGGAAGGGAGCATCTGCGGTTCCGCTTCCTTGAAATGCGACGGTGGGATTCCCGGCGATCACCGCGCCCCCGTCCACCTCATATACGCCGCCAGAAGAGGCATTGGATGGATCGCTGTTGTTTGCGTTGACATCCAGAGTGCCAGTCCCAAACGCCAGAACAGTGCTGGGGTCGGTTCCGACGGGACGCGAGAAGCCGTCGCCAAGATGGCCTTCGAGACTGGTGACGCCGCTCCAGTCGTCATTGGTAACGATCAGGCCCGTGTTCGTCCAGTTCTGCTGGAAACTGCCGTTGGCGAGCGGGTGATAGGTTGCATCGGCGCGCACGCCGGACGCGGCCAGCGCCAGTGCGGCGGCCAGGATCAATCGGGAAACGGTCATTTCGAACGCCATCTGCCGCACAGCGGGGGGCGGGCATTCTAGGCGTTTTCATGTTTCATTCATCTCCGCCAACTGTGACGGAATGATTTGCCCGCCGCCGGACCCAGCACTCGAGGGATCAAGCACATCCCCCGTCCGTGGAGAGAAGGATTCGGTGGCGACAGAGCCACCGTCCAACGCGGAGACGCGCAGGCCGCGGAGAAACACATCGCTTCTCTCTGCGTTCCTTTGCGCCCTTTGCGTCTTTGCGTTGAACGGATCTTTCGGCGCCCGGACGTCAATGCCGCGCGCGCAGGCGGAAGCGTTCGCGGTAGTCGGCCGGGGTCAGAGTGGTGGCGCGCTTGAACAGTTTGCGGAAGCTCGACACATCCGAATAGCCGCAGCGTTCGACCACCTCGTCGAAACTGAGGTGGGTGGTTTCCAGCAGCGCCTTGGCCCGCTCCACGCGCAGCCGCTGGATGTGCTCCAGCGGGCTGACCCCGTAATGTTCCTTGAAGTGGCGCAGCAGGCTGCGCTCGCTGGTGCCGCAGTGCTCGGCCAGCGCGGCCACGCTGACGTCGCCATCGATCGCCGAGCGCAGGTATTTCTCGGCCTTCTCGGCGAGCGAGGTGCGTGGTCGTTCCATCAGTGCCAGGCTGATGTAGGGCGCCTGGCTCTGGCGCTCGGCGTCGAAGGCGAGCATGTGGCCGACCTGCTGCGCGAGGTCCTCGCCGGCGACTTCCGCGACCAGCCGCATCACCAGGTTGAGCACCGCGGTGGCGGCGCCAGTGGTGATCACGCCGCCGTCGTCTACGATCATCTGGTCGGTGTCGAGTTGCACCCGCGGAAAGGCTTTGCGGAAGGTCGCGCCGAGCCACCAGCTGGTGGTCGCGCGGCGCCCATCGAGCAAGCCGCTCTTGGCCAGCAACAAGGTGCCGCTGCACGAGCCCGCCACGCGCACGCCGGCCGCATGCAGCCGGCGCAGGTATTCCGCCTCGACATCGAACTCGCCCGCTCGCGCACAGAGCCCGGAGGCATCGTCGGCGAGGATGCCGGGCGCCAGCACCACGTCGAAGTTCATCGACGCCGGCCGGATCCCGTCCAGGACCAGCCCGGTGCTGGTGCCGATCTGGGTCTGCCCGCGCGCGCTGACCACCTCGGTGACGAAACGCGGCGACAGGCTGGGCTTGCGCAGCTGCGCCACCTTCTCGGCGACGCGCAGCGCATCGATCGGGCTGGCAACGCTCGACAGCATGCAGCCGTCGAGCGCCAGGATGCCGAGGCGGAGCAGGGGGGATTCGGTGGCGGGCATTTGGGGCTCCCGATGTCGGAACAGCAAAAGCGGGGCAGGGGTCAGGGGGCAGGGGGACTTGCTTGGGGCGCAGGCGTTGCCTGAGGCGGGGCGGGGCGGGGCTCTGGAACAACAAACCCGGCGCACTGTCCGACTGTGCCCCAGGGCAGGTCCCCCGCCCCCTGCCCCTTCCCCCGCTCTCAAGCCCTCAGCGATCCACCATCACCGCGCCAGTATGCTCTGCCAGCCAGTCGACCAGCTGGGACGGTGCGCGCAGTGCATTGGGCTGGGCGCCGGCGGCTTCGCAGGCGACGAGCTGCACGCGGCCCTTGTGGCCAGGGGGCAGCGCGGTGCCGGACGGCGCCTGCAGCTCCAGGTTGCCGTGGCGGTCGCGGTTGAGCAGCCACACACCCTGCGGCAGGTAGACCTGCTGGCGGCAGCGGCTCAGCACCTCGCTGTCGGCAGCGTCGAGCGGCGACAGTTGCCAGCGTCCGGCGGTCTGGTTCAGCTTGGCCGAGTACTGGCTGCCAGCGATGAACTGCGGGCCGGCATCCTCAATGTCCTGGGCGATCGCCTGCGAGCCAAAGGCGATCAGCGTGGCGGCAATGATCGTACGGACGTTCATGGTGTTGCTCCTTTGCTGTGCAACCGGACGATTGCCCGGGGTGGGTGCAGATTGCACCGCTGACCGATCGGTCGGGAGTGGCGGAAACGAAGCATTTGGGGCGAAATCAGACAGGCTATTGGTGAGTAGTGAGTGGTGAGTGGTGAGTAAGGGCCGCAGGAAGGTGACTCCAACGCAACTCCGGCTTCTACTCACCACTCACCACTCACCACTCACCACTCACCCCGCCATGCTGACCATCCTTCGCCTCGGCACCCCGCGCCTTCCGTGCGAAGGCCTGCGCATCGGCACCGTGCGGCGACCGCCGCGGGGCGTGCCCAAGAGCGAATTCGCCAGGCAGGACTGGTACGACGTCTGGTACCCGAACCTCGCGCCGAGCGTCGAGACCATGAAGCTGGGACAGGAGGCCGAAACGCCAGCCAAGTGGGCGGCCTTCGAGCGCGCCTTCCGCCGCGAGATGGCGCAGCCGGACGCGGCGCGCACGCTGGACTTGCTTGCGGCGCTGTCCCACCAGGCCAGCTTCTCGCTCGGGTGCTATTGCGAGGACGAAGCGCGCTGCCATCGCTCGCTGCTGCGCGCGCTACTGGCAGAGCGCGGTGCGTTGATCGCCGGCGCGTCCTGAATCGGCGTAGCCCGGAGTGCCGCGCAGCGGTTCTCCGGGTACTTGCGGCAAGCACCCGGTGAGCCCGTGGTTCGCGCACACCTGGCTACGCGGCGCGCCTCAGCCCCCCAGCTTGCGCTGCTGCTCGCGCAGTCCGCCCAGTGTCGTCGAAAATTCGGCGATGCGCTGCTTCTCCTGCTCGACCACCGCTGCCGGCGCATTGGCGACGAAGCTGGCGTTGCCGAGCTTGGCCTCGCACTTCCTGATCTCACCCTCCAGCCGGGCGATTTCCTTGGCCAGGCGCTTGAGCTCGGCTTCGACATCGATCAGGCCGAGCAGCGGGATCAGCAGCTTCAGCTCGCCGACGACCGCGGCGGCCGCGGCCGGCGCGTCCTCGCCGGGCGCCAACCAGCGCATGGCTGCCGGATCGATGCGCGCGAGGAAGGCGATCTGCGAGGCGAAGCGTGCATGCCGCTCACGGTCCTGCGCGTCGCCGCCTTCCAGCACCAGCGGCACCAGCCTTGCCGGGTTGATGTTCATCTCGCTGCGGATGCGGCGGATGCCCGAGAGCACCGCCTTCAGCCACTCGATGTCCGCCGCCGCGGCCTCGTCGCAGGCGAAATCCGTCGCCTGCGGCAGGGCCTGCGTCGCGATCGATCCGCGCTTGCCGAGCATCGGCGCCAGCTGCTGCCAGATCTCCTCGGTGATGAACGGGATGATCGGGTGCAGCAGGCGCAGCACCGCGTCCAGCACCGTCAGCAGGGTGCGCTGGGTCGCGGCCTTCGCGGCCACGTCATCGCCCAGCATCGCCGGCTTGGACAGCTCCAGGTACCAGTCGCAGTACTCGTTCCAGACGAAATCGTAAAGCGCCTGCGCGGCCAGGTCGAATCGGTAGGCCGCGATCTGCGCGTGGTACTCCGCGGTCGCCCGCGAGAGCGCAGTCAGGATCCAGCGGTCGGCGGCCGAGGCCGGCAGCGCGGCCGCACCGACCGCAGGGCCGATGAGCCCGGCGTCCGCTGCACGCTGTTCGATCGCCTGGATATGGGACTCCAGTTTCGCAAGTGGTTCTTCGATCGCCGGGATCGCGTTCTCCGTTTCAACTTTTGCTTTTTCCTGCTGCTGGAGCAGCACGAATCGCGCCGCGTTCCACAGCTTGTTGCAGAAGTTCTTGTAGCCCTCGCAGCGCTTCAGGTCGAAGTTGATGGTGCGCCCGTGGGTGGCGAGCGCGGCGAAGGTGAAGCGCAGCGCGTCGGCGCCCACCGCGGTGATGCCGGCCGGGTACTCCTTGCGGATGCGCTTCTCGACCTTCTCGCGCACCTGCGGGATCAGCAGGGAAGCGGTCGACTTCCTGACCAGGTCCTCCAGCTCGATGCCGTCGATCAGGTCCAGCGGGTCAATGGTGTTGCCCTTCGACTTGCTCATCTTCTGGCCTTCGGCATCGCGCACGATGGCATTGATGTAGACCGTGCGGAAGGGCACCCGATCCTTCAGTTCCACGAAGCGCGGCTCATAGCTGCCATCCGCGCGGCGGCCGACGAAATAGGTCGTCGCCATCACCATCCGCGCGACCCAGAAGAAGATGATGTCGAAGCCGGTGACCAGGACGGCGGAGGGGAGGAAGCGTTGGTCGGTGGGCCAGGAGGCCTGGGGAACAGCAGCGGGGCATGGGGCAGGGGGCAGGGGGCCAGCCCTGTCGCACGAGTTGACCGCAACGTCGTTCGTCACTCCGCGAAGAGGCTCCGGTTGGGCGGCAGGGCAGTCCCCATGCCCCTTGCCCCCTTCACCCGCCTCTCCCGGCCACCCCAGCGTCGAAAACGGCCACAGCGCCGACGAGAACCACGTATCCAGCACATCCTCGTCCTGCCGCAGGGCGCCGACCGGGGCCGTGGTGGCGTGGGCACGCGCGTCGGCCTCGTCTTCGCCGACGAAGATGTTGCCGGCCTCGTCGAACCAGGCCGGGATGCGGTGGCCCCACCACAGCTGGCGCGAGACGCACCAGTCCTGGATGTTGGTCAGCCATTGCACATAGGTGGTCTTCCAGTTTTCGGGGACGAACTGGATGTGGCCCTCGGTCACCGCGGCCAGCGCCGGGTCGGTGATCGCGCGCTTGCCGCCGGGGCGGCCGTCGGGCAGTTCGTCGCGGGTCAGGTCGAGGAACCACTGGTCGGTCAGCATCGGCTCGATCACCGCCTCGGAGCGCTGGCTGATCGGCAGCGACAGCTTGTGCGGCTTGGTGTCGACCAGCAGGCCCTGTGCTTCCAGGTCGGCCAGCACCTGCTTGCGCGCGGCGAAGCGGTCCATGCCCTGGTAGGCGGCCGGCGCGTTGTCGTTGACCTTGGCGTCCAGGGTGAAGATGTTGATTGGCGCCAGGCCATGCCGCTGGCCCATCTGCCAGTCGTTGAAATCGTGCGCCGGGGTGATCTTGACGCAGCCCGTGCCGAACTCGCGGTCGACGTATTCGTCGGCGATCACCGGGATCAGCCGGTCGGTTAACGGGAGTTTCAGCGACTGGCCGATCAGCGCCTGGTAGCGCTCATCTTCCGGATGCACCGCGACGGCGACGTCGCCGAGCAGGGTCTCCGGGCGCGTGGTGGCCACCACCACGCCTTCGCCACCATCGGCCGCCGGATAGCGGATCGACCACAGGTGGCCGTCCTTGTCGACGTTCTCCACTTCCAGGTCCGACACCGCGGTGCCGAGCACCGGATCCCAGTGCACCAGGCGCTTGCCGCGGTACAACAGGCCGTCGCGATACCACTGCACGAACACCCGGCGCACCGCGGCGGACAGGCCTTCGTCCATCGTGAAGCGCTCGCGGGTCCAGTCGCAGGAGGCGCCGAGGCGGCGCATCTGGCGCGTGATCGTGGAGCCGGATTCCTCCTTCCACGCCCACACTTTCTCGATGAAGCCCTCGCGCCCGAGGTCGTGCTTGCTCTTGCCCTGCGCCGCGAGCTGGTTCTCGACGATCTTCTGGGTGGCGATGCCGGCGTGGTCGGTGCCGCACTGCCACAGCGTGTCCTTGCCACCCATGCGCTGGTAGCGGATCAAGAGGTCCATGATGGTCTGCTGGAAGGCATGGCCCATGTGCAGCGTGCCGGTGACATTCGGCGGCGGCAGCTGAATGCAGTAGGGCTCGCCCTGGCCGGATGGCGCGAAGTAACCGGAGGCTTCCCACTGCGGATACCAGCGGGCCTCGATGGCCTTGGGGTCGAAGCTCTTGTCCATGACAGTCACACGCGATCGAAAGTGAACGCGGGAGGATACGGCGCCCGACTCGAGCTAGACAGTCGCCTTCAGCACGCGCGCCTGGCCGGCGCTGGCTGCGTCCGCTTTTCCCGCCCGGAAGCGTTGTATCCGCGGCACGACCCAGGAACGACCCGATGATCCCCGCCAGCCGACGATTGCTCGCCTCCCTGATGGGGTCCAGCATTTACCTCACAACCAGCGCCCTGTGCCTTGCCTGCGTGTTCGATGGCGACGTGCTCGACCGCGATGCCTCGCTGGGGGTGATCGGCCTGACCGTGGCACAGCTGCCGATCGCCGTCCTCCAGTACTTCTACGCCCAGAGCCTGCGCGCGGGCCGCACCCCGCGCGAGCGGGTGCGCCACTTCGGCCGCCAGGGCGCCCTGATCCTGATCCTCGTGGCCATGACCGGTGGGCCGTACCTGACCATCCCGGACGCCGCACTCGGGGTGCTGTGGGCGCTTTTCGGTGTGGTGACCAGCCTGTTCGCAGCGGGCGGCGACGTCGAACTGGAAGCGCACAGGGCGTCCGCGCTGGCGGAGGATGCTTTCACCCTGTTCTGGATGGTGGCGCGCCTGGGCGTGGGCATCGGCATCGCTATCGTGTTCGTTGCGGCATACAACAAGGTGCAGGAGATGCCGCCGCTACGCCTGTTCGCGCTGGCGCCGGCGGTCTACTTCGGCCTGCTGGCGGCCAGCGTCTTCAACGCCCACAGCGAGCGCTTCGCGCAGCAGCCCCTGCCCTTGTGCCAGCGGCCGGGAATGCGCTGGCTGGTGAACCTGGGGACCCGCAAGCCGCGCGAACCCGGCCGGCGAAAGCGCGGCCGGATCCGGTTCTGAGCCCTCAGGCCGCCCGCTCGGGCTTGGCCGGGATCAGCAGCGAGGCGACCATGGAGCCCGCCACCAGCACGAACACCGCGCCCAGCGAGACCACGATCGGGATCTTGTAGAAGTCCATGATCAGCATCTTGATGCCGATGAAAGACAGCACGGCGGCCAGGCCATAGTTGAGGAAATGGAAGCGGTCGGCCATGTCGGCGAGCATGAAGTACATCGCGCGCAGGCCGAGGATCGCGAACACATTGCTGGTCAGCACGATGAAGGGGTCGGTGGTGATCGCGAAGATCGCCGGGATCGAATCGACCGCGAAGATCACGTCGGTGACGCCGATCATCAGGATCACCAGCAGCAGCGGGGTGGCGTAGCGTACGCCGTCGCGCAGAGTCAGCAGCTTCTCGCCGTCGAACTCGGTGGTGATTTTCATGTGCTTGCGCACCCAGCGGATCACCGGGTTCTGTTCCAGGTCCGGCTTCTCGTCCGCGACCAGCGCCATCTTGACGCCGGTGATCAGCAGGAAGGCGCCGAAGACGTAGAAGATCCAGTGGAACTTGGCGATCAGGAAGGCGCCGAGCAGGATCATCAGTGCGCGCAGCACGATGGCGCAGATCACGCCGAAGATCAGCGCGCGCTTCTGGTACTCGAGCGGCACCGCGAAGAAGTTGAAGATCATCAGGAACACGAAGATGTTGTCGACCGCCAGCGATTTCTCGACCAGGTAGCCGGTCAGGAATTCCAGGCCCTTCGTGTTGGCCAACTCACGCCCGCCGACCG
>WBZL01004542.1_pt1 | contig 11913 bp, 21 predicted proteins | sample 5204291 | NCBI WGS metagenome assembly WBZL01 (sample SAMN12344345, study PRJNA552823) | activated sludge metagenome | biome: Activated sludge suspended growth; feature: Nitrification reactor; material: Wastewater; isolation source: activated sludge from nitrification reactor of wastewater...
GCAAGTGCGCTCGATCGCCATTGAACGACTCGGTCGACGAATCGGCATGCTCAACGCAGAACTGCAGACGGATCTCGACGAAGCACTTCGTCTCCACCTCGCTCTCTGACTGCCGAGCCGAGCAACGGTCCGAGCGGCAGTTCCGTGCTAGCAGGCCGGGCGCGGGAGTGATGTGCCTGCGGCGCGTTCGACACGGCTGAAGGCCTCCGGCGACAGTTGGTTCCAAAGCCAGGCGTGGGTCAGCGCGGTCCGAAACCTCGGGGATTGGCGCGCCTGCTCCTCAGCCCAGCTCAGGGTGGATTCGCCGTCGGTGACCAAGCTCTCGAGCGGGCCAGCACCGATTCGTGCGACATCTTCGGATCCGGCCTGCTGGAGCATTGCCACCACCGTCGCACGCGTCCGGGCGCTGTCGACGTACCAAGCAGGCGAGTACCACAGCGCCGACGCCCACCCATCGGGACCCGAACCAGAGGGGTCGTCTTCAGTCTCCCGCCTGTCACGCAGCCATGCCGCCGCGATGTCGTCCACCGTGACGAGACCGAGAAGTGAGGTGATGTCGTCGTTGTGAACGAAGTGGCTGAGCACTCGCGGGTCCAGAGGGGTGGTTGGGAGATCGAGTTCGTGCAGCATCGCCACGAACTGGCGCCGGCAGTCGTCGGATCGGGCGTCGTGGTTCAGACAGGCCATCTCGACTACGGCCGGATTGTCGATACCAGCCGCCAGCATGTCTCCGGCCAACGCGACGATGGCCGACCAGTCGAGCGACGCATGAGTGACTGCGAGGACCGCTGCCTCGTGGAGCTGATCTTCGAACCCCGCAAGACCCTTAGATGGCGACGTCACGAGCTCGATCCTGGCACGCGCTCTCGACTGACGCATCCGACATGCGACCGATCGGCAGCTCGGAGCGGCCCTCGGTGCGCCACCGGAAGGTGCGAACATCATCGGATGGCTCGTCACCTCAGGCTGATGCCCGACTATGGCCCGTACTTCGGAACCGTCGACGGGCAGGCCGTCACCTCGGCGTCACAGATCCCCGTGAGCCACACCACGCGAGCCGAGATCGATCAATGGTGGCAGATCGGTTACGGGGACTCCGACCCTGGCATCGACGTCGATGACGACGGCTACGAGAACTTCACGCGTGACCTCGTCAGCAGGCTGCAAGCGGAACTCGGCTCGGAGTGGAACGTGACCTGGGAGCTGTAACGCCCGATCGGCAGCTCGGCGCTCGGCGCCCGGCAGTACTGTCGCCCGATGGCAGAGGTCCCGTACCAGTGAAGTCCGGCAGACCCTTCACGAATACGACATCACCTTCGTGGGTCGCGTCGTCGCCTATGTGGCCGACGGCACCGTGGGAACGGTTGAGGCTTTGATCCTGTGGGGCGGCAACGTTCATGGCCCCTCCTCAACAGCAGTCTTCGATACCGCTGAGCGAGCAAGAACGTCCGTGGCTGTCGGGATCGAAGAGGGATCGATGAAGTTTGAGGCCACTGTGTCCTTCGCAATGGGCGACGTCGCTCCTGTTGCTGGAGCGCTCGCCGCGATCGTGGATGAGCCGCTCGGGACTCTTTCGCTCGACGTCAGGGCAGCGCCGGTCGCGCCAGCCACGGCTTGAGCCCGCTGCGTTCCACGAGCCGCGGCCGAGCGGTACGGCAGTCTGCGCTGCCTGCTAAGCGTGAGAGCCATACTGCCGGTGTGCGGGAAGAACACGACCAGTGGCGAGCGATTCGGGATCCGAATCGCCCATGGGAGCGTCCGCGGATAATCCCGTCGCGGCGGGCCGGCAAGGTCATCGCCTTTGGCTCGATCCTCGTGACGATGCTTTCGTTGCTCTTCGCCTCGATGCGATGAGGGTGCCGTGCTGATCGGCAGATCTGGACGGTCTTCCCCTCGGCCGTATGCGGCTGGCGGCTATGGACAGTCGGCGCCGACGGGGAGTCTCAGGGTGGCGGTCGTACTCTTGGTGATCACAACGAGTTCGGTGCAGCTTGGCTCGTAGAGCCAGACGCCGCCCGGGTAGGCGAGCCAGGTGGCAGGGTCCCCCGGGCAGCTGGAGAACGCGAGGGAGCCGGCGGGGCGACCGTCGACGGTATTGCCCCAATCGATGAGTGCGTTGAACTGAGACTGGGGACCGACGTGTAGCTGGAAGTCAGCTTGGGGCCGGATCAGAAGACCGAACTTGGCGAACCGGCGCGACGAACCGAGGTCGAAGTCCATGCCTGATCCCCCAAGCTGGAGTTGCTCGCCTTGCGGCAACGCGACGACCCCTGCGAACTCTCGGTAACCGTCGGGCAGGTCGTCGAGCAGATCAATCGGTTCCGCACAGTCGAATGGGGCGCCAAGCGGCGGCAGCTCCGGCTCGTCGTCGCCACACCCGACCGCCCCGAGGGCAAGCAGGACGACCGACTCCGCGAACCAGCGGCGAGCCCCGGCTGCGCGTATGCCCACCGGTGTGATCATCCGTCCCTGTCCGATCGAGCGATCGTGCCTCGTTGCGAGAGTCCAGGCAAGCCCTCGCTGCCACAGATCGGCAGCTCGGCGCTATCGAGTGCCCTTCCAGGCTTGCCATCGCGGCCGCAGTTCCGGAAGCAGCGACCGAAGAAATGCGGTGGCGTCATCCTCGGACCGAAGTGGCCGCTCAGTGCCGGCCGCCCACACACCCCAACGGTGGTCATCCGGGGGCAGGACCTCCGTGAAGTAGGCCGAGTCCACCTCTGACTCCCAGACGAGGCCCGCACGAGTGTTGTCCGGGGCAACGACGAAGGCGTCGCCGTAGTCCGTCGGCTCCGACACGAAGTCTGTGATCATCCCCAACCGGAATCCATCGCTCATGCTCGACTCGATGATCGGGAAGCCGTGATAGACGGGCGCGTCATCGGGCCGGGCGAGGAACGCCGGCAAGTCGTCCGAGGCGCTCGTCGCTCCAGGATCGAGACCGAGCGGAAGGCCCTTGATCCTGTCGTTGTCGCCGACCGTGCGGTGCTTACGACGGAACACCATTGTCACCCAACGTGCCTTTCTCGAGCCCATCAACGACCCGTCGTCTCGGCGACTCGGTCAGCTGCCACGAAGAGGACGCGGCTCTCTTGCGCGATCCGATTGAGTGCTTCGACTGCGACGAGCAGTTCTACGTGGGGCCGGCGGGCGCCATTCAACACCACTGTCGTTGCGATTTGGGCCAGTGCCATCGTTGTCGCGAAGGCCGGCTGTGCGAGGCCCACTATGACCGGTCCGGCGACCCAGCTGATCTCGCCGTCGATTGGCGTCTGATGGAGATCCGACCCAGACGCGCCCGCGTGCAGCAGGTGGCATGCGGCGCGGTAATCGGCGCGGAGATGCTCGCGTTCTGCGAGTGCCTCTAACAGGGTGCTGAAAATCGGCGTCTGAACGGGGGCGGCGTCGGCCCGTGCTGTTCGCTCCCTTCGCCTGGCCGCTCGGCTGCGCCACCGGTCGGGCTCGTCCCTGCGGCTGGTCAGGCGGTGGCGTGTTGGGTGTCGAGTGTGGTGATGCGGATCATGTTGTAGACGGCGGCTGTGATCTTGAACCAAGCCCGGTTGCGTTCTCGGCCTCGGTAGCGGAGTTGTCGTCCACCGGCGATGGTCTTGGTCCAGCCGAAGGGTTCCTCGATGCGTTTGCGGATCCGTTGACTCACGACGTGACCTTCGTGTCGGGTGGTGCGGCCATCGATCGCCGAGACCTTCGTGTTCTGCGCGACGTGCGGCGTGAACCCCAACGCTCGTGCGTCAGCAACGAAGCCTTTGGTGTCGTACGCCTTGTCCGCAGCGACGGTTCGCCGCCGCTTCGTCTTCGGCAACTTGGCGAGCATCTCGAGCGCGGTCGCCCGCTCGGCGAAACCATCGGCGAAGGTCAGCTCGGCATCGACGATCAGGGCGGAGCGGTTCTCCATCAACAGATGCCCGGAGTAGCACAGCGTGGCGGCGGCGCTGTTGCTCTTGCGATACAGGCGTGCCTCGGGGTCCGTGGTCGACTCGTGCGTGTCGTTGCGGCGCTTCTCGCCGTGCCAGCCAACCTCGGTGTTCCGTCCCGCCGGCGGGTCCGATGGCGGACCGTCTTTCGGTTTGAAGCTCTTGTGTGACGCCCACGCCTTCAGCAGGGTTCCGTCGACGGAGAAGTGCTCCGATGACACGTACTTGCGGAGCTTCGCGATGCGGACGACGGCTTCGAAGAACTCGTCCGCGACCTCTGCTTCGAGGAGGCGTTTGCGGTTCTTGGTGAACGTGGTCGCGTCGAACGCCGGCTCGTCGATGCGCATGTCGAGGAACCACTTGAACAACAGGTCGTAGTTGAGGCGCTCGCAGAACGCGCGCTCGGACCGGATCGAGTACATCGCCATCAACACCGTTGCCTTCAACAGCGCCTCCGGCGGCACGCTGCGCCGACCCCCGGTCGCGTACATCGACTCGAAGATCGGGTCCAGCTCGCCGAGCACCGCGTCGACCACGCCACGGATCTTGCGGATCGGATGATCCGCCGGGATCAAGTCCTCGGTCGACAGCGTCGTCAACATCGCCAACTGCGGATCAGGATTCCCACGCATCCCGACAGTCTTTTCGATCCCGCGCTCGAACGCGAGCACCATCAGCCGATTTTCAGCACCCTGCTAACCGAGCGAACGTTGCCCGCTCGGGCGATGTCACCGGATCCGCCCATGCCCAGGAGCGCGCAAAGCCGCGCCCGTAGACCTCGAGGATCTCGTCGTGGCGTGCCTCAAGGGCCGCAGCTTCCTCCGCCGTGACGGGACCTCGGCCGAACAGCGTGTGTTCGTTCGCGGCGTGAACGTCTTGCCAGTCTTCGACCTCAGCGTGGAGAAGGAACCGATCGGCGAGCGCTTCGTCACCAGCAGCGATCGTTGCCGACACGACCGCCAACTCATGCAACGTGCGCCATCGTGCCCGGCCACCGAGCGCGAACCCATGGGTGAGCATCACGAAGATCTCGGACGCGGTCACGACGGCGCGTGCCAGCTGCCCGACCAGAACATGAACGCGATTGGATTGCGCCGCAACAGGGCCGAAGCGATACGCGTCGTTGAACCCTTTGCCGAGTTCTTCGACGAGTGCGATCACTTTCTGAAGCTCGTCGAACGCATCGCCGTAGATGACTCTGATTTCGCGCCGGGTGTCACGTGTGCCACGACGGCGAGCTCGAAGCATCTCGCTCTGCCGTTCACGCAGCACCTGTACCAGGGCATCAGCCTCAGTCTTGGCGGCCTCGTCAGCGACACGCGCTAGTTCGGCATCAATCTCGTCCGGCAGAACTCCCGCCGATCTCGCACCGGCGTCGGCAACTTCAAGTCGGTCTGCGACTCGGGGGTCCGAATTGGGATCCCAGTCAGAGAAGAGGCGGCTGAAATAAACGCGCCACTCAGTCTCATGATCCACTCGCGGAAAGCTAGTGGCCCGTCCGGGACACGACAGATCGGCAGTTCGGATCTAGTCGACGCGATGATCTCGCCACTGTTCACGCTCTTCTTCAAAGTCCTCTTCCCACCCCCGGCGCTCTTCCTCGTCGAGGTCCTCGAATCCGCTCTGAATGATCGTCCAGGGCACTGCACAGGGTCCCGGGTGAGGGCCGTCCGGGCACAGGGCGGCAACGATTGCCTCGCTGACTCGCTCGGCCTCCTCGCGCGATGCCTCGATGATGACGGAGAACTTCCACACCTGGCGGCTGTCGGTCACCAGCGCATGCTGCTTGGATGAGGCGCATGTTGCAAGGCAGTTGGTCGAGCAACACGGCAGCTCTGGACGGGTCAGGAGTTCCCCACGATGGACAGGAACGTGAAGTCCCACGACCCGATCGCGAGGTGACGGCGAATCTGCTCGGTGAGCTTGTCCCGTGATTCCGCTGCAACCCACGCCGGTGCCCGGGCGAGCACGGCATCCACCACCTGCTCGACCGATGGACGCGCTTCATCGGCGGCCGGGTAACCGGCGAATCGCCGTGGCCACACGTGATCGAGCGCCGCCAGGATCGCTCGATGGCGGTCAGCTGAATGAACGACCGGCTCGAGTGGAACGCGAGGTCGAGGCTCGTTCGCCTGCAGCGCCCGAAGCGCAGGCACGAGATCGTCAAGGTTGGTGAGCGCAGCTCGCGCGGATGGTGTTGCTGCGAGGTATTCGACGATCGCCATGGTCACGTCTGGTCCAACGGAACTGAACCAGCGGCTGACGTTCTGCGATCGGCCGTCGCGCCGGACAATGAGGGCATCTTCGATTCGCCCGCCCAGGTATCGGCGGTGCAAGGTCCATCCGTCGCCGGCTGGCCGACTGGGCCCTGACCTCTCGAAATGAGACCACGGCAACAGCTCGCCCTTGCCAGCCGTGGTAAGCGTCAAGCCATCCACGTTCACGGCCATCTCAGGACGCCAGGGGAACCGCAGTCCTGACTGGATCGTCGCCGACACGCACGCATCATTTCATCTCAAGGAGATGCGCGGCCGTTCGACGAAGGCGTTCAGTCGCGCCCGATCGGCAGATCTGCAAGGGTGACCATCGGCGCACGCGCGATGGTCGCACTCCGGGAGGTCGATGGTCGTCGAGCGATGCGTATCGGCTGATCACGTGCGTCAACTCTCGCGCCGGCCGTGAGGCATAGCCCTCGTTCGCAGACACCCCGCAGGGCCCGCCCAACGACTCGTGCCCGGATCGACAGATCGGTCAAGGGTACGGTCGATGTCATGCCGGAACGAGGGCGGTCTCCCAAGGCTCGAGTCGGCTCGATGATCGCCGGAGCAATGCTCTTGGCCTCGGGCTGTGGAAGCGGCCTACCCGACGCCTCCCCGTTGCCACCGGTACTGGCGGAACCGACGCTCGATGCATCGGGAACCTTCGAGGTCTTGTTCGGAGACGGTTGGGCAATCGCGCTCGTCACCGCCTGCACACAGCGCCGCTCCTGGATCGACGGCCTCGATTCCTCCGAGCTGCCGTGCCGCGACCCGGATCAAGTCGGTCCCCACTTCGTCCTCGTCGACTCAGCAGGACACTTCGTTCGCCGCTACGAAGCCGAATGGGTCGGCAGTTCCGTCCCCGGCTGCTACACCCCCTCGACCCCGTGGACGACCGACACGTATGGCTTCATCCAGTTCGGCCCAGAAGGCAAGATCGAATGCCCCGACGACTAGGCCAACCGGTGACCCGACAGCTCGGCAAGAGGCACCCAGGCCCAGCCGAGCGGCAGCTCTGGTCGAGCCACGATCGCTCGGTGCTAGGCAGAGAGCGGCCCGTGAAGCGAGCCACGACCTGTCCGAACGACAACGCGGGCTCGGCGCACGTAGTCCAACGCCTCGAGATACGTCCTGAAACGCAGCAGGACGATCGACTCCCGCCCCATCGTCACTTCGACGACCCAGTCCTCGTTGCTCGCACGTGGGTGCCAACCGCGGATCAGCCACGACAGCACGAACCGAACGTAGAACCAGTAGTCCATGCCAACGGGCTCACCGGGCGGCGTTACCTCGATCCGGTACGACACGCCGTCTAGCGTCGTGTGGCGCTCGGCCCATCCGCCCGCGAGGTCCGTGTCCCGGCCGTTCGCATCGAACGCAGCCTGACTTCTCGCGTATCGCTCAGCCCAGCGCTCGTCGCGTCGCCGTCGCGATTCCTTGCTCATGCGCCTGGAAGTCTGTCGGTCATCGGCGCACATTGGCCGTCACCGCGCTGACGACGCAAGGTCCGGGCCTGAGCCAAATCGGCAGATCGGTGCGCACGACTCGGAACGGAGCGCAGGTCTGGCTCGCCTACCATCCCCTCAGTGGTCCTTCGCTTCACGCTCGACACGACGTGCGTCATCGCAATGGCAAAGACGGAGAGCGGCAACCCGCCAACTGAGGTCAAAGCGATTGCGCAGCTCATCGACATGGCGCGGGATGGGCGTGTTCAGCTTCAACTGACCGCCGCCTACGACCGGGACTTCGACCGATATCGGGCGCCTGAGGGGCGGTCCCGACAGATGGAGTGGCTCTCGAACGTGCCGATCATCGAAGAGCGGGCCTCTGGACTGTTCGTCATCGGGGTCTCGGTTCTCGATGGACCGGACGTCATCGCCTCCGACGAGGACGCTGCCATGTACGACCGGATCCGCTCGATCCTCGATCCGGGCTTCGACGGCGCCCTCGCGTCCGACGATCCCTCGGCGAGCTTGGCCAAGAGGACTTCGGATACCGACCACCTGATCGCACACTGGCGATCCGGCGCAACGGCGTTCGTCACGCTCGACCACTCGACGATCCTCGTCCACGAGAGGGCTCTGCGGCAGTGCACGTTGACTGTGTGTTGGCCCACGCAGGCGGTGACGCTCGCCGATGCCAGGCAGACGAGCCAGGGGTAGGCAACCCGAACTGCTTGAGTCGGCGCGTCGTCATCGAACCGATCAAGGCCGCATGTCGCGACCGATCGGCAGATCCGCGGTGGCCGGAGCGATACTCGATCGATGATTCCGCCGCCGACTGAGGCAGAAAAGCGAGCACGCCAGGCGACCTTGCTCGAGAACAACGACCTCGAGTACCTAGGCAATGGTCCGGCAGCCACCGGTACGTCGGGCGGCTGGGGGATGAGGCAGGGCCTCTACTTCAAATGCACCTCATGCGGCTACTTCATGCCCGCCGACCCTCAGGCGTACGACGACTGCTTCTGCGGGCGTATGTACAAGGACGCGGATGCGGGCCGATTCGGCTCATCGCTTGGCGATACGGAGATCGAGGTCTACCGAGCCGTGCCGCACCAGCAGCGGAGTCATAGGCCGGCGCATCGCGACGAGCACTGAGTAGCGCCGAGCGGCAGCTACGCACGCCGGGCCAGAGCGTGCCGAGCTGCCTGATGCCCTGCGTCCGTGTTCACAAGCCAGCAACTGAACGCCCAGTCGCTCCATTCGTTGGCCGCCTTGCACGCACTCTCGACGCGGTCTCGGACGACGTTGAGCGGTTCGGACACGTGCCGAAGTGGTGCGAGCGTGCCGCTCGTTAGGGACGGGTCGACGTACTCGGTGCGCCCAACTTCGATGAGGCCACCTCGAAGCAGACGCTCGAAACACGCGAAGGCGGCGGAGATCATCGCGGCGTTCGGGGGTACATCGTCCTCCGGCGGGTTGGCCCGAAGACCGAGGTCAATCAACGCCCAGTCGAAAGACACGTCGTCGCTGAGCCCATCGATGAGTAGCTCGATCTCAGCAGCACTGAGGTCGCCCGGAGGGTTGTCTCCCACGAGCGCAGATTGCCCGGACCGGGGCGGCGAGCGCAAGGCATCGCGCCGAGCAGTACGGCAGTTCGGATCGGGGCGGTCAATCGAGATGCGACCAGAGCGTCCCGCCGGTGCGATCGAGCACTCGGACCTCTGCAGTGACGCTGGGATCCCACGCCACGACAAAGGCGCCGTAGTCCACTTCGATCGGGAACCGGGTCGATACGCCGTTCGAGAAGACCTCGACCCAGCACGCCGCAGAGCCAGCAATCCCGTACGCCCGCTCGAATCGCCAGTCAGGTGACGACTCGAAGCCGCCCCAGCTGATGAGGTCGACGTGCTCCGCTGCGATCCCCGAAGGGCGTGTATAGGGCGGGTCGAACCATCCGGCACCGCCGCTGCCGCCCGATGCCTCCCAACCAGAGTCGTGGCGACGAAGGACTTGCACGTCACCGATCAGCGACGAGCCGTCCCCATCCCATGCGACGAACAGTACGGCGCCGAGTTCAGGACCTCGCCAACGCGCGATCGGGCACGCCTCACCGACCGCTGGCACGTGGCGACTTGCAGGGAGGCCGTGATCCAGCACCCACGCCGCCCACTCGTCGATGAACTCCTCGTCGTACGACTCGGGCGGAAGCACACACCCAGCCTGTCGGTCACAGGTGCTCCACGCAACGCCGGCGAATCAGAGCACCTGCCCGAGCATCACGGCAGTTCGGTGTGCTCCTCAACCGCAAGACCTGGTCGCCCGTTCTTCGAATTGGGCGGAGTCAACCTGCTTCCGGTTCACACGAATCGTCGATGGCGACAGATCAGTCAGCTCGAAACTGTCACTGTCCGCCACGTTGCGAGACGTTGAGATCTCGACGTAGTACTCCTCGCTAGCACTTAACGGCAGCCGGTCGCCCGTCTGGTCTGTCGGCACGATCCCCGTCTGCAGGTCAGATGCGGACGGGTCGTTGACTTCCCAGATCAGGGTGTCCCCATCGTCGGGGGCGACGTTGTCGCCATCGAGAACGTAGAGACGCACGTAGTTGACCAACTCCCCGGGGCACGACACGAAACTCACTTTGACCTCGGCTCCGTCGGCACTGATACCTAGACGGTCATACGCCGACGCCAGCCTGTGAGCGCAAGCGATCGCGGTTCCGCTCAGGAGAGCAATCGCCAACAGTCGACATCCGAGGTTGGCCCTCGCTGCCCACCCATTCGGCCCGTCTCCCACCCAGGCAGACTGCCCGGGCAGGAAGCCGACTGCAAGCCATCACCCCGTGCCGATCGGCAGTTCCGCGCTACCCGCAACCAGGATCGATCCCGACTGGTGATGCCAGCGATGTGCCCTCCGGAAGCGCCGCCGACAACGTGATGGTTTGCGTGACGAAGCCACATTCCATCGAACAAGTCCCGTCGACGTCGGCCTGGCGCAGATAGGAGGTGATCAACGCGACACCATCAGCCACCTCCACCTTGAGACCGTCGGGCTCTTTCGCGCAAAACACTCGTGTCGAGTACGTCGAGGTAACCGTCAGGGTGAGTCGGTCTGCCGAAACCTCCACCTCCTTGAAGCCGACCTCAGCTCGGCCAGGCCCTCCTGAACACCCGGCCAGGATTGCAGCAGCCGCCAGAAACCCTGACCACCTCGGCACTTGAAAAGCCTGACATCCGACCGCTGCGAGCACAAGACCCAGCGTCCCGATCGGCTGTACGCGGCAGGCTGCCAACTTTGCTGCGTTCAGATGGCAGGAGCATCTCCCGGCGCTTCGTCGTCGCCGTTCAAGAGCCGGTCGAGTTCCTGGGGCGGCATTCGCTTGACCATCCTCTCGACCTTGCGGTCGTAGCCGCGATCGTTCGGGTCATGACCGGCGTGGGCGCGCCGGCCGTATTGACGCATGAAGGTTCGAGATTCGCTTCGAGTCTTCGCTCATTCCACGCCACACGGGAGAATGTTGCGCCCGAAGCCGGGGCAGCCAGCGAGTATCGGCAGTTCCGCGCTAGCCGATCTCGTTGCCCCACGAGACAGCGTCTTCGAGAAGAAGCAGCGTGGTGCCTTTGTCCGATTGCCATAGCCCGACCGATCCTTGACGGCGCTTCGTGTCGGCGATCTTCGGTGTCACTGACCCCAGGCGACGGGCGGCAGTCCCGTCGATCCACTGGAACCCGCATGCGCCGCCACATCCGCACGGGTCCCACACGATGGTCGCTCCGTCGGCCGCGGCGGCTTGAGCGCGAGCACCGTCGATGGAGTCCTCGACAAGCGAATAGACGTGCCCGTCGCGGTCGACGAAGGTGCCGTTGGTCTGATGGCCGACGCGCAGAGGCGCCGGATCCGTCGAAGGTGCTGCCTTTGTAGATGCCACGATCTCAGCGAACGAGGGTGCCTTCTTGGAGCCTGAACCCATGAACTCACCGTATGCCGCGGGACGACATTTCGACTAGGACCTATCGGCAGCTCGGCTCGGGTCAGGCGCTGTAAGCCTGGAAGGAGTCGAGCGCGTTGGCGGGGATGCCGAGCGTGCCGTCTTCGAGCTTGACGCGAGGGAGACGCTTCTCGTACATCGCCTGCACGACGACCCTGGTCGGCACACCCAGACGTCGGGCAGCCTCAGCGGGCAAGAGCACGTCGTTGTCGGTCACAGCGCACCTCCTTCGTCGAGGCCCAACCTACCGTGGAGCATTCGGATGACCGTCGCGAGCTCGTCTTGAAGGCCGGGTG
>WBZL01004543.1_pt1 | contig 11911 bp, 12 predicted proteins | sample 5204291 | NCBI WGS metagenome assembly WBZL01 (sample SAMN12344345, study PRJNA552823) | activated sludge metagenome | biome: Activated sludge suspended growth; feature: Nitrification reactor; material: Wastewater; isolation source: activated sludge from nitrification reactor of wastewater...
AAGTTCCTGCAAGAAGTTCAACTTCTGAGAGAAGTTGAACTTCTGAGAGAAGTAACTTCTGAGAGAAGACTTCTAAGAGAAGTTCAACTTCTAAACCGGGAAGTTATTTCCAGATGATTACTTAATGACAAGAACGTTTACACAAAGAAAAAGGCAACCCCTAGAATTAGATAAAGAGCAAGAAGCTGCGCCCCTTCTAACCAGTTGGTCTCCCCATCCCGAAACACAAAAACGGCTACAAGGCCGGCCGACGCCAGCGCCACCAACTCAAACACATTAAACGCAAACGACAGTTCACGCCCCATCAGTGCCGCCACAATGACCAAAACCGGGGCGACAAACAAAGCCACCTGCAAGCTCGACCCAAGTGCAATTTCCATGCTCAAGGTCATCTGGTTTTTCAGTGCCACCTGCACCGCCACCAAATGTTCAGCCGCATTACCCACCAAAGGCACAATGATGATACCTACAAAAAACTCACTCCACCCAAGCTGCGCCACCACATGCTCTACCGATGCCACTAAAAGCTCACTCATAAAAACGATGGCAACTGTGGCAATGGTCAAAACCGTGACGGCTTTGCGAATTGACCAGCTTGCTTCGTGCAAATGGGCGGCCGGCCGTGTTAAAGGATCTTCACTCTCGGTAGCAGTAAATGAATAATAAATGCTCAAGCCGTAGATAATGATCATCACAATGGCGACAACCAGGCTAAAAGGCTGTAGCTCCGCATGGTGCTGAATGTCAATAACCGCCCCAAAAATGGCCGGAACCATGAGAGCAACCACAGCCAAAATCATCATCGTGGCGTTGATGGAGGCTTGGGGACGGCTAAAGTGTTGGGTACCGTTACGCAGCCCACCTAACAGAATGCTAAAGCCCAGCACTAGCAACAGGTTGCCGAGGATAGAGCCAGTGATAGAAGCAATAACCAGATCTAGCACACCCTCCCGAATTGCCACAATGGTAATAATTAACTCAGCCGCATTGCCCAAAGTGGCGTTGAGCAAGCCGCCAATACGTGGTCCTGTATGAACAGCCAACTCCTCCGTGGCTTCGCCAATAAACCCGGCCAACGGAATGATACCGATGGCGGCTGCAATAAATTGGGCGATTTCACCTAACCCAACCCTGTTTGCCAAAAAAGCAACCGGAATGGCTAGTAGAAGTAGATAACGAAAATCGAGCTTGAATTTCAAGGGTTTCTCTGCCTCAACTGCTTTGTGTGTTTTAAGAAGGAATGGAAATTAAATAATTTGCCCATTTAGAAGTTCAACTTCTTCCGAGAAGTTGAGCTTCTAGCGTCACTTATTCAGTTCTTGTTTCTAACTCTATCGTTTGTCATTATTCGATGACAACGTGGCTGAAATCCCCGGCGGGTTCGGGGTATTGAGGGTTCATTTCCTTGAGGGTATCCATAAGCACCTGGCTAATCGCCAGATTGCGGTACCATTTCTGGTCACCCGGAATGACATACCAGGGTGCCCAGGGCGTGGTCGTTTTTTCCAGCATTTCCTGATAAGCCGTCATGTACTCATCCCAATATTTCCGCTTTTCCACATCTTCCAGCGAAAATTTCCAATGCTTGCTGGGGTCATCCAACCGCGCCTGGAAGCGCTCTTTTTGTTCTTTTTGGGAAATATGCAGGTAAAACTTGAGGATGCGCGTGCCGGTGTCGTGCAGCAGCTTCTCAAACTGGTTGATTTGCTCATAGCGTGGCCGCCACACGGTTTCGGGAACGATGTTGTGGACGCGCACCACCAGCACATCTTCGTAATGGGAACGGTTAAAGACCCCTATCATCCCCTTGCCCGGCACCACCTTGTGGATGCGCCAGAGGAAGTCGTGGTCTAACTCTTCCTTGCTGGGGACTTTGAAGGAATGAACGCGCACTCCCTGCGGGTTGACTCCCTGAAAGACGCTGCGAATGGTGCCGTCCTTGCCCCCGGCATCCATCGCTTGCAGCACCACCAGCAGCTTTTGCTTGCCTTCAGCATAAAGCCGGGTTTGCCATTCGCGCAGCTCTTTACGCAGTGCCTTAAATGCCTCTGCGGCCACATCGCGGTCGTGGTGGTACAGTTTGCCTTCAGTGGGTAGCTCGGCGAGGGAAAACGGCCGTTTTTCCTCCAATCTATGCAGTTCAGACATAATCCTCTCCATTGCTAGGTTACGTTATTTGTACGCTGTTTGCCGGGGGCTGTCAATAAAACATGGTTTGCAATCTGTAGCGTTAGAATAAGGATCATGCAAAGACACAAAGCAAGACGGTTCCTCTTTGCGCCTTTGCGTGAAATCTTCGGCTACACTTTTTGCGTACTTTTGGCCGCGCCACGTTCAAGGTTTATTCACTGCCAAAGCGGTAAATGATGTGGGCGGTATGCTTGATTCCCTTCACAAAATAATCGAGGTCTACGTTTTCGTTGGGGGCGTGGACCTGGCTACCGGGGTAGCCAATGCCGGCCGACACCAGCGGCAGCCCCAGCACATGGATAAACGGATAGTTGGGGCCACTGCCGCCGATGATGGGTTCGACGACGGGGTCTTCGCCATAAACGGCCGTTGCTGTCTCTACCGCAATCTGCACAAACGGGTCATCCGGGTCAACCTTGGCCGGGCGACCGCCGCCCAGCAGCTTCACTTCCACATCGCCAAACCCCTGTGCATCCAGATGCGCCCGCAGCTTGGCAACCACCTCTGCCGGGGATTGGTCGGGGACAAGGCGGAAATCTACCTTGGCGCGGGCTTCGGCGGGCAGCACCGTTTTCACACCCTCACCCTGGTAGCCAGAGGTGAGACCGCAGATGGTGCAGGTGGGTTCAAAAACGGCCGTTTTTTTCCACTCCAGCCCTCCATCCAGCCCGCGCAGATAGCCGTCTAGCTGGAACGATGCCTTCAGTTCGGCCGAATCATCCGGCGTGGCATCCAGCAGTGCCAGGTCGCGCTCGCTGGGGCCAACCACGTTGTCGTAAAAACCGGGGATGAGAATGCGCTCGTTTTGATCCTTGAGCGTACTCAGCGCCCATGTCAGCCGCCAGGCGGCGTTGGGGAAGATGGAGCCACCGAGACCGGAATGGGCATCACGAACGGCCGTTTTTACCGACAGCTCCGTGAAGCAAATCCCGCGCATCCCCAGCGATTGGGTCGGCCGGCCGTCAAAATCCACGCTGCCAAACTCCCAAATGCAGGCATCGGCCGCCAGTTTCTCCTGGTGTTGCTCCACAAACGCGGGCATGTTGGGGCTGCCCACCTCTTCCTCTCCCTCGATGATAAACTTAACGTTGCACGGCAGTTCGCCCAGCACCTCGCGCACGGCAGACAGGGCTGCCAGCCGGGCAATGATGTGGCCTTTGTCGTCGCTAACCCCGCGAGCATATAGCTTGTTGCCCCGCTGCGTCAGCTCAAACGGCGGCGATTCCCACAGTTCCAGCGGCTCCGGCGGCTGCACGTCGTAGTGGAGGTAGAAAAGGAGGGTTTTGTCGGAACGGCCGTTTCCCTCCCCATACACCACCGGATGCCCACCCGACGGCATCACCTCAGCGGCAAAGCCCTGCTCTTCCAGCATCGTTTTTACCAGTTCGGCACATTCCCGAATGCCAAAATTTTGCGCTGAGACGCTGGGCTGGGCGCACAGCCGCGCCAATTCCGCCACCCAGTGGTCTACATGCTGTTCAATATGCGTTTCAATTTGTTCTAATTCGCTCTTCATCGTTCCTGTTTTGTCATTGGCGACTGTCGCCAATGAACAAAATCTATACGGGTCTTCAGCTAATAGTGTGCCGATCAGAAGCAGCAGCATTCTGTTTTGGAATAAGTAACAGGTGGTAAGTAACAAGTCACCTCTGCCAACAACCACCTGCAACTTGTAACTTGCCGCTTGCATCTGTTGTCAAGCACGCTGTTCAGTGATGATCCATCTATAAATGATTTAAATGACACGTATCATTTAGCCCCAGCAGCCGGGTGCCGTGGTCGCTGATTTCAATGGTGCTGATGCCAGTGTTGCCGCGCAGGCTGAAGTTGGGGTGCTGGGTGGGGGGAATGCCCAGCACGTGGGAGATGACGGCGGCGAGGGTGCCGCCGTGGCTGATGATGGCAACGGTTTCGCCATTTTGATAAACGGCCGTTACCCCCGCAAACGCCCGCGCTGCCCGTTCATAAAACTGCTCATACAGCTCCCCACCGGGCGGGTTCATCACGCCGTTAACCCGCGCCTCCCAAACTTCGGGAAGCTGCTCAATGATTTCGGCCGTGGTTAGCCCGGAAAACCGCCCCACGTTGCGCTCCCGCCAGATGGGGTCGTGGATGATGGGGAGGTTGTGGGCGGTGGCAAGGGGAACGGCCGTTTGTGCCGTGCGCTGCAAATCACTGCTGATAATGGCGCTGATTGGGTGACCGGCCAGTCGCGCTGCCAATGCCTCTGCCTGCTGCTGCCCCCGTTCGTTCAGGGGAATATCGGCATGGCCTTGCCAACGGCCGGCGGCATTCCAGTCCGTTTCGCCGTGGCGAATGAGTAGAAAGGTGGTCATGGTGTTTCCTTTTATAGCGGGGGAGCAGGGGAGCAGGCGGGCAGAGGAGAATTTCTCCCCTGCTCCCCCGTTCCCCTGCTCCCCTGCTTGTTTTCACGCTCGCTGTGCATAGCAAATGAGCCAGGTTGTCTCCGGCCAGGCGTAGCTAAATTGGTCAATAATGGTAAACCCGGCGGCGGCAAGCTGCTGGGTGAGGGTATCGGGCTGCCAAAAGGTGAAGTAGCGGCGGGCGGCGTGGCCGTAGGCGGTGGCTGCCCACTGCTCGCCTTCGCCCTGCTTGACGGACAGATACATGATGCCGTTGGGTTGCAGCACGCGGGCAAATTCGCGCAGGGTGGCAGGAACGGCCGTTTGTGGCAAATGCAGCAGCGACGCACACGCCCAAATCCCCACCGCCGTCGCCGCTAAGGGCAGGTTCTGCATATCGGCCTGCACCAAATTATACCGCCGCTGGTTGTTCGCCGCGCACAGCATTGCCAGCGAGAGGTCGAGACCAACGGCCGTTAATCCCGCATCTGCCAGCAGTGCCGTATCATAGCCAGGGCCGCAGCCTATATCCACCACTATACCGGGGTGGGGCAGCAGCGTCACAAACCGCGCCAATTGCTCGGCAATCCCCGCCCGCTCCCGCCGCGCCACGGCATAATCGGCGGCAATCTGGCTGTAGGTGGCCTGGGTTTCGTCAATTTCGTTCATCGTTAGCAGACGAGAGATTGGGGATTGGAGATTGGAGATTGATGAAGGTTCACAATCTCTAATCTCCAATCTCTGTCCTCAGAATTCATTTCGGCTGATTTTGCAGCGAGGTCGCAATTTGCACCAGCGTCTCGCCGTCAATCAGCGTGATCGGTTTATACTGCGCCCATTCCCGCGCCGCGTCGGAAATGTCGGCGGTGGTGACGAGAAAGGCATGGGCGGCGCGTTCGTGAATGAGCGTGCCATACAGCTCGCGCACGATTTCCGAGCCAACGGTGGTGCGGTATCGTTTGCACTGCACCACCGCCTTTTTGCCGTCACGCTTGTGCAGCTCCACATCCACACCCAAATCGCCGCTGCGGCCGCGCAGCTTGACGCGGTACCCCTTTTGCCGAAAAAGCTGCCCCACATACGCCTCAAAGTCGCCGGGGCTGAGGGCGTAGAGTTCGTCCACGGTGAGAATGGAAACGGCCGTTTGTGGCTGCTTGCGGTATGATCGCCACAGCAAAATGAGCCAGATAAAAACCAGCGTCGCCACGCTGGCACCTTGCAGCAAGTCCAAAAATTCGCGGGCGATGATGGGCAGCCAGGCCAGCCAAATGGGGTCGGCAACGGTGCGGTAGAAAATCCAGATGATGGTGAGAATGGTGAGAAAGACAAGCAAAAACAGCCCGTAGCGGGCGGCATTGCCGGATGCAGCCAACGGTTGGCGGCGGTAAAGTGATTGAATCCGTGTGATCATGCCGAAAAGAAACCTCCTCGCCCTCGGTTCCCTTCAGCTTCTTGCCCTTTATGATCGTCCAATTGTAGGTTAAGCCGCAGTTGTTGACCAGTGGTAGCCGGGGGTTTGTCGGCTCGCAGACACAGAACGAGGCCGTCTGGTTCCTGCTCGCGGCGAATGTGGAAACCGGCGTTGGTGAGCAGGTGCCGCCAATAGCTGGCCGATTGGAGGCTGGTGGCGGCGGTGCCAAGGGCCAGCCAGTTGGCCTGGGTGCGGCTGCGTTCGGCAATGAGCAAACGGCCGTTTGGCGTTAGCACCCGGTAAATTTCCCGCAGCAGCACCAGCCGATCCCCTTCCTGGTCAATGTGGGACAACATTTCGCAGGCAATGACGACCGGTACGCTGCTGTTGGGCAAGGGGAGGAGCGAGATACTGCTTTCCAGCCAAATGAGGCGGGGGTCGTGGGGCGGGTGCTGCCGCTGGCTCCGTGCCACGCTGCCGCTGCTGATCAACTGTGGATTGTAGATGTCCATGACGCTGATATGGCCGCTGGTGAGCAGGTCGGCCAGGTCAACGGCCGTTTGGCGCAGCCCAACATCTATGAGGCCAAAGTGGGAACGGCCGTTAAGCTGCCCCATCTCAAACAAAATCCGCTGGGGCAAAATGCCGCCGGGGTCATACAGCCGGTGGGCGGCGCGGAGCGAGGTAAAGATAAAGGCCAGCGGCAGCAAAAAAAGCAGTAACCCCAGCGGCAGCAGGCTGAGCCACCGGGTTTCAATCCCCACCGCCATGAGCAGCAGGGCGGCAATGGCGGTGCCATAGGCCAGGGCGTAGGTGGGCCAGTGGGCGGAAAGATAGCGGGCGGTGCCGGAATAACGGCCGTTGGCGTTCATGGAGCGTAAGTATAGCAGGGATGGGGGGGAGGTGGCGATTGGAGATTGGGGGATTAGGAGACTGAGAGATTAGGAGATTAGCCAAAGTCTCCCAGTCTCTCAATTTTCTTCCGCATAAACAGGGTACAATGAAGATATGATTGATGAGTTCGTGGCGATGGTGGCGGAAACGGCCGTTTCTTCCCACATCTATAACCAATACGCCGGGGATACGGCCGCTGCTGCCGTGTGCCGCCGCAATCTGGCGGCTTATTTGCGGGTGATGCAGGCCCAGCGGCCGACGGTGCTGCTGCTGGGAGAGGCGGCGGGGTATCGTGGCTGCCGGCTGACGGGGGTGCCGTTTACGAGTGAGGCGGTGCTGCTGGGGGGAAAACGGCCGTTTTCCAACCCCGCCGCCTTCGCCAAAACGGACGAATGGCCGACCGTTTGCCGCGAAGCCAGTGCCACCATTGTCTGGGAAACGCTGGCCGAATGTGCCGCGCTGCCCCTCATTTGGAATGCGCTACCCTTTCACCCCCACCAACCCGGCCGGCCGTACTCTAACCGCACTCCCAAAACGTCAGAACTAGCGTTGGGGGAGCCGCTGCTGCGGCAACTGCTGCCGCTGTTTGCGCCGCTGCGCCTGGTGGCGGTGGGCAACAAGGCGGCAGAGGCACTGGCGCGGTGGGGGCTGGACGCAGTGGCGGTGCGTCACCCGTCGCACGGGGGCAAACGGCCGTTTCAAAGCCAGTTGCGGTTGGTGCTGGAAGTGGCTTGACGCGCCCCCGTTTGTTTGCTAATCTGCTGCCATTGTTTTACTAATTGTTCGTGCAAGCAAAAGGAAACCTGTATGACAACGGCCGTTTCTCCCCTGCAACCCCTGGGAATGGGGCAACTCCTCGACCGAGCCATCCGTCTCTACCGCCAAAACTTCCTCACCTTCATTGGCATTGTCGCTATTACCCAAATTCCCACTGCCCTTTTCTCCATTTTTCTGTCTCTCGCTTTTGCCCAGCCCAATACCTTTCTCAATCCCAATGCTTCGCCGCAAGCGATTCTTGGCCTGTTTGGAACCACTTTTTTCACCGTTATTGTATCGGCCATTTTGACCCAAATCGCTACCGGTGCGCTTACTGTCGCCGTCTCCAATCGGTATCTTGGTGAGAAGGTCGGCGTTTTGGAAGCGTATCGCCGCCTCAAAGATGCCTGGAAGCCGCTGCTGGGGGCGCTTGTGGTTGCCTTTCTTGTGGGCGTGGGTTTGCTGGTTTGGACAATTGTCCCCTGCATTGGCTGGTTCACCGGCGGCGGCATGATGACCTTCTTCGGGCTGGTTGTCATGCCCCTTGTCGCTCCCGTGGTCGTGCTGGAAAAGCAATCGTCATCGCGGGCGGTCTTTCGGGCATGGCAATTGGCACGCCGTCGCTTTTGGTGGCTGCTGGGCTTTTTGCTGCTGCTAACCCTGTTTGGGCAGTTGTTTGTTACGGGGCCTGCCCTTTTGACCATTTTTCTTATTGGTGGTGCCAGTACTTTTGGGCAAGTTGGGGATATAACGGCCGTTATTCTCCAGCAAACCGTCAGCGTCCTTTTCTCCATGCTCTACCTCCCCATTCAGCTCACCGCCGTCACCCTGCTCTACTTTGACGTGCGTGTTCGCACCGAAGGGTTTGACCTGGCCCTGCTGGCAAAAGGCGACGAAGCCATCACCGACATCACCGATCTGACCGTTCCCCCCAAGGGCGAAGCTGCCCCATCACCAACCCCCACCTCCACCGAACTCGGCTACTTCGCCATGATGAGCATCGGCTTTTTTGTCATCTACATCGCCTTGGTTGCCATTCTGTTCGCCATTGGCTTTGCCATTAGCGGGTTGGGGTGATGAGACAGCAGTATATGAGCCGGCAGGGGAGCGGGGGCGCAGAGGCGCAGAGGCGTTCACCCCTGCTCCCCCGCTCCCCTGCTCCCCTGCTCCTCACCCTCCTGCTCTGGCTAACGGCCGTTTCTCCCCTCCCCGTCTACGCCCAGCCCATTCCCCTCGCCGACTACTGGCAGCAGTTGGCCGATTTGCGCCAGCGGGTGGTGGCAGAGCCGGAAGCGGTGGCGCAAAGGTTGCGGGAAATAACGGCCGTTTCCCTCCCCGACGGCCAAACCATTGCCGTTGACCACAGCTTCCTCATCCGCGAATTGCAAAGCGGCGACGGCCAGCGGGCGGCAGAACTGCTGGATGCCCTGCTCCAACAGCACCAAAGCTGGCCGCAACCCCAATTTACCGCCGCCGACCGAGAGCCGCTGGACGAGATTTTGCAGCGGCCAGAGTTCCAATACGACACCCCACCCCCCAGCCGCTTACAGCAATGGTGGCAAGATTTGGTAGACCGCTTCTGGGCGTTCATCGCCCGGCTGCTGCCCGACCGTTCCACCCCTGCCGGACAGCTCATTGGTTCATTAACAACATGGTTGGGCGGGGTGCTGCTGGTGCTGGTCATTGCCGTCGCCCTGTGGAATTTGCTGGGCGGGCTGGTGGCCGATGCCCGCTTTGTGGCCGATGACCCGGCCGAGGAGTTTTTGTCGGCAGAAGGGGCGCGGGTGCGGGCGCAGCAGTTGGCCGAGGGGGGGGATTACCGAACGGCCGTTCGCTACCTCTACCTGTCTGCCCTGCTGCTGCTGGAAGAACATAACCTGCTTCGCTATGACCGTTCGCGCACCAACCGCGAATACCTCCGCAGCGTGGCCCATCGCCCCGAACTGGCCGCCATTTTGCAGGAAGTGGTGGAGGTATTTGACCGGGTTTGGTATGGTTTCCAGCCGCTGGGGCAAAGTGATTACGACCGCTACGCGGCGCAGGTGGAGGCGTTGAAACGGCTGCGATGACGATCAAGCTTTCCCGCGATTCCTGGCTGGCGTTGGGGCTGTTTGTGGTGTTAACGGCCGTTACCATCATCGCCACCATCCAGGACGTGCGCTCTAAAACCATCCACCCGCCGCTGACCAGCTTTTCCACCCAGCCTGACGGCGCACGGGCGTTCTGGCTCTGGCTCGATGCCCTGGGCTACCAGCCCAGCGACCGCGTTCGCGCCACCTTTGTCATTCCTGACGACACCGCCCTGCTGCTGCTGCTGGAGCCGCAGGCAGTGGTGCTGGACGGCGAATGGGAAACGATTGACGGCTGGGTGGAAGCAGGCGGCACGCTGCTGGTTGTGGGGCGCACCTTTGCCACCACCCTTGCCCTGAACCATTACGGCTTTGACCGCGTGCCGCTGGAAGGGGAAGGGGCTGGGCTGGTGCAATCGCCGCTGCTGGCCTCGCCGCCGCTGCCCACTCCCCCCACGCCCGATGACCTGTTTGCCCTGCAAACGGAGCGCACCGATTTTGTCACCCATTTGGCCGTGGCTGGGCAGCCGCAGTGGGTGTCGTTTTCGCAGGGGGCAGGGCGGGTGATTTTGGGTCTTGAGAGCGAGCCATTGACCAACGAGGGGCTGAAAACAGCGGGCAACGGCGAATGGCTGCTCAATCTGTTGAGTGGCATGGAGCCGGGGGCAGTGGTTTGGTTTGATGAATGGCACCACGGGGTGCGGCCGGAAACAACGGATTGGCCGGGGCCGTGGCTGTGGCTGCAAACGACGGCGGCGGGGCGTGGGATTTTGTTTGTGGCGGGGCTGATTTTTGTGACGCTGCTGCTGCGGGGCTGGCCCTTTGGCCGCCCGGTGCCGCTGCCGCAGGATTTGCACCGCCGGGCGCCGTTGGAGTATATAACGGCCGTTGCTAACCTCAGTCGGCAGGCGGGGCATAAAACGGCCGTTTTGCAAGATTACCACGACCGCCTCAAACGCCACCTTGCCCAACCCTACCGCCTCAACCCCGCCCTGCCCGATGCCGAATTTATTGAAACCCTGGCTGGCTACAAAGCCAACCTTGACGAACCCGCCCTCCGCAGCCTGCTCGCCCGCCTTTCTGCCGCCAACGTCGGCGAAAGCGAGCTGGTGCAGTTGGCGGCAGAGGTGGCGCAGTGGATGAAGAAGTGAGGTTGGTGGTTAGAGATTGGAGATTGTGAAGGTTCATCAATCTCCAATCTCCAATCCCCAATCCCTTGGCAAAACAATGAACCCAACCGATCTAAAGACCATATTTCAAGCCCTCCGCGAGGAGGCGAACAAGGTGATTGTGGGGCTGGAGGAGCCGTTTGAGCTGCTGGTGATTGCCCTGCTGACGGGCGGCCACGTGCTGCTGGAAGGGGTGCCAGGCACGGCCAAGACGCTGATGGCAAAAACGGTGGCGCATTTGGTGCAGGCGCAATTTGGCCGCGTGCAGTTTACGCCAGATTTGATGCCGTCGGATATTTTGGGGACGAGCGTGTTTGACATGGGTAAGGGGCAATTTTACCTGAAAAAGGGGCCGATTTTTACCCAGATTTTGCTGGCGGACGAGATTAACCGCGCTCCGGCGAAAACGCAGTCGGCGCTGCTGGAGGCGATGGAGGAGCGGCAGGTGAATTTGGAGGGGGAGCGGTATGTGCTGGAACGGCCGTTTATGGTCATCGCCACGCAAAACCCCATCGAATATGAAGGCACCTACCCCTTGCCCGAAGCCCAGCTCGACCGCTTTCTCTTCAAAGTGCTGGTTCCCTACTCCCCCCTCGAAACCGAAATTGAGGTGCTGCGCCGCTATCACCAGGGGTTCGATGCCCATGATTTGGCTTCCAGCGGTTTACGGCCGTTGCTGCCCGCCAGCGGCGTGGCTCAGGCGCGGCAGGCGATTAACAAGGTGGTCGTCGAAGAAGGGGTGTTGCGCTATGTCGCCCAGCTTGCCGCCGCCTCCCGCCAATCCCCCGACCTCATTTTGGGAGCCAGCACCCGCGCCTCCACCCACGCCCTACTGGCCGCCAAAACCTACGCCGCCCTGCAAGGACGCGATTACGTCGTGCCGGATGATGTTAAAAACATTCTCCCCGCCGTCTACCGCCACCGCCTCATCCTTAAACCCGAAGCCGAAATTGAAGGGCTGGATGCCGATGGCGTGATTCGGCGGCTGCTTGGGCAGGTGGAAGTACCGCGTTGAAAAACGGGCATCTGAGGATGCCCGGCTCCTCCTGACTAGCGAGG
>WBZL01004545.1_pt1 | contig 11910 bp, 12 predicted proteins | sample 5204291 | NCBI WGS metagenome assembly WBZL01 (sample SAMN12344345, study PRJNA552823) | activated sludge metagenome | biome: Activated sludge suspended growth; feature: Nitrification reactor; material: Wastewater; isolation source: activated sludge from nitrification reactor of wastewater...
GAGCCGCTGCATGAAGGTCTGGTAGCAGTGCACGATCTCGATCGCACCCCCGCGCGCGAACTGCGAGGACCAGCGCTGCACGTACTCGGCGCGGTAAGCCACCAGCTGTTCGCCCTGGCGGCGCATGCGCAGGGCCACCTCCTCGGCATGGCGCAGCTCGCCGGTGAGTCGGTCGCGTTCCAGGGCGGCGCGTTCGCGCAGCAGCTCCAGGGTTTCGATCGGGGCGTCGGTCATTCGGGGATCTCCGGGTGGCGTCAGCCGGCGGCGGCGACGTCGCTGAGGGCCTGCTGGCTGTCGGTCAGCGAGGCGCGGTCGTGCATGTCCTGCTGCAGCAGGGTGACGATCTGCGGGTGCATGCGCACGGCCTGGTCGAGTTCGGCGTCGTGGCCGGGCACGTAGGCGCCGAGCTGGATCAGGTCGCGCGCCTTGTTCACGCGCGACAGCATCTGGCGCACGCGCCGCGACGCAACCTGCTGCTCGCGCGAGGTGACCGCCGGCATCACGCGCGAAATCGAGCGCTCGACGTCGATGGCCGGGTAGTGGCCCGACTCGGCCAGCTCGCGCGACAGCACGATGTGGCCATCGAGGATCCCGCGCGCCGCGTCGGCGATCGGGTCCTGGTTGTCGTCGCCCTCGGACAGCACGGTGTAGAAGGCGGTGATCGAGCCCACGCCGTGCAGGCCGTTGCCGCTGCGCTCCACCAGCTGCGGCAGCCGGGCGAAGCAGCTCGGCGGGTAGCCCTTGGTGGCCGGCGGCTCGCCGATGGCCAGCGCGATCTCGCGCTGCGCCATCGCGTAGCGCGTCAGGCTGTCCATCAGCAGCAGCACGTGAAGGCCACGGTCGCGGAACTGCTCGGCGATCGCGGTGGCGTAGTTGGCGCCCTGCATGCGCACCAGCGGCGGTGCGTCCGCCGGCGCGGCGACGACGACCGAGCGCGCCCGGCCCTCGGGGCCGAGGATGTCCTCGATGAACTCCTTGACCTCGCGGCCGCGCTCGCCGATGAGCCCGACGACGATCACGTCGGCCTGCGTGTAGCGCGCCATCATGGCCAGCAACACCGACTTGCCCACGCCGGTGCCGGCGAACAGGCCCAGGCGCTGGCCGCGACCGACCGTCAGCAAGGCGTTGATCGCACGCACACCGGTGTCCAGCGGGGTGCGCACCGGGTCGCGGTCCATCGCATTGATGGGGCGGCGCAGCATCGGCTCGGCGTGCACGCCGACCAGCGGGCCGGCGCGGTCGAGCGGCACCCCGTGCGAATCGACGACCCGGCCAAGCAGGCCATCGCCCATCGGCAGGTGCAGAGCGCGATCCTCGCTGCGCCGCCAGGGATGGTTCTCGACGCCGAAGCGCGGCGGCACCTGGGGCAGGGGACGCGGCGTCACGCGGGCGCCGCTGGCCAGGCCGTGCACTTCGCCGGTGGGCATCAGGAAGGCGCGGTCGCCGTCGAAGCCGACGACCTCGGCGGTGACCCCGGGCTGGCCGGGGCTGGCCACGTCGCAGACCGATCCGACGGGCACCCGGACGCCGGCGGCTTCGAGCACCAGGCCGGTCACGCGCACCAGCTGGCCGACGGTCTCCAGCGGCTGCGAGGCCGAGGCGTAGGCCTGCAGATCGTCGAGGTAGCGCTGCCACTGCAGCGGCCGCGGCAGACGCGGCACTGGCGCGGCGGGTGTCGCGGGGGCGGCCGTGGTCGCGGCTTTCGGGACCGGGCCGGCGGGCGTCGCCGGGGCCGCGGCGGCGCCGCCGCCCGGCTTGCGGGCAGCGCCCTTGGCACGCGCCGCGGTGTTCATGCGGGCTCCACGGCCGGATCGCCGCCCGACCAGGCCTCGTCGCGGCCCATGACCGAGACCGCCTGCAGCCAGCGGGTGGCGATCTGCGCGTCGATCGCGCCGACGTCCGATTCGATCCGGCAGCCGCCGCGTTCGACGCCGGGACTGCCGAGCAGGCGGGCGCCGCGCGCCTTGAGGGCCTCGTCGGCGCCGCTGGCGACGAAGGGCAGGTCCTTGGGATGCACGTGCACCGTGATGTGGCGGGCGCTGAGCAGCACCGCCTCGACGGCCTCGGCGGCGACGCGGGCCACCAGCTCGGGCCGCGTCGACAGCTCGGCGCGCACGACCTGGCGCGCCAGCTGCACGGCGGTGCGCGCGACGCCCTCGGCGATGCGGGCGTGCAGCCCGTCGAGTTCGGCGTCGAAGGCCTCGACGAACTGCGCCAGCTGCTGGCTGACCTGCGCCGCGTGACTCTGCTTGAAGCCTTCGAGCGCCGCCAGGCCGTCGCGGTAGCCGTCGTGGTAGCCGGCCTGGCGCGCGGCGGACACCTCGGCCCGCCACTCGTCGGCGCTCGGCTCGGCCGGCTCGGCGGGGCGCTGGTCGACCGGCGCGCCGCCGAAGACCGACGGGTTCCAGGCCGCCACCGGCCCGAGCTCCTCGCGCGGGATGAAGCGCGCGTAGTTCGGCTGCGCGCGCGTTCCGGGGGGCGGCGGCACGTTGAGGATCGACCCGCGCCTAGATGAGCTGCTCATCGCCACCACCCGCCAGCACGATCTGACCCTCGTCCACCAGGCGGCGGACGGTCTTGAGCATTTCCTTCTGCTCGGCCTCGACCTCGGACAGGCGCACCGGGCCGCGCGACTCGAGGTCTTCGCGCAGCGTCTCGGCGGCGCGTGAGGACATGTTGCGGAAGACCTTCTCGCGCAGCTCGGGGCTGGCGCCCTTGAGGGCCAGGACCAGCGACTCGGACTGCACTTCCTTGAGCAGGGCCTGGAAGCCCTTGTCGTCGATCTTCTCCAGGTCGTCGAAGGTGAACATGTTGTCCATGATCTTCTGCGCCAGCTCGCCATCGGCCTCGCGCACGAAGTCCAGCACCGAGGTCTCCACGGCCGAACCCATCAGGTTGAGGATCTCGGCGGCCGACTTCACGCCGCCGAGGTTGCTCTTCTTCATGCGCTCGCCGCCGGCGAGCACCTTGCTCATCACCTCGTTGAGGTCCTTCAGCGCCGTCGGCTGGATGCCGTCGAGCGTGGCGATGCGCACCATCACCTCGTTGCGATGGCGCTCGCTGAAGCACTTCAGCACCTCGGCGGCCTGGTCGGCGTCGAGGTGCACGAGGATCGCCGCGACGATCTGCGGGTGCTCGTTGCGCAGCAGCTCGGCGACCGATTGCGGATCCATCCACTTCAGGCTCTCGATGCCGGTGGTGTCGCTGCCCTGCAGGATGCGGTCGATCAGCAGGTTGGCCTTGTCCTCGCCGAGCGCCTTGCGCAGCACGGCCTTGACGTACTCGTCGGTGTCGGCGACGAGCATGCTGTGCTCGTCGGACTCGGAGTCGAAGCGATCGAGCACGCCTTCGACGCGCTCGCGGCTGACGGTGCGCAGCTTGGCGATGGTCTCGCCCAGGCGCTGCACCTCCTTGGGCTGCAGGTGCTTGAAGACCTGCGCCGCCTCCTCCTCGCCGAGCGACATCAGCAGGATCGCCGCGTCCTCGACACCCTTGTCGTCCATCGACTGGGCCATGGCTGGCGGGCTCCGGGTCGATCAGGCCGCGGACTCGCCGCTGACCCAGTTGCGCACGATGTTGGCCACCGCGGCGGGGTTTTCCTTGGCCAGCGCACGCGCGGCCTCGAGCTTGTCGTTGTTCTTCGGTGCCTCCAGGGCGGGTGCCAGCGGGGCGCCGGCGAGTTCGGCGGGCTTGTCGTCGTCGCCGACGACCGCATCGAGCTGGCCCCCCTTGGCGGGCTCGGGCGGCGGGGGCAGGGCGGACTTGATGGCCGGGCGGATCATCCCGAAGACGATGACCAGCGCAGCGAGGGCCAGCGCGGCCGGGGCGGCGCCGACGCGCAGCAGGTCCTGCACCCAGGGCTGCTGCCAGATCGGCACGACTTCCGGGGTCGGCGGCGTCTCGACGCGGAACGGCGCGTTGACGACGCGCACCGAGTCGCCCCGCTGCTGGTTGAAGCCGATGCCCTGCTGGACCAGGGCGGTCAGCTTCTCGATCTCGGCGTCGGTCAGCGGGACGGTGGTGGTCTTGCCCTTGGCGTCGGTGCTGGTGCGGTGGTTGACCACCACCGCGGCGTGCAGCCGCTTGACGTTGCCGGTGGCGTCGCGGGTCCTGCGCACGGTCTTGTCGACCATGAACTTGCTCTCCGACTCGCGGCGCGAGTTCTGCGCGGCGGCCGCCTGGGCGCCCTGCAGCGGCGGAGCGGCACCGTTGATCGGCGCCTGGGCCGGCGTGGGCGGCTGGTTGCTGGCGGCGCCGGGCACGCCGGTGGGCTTGGCCGGATCCGTCTGCGTCGACTCCTCGGTGCGCGTGGCGGCCACGGCGGCGGGGTTGTCGGCGTTGTTGGGCTTGAACTCCTCGGCGGTGGTCTCGACCTGCGAGAAGTCGACCTCGGCGGTGACGGTGGCGCGCAGGTTCTCGCGGCCGACCACCGGCTCGAGCAACTCGATCACGCGCTTGAGGTGGCTGGCCTCGACCTCCTTGAGGTAGCGCAGTTGCGCCGAGTCGAAGCCGGCGCTGCCGTTGCGGTCGTCCAGCGGCCACAGCAGCGCGCCGCCGCCATCGAGCACGCTGACGGCCTTGACGCTCAGCTCGGGCACGCTGGAGGCCACCAGGTGGGCGATGCCGGCGACCTGCTCGCGCTCGAGCACCCGGCCCGGGTGCAGCTGCACCGTCACCGACGCGGTAGGCTTGTGCTGCTCGCGGAAGAAGCCGTTCTGCTGCGGCAGGGCCAGCATCACGCGCGCCGCCTGCACCGAGCCGAGCGACTGGATGGTCCGCGTGAGCTCGCCCTCGAGCGCCCGCTTGAGCTGCACGCGCTGCTGCCCGTCGCTCTGGCCGAAGCCGTTGCCGCCGTCGAGCAGTTCGTAGCCGGGCACCGTGCCGCGGTTGACGCCGGCCGCGCTGAGCTTCATGCGCAGCTCGTAGACGCGCGAAGCGGGCACCAGGATGGTCCCGCCGCCGTCGGCGAACTGGTAGTCGACGCCGAGCTGGTCGAGCTTGGCGATCACCGCCGCGCCGTCCTTCTCGTTGAGCGAGGAGAACAGCACCTTGTGGTCGCTGCCACGCAGCGCGAAGGCCATCGCCACCAGCACCGCCACCAGGGCCACCAGGCCGGTGCCGCCAAGCAGCAGTGAGCGCATCGGCAGCGACGCCAGGCGCGTGCCGATGGGCTGCGGCACCGGGGCGAGACTCGAGTCGGGGACGGGGACGACGGCGGTTTCCATGCGGGCTCGGCGGAGATTCTCCGGACCGGTCCCGACTGGCCCGACGGGCATGCGGGGAGCACCGATCCGAGGGGCATTGTTGGATCGGGTCCCTGCCGACGGTGGGGCGAGAAGCCCGGTGATCGGGCGGCTGTTCGCGGCTTGTCGGCATCGGCCGGCGCCTACAGTGCAGCCCGTGGTGAAACGCTGCCGGTGCGCCGTTCGGATGGCCTCCTCGCCGTGCCGGATCCAGCGCTCCGCCGAACACCGATGAAACTCGAACTCAAGCCCTTCGACTTCAACCAGGCCCTGGCCAGGGCCGGGCTGCGCGCCGACGGCACGCCGCTGGCCGGGGGCACCGAGGCGCCGGTCGAGAAGGGCGGCTTCCAGTCGGCGATGGCCGACGCGCTGCGCGACGTCAGCCGCTCGCAGCTCGAGGCGCAGGCCCTGCAGCGCGAGTTCTCGCTCGACAACCCGACGGTGAGCCTGGAGTCGACGATGGTCGCCGTGCAGAAGGCCCAGATCGGATTCCAGGCCGCGCTGCAGGTGCGCAACCGCCTGCTGCAGGCCTACACCGACATCATGAACATGCAGGTCTGAGCGAGGACGCGCGGGCCGGGAAGGGCACGCGCGCCTCGCGAAGGCCCGGGGGCGATTTCACGCCCGAGGGCTGAGCCGGCAGGCCCGGGCCTGGAAGGCCGCGTGGCGCTCAAAGGGTCCGAGCTCGTAGCGCTCAGCAGGGCCCGTAGCCAGGCATGCCCCCGTCGGGTGCACAGACACGCGGACGACCCAGCGGGGTGAGCTCCACGCGCAGCCGATGGCCCGACGCGGTCTGCAGCAGCGCAATGCCGTCCCCGACGCGTGCACCGGAGGCCGGGTCGAAGCTGGCCCCGCGCGCATCGCTGAGCTCGACACTGCGGTGGTCGGCGGCCTGCACCGCCCTGACCGTGCAGGCGCTGCGCACGTGGCAGTCGCACGAGGCCTGCGTCGTGATCGCGTAGCACCACGGCGCGCCCGGCGAGAAGCTCAGGTGCAGCGGCACGCCGCGCCGCACCGACTCGAAGCGCGCCTCGGTGAAGTCCAGTGCCAGGCCCTCGGCGGCGGCCTTCAGTCGCGTGCGCTGCAGGTAGGCCAGATACGACGGCAGCGCCAGGGACATCAGCGTGGCGAGGATGGCCAGGCCGATCATCAGCTCGATCAGCGTCAGGCCGCGCGGCTGGGGCTGGCGCATGCTCAGCGTCCCCAGCAGCGCGCGTGGGGCCCGTGGTCGGCCACGCCATCCTGCAGCGTCAAGGTGATGCGCAGGCAGTCGCGGTCGGCGGCCTGCGCACCGCCGGCGCGGGCCAGGGCGGCCACCGTCACGGTGACGCCGGCCGGCGGGTCGAGCGCGATCTCGTAGAAGCCTTCGGGGCTGATCGGCGCGCCGGCGCCGGTCAGCGCGGCCAGGCTCGGCGCGTACTGGCCGTGGCGCGCGCGGTACTGCTCCTGCGCGATGTGCACGCGGGTCAACGCGGCCACCGCGTCGGCGCGCCGGGCGCGTTGCAGGTGCTCGCGATACGAGGGCCAGGCCACGCTGGACAGGATGCCGACCACCGCCGCGACGATGCACAGCTCGATCAGCGTGAAGCCGCGGCTGCGTCGGGCGCCTGGCGGCGCGGCGGGCGGCTCGAGGTGCGGCTGCGGCATGTCCGGGAACCCGTCAACCCAGCGACAGCAGGCGGCGTCGCTTCTGGGTCTGGTCGATGTAGCGCTGCAGCGAGCGTTCGGCGCTCGGGTCGAGCAGCAGCCATTCGCAGCCGACGCGCAGCCCGAGGTCGGCGGCGATCGAGGCGACATGCTGGATGCTCAGCGCGGCGACGAAGCGGGTCTCGATGTCGAGTTCGATGCGCACGCCCTGCACGCGCAGGCCCGGCTCGATGGTCGGCACGTCGTGCGGCAGGAACAGCGCGCAACCGCCGATGCTGACGTCGATGACGCGCAGGCCGAGCTGCATGTCGGGGATCGCCGGATGGCGCAGCGTGGCGGTCGGCGCGAAGCGCTCGAGCGTGCGCACGCGGTAGGCCTGGCGGCGCTGGAAGCGGTAGATGGTCTCGGGCAGCCGGCATTGCAGCGTGACGCTGCGCACGCCACGCACCAGCAGCAGGTCCTGCAGGTCGAACTGCAGCTTGACGCTGTCGAGGTAGCCGACGGCGACGGCCTCCTCGGCACCGATCACCCGTTCGAGCATCGGGTGAGCCTCGTCGGCGGCGAGGTTCAGATGGCCGCCCTCGATGTCCACCGACCAGATGTCGGTGGCCAGCGAGGCACCGTCGGGGGTGCTGACGTTGAGTGGCACGTGGCCGTCGCGCAACAGGCGCAGCAGCGACGCGATCTCCCGGGCGTGGTCGACGCGGAACGAGGCCCACGCGTCACCGGGGGCTTCGCCCAGCGGCGCAGGCTGCGTGTCGGAGTACATGGCCGGGTCCTGCAGGGGGTCAGTGCAGGGTCTGCCGGCGGCCGGCCAGCATGTCGTCGAGGTCCTGCAGCCAGGGCTCGGCGAGGTGGCGGATCTCTGCGTCGTTGACCAGGATGCGCTGCATGATCTTGGCCTTGGCGCGCGAGGCCTCGGCATCCAGCGGCGCCTGGCGCGCGGCATGCTTGAGCTGGCTGATCAAGAGCACGCAGGCACCCTCGAGCTTGACCACCTGGTCCCAGTTGCCGGCCTTCGCGGCGGTCAGCATGTCGGTGCTGGCCTGCTCGATGGCTTCGTAGTAGCTGAGGAGTTCCGTATTCATTGCTCGTCTTTCGGAGGATGGGGCCGACCCCTTCGTTTCGTCGCAAGCTCAGGCATCGGTCCGGCCACCGGGACCGGCAATGGACTTCCAGGCATCGCGCAGCGGCTGCACCAGACGCTGGCATTCGTCCAGGGCCGTCTCGTCGTTGCGCAGGTTGGCCTGCGTCAGTCGGACGGCGACATAGCTGTAGAGGTTGTTCAGGTTCTCCGCCAGCGCGCCCCCGGCGTCGCGGTTGAGGCCGGATCGCAGGCCCTCTTCGACGATGCGCACGGCACGGCCGATGGCCTTGCCCTTGCGTTCGTGATCGCCGGCGCGCAACGCGCCGCGGGCCTCGGCGATGGCCTCGAAGAAGCCGTCGTAGAGCATCGTGACCAGCCGGTGAGGCGTGGCGTCGACGACACCGGTTTCGGCGGCGATCTGACGGTACGCGCCGGCGAAGGCCGGTGGGCGGCCGAACGGTCCTGGCAGGGAGCGGCTGAGCATCGCGGGCGACTTTCGTGGGCTCGGTGGAGTTGCACAGATATCGGCGTCGCCGGGCGCCGACTTGAGCGGCGGGCGTGGCCCTCCACGGCCTCAGTTCGATCGATCGAAAGCGCAGCGAAAACGGCCGGCGAGGGGCCGTCGAGAGGACACGAACCGGCGCCTGACGCCCGGTGCGGCCGGGCAATGCGGGCGGCGCAGGCCCGGCGGGGTGGCGGGTCGGCCGGGGGCCGGGACCGCACCGGCCGCGTCAGCGGTTCCAGTTGGTGATTTGTTGCGAGATGTAGCCCTGCAGGCCATTGAGCTGGCCCATGCGGGTGTCCAGCGCGGCGTACTGCGCGCGCAGGCGCTTCTCGGTGGCGGCGATGCGGTCTTCCAGGGCATCCTGCCGGTCCTGGTTGAGGTCCTTGCGCTTCTCCAGGCTGGATTCGCGGTTGGCCAGGGCGCCTTCGACATCGAGCCAGCTCGACGAGAGGTCGTACAAGCGCTCCGCCAGGCCGTCGCTGGCGCTGCTGCCGTTGTCGGCGGCGAAGAACGCGCGCACCTCGTCGACGTCGTCGAGGGCGGCGTCGAGCTTGGCGCCGCCGAGCTTGATGGTCCCGTCCTTCTGCACGTCCAGGCCGATGTCGGCGGCGCGGCCGAACACCGCGCTGGCGCTGCTTTCGGCGCCCAGGATGCTGCGCAGCTGCTGCTGCAGGTTGATCGCGGTGCGATCACCCTGCAGCACCGCGCCGGTCTTGGTGCTGTCGTTGAACTTGGTCTGGTCGCGCAGCAGCGTGACGAGCGTGTTGTAGGCCTTGACGAAGGAGTCGATGGACGACTTCATGCTTGCCGTGTCGCGCGTGACGCTGACGTCCACCGCCGTGGTGGTCTCGGCGCTGAGGGTCATCGAGACGCCCTCGAGCACGTCGGTGAAGGTGTTGGTGGTCGACTCGACGAGCAGGCCGTTGATCGTGGCCTGGGCGTTCTGCGCGGCCTGGGTGCGCGTGCTCACCGCCGCGCTGCCGGGCGGGTCGTAGGCCAGGCGCGACAGGCCGCTGTCGTCGTCGGACACGCCGTCGTCGTCGCTCACCTGGACCCGGAAGCCCTTGCTGGCGCCGCTGCTGGCGGACTGCAGCACCAGGCGCGCGCCATTGGCGTCGTTGACGATCGAGGCCGACACGCCCAGGCCGTCGGTGGCGTTGATCTTGTCGCGGATCTTCTCCAGCGTGTCCTCGCCGGGGCCGATGGTGATGGGCACCGAGGCCACGTCGGGGTCGGGCGTGAACCCGCTGAGGTCGTCGGCCCAGGTGCCGATGTCGATCGTCAGCGTGCCCTGGCCGATCACCGTCTGGGCATTGGCCACCGCGCTGGTCGCGTTCATCTGGCTCTTGGCCAGGTGGGCGACCTGCACGCTGTAGCTGCCCGGCGCGGCGCCGCTGCCGGCGTTGACGGTCACGGCGCTGCCCGACGAGGTGGCGGTCTTGGCGTTCCAGGTGGTCGTCGAGCGCAGCGCGCGGGCGGCCGACTGCAGATCGTCCAGCGCGCTCTGCATCTTGCCGAAGGCCGAGATCTGCGACTCGATCTTCGTCGCCTCGGTCTTGAGCTGCTCGATCGGCTTGCGCTCGACGCTGAGCAGCGCCGAGATGATGGCTTCGGCGTCCAGGCCGCTGCCGACGCCGAGCGAGGTGATGGTGGCCATGTCCGGACTTTCGGGGTGAGGGTGGGAGCGGCGGGCGGCGCATCGGCACCGCGCCCCGGCTCGTCAACGCCTCATCGGACGTCCGGCGCGGAACTTGAGCGCCGCGCGTGCGGCGTCGGCGATCAGCCCTGCAACAGCCGCAGCACGAGCTGGGGCAGCTGGTTGGCCTGGGCGACCATCGCGTTGCCGGCCTGCTGCAGGATCTGGGCCCGCGACAGGTTGGCCGTCTCGGCCGCGTAGTCGGCATCCATGATGCGACTTCGGGCCGCAGCCTGGTTCTCCAGCGCGACCTGGATGTTGGCGATGATCGCGTCGAAGCGCGACTGCGTCGCACCGAAGGTCGCCCGCGTGTTGTTGACGGTGTCCAGGGCCAGGTCGATCTCGGCGATCACCGAGGCGATCGCCGACACGTCGGCCATGCTGCCGATGGTCGCCGTGGTGACCGTGATGGTCGAGATCTCGGCGTTGCTGGCCAGGTTCTCGAAGTCGATCTGCACGACGTCGTCGTCGGTGGTGTTGGCGCCGACCTGGAAGGTGAAGGTCGTCGCGTCGGCGCCGAGGATGTGCTTGTTGTTGAAGGTCGTGCCGTTGAGCACGCGCTTGATTTCCTTCTGCAGCTCGACGAATTCCTTGTTCAGCGAGTTCTTGTCGTCGTCGCTGTTGGTCGAGTTGCGGGCCTGCAGGGCCAGCTCGCGCATGCGCTGCAGCGCCTCGCCGACCTTGGACAGCGCGCCCTCGGCCACCTGGGCCATCGAGATGCCGTCGTTGGCGTTGCGCATCGCCACCGCCATGCCGCGCACCTGCGTGTTCATCCGCTCGGCGATGGCCAACCCGGCGGCGTCGTCCTTGGCGCTGTTCACGCGCAGGCCCGACGACAACCGCTGCATCGCGACGTTCAGCGACGACTGCGACGCGTTGAGATTGCGCTGGGCGTTCAGCGACGTCAGGTTGGTGTTGATGGTCTGAGGCATGAAGGCGCTCCTTGGGCGGTCCGTGCGACGGTTGTTGCGTTGAACGGATACACCGCCGTTGGAGACGATTCTGTCGGGCCGGCCTCGGCGGCCATCGGACGAAATGAAGCGCTTTTGGCGCCCAGTTTGCACCCCCTGACGGGAGTTCCCCACAAGCGGCGAGGCCGCCGCATCCGATGGGGGATGGGCGGCCTCGTGGGTGGCCGTCAGGGTGCCGTGCCGGGGGCCCGATGGGGCCCCTGCGGGGCGCGCGCGGCGCGTACCGCGGCGGGGCGCCGGCTCAGGACCCGAACTTGTAGTCGGTCTTGGCCTTGCTGCGCAGCTCTTCCTGGAACGCCTGCAGCTTGGCCTGCTCCATGCGCTGCTTGAGCTGGCCCTTGACCTCGTCGAAGGCCGGGAAGGCGGCCTCGCGCGTGTCGTCGAGGCGGATGATGTGGAAGCCGAACTGGCTCTTCACGGGCGTCTCGGTCATCTCGCCCTTCTTCAGGCCGATCATGGCCTTGGAGAACTCGGGCACGTAGGCATCGGCCTTGGCGAAGTCGAGGTCGCCGCCGTTGGCGCCGGATCCGGGGTCCTTGCTGTGCTTCTTGGCCAGCTCCTCGAACTTGGCGCCCCCCTTGATCTGCTTGACCAGGTCCTTGGCCTCGTCCTCCTTCTCCACCAGGATGTGGCTGGCCCGGTACTCGGTGCCGGTGGCCTGGGCCTTGAACTTGTCGTACTCGGCCTTGGCGGCCTCGTCGGAGACGGGATTCTTCTTGCGGTAGTCGTCGAACAGCTCGCGGATCAGGATGCTCTGGCGG
>WBZL01004546.1_pt1 | contig 11910 bp, 10 predicted proteins | sample 5204291 | NCBI WGS metagenome assembly WBZL01 (sample SAMN12344345, study PRJNA552823) | activated sludge metagenome | biome: Activated sludge suspended growth; feature: Nitrification reactor; material: Wastewater; isolation source: activated sludge from nitrification reactor of wastewater...
TTGCCCGCTTCGATATTCGAGACATCGAGAATGTCGTTGATGATCTGCAGCAGATGCTCGGCCGCGTCGGTAATCTTGCTCAGGTAGCCCCGCTGGTCCGGCTCGGTGGCGCCCCGCCGGGCGAGGTGGGCGAAGCCGATGATGGCGTTCATCGGCGTGCGCAGTTCGTGGCTCATGTTGGCCAGGAAGCTGCTCTTGACCCGACTGCCCGACTCGGCCTGGATCCGCGCATGCGCCAGATCGACGCTGCTGGCCAGGACCAGCTGTTCAAGGCGGCGCTGACGCTCCGGCTGGTCGTCCGACTGGCTGGGCGGTGGAATGTCCATGATCGTGCCGGCGCTACGCAACGGTTGCCCCATCGCATCCCGCTCCAGTGGCGCGCCGCGCACGTATACCCGGCGCCAGAGGTCGTCGATGCGCAACCGGCATTCGACCCCGAGTGGTGGCGCACCATCGGCGCCGGCAAGGGCTTGCCTCAGCGCCGCCCGGTCGTCCGGGTGGACCGTGCGCAGCCAATCGGCGAGGGTGATCGTCCGTGGGCCATCCGGGTCGTCACCCGACCGGGCGACAAAAGGGACGGTCTGCACAAAAGCGTCGGTCGAGTGGTCATACTGCCAGACACCCACTCCGGCATTCTCTAGTAACCGCGCCAGCGTCCAGTCGGTCGCGGTCATGACAGCGACGTACCGACGCCACCCCACAACCGGGTCGGTAGCGTCTGGAATGATCGGGGAGCAACCATGGCCGTAGAATGGAGGCGATATTCAGGGACAAGCTTACTCCCAAACGATTTCATCGGCCTATCGCCACCGCGACTGCGATCCGTGAGGGCGGACGCAAGTGGCGGCAAGGCCAGCGATCAATCCAAGTCACAATCTATGATCGAAGACCGCCGCTGGCTGGCAGGTATGGCCACCCTGAGCCATCGCCGCGCTGTTGCCCTGATGGTCCTGGTCACGTTGCTGTGGAGTCTGGCCGGCGTCGTCACCCGCCATCTGGATGCCGCGCGCAGCTTTGAAGTGACCTTCTGGCGCAGCCTGTTCAACGCGCTGGCGCTGGCCGTTGCGCTGACCACACTGCGCGGTGCGTCGTTTTGGGGCGCGCTATGCCGCGCGCGCTGGCCCGTGTGGCTGTCCGGCATCTGCTGGTCGATCATGTTCACCGCCTTTATGGTCGCGATAACGCTGACCACGGTGGCCAACGTGTTGGTCACCATGGCGATCGGCCCGCTCGTTACCGCGCTGTTCGCCCACCTGTTGCTGCGTCATGCGTTGCCGGGGCGGACCTGGGCGGCAATAGTCGTCGCGGGCGTGGGTATCGGCTGGATGTTCGGCGCCGAGGCGCGCGGTGGCGCGGCGCTGGCAGGGACACTGGTGGCCCTAGCGGTACCCGTGGCCGGCGCGGCCAACTGGACGGTGCTGCAATTCGTGGCGCCGGGAGTGACCCGCCGCGCCACACCGGACATGTCGCCGGCGGTGTTGATCGGCGCGGTGCTGTCGGCCCTGGCGACGCTGCCGCTGGCCTATCCACTCCGCGCCTCGCCGCACGATCTTGGTTTGCTGGCGCTGCTGGGGGTGGTGCAGCTGGCGATACCCTGTCTGCTGGTGGTGCGTGTGAGCCGCACCCTGCCGGCGCCGGAGATTGCCCTGCTTGCCTTGCTGGAAGTGATCTTCGGTGTCGCCTGGGCCTGGCTGGGCGCCAACGAACGGCCACCCGCCGGGGCCTTGATCGGCGGCCTGCTGGTACTGGCGGCGCTGGCGGCCAACGAGGCCATGAACCGGCGGACCGCCGTTGGAAGCGGGCCATCACCCGGCACAGCGCAAGAATAGTTGCCGCTGAACCGCGAAGCGTCGCGATTTCTGATTTAGACTGCTTTGTAGCGATCAGTTATCGCCATTTCAACAATCATCAACATCTGGAGCACTTCATGGCCAAGAGAAAGCGCAAGGGCAAGAGCGGCAAGTAATGCCCGCCCGGGTCGATTCGATTCGACCCGAACCGACAAAAAAGCAGGCGTCCGCCTGCTTTTTTGCTTTCGGCCCAATCCTCCCTCCATGGCTCGACGTACCCGTAATCCATGATCTCTCGGTCCCCGGCAACATTTCAGCCCACGGCATTCCTGCGTTTCCTGCTCGGGCCGGCGATTTTCACCATGCTGGGGTTGATTGTCGTCCAGGAGCTGTTCGGCGCGGCGACCACTTGGCTGATCATTCGCATTGGCCGCGATATCGCCGAGCAGCATGTGTCGGCCGGCGGCTTCGTCTGGATCGTTGTCACGCAAACGATGTCCTACCTGGCCGGCGCGGCAAGCTGGATATTTGCGGAACGGGCCGGTTTTGGCGCCTTCGGCCGCTACATGCTGCACTTCGCCCGTCAGAACCGCTCGCAGACCGCCTTGCTGGCCGACAGCGGCGCGCGCGAGCAGACCGAACCGTTCCTCACGGGCGAGACTTTCCACATCTGCTTCGATCTGACCTACGACATGCAGTTCTACCTGCGGCTGTCTTTCAACTTGCTGTTCAACGCGCTGGTGCTCGGTATCGAAGTCGATCTGGGCCTGCCGGTCGCTTACGGCGCGGCATTCGCCATACTGATTGTCCTGCAATGGTCGTTGCGCCACCGCCTCGCCGTGGCCTATCTGCAAAACCAACGGATGACCAATCGCCTGACGGCGCGTACCTACAACGCGTGGGACAACGTCTTCAGCGGCAACCGTTACAACTTTGCGCTCTGGCATCGGGATTTTCGCCAGCGCCTGAAGGACGCCTTGCGCGCCCAGATCCGGGCGATTCTGGCCCGCGAGGGCTGGAGCGCCATCAGCGGCGTGATTGCCCTGGTCATCGTGCTGTCGGCCACCGCCTGGGTGGCGATTCAGGACGCCGGCAACACCGGTCTGCTGATCGGCTTGGCCGCGACCTTGCCGCGACAGATCGAGATGACGTTGGACATGCATCAACTCACCGCCGGTTTCACCGATCTGCTGGCGATCTGGACGCGCATCAAGGGCGTCTGCGAACACATTCGCCCGGCGCCCGACGCAGCCTTCGTCGATCGCATCCGCTTCGGACGCGTCGTGCTCGCGGACGGGGAACAGGAGCGAGCGTGCGCTTCCCTGCCGGAGGCGATCAAATTCATATTGAGCCGGCCGACCGGCCGGATTACCGTGCGCGGCGGCAATGGCGCGGGCAAGTCGACGCTGCTGGCCGCGCTCAAGGCCCATCTGCGCGGCCGTGCCTACTACTGGCCGAATCACGATCGGCTGAGCTTCCAGTTCAATACCACGGTCCTGGCCGACGCCACGCCGTCGTCAACCGACGGGGCGCTCGAGGTCGACGAGGAGTTGGAGGAAAAGGGCGGCTACTCGGCAGGCGAACGGCAGCTTCAGGTGCTACGCGAGATCGTTGCCCATACCGCGCATGCCGCCTATTTGCTGGACGAATGGGACGCCAATCTCGACGCGGGCAATCGGCTGGCGGCCCAAGAACTTATCGATAGTCTGGCGCGACGGGCGCTGGTGGTGGAAATATCGCACCGCGACATCGTTGCCGAAGACGGTTAGTCCTGTCGTCTTAGCGGCCGGGAAAGGCGCAAACGAATTCCTTGTGGCCGCCTTCGAGCCGACAGCGGGTGATCGGCAGGCCATCCGGGTCGAGCACCGTACCGTTCCATCCGTCGCCGTCGCGTTCCAGCAGCAGGAAGCTGTAGCGGTTGAGCAGCAGGCCGCTCGCAGCCGCCACACCGTCGTAGAGGCGCCCATCCGGTCGTGCCCGTTCCTTGCCGCCGACGCCGGTATTCCCTTCGTAGAGCGACGAATCGGGATCTAGCGCCTCAAGCTGCGTGCCACCGCCGCCAACGATCACTTGCGCCGGACGACCCGTCGGGTGATCGACGGCATCGGCACCGGCGGCAAAATTGATGGTCTCGAAGGCATGCTGATGACCGCCGAAGGCCAATTGCAGCTTGTCCGACCATCCCTTGCGCAGGACGGTCTGGAAAGCGTTGGGCTGCGATGCGGCGGCCAGCAGGTCGTACCAGATCGGCCGATGTGACACGAACCACAGCCGCCTGGTGGCGGGGGTGGCGTCCAGGACGGCCAACGTGCGCTCGAACAGCTTCACGTCACCCGGGGTGGCGCCGACCGGCCGATAGTCCTCGTGGCCGGCGTTGTCGGCGACCACCAGGGACAGGGCGTCGTCGAGGTCGACGCGATAGGCATCGGCGCTCATATTGTTGCCGAATACCGAGCGGCTGGCGGTCTTGTATTTCTGGTCGCCGCACGGTCGATACGCCAGTGGCGAAAGGAAGCGCATCCATCCCTCGCCGGCCCGGTCGCAGTTCTCGTGGTTGCCGCGCACGAAGATCCAGGGGGCGACTGCCAGCAGGGGGGTCGCTGGCGTGAAGAAGTCCGCGTTCCAACCGGGCCAGCCGTAGCCGACCACAAAGCCTTTCTCGACGACCGGGCGGCAAGTCGCGGGGGCGTCGCAGTATTCCCGATAGTGGTAGTCGCCGACGTGAAGCACCAGATCCGGCCTGGTGCGCGCCGCTGCCGCTGCGATCCTCGGCCATGGCCAGGCCGAAGGATTGGCGCAGTCCTGAATTGGGTCGCCCGACCCATTGGCCGGGACCTTGATCCGGCAGCCGGTATCGCCGACCACGACGATCCGGCGATTGGCGGCCTTGGGCAGCGGCAGGGCAAGTCCGCCGATGCGCAGATCGTGCGCGGTCGGCGGGAGCGTGAGTTCGCAGGAGGCGACCGCGAAGCGTGGCGCGAACGCCTTGTTGTCCCGCGCCGCGGGCAGCGGTTCGCCTGGCGGTGTGGCCGGCGCGCGCGGCGCCATGGGCACGAGCGCAGCGTCGATGTCCGCCGATGGGCAGTTGACCCCGGCGGGAACAATGGCCCGCAACGCGACGGTTCCCGCCGGGCCCAGTTGAGTCCAGGCGGCGAGCACCTGTGGCCCGCTTGGTGCCGTGGCGCAGCCGCCGGCCAGGGCGAGAGCGATCAGCGTGGCACCGCGAAGCGCGATGCGGCTGCCGGCGAAGTCGAGGGCCGATGGCAAAGCAGGCGACTCCGGCGGCTCAGTAGTGCAAATAGCCCATTGCGCCGGCCACCAGGCCGAAACCGGTGGCGCCGTAGACGCCCGCCAGCAGCCAGCGCTTGCGGGTGAGCAGGGTAATGGCCGACAGGGCGATCGAGATCTGCAACAACGTGGTGGCCAAGGCCCAACGCTCATGCACATGCATTTCGAGCTCGCTCTTGTGGTCGGCTTCCTTGGCGGCCGCTTCCAGCTTTTCGGCGTCGGCCTTGATCTCGTCCTTTTCCTTCTTGTAGCGCTCCACCGCCTGGCTGAACTTCGCCTGGGCTTCGCCGGAAGTCAACGTGACGGACAGTTCGGCAAGATTCTGCTTGTTGCTCTTGGCCTGGTAGTAGTTCCATTGATTCGAAGCGGCGGTCTTCTGGATCGCCGCTTCGTTCTTGTAGAGCAGCGCGGCGTTCTGCGAGTGGCCGCCCATGTAGCCGAAGATGGCGCCGATGGTGGACAGGATCGCGGTGAGCACCGCGAGTCGGGAGGTAAATGTATCGCTGCCATGCTGAGCAACGTGCTCGACCTCGTGGTCGTGGGGGCCGTGGACGTGAAAACCGTGACCGGACATAAGTGACACTCCAGAACAAAATGGGGGCTGCCGCGGGGCGAGCGCGGATTCTAACGTGGCCGCGTCCGCCTGCCGGGCTAGGGAGGCCAGTCGTAATCGATGGTCAGCGGCGCATGGTCGCTGAAGCGCTGGTCCTTGTAGACGCTCGCCGTGTTCGCGGCCCTGGCGATGCCCGCGGTGGCGATCTGATAGTCGATGCGCCAGCCGACATTCTTTGCCCAGGCCTGGCCCCGGTTGGACCACCACGTGTAGGCCTCGCCCAAAGTATCCGGATGGAGTCGCCGATAGACGTCGACCCAGCCCAGTTGGTCGAAAACCCGGGTCAGCCAGTCGCGTTCCTCGGGCAGGAAGCCCGAGTTCTTCTGATTCGATTTCCAGTTCTTCAGATCGATTTCCCGATGGGCGATGTTCCAGTCGCCGGAAATTACCATCTCGCGCCCTTCCTCTCTTAGCGCGGCGAGCACTGGGTAGAACAGTTCCATGAAGCGGAACTTGGCCGCCTGGCGCTCGGGTGAGCTGGAGCCGGATGGCAGATAGACGGAAATGACGGAGAGCTTGCCGAAGTCGGCGCGGAGGTAGCGGCCCTCGGCGTCGAATTCCGGGTTGCCGATGCCGACCACCACGCGGTCTGGCGCCCGCCGGGCATAGATGCCGACCCCGCTGTAGCCTTTCTTCTCGGCATAGTGAAACCAACCCTGGTAGCCTGCCGGCGCGCGCAGCGCCGGCGACAGATCGGCTTCCTGGGCCTTGAGTTCCTGGACGCAAACGACATCCGCCCGTTGGCCGGCAAGCCAGTCGAAGCAACCCTTGCCCGCGGCGGAGCGAATGCCATTGAGATTCAAGGAAATGATGCGTAGCATGTAGGATCCAAGCAGGGAGGGAGCATGGATTTTAGTCGGGAGTTCATCGCCTTTGCGTGCCGACAGGGTGTACTGCGCTTTGGCGAGTTCAAGACCAAGGCCGGCCGCCTGTCTCCCTATTTCTTCAACGCCGGCCTGTTCAACGACGGCGAGTCGCTCGCTCTGCTGGCGGACTTTTACGCCCGCGCGATCCTCGCCTCGGGGCTCGCCTTCGATGTGCTGTTCGGCCCGGCCTACAAGGGCATTCCGCTTGCCGCCACCACCGCCGTGGCGCTGGCCGGCAAGGGCCGCAACACGCCGTTCGCCTACAACCGCAAGGAAGCCAAGGATCACGGCGAGGGCGGCACCCTGGTCGGCGCGCCGCTGACCGGCCGCGTGCTGATCATCGACGACGTGATATCCGCCGGTACCTCGGTGCGCGAATCGGTCGATCTGATTCGCGCCGCGGGTGCCACGCCGGCTGGCGTCGTCATCGCGCTCGACCGGCAGGAGCGTGGCCAGGGAGAACTTTCTGCGGTGCAGGAAGTGGAAAGGAATTTCGGCGTACCGGTGGTTGCGGTCGCCAGTCTCGTCGATCTGATCGGCTATCTGGGCGGTCACCCGGAGCTTGAGCAGGTCGTGCCGGCGGTGAACCGCTATCGGGAGCGGTATGGCGTGGCCTAGCCTTTTCATCGGTGTTGTCAGGCACCGGCATTCGCTGCTGTTGGCGGCGCTGGCGGGATTCACACTGCCGGTGTGCGCGGTGACATTTTGCTGCAACGACGACAGCGGCCGCCGGCTGTGCGGCGACATCCTGCCGGCGCAGTGCGCGAAGCGCGTCCACCAGGAATACAACTCGTTGGGCGTGATGATCCGGCAGCACGACGCACCGCTGACCGCCGAGCAGCGCGCCCAACAGCGGGCGGAACTGCTTCGCAAGAAGGAAGCCGAACGGCTGGCGGCGGAAGAGGATCGCCGCAACCGGGCGTTGCTGGCCAGCTATCCGAGCGTGGCCGATATCGACGCCAAGCGGGAGCGAAACATCGAGGAGGCTGGCAAGGGTTTGCACGAACTCCAGTTGCGGATGGCTGCGGCCCAGCAGCGCAAGGAAGAACTGGCGCGCGAGGCGGAGTTCTTTCAAAAGCGGCCCATGCCGGCGGATCTGAAGACGGGCATTCGCGACAACACCGCCGAACTGGCCGGTCTTCAGGCGGATGTGGCAATCAAGAAGAAGGAGATTGCCGAGATCCAGGCGCGCTTCGACGAGGAAAAGAAGCGCTATCTGAGCCTGAGCAAGGGTGCCGCCGCAGCCAAGACGGCGCCTTAGGCAGCGGACCGCCGTCCGCCAGGCGGTATCAGCCGGCCAGCTTCCGGCGCAACAGGTCATTCACCTGTTGCGGGTTGGCCTTGCCCTTGGCGGCCTTCATCACCTGACCGACCAGCGCGTTGAAGGCCTTTTCCTTGCCGGCGCGGAATTCCTCGACAGACTTCGGATTGGCCGCCAGCACGTCGTCGACCAGCGCCTCGATGGCGCCAGTGTCGGTCACCTGGCGCAGACCCTGCGCCTCGATGATCTGATCGGCACTGTCGCCCTCGCCTTGCCAAAGGGCCTCGAAGACCTTGCGAGCGATATTGTTGGAAATGGTCTGGTCGGCAATGCGCGCCACCAGGCCCGCCAGTTGCGCCGCCGATACCGGCGCGACGGCGATGTCCAGCCCTTCCTTGTTCAGCCGGGCCGCCACTTCGCCCATCACCCAGTTGGCGCATGCCTTGGCCTGTGGCTTGCCGGCGGTCGCCACCGCTTCCTCGAAGTAGCGCGCGGTATCGAGGGTGACGGTGAGCGTCGCGGCGTCATAGGCGGACAGACCGTAGTCGGCCTCGAAGCGCGCCGTCATCGCCGCCGGCAACTCCGGCAGCGCCGCCTTGACTTCGGCGATCCAGGCCGGCGCGATCTCCAGCGGCAGCAAGTCGGGATCCGGGAAGTAGCGATAGTCGTGGGCATCTTCCTTGGAGCGCATGGCGCGCGTCTCGCCGGTATCCGGGTTGAACAGCACCGTCGCCTGGTGAATCTTGCGGCCTTCCTCGATCTCGTTGATCTGCCATTGAATCTCGAAGTCGATGGCCTGTTGCAGGAAGCGGAACGAATTGAGGTTCTTGATTTCGCGGCGGGTGCCGAGTGGCTGGCCGGGCCGGCGTACCGAGACGTTGGCATCGCAGCGGAAAGAGCCTTCCTGCATGTTGCCGTCGCAGATGCCGATCCAGGTGACCAGCGAATGCAGCGCCTTGGCATAGGCGACCGCCTCGGCGCTGGAGCACATGTCCGGCTCGGTGACGATCTCGAGCAGCGGCGTGCCGGCGCGGTTGAGATCGATGCCGGTCTTGCCATGGAAATCTTCATGCAACGACTTGCCGGCGTCTTCCTCCAGATGGGCGCGGGTCAGGCGCACCGTCTTTTCCTGTTCGCCGACCCGAATGGTCAGGCCGCCGCCGGATACCACGGGAATTTCGTATTGGCTGATCTGGTAGCCCTTGGGCAGATCGGGATAGAAGTAGTTCTTGCGGGCGAAGATCGAACGCGGCGCGATGGCGCCGCCGATGGCCAGGCCGAACTTGATGGCGCAGACCACCGCCTCGCGGTTGAGCACCGGCAGCACGCCAGGCAGGGCGATGTCCACCGCGCAGGCCTGCGCGTTCGGCTCGGCGCCGAAGGCGGTGGCCGCACCGGAAAAGATCTTCGACTGCGTTTGCAGTTGGGTGTGGGTTTCCAGCCCGATAACCACTTCCCAGTTCATGCCAGGCCCTCCGGCATCCGGACGTGCCAGTCGGTCGCTTGCTGGTACCGATGCGCCACGTCGAGCATCTTCGCCTCGCCGAACCAGGGACCGATCAATTGCAGGCCGACCGGCATCCCGGCATCGCCAAAGCCGCAGGGGATGGACATGCCGGGCAGACCGGCCAGGTTGACTGCGATGGTGTAGATGTCCGAGAGGTACATCTGCACCGGATCGGCGCTCTTCTCGCCGAAGCGGAACGCCACCGACGGCGCGGTCGGCCCGATGATCACATCGCAAGTCTTGAACGCCTCGGCGAAATCGTGGGCGATCAGCCGGCGAATCTTCTGCGCCTGCAGGTAATAGGCGTCGTAGTAGCCGTGCGAGAGCACGTAGGTACCGATCAGGATGCGCCGCTTCACTTCGGCACCGAAACCTTCGGCCCGGCTCTTGCAGTACATCTCGACCAGGTCGCCATACTCCGCCGCCCGATGGCCATAGCGCACGCCGTCGAAGCGACTGAGATTGGAACTCGCCTCCGCGGGGGCAATCACGTAATAGGCGGGCACCGAGAGGCCGGAATTGGGCAACGCGATCTCGACGGTCGTTGCCCCGAGCCGGCGGTATTGATCGAGCGCGGCGTCGACCGCCGCACGCACATCGTCGTCCATGCCGGCGCCAAAGAATTCCTTGGGCAGCCCGATGCGCAGCCCTTGCAGGCCGGTCCGCGGCTGCTCGAGATCACGGCTGTAGTCTTCCGTCGGCCGCTCCAGACTGGTCGAGTCGCGCGGGTCGAAGCCGGCCATCGCCGTCAACAGCAGGGCGCAGTCCTCTGCCGATCGGGCCATTGGTCCGGCCTGGTCGAGACTGGAGGCAAAGGCGATCATGCCGTAGCGGGACACCACGCCGTAGGTGGGCTTGAGGCCGGTCAGGCCGCACAGGGCCGCCGGCTGGCGGATCGAGCCGCCCGTATCGGTGCCGGTGGCGATTGGCGCCAGGCGGGCCGCCACGGCCGCCGCCGAGCCGCCTGAGGAGCCACCGGGGACGCGATCGGTGTCCCAGGGATTCTTCACCGGCCCGAAATACGACGTCTCGTTCGACGAGCCCATGGCGAACTCGTCCATATTGAGCTTGCCCAGCGTCACCATGCCCGCCGCCTTCAGCTGCGTGACGACGTGGGCATCGTAGGGGGATACGAAGTTGGCCAGCATTCTGGACCCGCAAGTGGTCAGCCAGCCGTCGGTGCAGAAAATATCCTTGTGTGCCAACGGGATACCGAGTAGTGGGCGGCCAGTCTCACCCATGGCGCGGCGCTCGTCGGCGGCGCGGGCCATGGCCAGTGTCCGGTCCCGGTCGGTGGTGATGAACGCATTCAGTGTCGGGTTCCGCCGCTCGATGCGATCGAGGAACAGGCCGGCCAGCTCGACGGCCGACACCTTTTTTTCCGTCAGCGCGGCGGCGAGCTGCTTGAGGCTGGCGTGGATCATTCGATAACTTTCGGCACCAGGTACAAACCGGCTTCGGTCTCGGGTGCGATGGCCTGGAAGTCGGCGCGACGATTGGCCTCGGTGACGTGGTCGGGACGCAAGCGCTGAACCACGTCCATGGCATGGGCCATCGGCGTCACGCCGGCGGTATCGACGGCCTGCAGCTGCTCGATGAAGGACAGAATGCCGTTCAACTGGTCGCGGGTGTGCCCCGCTTCCTCCGGCGAGACTTCTAGGCGGGCCAGCCGGGCGATCCGGCCGACCTGTTCGGGACTGAGCGACATGCGGCGACAACTTATCTTGGCAAACGGGATACGTTATCATAAGCCATTTCGCTATCCGGCCGGCCGAAGCTGCCGCCCGCCCCACGGTTATTTGACCGCAAATCCCTACTGTTATCGGAATCCTCGATGTTCGGCTTTCTCCGCTCCTATTTCTCCAATGACCTCGCCATCGACCTGGGCACCGCCAATACGCTGATCTACGTTCGCGGCCAGGGCATCGTACTCGACGAGCCGTCGGTGGTTTCCATCCGCACCGAAGGCGGTCCCAACGCCAAGAAGACCATCCAGGCGGTCGGCCACGAGGCCAAACTGATGCTCGGCCGGACGCCGAGCAACATCACCGCCATCCGGCCCATGAAGGACGGTGTGATCGCCGACTTCACGGTCACCGAGCAGATGCTCAAGCAGTTCATCAAGAAGGTTCATGATTCGCGCCTTTTCTCGCCCAGCCCGCGCATCATCATCTGCGTGCCCTGCGGTTCGACCCAGGTCGAGCGCCGTGCCATTCGCGAATCCGCCCTGGGCGCCGGGGCTTCCCAGGTGTACCTGATCGAAGAGCCGATGGCGGCCGCCATCGGCGCCGGCATGCCGGTCTCCGACGCCACCGGCTCGATGGTCGTGGACATCGGCGGGGGTACCACCGAGGTCGGCATCATTTCGCTGGGCGGCATCGTCTATGCCGGTTCGGTGCGCGTCGGCGGCGACAAGTTCGACGAGGCGATCATCAACTACATCCGCCGCAACTACGGCATGCTGATCGGCGAAACCACCGCCGAAGCGATCAAGAAGCAGATCGGCTCGGCCTTTCCCGGCTCCGAGGTCAAGGAGATGGAAGTCAAGGGCCGCAACCTGGCGGAAGGCATCCCGCGCAGCTTCA
>WBZL01004548.1_pt1 | contig 11906 bp, 10 predicted proteins | sample 5204291 | NCBI WGS metagenome assembly WBZL01 (sample SAMN12344345, study PRJNA552823) | activated sludge metagenome | biome: Activated sludge suspended growth; feature: Nitrification reactor; material: Wastewater; isolation source: activated sludge from nitrification reactor of wastewater...
ATTTTGAGCGTAAGTTATTTTTTGCATTAATTGTGTCCACTCAAATCCCGCAATTTTCTGCTCATGTATTTTCCACTTTATCACTCCAAGTACAGGTACCTTTAAAGCATCTACCAGATCTTCAGGTGAGCGCACACGTTGATCAATCATTTCTGCAAGTAAACCAACCCCGAGTCCAAGCAAAGTTCCCAAAAAAACAGATAAAACGATGTTAAGTAATACCTTAGGGCTATCAGGTTTATCAGGGACCTTAGCCATATCAAGAACAGATACACTCGATAAGTTTGATTGCCCTTCAAGAGTTGTTTGATTCAAGCGTTGCATAGCACTATCATAGGCCTTCTGGGCACCTTCAACTTCTCGAGTCAAAAGCTGGAGATCATCTCTAGAGCGATTAAGAGAAAGTACTTTCTTTTTTTGCTCTTCAAGCGCAGCACGAATTTCAGCTTCTTGACTAACAACACTGTCAGTTTCAGCTTTAATATGCTTATTAAGCTCCGAGCGTAATTTGTCTACCTCCGCCTTCGCGCCAATGTAGCTTGGATGATTACGTCCCAATTTTTGCAATACTTGTGAGAATCTAGACTCCGCTTGAGCCAAATCAAGTTTAAGACTATTAATCATTGAATTTCTCACGACAGCATGTGTTTCATTGTTACGCTGACTACTTTCCTTTTCTGAGATTGTTCCCAACAACTCTCCCTGAACAAGTACTAGTTGACTAGAAAGATCATTAAGTCGTCTTGTTTCAACATCAAGACGGAGATCTGCATCAATGATTCCTTTATCTTGCTGGTATGCTGATAGTTTTTTTTGAGCTGCCTCTAGTCTTTCGCGTAATAAATTAAGTTGATCTGAGAAATACACTGCTGCTTTTTGTGAAGGATCAACTGTAAGTTGGATATTTATTTCTTGAAAAGCACGCGCAAAAGCATTGGCAACAAGTGAAGCAAAATTAGGATCTCCACTCATAAAACTTATATAGATTACACTGCTATCTCGAGCAGTTTCGACAAAAAGGTTCCTGAGAAGAGCATTAGCGAACCAATCACGCAACTCCATATTCGTCTTACTTGCCTCATAATTTTCCTTAACAACTTCACTTTGATCGAGTTTAAGCTGATCAATAACCATCAATGCGGTCTTAGTACTTTTAATTATATCCAGTTGAGTAGCCATATACCCTGTCGTCTGCTGTGCAGATAAGGTTACTCCTGTTACTGGATCAGGCCCTTTATGAGTCAATACCACAGTCGCTGTAGATTTGTAACTTTTAGGCAATAATAAACTTACGACTAGAGTAGTCAATACTGTGATAATTAGAGTAAATAAAATGATCTTACAACGAGCTAATACAATAAGAAGAAATCGAGAGTAATTCATAGCATCAAAAAAACTCAAAGAATATTAAATATAAATAACTAACAAACGCTTACTTTCAAAACTTACCTTTATCTAGTTTCTAGTTTCATTTTTTGTTCATATTACTCGGCTTTCTTTCTCTGACCTACGAATATAACCTAACCCCAGATTCATTAAATACGATAAAATAACCAGTATATTACACAAAACCTCTGTATCACTTGTTGCAACAATAATTCATCGCTAAATCAAGATATCAGAATAGTGATATAGCGAAAGTTAGAAAAGTACAAGCTGTTTATCTTAGTAAATTTCTCATACTTCTACATCTGTTATTTATCGTTATCGTTTACTTTTCACTATATCGAACACCAAATAACTAGAGAAACACAAACACTAAATAAAACTATTGATAGGCTTCACTTGCCTCCAATTTCCAGGAATAGTATATTTTCCCAACTCAAGAAACACATCCAACAATATTTCATCAACGACTATATCTACACCACTCAATATTTGACCATAAAGAACATTGCATAATTGACTTGAGTATAATTAATTCAGTTACACAAATTTTATATACCTACTCTTTTTTAATTCAGATATTAAAGCTCAACAAGGCCAGATTACTTTTGGCAAATATAAATATACCTCCACAATAAAGGCTATTTGTAGCAACATCCGCATTCTGCGCTTTAACTGATCATAGCGCTCATACCTTTTCCTGATCTCATACACGCTCTAACATTTTTTCGTTCATCCTAACCTAATACTGAATATCCACACCCTCAGAAAATTTCTGTAGTAAATTCCTTCCTCTAAGCAATTGGCTCACTGGTGCCATTGAGTTTCTTTTTTAATTCGCAAAATCATACAACATTTTCATGTGCTTTCTATGCTTTATAATGATGGTTTCTTTCTTCATTTTGAGAAAATACTCTTGATATTTACAATCTCAATGTGTCTTACACAAACTTTGATATCTTTTCTTCATATTTGACTTTTTGTTTCATAGGTGAAACAATAAATCGAGGTAATTATTATAAGAATAAGAGAGGAGAAAATCTTTAAAAATCCTCATCAACAACTGTAAAGTTCATCAATTTTTGCTTATTAAGTCTTTTTTCTTTATTAGCCACTTCAAGATTATTTATTAAAATTTTGATATTAAAACCTTAAGCAAAATTCTACAAATACATAAAAACATTAGAATAAACTTTCTTTGATATATATCACGTCATCTGGTTGAACCAAATCACTAGAATTAACATTCAATATTTGAAGATTTCCTTCACTATCACGACGTTGAATTCTTAGGCCGCGCTCAGTACCTCGTTGGGTTAATCCCCCTCCTACTGATAGTGCCTGTATAACGGTCATATTTCGCTCAAGTCTATATGCTCCAGCACGTTGCACTTCACCGTAGATATAAAAACGCGGAGCTCGCTCAACATAAATTAAATCATCACTTCGCACCAACATATTCGGAGACAAATCACCTGAACGAATCATCTCTAGGACATCAATTGATTTCTTAATAGACTTATCTCCATCAGCACGAATCAAGGTAACTATTTCTCCTCCTTCTGAAACTATTCCGCCGGCCATAGCGAGAATATCCGTCAAGCTACGCTTACCTTCTATGGGATAACGCCCTTGATTACGAACATAACCCAGAATTGATATCATTTGGCTTTGCAGAGATGCAGCTAGAATATTAACTTGAGGTTTGCGAATAATGTCACGACTTTCTAGTAAGTTTGCTATTTTTCTTTCAGCTACAGATTGAGTTAATCCTCCAACAAGTATTTCACCTAAAAGCGGAAAAGTAATGTTCCCTGATTCGCTTACTTTTGTATCTGTAGTAAGGTCTGGGTGACCATACACAAAAATTTTTAGCGTATCACCGGGCCCCAGAACACTTTCCTTTATTAAATTTCCAGCAGCCACACTACTAACACTTATCACCCCCAAAAACACGAAGATCAATATTGACATTAGTCTCTTTTTATTGTTCATAAAATATCCATTTGCTCGCAATTTAACATATTAATCATTCTATCAAGAAAACCCTTCTAAATTAATGAAGATCTTATTTCAATCCCATCATACCACGTTCAATTGCTCCTTCTGGAACTGACTCAGATAGAAAATTATTATTTCTAGGATTAGATTCTATTTCTATTGATGGAGTAGCAAATTGTTCTGTTTTTTCTATATTATTTGATTCTTGCGTTTTTACAATTTTTGCCAATGCTCGTAAACGATCAATTTCCGCATCAGTTGCTTGCTTATACTTCTGATTTATTAGATATCTCTCAATTTTTGGCACAGCAACTTCAAATGTAATTGGATTATTTTTGATCGCATTCACAGAAATTAAAAAACTATTTTCTTGCTCATTAATAACGATAACGCGATCCTTACCTTTCTCCTGCATGATTCCTACTACTTGGGATGGTAAATCAGAGGTACTGCGCAACATCGAATTGCGAAAATACTGCACATTTTTTTTATCAAGCCAAGCGATCACATCGTTAATGGACTTATCCGCATCAATAATTACTCTTAGTTCACTACCAAAATCCTTAGTTGCAATTCTTAGTACTGTCAAATCAAACTGTTTACGTTGTGAAAAATATTCTGGGTGTTTTTGGAAATACTCATTAACCTCATCTTTAGATGGCTTAGCAATTTTATTCACTATGCTTTGTAAATATGCTTGTGCAATAATCTGTGCGCTAGCTCTCTCACGTGCGCGCATAACTTCGGGAGTCCGATCAATTTTATTGCGAATTGCTTCATCAACTATTAATTGGCGTGCAATCAATGATTCTAGTAATTGCTTACTGACCAATTCATATTGATCAGCATGTACACCAGAACGTCTAATTTCATCATTTAGTTGAAGTGTTGTAACTTCTTGACCATTTATACTAACAAGCGCCTGTCCAAATTTCTTCTCTTTAGGCTGATTATTACATGCAGTAATAAGCAAAATAGAAATTACGATTAATGCAATCAGTTTTATTTGTGCATACGTCGTTACCATAGAATTTTATCCTTTTAAATCAAAAATAATAAAGCAACTCTAAACAAACCGATCATTTTTAATATTTCCTAGCGATAATCATAATTACATATTTTAAATATTAATAATTAATTGAGTCTTTATTTCGACAATTGAACAGAAAACTTTAATATTCAAAGTGCATTGCCACAAATTATATAATAGCATTACATAAAGTTAAATCACCCTCGGCTAAGCCGGAAGCTTATATTTGTTAGCCTCACAAAGAGGCAAAAGCTGGCACCACCTAAAAGCTCCTAAAATATATAGCCATGAACTGGTCAGCCTGATTTTTGAATTACCCTATTGCCGCATCCATAACTTAAGCAAAGCGGGAAAAATTGTTCGTCCATCCTAAACTGATGCAATTATTGACGCGTGAGTGCAATACTTTCATTCCCTCTTCATAGCCGGAAGCCATCAGCAAGCGCAAGTCTCGCAGATTCCAGAGCGATCGAATCTTGAATGGCTGCGGAGAAACCGAAAATGGAACCTATGAAAAGATTCACTCAGTACGTTGGCATATCTACGCTCATTTGTCATTTCGAACACAGTGAGGAATCCAACAACCAGATTTGTCGCTACGCTCGAAATGACAGGCATTCAGAGAATCCTTGATGAAGTGCTGAGTAATTTGCCGGGCAAGCAAAACACAAGGTAAACGGAACGAGGGAAGCGAGACACATCAAAGATATAGACGAGCTTCCGAGCACCAGCTAACGCCGCAATTTGCCGCAGTAATTTGTCTGTGCAAGCAATTAATCAGCACTTCCCTAAGCAAAATCCACCGTCACATTCATCCCCACCAGCAACACCGCATCATCATTGCTATAAGCATGATAATAACCGGAGCCGCGGCTGCCTTTATCCACCCAGCCATCGTCAATGACAGTTATATGATCTCCCGCATTGCCGTTGACTCTCAAGGTATTGGTGGTATCCGGCAAGTCGAGGATATTTGCTGCGGTCAGAGTCAGTGTATTGTCGCCCCGGCCGTACAAGCAGATGGTTTCGATACCGTGGATTTTGTCGCCGAAACTTGCCAAATCCAGATTCAAATCCTTGCCATCCGTATGCAAGACATCGTTGCCGCTACCGCCATCAACCGAACCAAAGCCAAGATCCGTGACCTGAATATAATCATCTCCGGCATCGCCATGAAACTCATCCGCGCCGCCACGACCGATCATCCTGTCATCGCCATCACCCGTTTCAAAGACTTCCGCTGCTGTAGTGCCCTTGAGATTGTCATCGCCGGGCGTACCTTCAATCACATTACCGCCGGTAAAGTCGCTACGGCCAAACACAACGTAGCTGGAATGAGAAGCACTGACAATCACATCATCGAAACCATCACCATTTACATCTCCTGCACCACTGACTGATATGCCCACGTGATCATACGGCGCGTTACCAATGAGGCGAAAGCCATTATTCCCATCCAGGCCGGATAAACCCAGATTTTCCATTAGGAATTTCAAGGCGAGAAGATGGGGGTGAAGTTAAATCACCTCCGGCAAAGCCGGAGGCTTATATTTGTTAGCCCCTCAAAGGGGCGAAGGCTGGCGCTGCCTAAAGGCAGCATCAGATGCCAAGTTTGAGTTGATCATAATGTTCGTCCTCCTTCTCTTGATTACGGATGTATTCCCTAACCATCTCTTCATCCAATCCGACTGTTGATACAAAATAACCTTGTGCCCAGAAATTTTCGCCCGTAAAGTTTCTTGCTTTCCCCATAAATCGCCGCGCTATCGATATCGCGCTTTTCCCCTTGATGTAACCTATTACATGCGATACCGAATATTTCGGCGGTATACTTATACACATATGTATGTGATCTGGCATTAAGTGCCCTTCCAATATGTGGCACCCCTTTTGCTCCGCCAAATCATGCAGCACTTTTCCCAGATGCTTACGGATTGCTCCGAATATCATCTTCTTTCGTTTCTTCGGAATAAAAACTACGTGATACTTACAATCCCATGTCGTATGCGTCAGTCTCTGGTAATCTCTCATCTGATTCTCCTAGCTTTTGGTCAAGCTAAAAGAATCAAGGTGACCGTTTCACTCGGTCAAACCTTTATCAGTCCCCCGGCATAGCCGGGGGATTACCTTATTTATTTACCCTGATGCAATCGGCGCTGGCACAGCCATACACCTGTACCATCCCATAACAATACTTTGATACGATTCTTAGCGCGATTGCAAAATACAAAAGCCGATCCCGCGCAGGGTGATTGTCCCAGTGTTTGCTGAACAAGCATCGATAAACCGTCAATACCCCGGCGCATGTCCACCGGCTCAACCGCCAGCCAGATTTGCCCAGTGCTTGCAATCAGTCCAGACATCTCAATAATTCGCCTAACCATTGCGGTGATACACCTGCTGGCAGTTCCAGTGCATGTCCTTGCGGACAACGTAAACACAATGTGCCAGACGAGGAAGCTATTGATTTGATCTCAACTGGAATCAAAGTCGGCGTAGTTGTGGCTACTTGCTCGGAACGATAAAACCGCAACCAGTTCGAAAATGTTTTGGAATTCAGCTTACAATGACGACAATATGCCACCTGTGTTAATCCACTTTCTTGCCAAGTTTCTATATGTTTCTGCTGATGTGTAGACAACGCCATTTGTTATCCTCATGAAAAATGTTTGAGAATAATGGCATTTTTTAAAATATTTTAGATGGTAGCGTTGGACGCTTACATCCTAACCAACTCATCAGCAATAGCACTTACCTTTTTGCGCTTTACTGCCTTGAATATAAAGACAAGATGGCCGTACATGGCTACCGGACGGTTGCTTCCACGGCGTTGAATCAATGGAGTGATTGGTTCGCTGGTCGCTGAAATAGCGAAAGTAAGTGTGTTATTTCTTCATTGCGGATTTTAAAATTGTGCATAAAAGGAATTACTTTAAATTGGATGAATTCAGCTATATTTTCGTTCATGGAAAAATTAGCGACAAAACGCATAAAAAAATCGATAACTTTCTCTTCATCTATTGCATGAAATGGGTGTAATGTTTGACTACACAATAAGTGGCTAGCCGAACATAAGAAAGGTGTTAATCGCTTAAACTGTTCAATGTCTTCAGATTCAAAGTAACAATTTGTTAAAAGCGCTACAAAATTATTTTCCAGTGCAGCCAAGCGTAAATTATAGAAAAATGCGACTGCATGAATTTGCAAAGGGTTTTCAGGAATCTGAATCGCAGCTTCATAATCCATTGTTGGGATATGTGAATCCGTAAGTCGCTGCAAATGATTAAATACTGAATAACACTCTGCGCCTACTTGTTTGTCTGTTTTCATTGGATTCACCTGTTATATCATTAATTAATTGAAGTTTTTTCCTGATAATAAAATTGAACAGAGTCAATTTAATCATAGATATATTGATAGATAAGCAATAATTAACGATACATTTGGCCCTTTAATATTACTAAATAATCTTGAAAATTTTTCTTAAGTAGTTGAATTGCTAAAATATGCATGTATTCTGCGGTAGCCACACTGCATCAATTTGTTATCTTGAACGCCAAACTAGCGACAGGGATCGAATCATATTGTCGATTGTTAGAAACGATTAGTAACATTCCACTGACAGAAGGAATCGAAAAAATCGCATTATGGATAACAAAAAGTGTTGGATTGGATTGCTTCATCCAAACTACTTAATCTCTGAAATATTCAGAATAATTTACGATCATGTCGAATGAGATCATCGGATGTAAAGTGGTTTGTTTTTTTATATTGTACAATGCTAGCAGAAGCTAAAAAATGGAGTTACAACAATGAAAATCCACGAATATCAAGCCAAAGCAATTCTACAAAAATACGGAGTAGTTACACCCAAAGGTATCGTCAGTTTTAGCGTTGATGAGGCAGTAAATGCTGCGAAACAATTAGGTGGTGAGTTGTGGGCGGTGAAAGCACAAATTTATGCCGGTGGGCGTGGTAAAGGTGGTGGTGTGAAGGTGGCACGATCATTGGACGAAGTACGGCAACAAGCAGGTGATATTCTAGGCATGCGATTGGTGACACACCAGACCGGACCGGAAGGGCAGGTAGTACACCGACTGTTTATCGAACAGGGTGTAAAAATCGAGAAAGAATTTTATGTGGGTATGGTGGTTGATCGCCGTCAGCAACGCGTATGTTTGATGGCAAGTTCTGAAGGTGGAATGGATATCGAGAAAGTAGCGGCAGAAACACCGGATAAGATTTATAAGGTGTTTATCGATCCAATTACCGGGCTGAGCTTGCAGCAAGCGGAGAACATCGCGAAAAAAATCGGTATTCCAATGCAGTGTATGTCGCAAGCGGTAGCGCTGCTGCAAGGGTTATACCGGGCTTTCGATGACACTGATGCATCATTGCTGGAAATCAATCCACTGGGATTAGTTGCCGGAGATCAAGTGATGGCGCTTGATGCAAAACTGAATTTTGATGACAATGCATTGTTTCGCCACCCCGAAATTGTTGCACTGCGTGATCTGGATGAAGAAGATCCGGTCGAAATCGAAGCCTCAAAACATGAGTTATCATATATTCCACTGGATGGCAATATTGGTTGCTTGGTCAATGGTGCAGGTTTGGCGATGGCAACGATGGATATCATTAAATTATACGGTGGAAATCCAGCTAATTTTCTCGATGTTGGTGGAGGAGCAACAGTGGAGAAAGTAACCGAGGCGTTTAAATTAATGCTGCGTAATTCCAAGTTACAAGCAATTCTGGTTAATATTTTTGGCGGCATTATGAAATGTGATGTCATTGCGCAGGGTGTAGTAGCCGCAGCACGTGAGGTACAATTGACCGTGCCGTTGGTGGTGCGACTGGAAGGCACTAATGTCGATCTTGGGAAAAAAATTCTGACGGATTCCGGTCTGCCAATCATTTCCGCAGATAACATGGCCGATGCTGCTCAGAAAGTGGTAAATGCCGCCAGGATTCACTAAGAATGAATATCCACATCTACGAGGAGAGTAGTCCGTTATGTCCATTCTGATCGACCGTAACAGCCGTGTTATGACGCAAGGCATTACCGGTAAAACTGGGCAATTTCATACGCGTATGTGTCGTGATTATGCGAACGGTAAAGCTTGTTTCGTTGCAGGCGTTAATCCGCGTAAACCCGGTGAAGATTTTGAAGGTATCCCGGTTTATGCGACGGTAAAAGAAGCGAAACAACAAACTGGCGCTAATGTTTCGGTTATTTATGTGCCACCGCCTTTTGCTGCGGCAGCTATAGACGAAGCTGTAGAAGCCGAACTGGATTTGGTGATTTGTATCACTGAAGGTATTCCGGTGCGTGATATGATCCGTTCACGCTACAAAATGCAGGATAAGAAAACCCGCTTGATCGGACCGAATTGTCCAGGGATTATCACGCCGGATGAGATCAAAATCGGTATTATGCCCGGCTATATCCATAAAAAAGGACGCATTGGCGTCGTTTCCCGTTCAGGCACTCTAACTTATGAAGCAGTGGCGCAATTGATGGCATTCGGATTGGGGCAATCAACGTGTATCGGTATTGGTGGTGACCCAGTGAATGGTTTGAAACACCTGGATGTTATGCAATTATTCAATAATGATGATGAAACCGATGCGGTATTGATGGTGGGTGAGATTGGCGGTAGCGACGAGGAGGATTGTGCGCGCTGGATGAAGGAAAATATGCGGAAACCGGTGGTTGGATTTATTGCTGGCGTTACTGCGCCACCCGGTAAACGTATGGGACACGCGGGAGCAATTATATCTGGCGGTAAAGGAACGGCACAGGAGAAGCTGGAAGTGATGGAATCTTGCGGTATTAAAATCACGCGGAATCCAGCGGAAATGGGTAAGTTGTTGAAATCGGTTTTATAGATAGCTGCGGAATTTATTAATAGCAGGGACTTGAAGGCATACTATCAAAGTGTGCGGGCAACCAATAGAAAAACACACAAGCCATTATGGCATCGTCTTTCCAATCGCCAATACGGCTCCTTCTATCTATTATTTCAGGCATTTTTCAATGTTGGCGTTGTCTTTTATTTTGTCTCGCCTGTCATAATCACCATATCTTTTAGATAGGTCGTTGAGGCTTTCCTCAGATACTTATGCAAATCTCCACCGTGTGCCTCATTCGCATAAATATCAATTGATAAATCGTTTCATGGTGTAGCAATAGATTCTTTATGAGGCCTCAAGTACAAGATACTTACTGCGGACTTGGATGTTGGTGGATCAATCGTATTAGCCATTGCAAAATTTCGACTATTTTCTTGCGCGCCTCGCAATACTGTAGTGATGTTCAATGGCCAGTTAATGGGTTTGCTTCGGCCGGTAATTTCACTTGCTACTATTGCGTTTCTGCTCCCGGCTTATCGTCGATGCCGATCTGGCTTATTAACTTTGCCATTTACTGTTGTATATGTCCTGCTTTAAATGAACGACCCTCGCCCCAAGGGACGAGGTTATTCATTTGTGAATGTTTTACACAATGCAAGTTTATTCTTTAAGTAATTGAATATTATCAAATACTACAGTGAATGAGGTGCCAACTCCAGGCTCACTAGCGACTTTAATTTTTAATTTATTATTTTCTGCTGCAATCTTAACAATAGATAAACCGATACCGCTTGTTGCTTTATTATGTAAGGCTGCTCTAGGAGAATAAAAGTATTCATTAAATATATTCGGCAATTCCTTGCTTTCAATTCCAATACCATGGTCAGTAATAATAATGTTTGCCTGATGATTCGATATGATTTCAGAAATAATTTCAACAGACGTACCTTCATGAGAATAGGTTATTGCGTTGGAAATAATATTTTCGAAAAGGATTTCTAATTGATCCGGTATGCATTGGCAAGAAAAATTTTCGACTGATACATGTAGTGAAATTTTCTTTGTATTTATGAGAGGAGTTAGCTTATCAATACATTTTTTCAAGACCGTTTTGATAGCAATAGACTCAGATTTTGCTGTGTCAAGGCAATTGGTTTTCAAACGTTCCAATCTGAGTAGATCAAGAATTAAGCCAGACATATTTTTAGCTCGAAAATCCATTTGATCTAATGCTTCACTGATTTCAGGCGTCATTTCTCCCAAATAACCTTCTTTAATGAGATTGATCTTACTCCGGATAGCATCAAGTGGTGATTTAAGTTGGTGTGTTATCAATAAAGCATATTGATCTTTCTCTACTTGGGCTTGCTTGATTTGCTTGTAAGCATGGGAGAGATGACGCTCGTGATTGCGAACGATTAATGAGAGCCTTGAAACGACATACCAAACTACAAGAAAAAGGATATCAAGAAAAAGCATCCAAATTATCGCACCGTCCCTGCGTGCACTTTCAGACAAAATGTAGTCGCCCTTTACTAGAGCTGACAATGGCGCCTGATTAATAAGGAAATTATCAATTGCAATGACAATTGCATCCATCACGCATACTAGTATCGTTACATACAGGCTTTCC
>WBZL01004550.1_pt1 | contig 11903 bp, 11 predicted proteins | sample 5204291 | NCBI WGS metagenome assembly WBZL01 (sample SAMN12344345, study PRJNA552823) | activated sludge metagenome | biome: Activated sludge suspended growth; feature: Nitrification reactor; material: Wastewater; isolation source: activated sludge from nitrification reactor of wastewater...
GAGTTCTTCTTCCTGCACGGGCCGGTCGAGATCCGCACCGATGCCGAGGGCAACGTGGCCGGCATGAGGGTGCAGAAGATGGTCCTCGGCGAGCCCGACGCCAAGGGTCGGCGTCAGCCGGTGCCGCAGGACGAGTTCGTCGAACTCGAGTGCGACACCGTCATCTACGCGCTGGGCACCAAGGCCAACCCGATCGTCACCAAGTCCACGCCGGGACTCGACCTCAACAAGTGGGGCTACATCGTCGCCGACACGCAGACGCAGGCCACCAGCGTGCCCGGCGTGTTCGCCGGCGGCGACATCGTCACCGGCGGCGCCACGGTGATCCTGGCGATGGGCGCCGGACGCCGCGCCGCGCGCGCCATCGGCGCCTGGCTGGCCGGGGGCAAGGCCAGCTGGCCCGTCACCCAGGCCGAGGCCGACGCCTTCGTGCCGCCCACCCCGATCGGCGCCGCCCCGGCGCCGGCCCCGACCTCCACCGAGATTGCATCATGAGCATCTGTCCCCGCTGCAAGCGCGAACTCGAAGACGAAGAGGCCTACGTCTGCTGTGCCGGTGTCGAACTGCGCTGGCGCTGCATCGAGTGCCACAAGGTCAGCGAAGGTTTCGCCTTTCCCTACGGCATGTGCCCGTATTGCCGCGGCAAGCTCGAACTGATCGATCGCGGCGCGGTCCAGGGCGACCAGGCCCTCGAGGCGGTGCGCAAGGCCTTCGAGATCGAACTCGGCGGCCATGCCTTCTACGAGCGCGCGGCCAAGGATGCCAAGGACCCGATCCTGCGCGAGCTGTTCGCACGCTTCGCGGCGATGGAGAAGGAGCACATGGACACCTTGTCCAAGCGCTACCACGCCGACCTGCCCCGGGCGGCCGACGACTTCCAGCTCGATCGCGCCGCCATCTTCGCCGGCGTCGACCGCAGGCCCGAGGACCCGGCCAATCTGTTCCGCATCGCCATCGCCTTCGAGCAGCGCGCGGTGGACTTCTTCACCCGCGAGGGCGAACAGGCGCCGGCCGGATCGGTGGAACGCGAGTTGTACAAGGAGCTCGCCGCCGAGGAACGCGAACACGTCGCGCTGCTGACCACCGAGTTCCGGCGCTGGGAGGCCGGCAAGGCGGGCATCCTGTAGTCCGGCCACGATGCCCGGCCGCCGGAACCCGGCGGCCGCGCCGCCACGAACGCGCGAACCCGAGACCACCACCATGACCGACCGCTTCCACGTGCTCGACGGCAACGAGGCCGCCGCACGCATCGCCCACCTCGCCAGCGAGGTGATCGCGATCTACCCGATCACGCCGTCGTCGACGATGGGCGAGCTGGCCGACGCCTGGTCGGCCGCCGGCCAGACCAACATCTGGGGCATGGTGCCGCAGGTCATCGAAATGCAGAGCGAGGCCGGTGCGGCCGGCGCCGTGCATGGCTCGCTGCAGGCCGGCGCCCTGACCACCACGTTCACCGCGTCGCAGGGCCTGCTGCTGAAGCTGCCCAACATGTTCAAGATCGCCGGCGAGCTGACGCCCTCGGTCTTCCACATCGCCGCACGCACCATCGCCACGCACGCGCTGTCGATCTTCGGCGACCACAGCGACGTGATGGCGGCGCGCAGCACCGGCTTCGCGCTGCTGGCCTCGGCCAGCGTGCAGGAGGCGCAGGACATGGCGATGCTCGCGCACATGGCCACGCTGAAGGCACGCGTGCCCTTCCTGCACTTCTTCGACGGCTTCCGCACCAGCCACGAGGTCAACAAGATCGAGCTGCTGCTCGGGGCCGACGTGCGCTCGCTGATCGACGACGACCTGGTGCGTGCCCACCGCGCCCGCGCGCTCAATCCCGATCAGCCGGTGTTGCGCGGGTCGGCGCAGAACCCGGACGTCTTCTTCCAGGCGCGCGAGGCCTGCAATCCCTTCTATGCGGCCGTGCCGGGCATCGTGGCCGAGTCGATGGAGCGCTTCTGGGCGCTGACCGGCCGCCGCTACCGGCTGTTCGACTACGACGGCCACGCCCAGGCCGAGCGCGTGCTGGTGCAGATGGGCTCGGGCACTGGTGCGTCGCGCGAAGCGGTGCGACGACTGGTCGCCGCCGGCGAGAAGGTCGGCCTGCTCACCGTGCGCCTGTACCGGCCCTTCGACGTCGACGCCTTCATCGCGGCCTTGCCCCGATCGGTGCGGGCGATCGCCGCGCTGGACCGCACCAAGGAGCCGGGCGCCGTCGGCGAGCCGCTGTACCAGGACGTGGTCACGGCACTGTCCGAGGCCTGGCCCCAGGACCTGCCGTTGCCGCGCGTGATCGGCGGGCGCTACGGCCTGTCGTCGAAGGAATACACGCCGTCGATGGCCAAGGCCGCGCTCGACGAACTGACGGCGGCGAGCCCGAAGCGGCACTTCACCGTGGGCATCGTCGACGACGTCTCGCACCTGTCGCTGAAGTGGGACCCGGCGTTCGACATCGAGGACCCGGGCGTCACGCGCGCCGTGTTCTACGGCCTGGGCGCCGATGGCACCGTGGGCGCGACCAAGAACACCGTCAAGATCATCGGCGAGAACACGCCGCTGCACGCCCAGGGCTACTTCGTCTACGACAGCAAGAAGTCCGGCGCCATCACCGTGTCGCATCTGCGCTTCGGGCCCAAGCCGATCGAGTCGACCTACCTCATCGGCCAGGCCGACTTCGTCGCCTGCCACCAGTTCGAGTTCATGGAGAAGCTCGACGTGCTGGCGCTGGCGCGCCCCGGCGCCACCTTCCTGCTCAACAGCCCCTACGGCCCGGCCGAGGTGTGGGCGCGGCTGCCGCGCGAGGCGCAGCAGACCATCCTCGAGCGCAAGCTGCGCTTCTACGTCGTCGACGCGCTGGCGGTGGCGCGCCAGGCGGGACTGGCCGGCCGCATCAACACCGTGACGCAGGCCTGCTTCTTCGCGATCTCCGGCGTGCTGCCGCGCGACGAGGCCATCGCCAAGATCAAGGAGGCGATCCGCAAGACCTACGGCAAGCGCGGCGAGACGGTCCTCAACCGCAATTTCGCCGCCGTCGACGCCTCGCTGGCGGCGCTGCAGGAGGTGCCGCTGCCGACCCAGGCGGACTCGGCGATGCGCCGCCGTCCGGTGGTGTCCAAGGCCGCGCCCGACTTCGTGCAGCGGGTCACCGCGATGATGCTCGACGGCAAGGGCGACCTGCTGCCGGTCTCGGCGCTGCCGGTGGACGGCAGCTTCCCCACCGGCACCACGCAGTGGGAGAAGCGCAGCATCGCGCTGGAAATCCCGATCTGGGACGAGACCATCTGCACCCAGTGCGCGATCTGCCCGCTGGTCTGCCCGCACGCGGCGATCCGCCAGAACGTCTTCCCGGCCGAGGCGATGAAGGACGCGCCGGCCGGCTTCAAGGCCGTGCCCTACGCGCGCAAGGACGGCAGCGGTCTCGAAGGCCTGATGTACAGCCTGCAGGTGGCCCCCGAGGACTGCACCGGCTGCGGCATCTGCGTCGACGTCTGCCCCACGCGCAGCAAGCAGGTGGTCAAGCACAAGGCCATCAACATGGCCCCCAAGCTCGAGCACCTCGAGGCCGAGCGCGCCAACTACGACTTCTTCCTCTCGCTGCCCGAGGTGCGGCCGGCCTTCGACAAGATCGACGGCTTGCGCGGCTCGCAGATGCGGCTGCCGCTGTTCGAGTACTCCGGCGCCTGCTCGGGCTGCGGCGAGACCCCTTACGTCAAGCTGCTGTCGCAGCTCTACGGCGACCACCTCGTGGTGGCCAACGCCACCGGTTGCTCGTCGATCTACGGCGGCAACCTGCCCACCACGCCCTGGGCGCGCAATGCCGAGGGCCAGGGCCCGGCCTGGGCCAACAGCCTGTTCGAGGACAACGCCGAGTTCGGCCTGGGCATGCGGCTGGCGCTGGACGCGCAGCGCGACCTGGCGCAGGCCCTGGTGCGCACGCTCGCCGCCGAGATCGGCGAGCCGCTGGCCGCCGAGCTGATCGACTCGCCGCAGGACGACGACGCACAGATCAAGGCCCAGCGCGAACGCGTCAAGCGCCTCAAGGCCATCCTGGGCGGCCTGCAGCGCAGCGAAGCCGCGCAGCTGCTGGCCGTGGCCGACAGCCTGGTCGTGCGCAGCGTGTGGATCATCGGCGGCGACGGCTGGGCCTACGACATCGGCTATGGCGGCCTGGACCACGTGCTGGCCTCGGGCCGCAACGTCAACATCCTGGTGCTCGACACCGAGGTCTACAGCAACACCGGCGGGCAGGCCTCCAAGTCCACCCCGCGCGGGGCGGTCGCCAAGTTCGCCGCCGCCGGCAAGGCGGTGGGCAAGAAGGACCTTGGCATGATCGCGATGGCCTACGGCAACGTCTACGTCGCCCAGGTCGCGATGGGCGCCAACCCGGTGCAGACGGTGCGCACCTTCCAGGAAGCGGCCTCCTGGCCGGGGCCGTCGCTGATCATCGCCTACAGCCACTGCATCGCCCATGGCATCGACATGACCACCGGCATGAGCCACCAGCGTGACGCCGTCAAGAGCGGCTACCTGACGCTGTACCACTACGATCCGCGTCTGGGCATGGGCGGGGCCGACCACCCGCTCAAGCTCGACTCGCGCAAGCCGACCCAGCCGCTGGAGCAGTTCGTGATGAAGGAAGGCCGCTACGCGATGCTGGCGCAGTCGGACCCGGCGCGCGCCAAGCAGCTGCTCAAGGCGGCCCAGCGCGACGCCGACGCGCGCTGGCAGTTCTACGAGCAGGTGGCCGGCGTGCACCGCGTCGTCACCGAAGAGAGCGACGATGCGGCCGCGGCGCCGCCGGACGCCGAACCCAGCCCGGACGGCAACGCCGCATCGCAGGAGGCCACGTCATGAGCGTCGATCTGAGCACCCGCTACCTCGGCCTGACGCTGCAGCATCCGATCGTCGCCTCGGCCTCGCCGCTGACCAGCTCGATCGACAGCCTGCAGCGCCTGCAGGCCGCCGGCGTGTCGGCCGTCGTGCTGCCCTCGCTCTTCGAGGAGCAGATCGAGCACGAGGAGATGGCCACGCACAACCTGATGCTCAGCGGCGCCGAGCTGTCGCCCGAGGCCAGCGGCTTCTTCCCCGAGATGCAGCGCTACCAGAGCCGCTCCGAGCAGTACCTGGAGCTCATCAGCGAAGCCAAGAAGGCCTTGACGGTACCGGTGATCGCCAGCCTCAACGGCTACACGCCGGGCGGCTGGACCGACATCGCGCGCCAGTTCCAGCAGGCCGGGGCCGACGCGATCGAGCTCAACGTGTACTTCCTGGCCGCCAGCGTCGACGACACCAGTGCCGACGTCGAGCAGCGCTACATCGACCTGGTCAGGTCGGTCACCTCGCAGGTGCAGGTGCCGGTGGCCGTGAAGGTGGCGCCATTCTTCAGCGCCATGGCCAACATGGCCGCGCGGCTGACCCAGGCAGGCGCATCGGGGCTGGTGCTGTTCAATCGCTTCCTGCAACCCGACATCTCGCTCGACGAACTCGAGGTGGCCCCGCACCTGGTGCTGTCGACCTCGGACGAGCTGCGCCTGGCGCTGCGCTGGATCGCCATCCTGCGCGGACGCGTCGGTGCCAGCCTGGCCGCCACGGGCGGCGCGCACACACCCGAGGACGTGGTCAAGCTGCTGCTCGCCGGGTCCGACTGCGTGATGCTGGCCAGCAGCCTGCTGAGCAAGGGCCCGGCGCATGTCGGGACCCTGGTGCGCGGCCTGCGCGCCTGGATGGCCGAGCGCGACTACGCATCGGTCGAACAGATGAAGGGCTCGCTGTCGCAGCAGGCCTGCCCCGACCCGGATGCCTTCGAGCGCTCCAACTACATGAAGGCGCTGCGCTCGTACAGCAGCGACATCGTCTAGGCTTCACCCTCGCAACCTCCAGGAGAGAGATCATGGCCCTGCTCATCAACGACGACTGCACCGCCTGCGACGCCTGCAAGCCGGTGTGCCCCAACGAAGCCATCAGCGAAGGCTCGCCGATCTACGTGATCGACCCGGGCAAGTGCACCGAGTGCGTCGGCGCGCACGACGACCCGCAGTGCATCGACGTCTGCCCGGCGGACTGCATCGTGCCCGACCCGGCCCACAAGGAGACGCCCGAGCAGTTGCAGGCCAAGTACGACAGCCTGCACGGCTGACGCGGCCGCGGCGGCCGGAGCCGGCCGCGGGTCGACTTCGACCGCCCGGGCCGCCTGAGGCACCCGGGCCGCCCGCACGGGCTGGGCCTGCCTGTCGCGCCGGCTGCCGCGGGCAGCCACAATCGGGCCGGCCATGAATGCCGGTCTGCTGTACGCCCTGGGTGCGTTCATCATCTGGGGCCTGTTCCCGCTGTATCTGTTGCAGGTCGCCAGCGTCTCGCCGCTGGAACTGACCCTGCACCGCTCGACCTGGGCGCTGGTCTTCCTGGTCGCCGTGCTGAGCGTGCTCGGACGCTGGCGCTGGTTGCCGGAACTGCGCCACCACCCGCGGCGCCTGGTCCGGTTCCTGGGCACCGCGACGCTGCTGACGGTCAACTGGCTGCTCTACATCTACGCGGTGCAGACCGGCCGCGTGGTCGAGGCGAGCCTGGGCTACTTCATCAACCCGCTGGTCAACGTGCTGCTGGGCGTCGTGGTGCTGCACGAGCGACTGCGCCCGGCGCAGTGGGTGGCGGTGGCCCTGGCCGCCTGCGGCGTGGCCTGGCTCACGGCGCTCACCGGCAGCCTGCCGTGGATCGCGCTGCTGCTGGCCTGCAGCTTCGGGGTCTATGGACTGTTGCGCAAGACCGCGGCGCTCGGCGCGCTGGAAGGCCTGACGATGGAGACCTTGCTGCTGGCGCCGATCACCCTGCCCTGGCTGGCCGTGTGGACCTTGTCGCACGGCGGCGCCATGGCCCGTGGCGACCTGGGGCTCGACTTCTGGCTGCTGCTGGGCGGCCCGCTGACGGCCCTGCCGCTGATGCTGTTCGCGATGGCGGCGCGACGCCTGCCACTGGCGACGCTGGGACTGGTGCAGTACGTGTCGCCGACCCTGCAGCTGCTGCTGGGCCTGTGGGTGTTCCACGAGCCCTTCGGGGCCGCGCGAGCCGTGGGCTTCGTGTTGATCTGGTCGGCCCTGGCCCTGTACAGCGCCGATGCGCTGCGCCGGCGCAGCCTGCCCTGAGGTCGGCGCCGCCGGGTGTGCGCCCGGCCGCCGGACACCCACGAAAAAGGCCGGCACGAGGCCGGCCTTGATGGATCGACCCGTCCGGCCCCATGGGCCGGACGCTGCCGATCACGACTTCTTTTCGGCGGCAGCCTTCGCCTTCTTGGCCTTCTTGGCGGCCTTGGCCTTGGCGCCGCTGGCCGGAGCGGCAGCGGCACTGGCAGCCATGCCGGGCTTGCCGGCGTGGGAAGCGGCATGGGCCGGCTGGCCCGCCACGGCAAAGGCGGCAACAGTCAGAGCGGTCAGGAGCTTGGTCATCAGAACCTCGTCGAACTTGTAGGGATCCATCGGCCGCGCGCGAAGTGTGCTCGCCCTGGAGACTGGCCTCGTTGGGCGCCGCGGCTCGCGGCGGCCGATATGATGTCAGGTTTCGGACCGGCCGCCGCGCGCGGTGTGGCGCCGTAGCCTCACTGGCAGACCGCCCGGCTGCCACGGCACGTCCTTCCCGGTGAGGTGTCGATGATCCACGCGATGAACCACTTCACGATCCTCGCCGAGGATCGACAGGCCACGCTGGACTTCTACTGCGGCCTGCTCGGCCTGCGCGAGGGCTGGAGGCCTCCGTTCGACTTTCCCGGCGCCTGGCTGTACGGCGAAGGCCCGGAAGCCATCCTGCACGTCATCTTCGGCCGCCCCCTGCCCCAGCCGGCGGCTGGCGTCATCGACCACATGGCGTTCAGCGCACGCGACCTGCGCGGAACCCGGGCGCGGCTCGACGAGCGCGGCATCCGCTACGACCTGCGGCAACTGCCGGGAGGCGGTGTCTGGCAGCTGTTCACCTTCGATCCCAATGGCGCCCGCGTCGAGCTGGACTTCGCGGCCGACGAGCCGGCCTGACCTCCCAAGCCAACGCGGCAGGCACGGGTACATCCGAGGTCGCCCGCAGCCCCGGCAGGACGCCAGGCGAAGCCAGGATCCCTGCGCCGAGCTCAGGGCAGGCCATGACCCATGCTGGCCTGCCAGATGCGGTACCAGTCGTCCGACGGCAGGCGCAACGACGTGGCCGCCATCGCTTCCTGCAAAGCCTGCACGCGGCGTGACCCGGTGATCGGCCGCGGGCGCGACGGGTGCCGCATCACCCAGGCATAGGCCACGGTGGCCGCGCTGCAGCCCAGGCGCGCTGCCAGTTCGTCGAGCACGCCCCGCACGCGCCGCGCCTGATCGTCGTCGGACTCGAACAGGCGCCCGCGCGCCAGCGGCGACCAGGCCATCGGCCGCAGCCCCAGATCGGCACATTGGTCCAGCGTGCCGTCGGCCAATGCCGCCATCTGCAGCGGCGAGAACTCGACCTGGTTGGTGACCAGCGCGAAGCGGCAGTGCAGCCGGGCCAGCTGCGACGGGGCATGGTTGGACACCCCGAATGACAACACCTTGCCGGCCCGTTGCAGCCCGTCGAAGCAGGCCGCCAGCTCGTCGGGTTCCATCAAGGCGTCCGGCCGGTGAATCAGCAGCAGGTCGATGCGATCGGTGCGCAAGGCTCGCAAGGACTGCTCGACCGACGCCGTCACGTGCGCGGCCGAGCTGTCGTAGGCATGCACCGCATGCGCAGGGCGCGCCGGCGACACCAGCTTGATGCCGCACTTGGTGACGACCTGAAGCCGCTCCCGCAGGCCCGGCACGGCTGCAAGGGCCTCGCCGAACAGCGCCTCCACCGTGTAGCCGCCGTAGATGTCGGCGTGGTCGAAGCTGGTGACACCGAGCGCCAGCGCCTGTTCGATCCAGCGCACGCGCTCGGCGACGTCCCAGCCCCATTCGGCCAGCCGCCAGCAACCGGCGACGACGGGCGACAGCACGGGCGGCCGGTCAGCCGCCACGCAGGTCGCCGGCCAGGCTGGCCAGCGTCTCGGCACCCAGGCTCACGTGCGCGGGATAGTGGGTGTGGTCGCAGCCGACCTTCACCGCCGCGCCGGCGCGGATCGCCTGGCGCTGCGCAGGACTGAACTCGAAACGCACGAAGTGCACCGACGAGGTCTTCTCGTCGTTCTCGCGGTCGAGATCCTCGTCGGCGATCGCGTAGACGCGTGGCTGACCCTCGACCTCGACGAACATGCGGTCCTCGATGCCGATCAGGCGCGCCAGTTCGCGCTTGCGCTCGTGCGGGTCGGGGTACTCGATGAGCATCGTCGCCTTCCAGTTGCTGCCGTCGGGCACCAGCGGCGCGTAGGCCTCGATCTCGCCCTGGATGCCGTCCTCGTCGAAGATCTTCTCGATCAGCAGCATCTCCTGGATCTGGCGGCGGATGGTCTGTTCGTCCTCGAACTGCAGCGTGACGTGCTCGCCGAGCGCCACGCTGCGCAGCCGGCGGTGCGCGATGGCCTCGGGCCGGCTGCTCTTGCGGATCTTCGAATAGGCCTCCAGCGTCAGGAGGCTGTCGCGGGTGATGGTCATGCGGGTCTTTCGGAGGGTCATTCCAGCCCGTACGCGATGCGCACGAGCGAGAGCGGGTGCTGCACGGCCTTGGCCGGCGTGCCGGCCTGCTGCATGCCCTGGGCGATGTGGTGGCCCGCCATCGGACAGTCGCTGCCGATGTAGTCGGGCTCGTCCTTGGCCATGGCCTTGAACACCGGCTTGCCGATCTTCATCGCGATCGGGTGCGTCGGCGTCTTGACGCCGTAGGTGCCGGCGTGTCCCGAGCAGCGCTCGACGGTGTGGAGCCGCACGTCCACCGTCTGCCCGATCAGCTTGAGCATCTCCTCGGTCTTCTTGCCGATGTTCTGCACGCGGCCGTGGCAGGGCACGTGGTAGCTGACCTTGCCGAGCGCGGTGCTGAAGTCGGTCTTCAGCAGGCCGTCCTTGTGGCGTGCGACGAGATACTCGAAGGGGTCGAACATCGCCGCCTTGACGAGCTGCACGTCGGCATCGTCGGGGAACATCAGCGGCAGCTCCTGCTTGAACATCAGCGTGCAGCTCGGCACCGCGGTGACGATGGCCCAGCCCTCGCGGGCATAGCGCGCCAGCACCGGGATGTTGGCTTCCTTGGCCCGCTCCACCGCGCGCAGGTCACCCAGCTCGAGCTTGGGCATGCCGCAGCACTGCTCCTTCTCCACGATCTCCCAGGGGATCTGGTTGTGGTCCAGCACCTTGAGCAGGTCGTTGCCGATCCCGGGCTCGTTGTAGTTGACGTAGCAGGTCGCGAAGATGGCCACCTTGCCCGGTGTGCGCTCGCCCTCCTTCGCCTCGAAGGCCGGGTTGTTGAGGGCCTTGCCCCAGCGGAAGCGCTGGGGCGCCATGCCGGGCATCCAGGCGTCCGGATGCACGCCCAGCTGGCTGTCCATCAGGCCGCGCATGGCCCGTGTGGCGTTGACCTTGTTGACCACGTCCACGACGATGGGGATGCCGGCGAACTGGCCGTGTACGTCCGTCGATGCCAGCAGCTGCTCGCTGCTCTTGACCTGTCCCTTGGCGTGCTTGATCGCCTTGGCGCGCAGCATCAGGTGCGGGAAGTCCAGGTTCCACGCGTGCGGCGGCGTGTACGGACACTTGGTCATGTAGCACAGGTCGCACAGGTAGCACTGGTCGACGACCTTCCAGTAGTCGTCCTTCTTGACGCCGTGCACCTCGCCGTCGTCGGTGGCGTCGACCAGGTCGAACAGGTTCGGAAAGCTCTGGCACAGGCTGACGCAGCGTCGGCAGCCGTGGCAGATGTCGAACACGCGCTCCATCTCGGCCAGGGCCTTGCCCTCGTCGTAGAAGTCGGGGTTCTTCCAGTCGATCGGGTGTCGGGTGGGAGCTTCGAGGTTGCCTTCGCGCATGGCGGGCTCCGAGAGAGGTGGGCCGGAGAAGAAAACAAGGGGCCGCGGCCCCTTGTTTCGTGACGCGCGGCGCGGGGTCAGTCGACCAGCGCGTCCAGGGCTTTCTGGTAGCGATTGGCGTGCGAGCGCTCGGCCTTGGCCAGGGTCTCGAACCAGTCGGCGATCTCGTCGAAGCCTTCGTCGCGAGCCGTCTTGGCCATGCCCGGGTACATGTCGGTGTACTCGTGCGTCTCGCCAGCCACCGCAGCGGCCAGGTTCTGGCGGCTGCTGCCGATGGGCAGGCCGGTGGCCGGATCGCCCGAACCGTTCTCGAGGAACTCCAGGTGTCCGTGGGCATGCCCGGTCTCGCCTTCGGCGGTGGAGCGGAACAGCGCCGCCACGTCGTTCTGACCTTCGACGTCGGCCTTGTTGGCGAAGTACAGGTACCGGCGGTTGGCCTGAGATTCGCCCGCGAAGGCGTCCTTCAGGTTCTGCTCGGTCTTCGATCCCTTGAGTTGCATGCGTGGCTCCTTCTGCTGATCAGTACGGTCGAGTCATGGGCCCGGCGGGCCGACCGGAGCGCAACGGTATCAAACGCCTCCCGCAGGGGCCAATACAAAGGATCAATGCAGGCGATTGACAGAGACGATTAGCGGCGTTTATTTGAGTACGCTCAACGATAGAGCCTAGGCCAGCCCGAGCAGCTGTCGACCGAGGGCGTGCAGCCGCCCGTCGGGGTCGGCCAGGTCGCGCAGCACCGACAGGTGGTGCGCCCCCGGGATCTGCTCGCACACCGGCACCGCCGTGGGCCCCCACACATCGCGGATCAACTGGGTCTGGCGCCGGAAGTCCTCGCTCTCGTCGGCGCCCACCGCCGCGTACAGCCGACCCTTGGGTCGGGGGAAGAACGCCGGGCTCAGGCGCTTCACCGAGGCCGGGGTGAGCTGCAGGTCGGCCTTCAGGAACGGTGCCAGGCGCAGCGGCTCGAGATCGAACAGGC
>WBZL01004551.1_pt1 | contig 11900 bp, 9 predicted proteins | sample 5204291 | NCBI WGS metagenome assembly WBZL01 (sample SAMN12344345, study PRJNA552823) | activated sludge metagenome | biome: Activated sludge suspended growth; feature: Nitrification reactor; material: Wastewater; isolation source: activated sludge from nitrification reactor of wastewater treatment...
CGAGAAGGGGGCCGGCGACACGCCCGGGCCGGTCTCGGTGGCGGTGGCGGTCGAGGGCGAGGGGGACGCCAAGGCCCGCCTGGTGGTGGTGGGCGACTCGGACTTTGCCGCCGACAACCTGCTGGCGAGCGCCGCCAACTCGATCCTCGTCAACAACCTGGTCAACTGGCTGGTGGCCCGCGAGTCGGCCCTCGGCATCCCGCCCAAGAAGCCCGAACAGGCACGGCTGTCGATCACCCCTACGCAGCAGCTGACGATCTACGGCATCATCGCGCTCCTGCCCATCCTCGCCATCGTCGCCGGCACGATGGTCTACTTCCGGCGGCGGAGGTAGGCCGTGAAGCCGCGCACGCTGCTCATCCTGCTTTGCCTGGCGCTCGGCCTCGGCGCCCTCGCCTGGCTGCGCGAGCGCAAGCTGCCCAGCCAGCAAGAGAGGGCCGAGCGCGCCAAGCGAGTGCTCGACCTCGAGGCCAAGGACGTCGTCGGCCTCGAGTGGGTGATGGGGGACAACCGGGTGCGCCTGGAGCGCGAGCCGGCGACCCCTGCCGCGGCCGAGGCGGCCAAGCCAGCCGATGCCGGCGTGGACGTTGCGGACGAGCGCTGGAAGCTGACGGCGCCGCTCACCGCCCGGGCCGACCGCTTCGCCGTCGACCGTCTGCTCGGCGCGCTCACCACCCTCGGCTGGCAGCGCACTTTGGACGAGGTGACGGCCGCGGATGTCGGGCTCGCGACACCCCGGGCCCGGCTAACGCTCGAGACCAAGGGTGGCAACCGGGTCCTCCTGGTGGGCTCGCAGCTGCCCGCCTCGGACTCGACGATCGTCGCCCTCGACGGCGCCAAGGCCGCCTATGTGGTGGCGAGCTCCTTCCTCGACGACCTCAAGAAGCCGGCTGCCGATTGGCGCGACAAGTCGCTCTTCTCCGCCGAGCGCCCGGCCATCGAACGCCTCGAGCTGAAGGCCGAAGGAAGCCCGCCGGTCACCCTCGAGCGCCGCAGTGAGGAGCTCTGGCTCACCGCTCCCGTGGCCGACCGCGCCGACAAGGAGGCGACGGACGCCTTGCTCTCGCGCCTCACCAACCTCAAGGCCGAGCGCTTCGTCGAGGCCGGCAAGACGGACGCCGAGCTCGGCCTGGCGCCCCCGGCGGCGACTGTCACAGTGATGCTCAGCGGTGCGAGCGAGCCCTATCGGCTGGAGATCGGTGCCGCCACCGAGGAGGGTTCGCTCGCCCGCTACGCCCGCGCCGGCGGCGAGACGGTAGTGATCGACAGCGACTTTCTGGCCGACGCGGCGAAGCCCGCCGAGGCCTGGCGCTCGCTCAAGGTCGCAGCGCACGCCGCCTGGGAGGTGGCGAGCTTCACCGTCGAGGACGCCCAGGGCAAGGTGGCTTTCGTTCGCGAGGGGGGCGACTGGAAGCGGGATGGGACCGCCGTGCCCTACACCGAGGTGGCCGACTTCCTGACCGACCTGACCGAGCTCAAGGCCGACCGCTTCGCTCAAGCCGGCGAAGAGCCGGCGGCGGCGAGCCTCCTCGCGGTCGAGCTCAAGGCCAAGGAAGGCGCGAGCGAGACGATCGTCTGCCGCGCCCTGGGCAAGGACGGCGTGGCCGTCGAGGTGGCCGGCCGGCCGCAGCCGTTGGTGCTGCCGGCGAGCCGGCTCGCCGAGGTCGAGGCGAAGCTCGAGACCGCCCGCGCGGCCAAGCCGGTGAGCGACGCGACGGCCGCCGCGTCCGGCGTCAGCGAGGAGAGCGGGGACGGCGAGCCTCCCCTCGACGACAGCGAGGAGGACGTGCCGCCTCCCGGCAGCTGACCGGCCGTCGGCGCCTCGACCACGTCACCGCCGTCCGCAACGGCCGGCCCCAGGGCTGGCCGTTTGGCGTCCCGGGAGTCAACCCCCCTCTTGTTCATGGGGCCGGCCCCCGTCAGCCGGCGAGGCGCCAGCCGTCGACGTCAGGTAGCTGCGAGATCTCGCTGCCGCGGCGCAGCCGGGTGGCGATCTCGGCCAGCGTTTCGCCGGTCTGCGGATGGCAGAACTCGGGAGCGAGGTCCGCCGCTGGCACCGCCGCGTAGGCGCGGCGCAGCAGGTCGGGGTCGGGTAGCTCGATGCCCCCTGCCGGGTCAGCCATCACCAGGGAGCCGTAGAGGTCGAGATCGAGGTCGATCGTGCGGGGCGCGCTCTTGATGGCCGTCCGTACCCGGCCGAGGGCCGCCTCGATGGGCCGCAACACCTCGTGCTTGAGCCGTGCGGGCGGCAGCGTGGTGGCGACCCACGCCGTGGCGTTCCAGAACTCGGGGGCGCCGGGGCTGTCGACGGCCGGCGAGCGGTAGACGCGGGAGATCGACCGCACGTCGACCCGCTGCCGTAGCAGTGCCAGCGCGCGCGGCAGGTGGACGGCCGGTGCGATGTTGGAGCCGAAGGTGACGAGGATCGGCCCTGGCGCCGCGGCCCCGGGCTCAGGCGAAGTCATCGCGGCAGCGCTCGATCTCCACGCCAACGCTGCGCGCGGCCGGCAAAGCGCCGGGCTTCTCGACCCGCACGATCACCCGCTCGGCGCGGTGCTCGAGGACCAGCAGGCGGGCAAGGCTCTCGGCCAGCGCCTCGACGAGCAGGGGCCGGCCCGTCTCGACGTGGCGCAGGACGGCCTCGGCCACCGTGCGGTAGTTGATCGAGTCGGCCATCTCGTCCGAGCGGCCGGCCGCCTCGAGGTCGTGGAAGAGGGTGAGGTTGAGGAGGATGTCCTGCGGCGTCTCGCGCTCCCACGCCTCGACGCCGATGATGCCGCGGGCGAGGAGGTCGCGGATCAGGATCCGGTCGCGGGCGGGCAACGGTCCTCCTCGTCCTTCTGCGACGGCAGCGTTCAGCGCCGCCGCCCGCCGAGCAGGCTCTCGCCGCCGTCAATGGGCAGGACGACGCCGCTCGTGAACTCGTTCTCGGCCAGGAAGACGACGGCGGCACCGATGTCCGCCGGCTCGCCCACGCGGCCGACGGGCAGGCGGGGCCCGATGGCGAAGAACTCGGGGTCGTCGGAAGGTCGGCCGGGGTGGGGGAGGACGGCCCCGGGGGCGACGGCGTTGACGCGGATCTCCGGCCCCAGCTCGCAGGCGGCGACCTTGGTGAGGTGGACGAGGCCGGCCTTGGCCGTGCCGTGATGGGCATAGCCCACCCAGGGGTGCATGCCCGAGAGGTCGACGATATTGACGATCAGGGCCTTCTCGCCGTGCGGTCGCGGGCTCTCGCGCAGCAGCGGCGCGGCCTCGCGGATGCAGAGAAAGGGCGCCCGTAGGTTGACGGCGTGGACACGGTCCCAGTCGGCGGCGCTGATCTCGGTGAGCGGCCGGCGCTCGAAGGACGCCGCGCTGTTGACCAGCACGTCGAGCCGGCCGACCTGGGCGCGCACGGCGGCGAAGAGCTCGGCGATGGCTGCGGGCTCGGCGAGGTCGGCCTGTAGGGGCCAGGCCTCGACGCCGAGCTCGGCGATCTCGCTCGCCGTGGCCTCGGCGGCGGCGCGCGAGGACCCGAAATGCAGCACGACGCTCGCTCCCCGCCGGGCCAGGGCGAGTGCGATGGCCCGGCCCACGCGGTGGGCGGCGCCGGTGACCAGGGCGATGCGATGGCGGAGGTCCATGGCGTTGGCGGTCGCGGGCTAATGATCGGCGGCGGCGCCGGCCCTGTCAAACGAGCAACCGCCGGACCAGCTTCGCGGACGGTGGCATGCTCCCTCGCTCCCCGCGGAGGGGCCTGCTAGGCTCGTCCCTCGCGAACCTACGGCCAACGACCCCGGGGAGGGCTTCGACCGATGCCCGCGAGACTGCTTTCGTCGCGCCACGGCGCTCCTCGCCTGCTGGCGCTGCTGCTCGCCGTCGCGCTGCGCCCGGCAGCGGCCGACCCCGTGCCTTTCGAGCGCGAGCTGCCGCCGGGCACGGTGGTCGTCGAGCTCAACCAGGCCGAGGTCAAGATCGTGCGCGGGTCGGCCCCTCAAGGCTCGCTGGCCGTTCATCTGCCCAAGGTGCGCCCCCGCCGGCGCAACCCCGAGGGCGCGCCTGCGGCGCCGAGCGTCGCGGCGGAGCTCGTCGTCGAAGCCGGCAAGGGCCAGGTGAAGCTCAAACGGCCGGCCGGTGACCCCGAGACGGTGCGCATCGCTCTCGAGCTGGTATTGCCGGCCGGGACCCCGGTTCGCGTCGGTGGTTCCGCGCTGGCGGTGGTCGTCGAGGAGGCGGCGACGGGCGAGCCGGTCGTCGCGGGCGGCCCCGCGGGCCTGGTCGACGAGGAGCCGGCCGCGGGCGATCGCGCGCTCCCCGAGGGCAAGGCTGAACCCTTCCCGCCGCTTGAGCTGGCGCTCGCCGGAGGCTCGCAGGTGCAGCTTCACGGGGTACGTGGCCTGCGCGCCAGCCTTGCCGACACCTGGCTCGTCGCCGAGGCGGTGAGCGGCGAGATCACCCTGGGCGCCGAGCGCTCTAACCTCGAGCTCAGGGGGCTCGGGGGGGCGCTGAACCTCAGCGCCCGGGGCTCGGAGATCAAGGCGAGCGACCTGCAAGGTGGGCTGGTCCTCGACCTGGCCGGCGGCCGCTTCGAGCTCGACGGCGGCGAGGGCAACCTCCGGGCCCAGGCCCACGAAGCGGACCTGAGCTTGCGTGGCTACGGCGGTGCCGCCGTGGTGGGAGGTGAGGGCTTCGGCTGCGAGGTGCGCGGCAGCGGCCTCGAGACGAAACCCCTCGAGATCACCGGCAAGGACGCGCAAGGGCTCGTGGAGGGGTACGGCGGGCCCTTGTCGCTGAGCCTCGACGGCGGCAGCTTCACGGTCGCCGGGATTCGCGGCGAGACCCAGCTCAAGGTGGAGCACGGCGCCCAGCTCACGCTTCACGACGCAGCCGGTGCGGTGGTCCTCACCCAACGGGGTGGCGAGGTCACGGCGAGCGACCTCGCGGCGCACCTCAAGGTGGACCTCGACGGCGGCCGCCTCGATCTCGAGAGGCTCGCCAAGGTGGACCTCGCGGCCAGGCATGGCGAGGTGACGGCGCGCGAGGTTGGCGGGGTGGGCAACCTGCAGTTTTCGGCCAGCCACCTCGACCTCGACCTCTCTGCCTTGAGCGGTGAGCCGCGCTTGACCCTCCGCGATGGGAGCGAGGGCCGAGTGCGGCTGGGGACGCCCTGCATCGTGCGGCTGGCCGGTGCCGCCGGCGGTCTCGACGACACGCGGGTGCGGGTGAGCAGCTGCGACCTCAGCGCCCCCAACCAGGGGCTGCGGCCGTCGACCTTGAAGCGCAACTACGGCGGCCAGGCGGTGCTGCTGATGGTGGCGGTGGACGCTGCTTCCTCGCTCGACGTCGAAGGCGTCTCGCGGCCCTGATCGCACGGCCGGTGGCGCATCGCCGGCGTGGTGCGGGGGGCCCTGTGGGCGGGCCTGGTGATGGGCGGTCTTCGAACCAGGCCGAAGATCATCCGACCCTAGCGGGCCGGCGCCGGAGCGAAATAGACCGTCAACCGGGCACGCCGCTCGCGTTCGCTCGATTGGTTGCTGAAGGCGGCGTAGACGAACGTCCCCAGCTTGGTCCTGTCGAGGACCGGGTGCCCGGACCAATGAGCCTTGCCGATCTCACACTCGGTGTCCGCTACGCAGGCACCCGAGCTCGTGCTGTCGCTCGCCTCGTAGGCGTAGCCGGAGTAGCGCGCGCCGGCGGGAAGGGCGATGGCGAGCAGCTGGCAGGGGCCGTCGGGCCGCAGATACGGGGCGAGCGCGGGCAGAGCGCGCTCGCCTGCAGCGGCACCGTAGACCTCGGCCAGGCCGCCCGAGCGTGGGTCGAAGGGCGAGCCGCGATGGCTCGCCGCGGCGCCCGGCGCCGTCGCGGCCAGCTCGGCAAAGCTGCGACCGGCGTCCTCGAGGGCGTTGCACGCCGCGGTGCCGCTGGCGGGGGCGGCGGCAGCCTGCACCGAGAGCGCCAGCTCACCGGGCTTGCACTCGCGACAGGTGCCATCGGCTGCCGAGCGCAGCCCGGCGGCGCTCGCACTGGCCGCCGGCTGCGGGGCCGCGGCTTCCGGCTTGGCCGCGAGCGGGGTGGCGGCAGGGCTCGCGGGTTGCGTTGCTGCCGGGGGAGCCGCGGGTGGCCGGCTTGGCGGGGCCGGGACCGGTGCCGCCGCGACGGGTGGGGAAGCTGGCGGCGTCGCTAGCTCCGGGGGTGCCGCTGGCGGCGAGGTCGGGCGCGGTGGAGCGGGTTGGGTGGGAGCAGGCGTCTCGGCAACCGGCGCGGACGGCTTGGGTTGCGGTGCCGGCGCGGCGGGCGGCCGCGGGCTGGCGACGGGGGCTGGCGGCGTGCTGGGCGGCTCGGCTGCCGCGACGCGTGGGACCAGCCCGCGCGGCTTGACGAAGCGGACGTTCAGCGGCGGCGCGGCAGCGTCCCGCACGGGGCCGGCGACCACCTCGGCGCGGCTGCCGGCCGTCACCTGCACCACCGCTGAGTACGGGCTCTTGCCGCCGTAGCGCACTTCCACCCGCCAACGGCCCTCGGCGAGGCCGCCGGCCACCGCCTGGCCGCCACCGTCGGTGCTGATCCCTGCGGGCCCGGTGCGCGGATCGGCGTCGAGGAAGACGAGCACCACCTCGGCTCCTGCCACCGGCTTGCCCTTCTGCGTGATCTCGACCTCGACGGCCGCGGTCCCTCGCCAGGGCTGCGCGAGCGCAGGCGGGGCGAGGGCCGGCAGGGCCAGCAAGGCGAGGAGCGAAAGCAGCAGGCTGCGGCTCCGAGTTCTCTGCATGGTGAGAGGTATCCTAACCCGCCTGCGTGAGATGGGCACGCTCTCCGGCCGGCGGCCAACGGTGAGCGGCCGTGCGCCGTAGAAATGTTGAATGACCATATCGCCTTCGCCTCACCGCCGCCACCGCTGGCGCCTCGCCGCGAGCCTCGTCGTCCTCGCCTGGTTGGGGCTCGAGCTCGCCGCGGGAGCCCTGCTTTCGCTCACCGATCATCGCCTGGCCTGGCCCTCCCGCCTGGCCGCCGAACGGCGGGCCGTCGAGGCCGAGCTGGCGGCGGGCGGGGAGCGGGAAGCTCCTGAGATCGACCCTGCACAGCAAGCCAAGCTGCCGCGGCACCGCCAGAACACTGTCCTGCATCCTTTCCTCGGCTTCGTCGAGAGCCCGCAGGTTCCGCGCGAGCTGCCGGTCAACGCCGAGGGCTTCTCGGTGGTCGCGGGCGAGCCGCCGCGCGGCGAGCGCTTCACGGTCGCCGTCTTCGGGGGCTCGATGGCGCAGCAGCTCTGCCTCGCCGGCGGCGCCGTCCTCCGCCGCCGGCTGGCGAGCTTGCCGCAGGCCGCCGGCAGGGACGTTTGGCTCGACTGCTATGCCCTCGGCGGCTACAAGCAACCCCAGCAGCTGAACGCGCTCAGCTACGCGCTCGCGCGCGGCGTACCGATCGACCTGGTGATCAACCTCGACGGCTTCAACGATGTCGTGCTGGCGGTGGCGGAGAACCTGCCCAACCGGGTCAACCCCTTCTATCCCCGCGGTTGGCAAGTGACGGCCGGCGGGGTGGCCGACCGGGCGCTGCTGCGCCGGGCTGGTGAGGTGGCCTTCCGCGAGGCGCGGCGGGCGAGCTGGGCGGCGACCTTCGACAGCCCTCCCCTCGCCTGGAGCTGGGTGGCGCACATCGTCTGGCGCGCGGCCGACCGCCGCGAGGCGCGCCGGATCACCGAGCTCCAGGCCGCGGTGAGCCAGGCTGGTCGGCGCCGGCCCTTCCAGCAGTTCGGCCCGCCGTACCCCAGACGGCCGCGCGGCGAGGTGGTGGCCGATCTGGTGGGGCTCTGGGCGCGGAGCTCCCGCTTGATGGGAGGCCTGTGCCGGGCCCGGGGCATCCCCTATTTCCACTTCCTGCAGCCCAACCAGTACGTCGAGGGCTCGAAGCCGATGGGGCTGGAGGAGCGTCGCGTCGCCGTCGTGCCCGATCACCTCTACGCCGGCCCAGCGCGCGACGGCTACCCCGCCTTGATCGCTGCCGGCCGCGAGCTGGCGGCAGCGGGGGAGGCCTTCTTCGACCTGACGCAAGTCTTCGTGCACGAGCCCGAGCCGCTGTACGTGGACGCCTGCTGCCACGTGAGCCGCGAAGGCTCCCGCCGCCTGGCGCGCGAGATCGCCGCGCGGGTGCAGGCCGCGAGCCAGGGTGGCGGGCGGAGCGGCCCCGGCGTCGCTCGTTGACCGCAACGCCGACTGCCCAAAGCCATCGCGCGGATGCCGAGCGATTTCCGCGGCCGAGTTCGATAGAATCCTGGCTATCGATGCGCCGCCGTCGCCTTTCCCTCCGTCGTAGCGTCTCCGTCTCGGCTGCCGGCGCCGTGCTGGCCCTCGCCGGCTGGGCGGCAGCACCGCTCCTGGCGCAGCCACCGGCCGGGCATGGCCCCTACTTCCCGGCCGACGCGCCCTGGTATCTCGACATCTCGAACGCCCCGCTCGACGCCGAGTCGGCGACGGTGATCGGCTGGCTGCAGTCGGTCGGCGGCTGGGGCGGCGGCGCCATGCAGATCGACTTCACGATCGAGGTCCTGGAAGCCCCGCCGGGCACGCCGTACCGCTCGTTCACCCCCACGGGCAACTTCTTCGACCCCGACTGCGATGCCGTGCCGATGCCGGTGCCGGTCGGCGGAGCTCTCGAGGGGGAGAGCGGCTACGAGTGCGCGAGCAACGGTGACTGCCACCTGCTGGTGGTCGATCCGCAGGCCAACCGGCTGTTCGAGATGTGGAAGGCCAACATCGTCAACAACGTCTTCTTCGGCGGCTGCCTGGCGGTCTGGGACATGACGCAGACCTACCCGGACGTCGGGCGCGGCGAGCAGTGCACCAGCGCCGACGCCGCCGGCTTTCCCATCGCCGCTCTGCTCGCCAACGCCGACGAGGTGGCGGCCGGCAGCGTCGACCACGCCTTGCGCTTCATCCTGCCCAACAGCCGGATCCGCGACCTGATCTACGTCCATCCCGCCACCCACTCGACCGGCGCTACCAGCGGCCCGGCCGCGGCGCCGCCCTACGGGGCCCACCTGCGGCTGCGCGCCGACTACCCGCTCAACACCCTGCCCAACGCGGCGGCGCGCACCCTGGCGCGGGCGATGCAGAAGTACGGCATCTTCCTCGCCGACGGCGGCACCATCGCGCTCACCGTGCAGAGCGACCGTTTCACCACCGCCAAGTGGAGCTCGCTCTTGGGCCCGCACGACCTCGAGGACCTGCAGGTGAGCGACTTCGCGATGGTAGAGGGCGGCCGGCGCTACCTCTGGGAGGGCGATTGCGTGCGGGTGGACCCGATCTTCGCCGACGGCTTCGAGCTCGGGGACTTCTCGAAGTGGGCCACGGTGGTGCCCGGCGCCGAGGCCGAGCCTTGACCGTCGATCAGATCGAGCTCTTGGTGCCCGACCGCGAGGCCGGACGCTAGGACGTGTTCGTCGGCCACTTCGGGCTCGGCCTCGCCGGCAAACGGTTGGCTCCCAGGCTCTCCTTGGGAAGCCTCTTTCTCGCCGCCCAGCTCGTCGACCTCCTCTGGCCCACCTTCCTCCTCCTGGGCTGGGAGAGCGTGCGCATCGTGCCGGGGACGACGGTGGTCACTCCCCTCGACTTCGTCTCCTACCCGTGGACGCACAGCCTGCTCCTGGCCCTGGCCTGGGGGCTGGCCTTGGCCCTCATCGCCCGCCTGCTGGGCCGCTCGCCGGGCGAGGCGGGCCTCCTCGCGGCGCTCGTGGTGAGCCATTGGCTGCTCGACCTCGCCACCCACCGCCCCGACCTGCCGCTCTGGCCCGGTGGGCCGAAGGTCGGCTACGAGCTCTGGGCCTCGCTGCCGGGGACCGTGATCGTCGAGCTCGCGCTGTTCGCGGCTGGCGTTGCTCTCTACGCGCGCTCCACGCGGGCTCGCGACGGCCGCGGCCGTTGGGGTTTGGTGGCGCTGGTCGGCTTCCTGCTCGCGATCTACGCCGCCAACCTCTTCGGCCCGCCGCCGCCCAGTGAGCAGGCGATCGCCTGGGCAGGCCAGGCGCAATGGCTGCTCGTCGCCTGGGCCTACTGGCTCGACCGCCATCGCTCGCCCCGCAAGGCGCTGGCTCCGTAGGCCACGCCCGCGCGATAGTCTCGCGCGCATGCCGACCCTTCCCGCGAACGACCTCTCCCGGCGGGGGGTCGAACGCCTGGCCCGCGATCTCTACGGCCTCGCGGCGCGGGCCACCGCCCTGCCCGGCGAGCTCGATCTCAACTTCAAGCTGACCACCGAGAGCGGTGAGGCCTGGGTGCTCAAGCTGATGCATCCGGGCCGTGAGCGGTCCCTGCTCGATCTGCAGTGCCGGGCGTTGGTGCACCTCGCCGACCGTCGCCCCGATCTCGCCCTGCCGCGCGTGCGGCCGACGCGCTCGGGGGAGCTCCTCGCTCGGGTCCGCGGCGCCGGCGAGGCCGAGCACTGGCTGTGGATGTTGAGCTTCGTGCCCGGCCGCACCTTGGCCGCGGTGCGCCCCCATCCGCCGAGCCTCCTCGCCGGCATCGGCGGGCTTCTCGGTGCGATCGACGCCGCGCTGCTCGATTTCTCCCATCCCGCGGCCCGGCGCGAGCTCAAGTGGGACCTGGCGCAGGCCGGCTGGATCGCCGACTTCCTCGGCTTCCTGCCCGACGCGCACCGGCGGCGCTGGGTCGAAGCGGTGCTCGCCACCTTCGAGCGCGAGGTGGCGCCGCGGTTGCCGGTGCTGCGGCAGAGCGTGATCCACGGCGACGCCAACGATCACAACGTGCTGGTGGCGGTGGAACGGGGCCAGCCGCCGCGGGCGCGGGCGTTGATCGACCTCGGCGACATGGTGCTGAGCCGCCTGGTCTGCGAGCCGGCGATCGCTGCCGCCTACGCCCTCCTCGGAAAGGCCGAGCCGCTCGCCGCCGCCGCGGCGCTGGTCGCCGGCTACCACCGGGCCCTGCCGCTGACGGAGGAAGAGATCGCCCTCCTCTACCCGTTGATCCAGGTGCGGCTGGCGATCTCGGTCACCAGCTCGGCCTATCGCAAGACCCTGGTGCCGGACGACCCCTACGTGACGGTGAGCGAGGCACCGGCCTGGGAGGCCCTGGAACGCTTGCAGACGCTCTCCCCGCGCCTCGCGCACTACACCTTCCGGCGTTCCTGCGGCCTGCCTGCCCACCCGCGGACGGTGGCGGTGACGTCCTATCTCGAACGCGCCGCGCCGGCGGCGGCGCCGGTGCTCGGCCGTGAGCTCGTGGTGGCCGGCGCCCAGGAGCTCGACCTCTCGGTCGGTACGCCCCTCCTCGCGGCCGATCCGGCGGCCTGCGAGCTCGGCGCCCTCAGCCGCACGCTCAGCGAAGCGATGGCGGCGGCCGGGGCGGAGGTGGGCATCGGCCGCTGGGGAGAGGTGCGCCGCACGGCGAGCGGGCCGCTTCTGGGACCCGCGCCGAGCGCCGAGCCCAGGGCCGTGCACCTCGGCCTCGACCTCTTCTGCCCGCCCGGCACGCCGGTGCTGGCGCCGCTCGCCGGCCGCGTTCATGCTCTCTCCCGGCAGCCCACGCAGCGCGGGCGCGGTCCCTGGTTGCTCCTCGCCCACGAGGGCCCGGAGGGCGACCATTTCTTCAGCCTCTATGCGCAGCTCGCGCCCGACCTCCCGGCCGCGCTGGAACCCGGCACCGCCGTCGCAGGCGGCGAACGGATCGCGAGCGTCGGGGCCCCGCCCGGCAACGGTGGCGGCGCACCGCACCTGCATTTCCAATGGGTGCTCGACCTCCTGGATGACCCGGCTGGCTTTCCCACCCTCGCGCGGGTGAGCGAGCGCGCCGTCTGGCAGGACCTCTGCCCGGACCCTCGGCCGCTGTTGCGCGCCCCGGCCGCCGGCCAGCTGCCTCCCGACCCGGACAAGGCGGCGCTGCTGGCGGCGCGCCAGGCCCACCTCGGCC
>WBZL01004553.1_pt1 | contig 11896 bp, 8 predicted proteins | sample 5204291 | NCBI WGS metagenome assembly WBZL01 (sample SAMN12344345, study PRJNA552823) | activated sludge metagenome | biome: Activated sludge suspended growth; feature: Nitrification reactor; material: Wastewater; isolation source: activated sludge from nitrification reactor of wastewater treatment...
GTGGTATTACTACCAGTGCTTTTTTTTTTTGACATGCATATAATTCACAACAAACAATGCTTTTTTTTATTGGCAGCGAAGTACTTTTCAAACATCTCGCGCTACCTCTTCTCATAAATATATTTTCCCTTTTATTTGGAACTTTGCCTCTTTTTGCGCCCTTCTTGTATCCTCTTCTCATGGGCTTTAAAACTCTCTTTGCCTCTATTTTTGACTATGTCCTTCGACTGTTTCGATATTGCTATTTTTTTCGTTATTGTTGCTTTATAGTTGCGCTGCTATTATTTCGGTTCTTCCTCAAATTTAAGCTCTTCTTCTTCTCCTTACCGCTCTTCAGCGCTCTTCTAATTATTTTTGTTGGGGGGGAGCTATTTTTGTTGTTGTTGTTGTTGTTGTTGTTGTTGTTGTTGTTGTTGTTGTTGTTGTTGTTGTTGTTGAAATTCTTGCCGAGCTTCCCAAGCCGACTTAAGAAAAGACCAATGATAAAGCACCTTTAGCTTTTCCTGTTAATTTTCTTATGATTCGTGTAGTAGTTAGACTGGCTGAGTTCCGCCGTCGTAAATCCGCAAGAGCTGATCTTTTAGCCACTAATTTGGCGGCTGCTGCTATTAATGATTAACCAAACTGTTGCATTCTGAGGGGCTATTACTATCAGTTTTATAGCCTTGAGAAAGAATCTAGTCTCGCCTGCTTATAACAGTCACAATCTTTTCATTACCACCTTTTGTTGTTGGTTAAAAAATAATTGTAGCAAAATTACAACAATTCTTTTTTTAAAAAAATCGCCTAAAGAAGCAGCCTACCTGGTAGAGCATCTATTACTTCTGTTTCAATTCTCCATTTTGTGTAGTTCCTTTCCGTTTTTATTCTGATAGAAGTGCCTTAGTTGTTGCCATTAATTTGCTTTCTTGAAATTTTTTTGATTTTTAATTTATCTCGTAGTTTTTTGGCTTCTTCTTTGGCAACTTAAACATCTGAAGAAACAATTTTAAAGTTTTTTCCTTCCCTTTTCTCTTGTTTTTCGTTTATTGCCATCAATAAAATGTATATAAAGCACAGTATAAGTAAAAAACAATAAAAAATTAGTTTTTGTTTTTTAAAAAAAATAATTTAATTTAATTTAATTTAATTTAATTTAATTTAATTTAATTTAATTTAATTTAATTAGATTCTACTAAAGATTTTATAGACGTCTTTAAAATCTTTAGCGAAAATTTTCTCCCAGCACCAACCCTGGGCCACACCGGAACCCCCCCCCCCCCCCCCCCTTGAATTTTTTAATAAATTTAATTTGAAATTAAAAGTAAGCTTATTGGAGCTAAAAAATATGGTAAATCCAATATTGATGCTTATATTTTATTATTGTTACATTAAAAGGGCATTTTATAAAAATTACGGTTTTTTCATAATATTACAAGGGCCGCCATTTTTATTTTGCATGGATATCATGAAAGAAACATCTTATGAATATAAAAGAGAATTAATTAGGTTTGAAATTTTTTTTAATGCCAAGTTAATTGATTTTCAGGTGAGGAAAGGCTATATTTAGGGAGAAAGAGAGAAAGCATTTTGTATAGCTGTATTTTTCTTTCATATGATTTATAAGTAAGTAAGTTTTAATCAGCAGCACAAAAAACTTATTTCAAGCAAAGGAAAATGCCATTTTAAGCAATTTTATAATATATATGGCTTGAAATAAAACAAAGTATTTAATGAGTTTAGTGTGGATAAGAAAGAGAACGCTGATTTGGCTCAAAAAAAGCTCTTAATTTCAATTTAAGAAGCTTTTGAAAAGAATTTTATAAACAAATTGTTTTAAATGATAATTTAGATAGATAGTTAGGTAGGTAGGCAGGTTTGAATCGTTTTAAAATGCAGATGAGCGGTAAGTTTCCATTAAAAAATGCATTTTAATTTATTTTATTACAAATCAACAATTTTTTTATTAAATAATGTTAGAATTAATTTTCCTTTGCGTATCAAAAATTAATTTATTTTAAGAAAACACAGAGCTATACATCAACAGCTATTGATAGAAAGCAAATATAAATTTCATAATATAAATCAAAGTTATTTAAACTATTCATAGACTCTTTGCATGTTCTCATTTTTTGTACACAAGAAATATTTATCATTTATTTCTAGCCCGACGCAATATTTTACGCGGATTCCTTTCTTCGCTGACGTAATATCTGGAAACTACTACCTACAATCTAACCTGTAAAACATGCAGTAATCGTACCAAGTACTCAGATTTATTCCAGTTAGACTAAGTAATTCACCAGTATAGCTGCATCATAATAACCCTTTCCCTACCAACTATCATAAATCTGGTGATCCTATTTTAATTTTATTAAATACCTAAATTCAAATCTCCGAAGGCTTTAGTAAAAGTATCTGATTTAATTGGTTACTAGTTTTATTCTGGTTATACCATGGCTTTTTCTTTTTGGGGGAGAATATTTTTCTATTTTGAAAGTGCGTCAGCTATTGAGAAGGGTTTAAATAATAATTAAAATTGGAAAAATAAAAAAAGTAGAATTAAGTAAACTCACTTGTATTCGTAAGTATATTTAAAAGATATGCATATCTTAAATAAACTTCTTCATAAAAATATGGCATGAGCTGTAATTACTATTATTATTCTTAACTAATTAGTTAATTTATTTAAATTGAAATTGATATCGTCTTCTTCTTCTTCTTCTTCTTCTTCTTCTTCCTCCTCCTCCTCCTCCTCCTCCTCCTCCTCAAATCTACAATATTAATAAATCACTATACAAACTTATTAAAAATTGTTGCATCTCTGGATTTGCTTGCACAGCCAATACACCAATACGCTTTGCTGTCTGGATCCCTATATAATTTATGATTTGCATTATCTCGCTCCCAAATGAAATGGCCACTTTAACTTATATTTTATGTGTTACTGATACAGTAATTGGCACATTAGCTGCAATGTATTGGTAAGTAAAGACCTGTTGTGCTTTTATTATTCTTTTCAGCTTGTTAATTCAAGCTTTCAAACGCGTTATAAGTCTGCGTATACTTCTTTTTGATTTCTTCAATGGGAAAGGCTTACTGAATATGCCTTTAATCCAGCTACTGCTCCATCATATTTGTTAATTCGTTATACCTCGATCTCAATTCTCTTTCATGGATGAAGCTAGCACCTTGGTTTTACCAGTTTGCAAATGTGCCTCTTTCGAACTAATTTTGTTACTAAGCATTTAAACTTAATTCACCAAATCGATAAGCCACTTCATCCGGAATGAGATTCTTCTCCATGATTTTTTATAGAAAAATTTTGAACAACAACAAGCAAAAATAGGTAAGAGAAAAAAAATTTATAATTAATTGTCAGCAGGAAGGAAAAATTTATTTTGGGTTTGGTAGACACATTTTTTTATTGGAGAATAATTAATTCAACATAATCTAGAATCATAAAAGTAAGATTGATAAACTGCAGCAATGAATAATATTTTTTGGTAATTTCATATTCATTCACACATTACTTGGGTTAAAAAGTGTGCTTAATTATTTTCTTTCTTTTCTTCTTTCCATTTTAATTATATGAATTATTTTTGAAAAGCAGAATATTTTTGTATATCCATCTATGGGAAATAGCACAACTAAAAAGGCTTTTCAGGTCTAAGAGTTTATTATTTAGAACTTTTTAAATAACCTTAAATGCAAGTTTTGAGCATTCAAAACAGTATTCAAAATGAAAAAATTGAAAGCGTTCTTCGTGATGAAATAGAAACACTCAAAGCTCTAGTTAGTAGTCGCAATTGATAGAAAAACAACTTAAAGAAATAGCAATAATTTTGAATTAGAATTTCTTTACCCATGGCTTTAGATCCTATTGCCTTAATAAATAAAAAATCAAGCACTACAATAGCAAGCATTCTAACTCGCTATGAATTAAGCTCAAATGGTGTTTTATGCTTAATAGACAACTAAATTTATTTTCTAATAATAATTGTGGCAATTTGTTATTTGTTTCTTATTTATGTCCCCATTTATGTATTTATGTATTTCTTTCTTTCTTTTGCCATAAAACGTGCTTCATTTGTTAGTATTATTACTCATGCTTATTTCTAAATCTAATCAGTTCAGTTTAATTGTGTATAATGTATGTATATTTTCTAGTTAGTTAATTAATATGTTTACCTAGCTAATTTTTGATTTGCCTTTAAAACTCTCATTTAAAAAAAAAATTCACTAAATAAATTCTTCGTTTATTAGCATTAAGAGAGTTTTTCTGGATATTAATGAATTTCAGCTGGATTTCTTGTTATGCTTAAAATTTTTCTAATACTTTTTTATAATTTAAAGGCTGCTAGTTTTGGATGGATTCTGGTTTTCTGTAGAAATTTCTTTATAATTCTTTTTTTTTAAGAGCCAGAACGCGCTGCAGCCTGCGCTAAATTTAAATTAGAATTAAATTTAAATTAAATTAAATTAAAATCAATTCAAAATTAAATTTTAATAAAATTTTCCCCATTTTTTTCGAAAAAAATATTCCGAAATTAGAGACAATAAAATGCAGAATAGCCAAAATACTTTAGTGGAATTGGCTGAAACATTATAAAGAAAATGGCCTGCATTTGTTATTGTATGCAAAGCGGCTACTTTGATAAGGAAATTGTTAGAAAGTGATGAAATAAAAAATTTGACTGCAAGCACCAAGGAATACGTTTAGAAGTTGTACAATAAATGTTACAATTTTTTTTATAATCGTGGCTAAACACCACAATTTCAAGCAGCTCGTGCTACTGTGGAGGAAGAAGCCATTATTGATGACTACAGGTCAAGCGAGATAATGATGATGATGACTGAGATTGAGAAGAAACTAGATTCTTACATTTAGCTTGCTCAGGCAGACTTAAAACAATAGAGCTAATAAATTCAATAATTGAGCAGCAGCCCCACATATAATAATTATTATATCCAATATTCTCCATTAATCGCGCCAATCTTTAACATTTTTTCTGAAGGAAACTAGGCGAGCGAGTTATAACAACAATAAAAAGCATTATTGGAATAAATTCAGCAATAGCAAAATGAGCATTTTCACAATGTTTTTTTGCCATCCACAACGATATAGCAGTCTCATACTTAAAATTGAATAAATCAAGCTAAAAAAATTATTGTGATGATAATAATAATATCATAATATAATAAATTCATAAAAGCCTACAGTATGAATGTGTATAATTTGTTTAAATTGTTTGTATGATCAGCGCTTTTCATAGTTTCTTCGTTTAAATGCAGAATTTTTACATTGTTTTAATGAATCACTTATTTTTTACTGTACAGGTAAGCTTTCCTCCCACAACTATTTGTGTGGATTTGATCGACTTTCAAGAAGCTGGTGATAAATAACATGCATTGAAATTAACTTTTTCGATTTAAACTTGGATTGGTTTCTTTTATCTGTAGCTAGTTTTCATTTATTGGTGCACTTTTTTTATAAAATTAAGAGTTTGATTTACAAATTCTTTTTTCAGCTTTTAGATTCATTTAATTTAAAATGACTTTCTTCTTCAAAGCAACTAATAGCTTTTCTTAAGCTTTTATGAACGGATGAAGCTATTTTTCTAATAAGTAGCAGACTGCAAACATTTCTTTAAAAAATTTTAACCTTAATCTTTTCCAAACAATTCCCAGAAGAAATTTTGATAAGGAGAAACAACAAAATAAACACTATATTTTTTTATTCATTTGATGAAAAAGAAAGAAAAGGCCTTTTTTTAAAATAGGAAAAGTTAGTTTCGAGTTTTAGCGTCTTTAAATAAATGAATAATATATATTAATAGTTAGTAATCGCTCATGAGTACTTGAAACAAAATAAGTGTAATGCTCAAGGTAGAAAGTATATATAAATGACACAAATTAATTAACTAATAACATAATTTTGCTTTAAGGCTCGCTTGAGGAATAATTTGTCATTAATTTAGTTGCGTAGTAATTTGTGTTTCCCACTAATCTATTCGCTCTAGTAACACCGAGTAGTTGTTCTGATATTAACTATTAAACGATTGCAAAATATTGTTTGCTCCAGGCCCTAATATAAATTCATACTTCTGTTTGTAATCTTTATGCCTATTTATATATTGCTAATATTTTTTCATTTATTTTATTTCTAAGCTACTAATTGGAGACTTATAGGTGTCTTTTTTAGCTTTAATTCGATTACAATGAATTTCCCATTCGCTTTACAAATTAAATCAGGCTTCATTTATTTTTCATCATTTACTTCTACTCTCCACCAAGATTTGCAAAACCTAACAGCGCTCTTCTTAGCCTTAGTAGTTTGTTCATGTTTCTTATCTTCATTTTTCGCCGCCTGGTTATCCGAAAATTTTTGTTTTGTAGGATCAAAAAAATTATTGTCAATATATAAAGTGCAATCACCTTCTCCTTCTTGTTAGGTAAAAAAATCAGCAATCAACTCCGTTATTCGTATTTAAAATTCATCTGTAGTAATTATTTTTTCCGCATCCTTGCCAATTTGCTGTACTGTTTTGATTTTTTTTTATTGCTTTGTGTAAATTTTATACCCCGTTATTGCAATCAATAAATCAATCAATTATGTAATATGCAATTCTGTCTTCTAGTTCTTTGATTATATCAGGAATTATTTTTATTAATTAGTCAATGCCCAGCAAAAAAAATAAATTGTTCTTTTAGATTTTAAGAAACTAAGCAAAAAGTGTAAAAAATTTATTACTAGATAGATTACCGCCTTAATTTGCGTTCATTACTTATTTATTTAAAAAAAATTAATCAATTGGTCAATTAATCAGTAGCCTTTTTTCTTGTTAATTGGCCTAATGGGCAGCTAATTAATTAATTTTTTTAAATTATTTACTTATTTGCTATTAATCCATTTCAAATTAATTAAGCAATCAATTTTTCATTTACAGCACCCCATCCCCACTGATTAATGCTCAAACCTCTTCTTCTACATTGCAAAACAAAAAGCGAGGATCCATTTAATTTATGACAATAATTCGCACATTCTGATCCTCAAATATTTTATTCATATAGCATCAGAAGGCTCAAACTTTCTTCTTCTTCTTCTTGATTGACAATAGAGCCTCAAGTTTTCGTGAAAGCTTGACTTCTGAAAGCAAGCTTTTTGCAGAAAGAAAATTATTTGCCTCCGAAAGCTAAGTAATTTAGAGCAAGGGATTTAGTTTGCATGAAGAAGAAAGACGAGAAGAGTAAAGTGACAAAAAGAATGGCTATTAAAAGGATTGATGAAATAACTCGACTTTTTTTAAAAAAAGCCAAGGTTGATTGCTAAAAATAATAAGCTGATTAAATCTTGGTGTTGGGGCTTTATATATGATTTCATTCAAGACGACAGACATGTTGCTTATTTGACATGTCGGAAATCTAAAATGTATGAAATCAGTTTTTTGAAAAATTTGTTTTCTAGCAATGTTTTTTTTCCCCTCAAGTTTGAATATATATTTAAAAATCAATTGCCAAAAGCTTCACACTTGAACGAAATCGAAAATTGGTATTTGTTTGCAAAAGCATTTATAATTCTAAGAAAAAAATCAACTTATGCAATTTTTTTCAATCATCTGCCTTGGGATTTCCTTTTTATATGAGTTCTAAATAAGCCAAGTTGTGGGAGAAAAATCGAAAACTTATCAAGGAGAAGTTTCAAGCTTTTACAAAAAAAAATTTATGGTTTTAATTCATGTGAATTTGGTCGATTTGAAAGAACCTGAGACAGACAACATGCATGAAATTAACTTTTTCGATTTAAACTTGGATTTCTTTTATCTATACCTGCTTTTTTATAAAAAAACTAACACTCAAATTTACAATTTTTTTTTTTAAGCTGAGTTTTTCTTTTTAATTTTTTTCAAATCATCCAGTTATCTCCTCAAAGGATGAAGGAGAAACAAATATCATATTTCTAATTGATTTGCTTATTTAATAGGGAAATAAGCAGCTCTTTTTTTTAAGGTAGGAAGGAAGAAAGAAAGAAAATCTAGCTTAGAATTTTAGCTTTTCTAAATAAATAAATAAATAAATAATGCTGCACATAAAATTAATTAGGTGGCTAGAAATTAAATAAGCATAAGATATTTCATCTTTTCGCTCGTTCTATTGATTGGTTCTTCACTTAAAGGGGGATTTTTTGGCAGGAGGGCTTTTGCTGCTTTTGGCACAGCTCCCTTGCTGCTATTTCCATTGTTCTCGGCTAATTTGACGTTCATGCGTATGCCTTGCCTCACCCACTCCTCTCTCGGGCGAGCGACTTCTTGAATACTCCAATTGCAATTTATCTGCTATCTCTTTAGCAGCTTTGAAGGGTTTTAATTTCTTCTTAAGCTTTAAGCAATTTTTATCCAATTTTTCTTTGAACCTTATGTACCGCCTTTATAAGCTCTTCAGCTCTTAATCCTTATTTTTCAGCTCATGATCTTTATCGGCTAATTTCTTAACTAAAATAGCATTTTCTGCCTTTAAATCCTGCTCCCTTTTTTAAAACTTCTGCTCTTCTAAATTGTGTTTTGTTTCCGGCGAATTTCAGCGTTGCTGCTGCTATTGCTATTATTTCCATTCTTCTTCTTTTTTTTGCTATTAATATTTTTCTTTCTTTTCTTATTCTGCTACAAATTCCCTCTTTTGTTGGCTTACAAACATTTCTTATTGTTGGATTTGTTTGTGTATCTAGTCGAGTGCTGCCTAATATTTCTCTTCTTGGCGCCTCAATTACGCTTTTTGCCTATAATGCAATTAAATCAATTTTTAGACATCCTTAGAAGCTATTGTATTGCCTTACTTAGAACTGTATACCGCTGGCTATTGATTAATTGTGCTGCTGCTATATTTGACTCGTTGGGGTTTTTTGAAAATAATCAAATAATCAAAAACAGTATCCTCTAAAGGCACGATTTCTTCAATGTGTTGTTAATCATATTTATTTAAATAAGATCTATGAATATCATCATTCACAACTAATATCATTACGGCCTTTGATTTTGATGAAGTAACGAGGCTTAGAAAATCTTTTATTATTTCCTCTCCCATTTCCATAGCAATTGCGCACTTTTTTTTTAATTTAATTAATTTCATTTCATTTCATTTCAAATTCAAATTTAAATTGCTAATCTTTAGCTAATTTTTTTCAGTGTGCGGTCCGTCAGGACATTGCAATTTTTTCAAGGTGCGGTCCGTCAGGACATTATAAATTTTTCAAAGGGGTTTGGCCATAAGAATGCGACTGCAAATTTTTTCTTTTTTCAATAAAGCTTCATTAATTAATTTATTATGCATACATAAAAATAAAAGAACACAGTATAGCTCGTAAGTAAGTAAGTAAGTAAGCATATAAGTAAATAAACAAATTAAAGAAGGAGGAGGAGGAGGAGGAGGAGGAGGTGGCAGTATGATAAAAACAAAAAAGAGGGAAGGCGGGAGGGAGAGAGACTCTTTAACCCTTTCAAGCAACTGGAGATATCAAAAGTGGTACAATACCAATAGATAATACTTTTTGCAATGGCTTTTTCAATAGTTAATTAGTTAGTTAATTAATTAATTATTTTATGTGCTTATCTATGCAGCATATTTACGATTGCAAATAAGGCATTTGCTTGTTATAAAAAAATCGATTTTGGTTATTTATTTTGAGCAATTTCGTTCAAGTAAACCAACCACCAAACGACTGACTGACAATTCCTCTTTCTTCTTTTTCAAAAAAAATGAATTTTTTTAGATAGATATCGCTTTTGGATATCTATCTTTTTCATTTCTAGACCATTTTTCATCCTTTCTTTTAAAAATAAAAAAATATTAATTTTTCCTTCTTTTTTATGAGATTTTTTCTTTTTCTTTTTCTTTTTCTTATTTAGTTTGTCTGTCTGTTGGTCCATTCATTATCCATCATTTGCTTAAGTATCCGGCTGTCCATCCAAATTTCATGAATTTTTTGCTTCTGGTAGCCAACAGCACATCTGTTGTGCAGTGGTGAGCAATTAAATAAATAAATGGTTTACCTTGGTAAAATATCTTTTTTTTTTTAATTTATTTACTAATTAATTAATAAACACCAACACTAATTTAGTTATTAATTAATTTCAAAATAAAATAAAATAAAATAAATTGAGCACTGTTTGTTTGCCTAAATGACAGCTTCTTTTTATGATATCCCTCTAAAAATAAAATGCTAAAAATTTAGTAATTTTATTTGGCTCAGATGATTCAACGAAAAATGCTTATACTCTTTACATTTATTTATGATTTTAATGAATGAATAAAATTGCTGCTGCTGCTGCCAAAATGCGTAAAATATAATATGGAAAATTGAAAGACTCGCCGCTCAGATAGGACCCACAAACCTGCTCGGCACTATCTTAAATACAATATCGGGCTTCTAAAATATATAATTAGTTTTTACAGGTAGCATTGGCTTTTTGAGTATTCGCTATTTTATTTATAGCGATTATGGAGAACATGGATACGGCTGCTGATGTTTTTAAATTTATTAAAAGTTAATAAATTTAAAAACAAAATTTCTCGCATTATTTAGCTAATTTAAGTCCAAGCGAACTCTATGTATGTATGTATGTATGTATGAAGAAGAAGAAGAAGAAGAAGAAGAAATAAATTTTTCTGGAAAGACAATTTTAGGCATAAAAAAAACTAAATTTTGGCACAAAGCGAGTTTAAAAATATTATTAGCGACTGAAAACAACAAAAATACTTAGAAGTAACTTCATTATTCATACTTAAATCAAGCAATTGCTACTTACATTCATCAACTTTGCTTTTGGGAAACACGGTGAGAATAGCACGAGTACTAATTAACAAATTTAAAGAATGGATATCAGTGGCACAAGCCCTGAATTTCATTATGTAGTCAAAGTTTTTGAAGGGAGAAAGCGACGTCAGGTTAGATAAAATAATAAAAAAAGGTTTTGAGGAATTTAAAGAAAATCAGTTTTGATAAGAAAGCTCGATGGTTTGGAAAGCGTGTTTTATTTATTTCTTTAAAAAACTCACATGTGGAAAGTGCCAATCCAATTTTTAATAAATTGAATTCAGAAGACTATTAAAAAAATACCCTTTCGACTAAAAAATTAATTTTTGAAGAAGTCCTTCAAAATAAACTTAAAGCATTAATTAATCAAAAAGGAAATGGCAAGCACTGATTGAAAAAAGATGATGGCGATTGATATTTAGATTCACTTTTCATCAAAAAAAAAGTTGAAGCTACTGGCAGGTTTTTAAATTAAGTAAAATAGACTTGAGTTTGGTTAATTAAAGTTTTGCGGTTGCTGGAAACTTGAGTTCGTTGAAATGTATGATCACTTTCGATTATTTTTAGCAGCAGCTATTAATTGGCAAGATTTCTGACCACATGGAGCGTCTGCTAGCATGCTAATACAGAAAAGCAAGTTCCTGAGAGATGAAGATACTCGAAATTTGTTGTTCTTTTTTAAAGGCTTTCGAACTTGAGCTTGATTTCTGTAACTCACTTGCTTTAAAACGTTAAATTTGCTTTTGATTGATTGCTGCTGGACTTAGAATTCAAGAAAGGTAAGAGTTGATAAAAGTGTTTCAAGTGTTAGCACTTGCATCAAATGCTTATAGACATTAGGGTTTAGTAATTGATTGATATTAATTATTTTTGCAAATTTTTACTCGACTCATTTGGACTATTACCACTGCCGTTGTCGTTTTCTTAATAATGATAATTTGTTTGTTTGTTTGGCTTAAATTTTAAAATGCATTTATTAAAATTGAGTGAGTAAATAAGTTTTTAAAAAATAATCGTTTAATTGAATCAGCAAGAGATAATAAATAAATAAATAAATAAATAGTTTTATTTAATTAATTCAAATTAGTAGTGGTATTACTACCAGTG
>WBZL01004554.1_pt1 | contig 11893 bp, 13 predicted proteins | sample 5204291 | NCBI WGS metagenome assembly WBZL01 (sample SAMN12344345, study PRJNA552823) | activated sludge metagenome | biome: Activated sludge suspended growth; feature: Nitrification reactor; material: Wastewater; isolation source: activated sludge from nitrification reactor of wastewater...
AGCGCTCGACGGCCATGCCATCACGACGGAGCTCGGTGAAGCTGGTGACGCTCCAGACGTCGGCGCTGATCTGGTTGTCCTCCTCCAGCAGGTCGGCGGCGGCGAGCGCCTCGCGGAGGATGGTGCCGGACCCTAGGAGCTGGACGCGCGGCAGGTCCGGGGTGGCCGTCCGGACACGGTGCATGCCACGGATGATCCCCTCGGCCGCCCCCTCGGGCATCTTCGGCTGGGGGAGGTTCTCGTTGGTGACCGTGAGGTAGTAGAACCCCGCCTCCTGCTCGGTCAGCATGCGGCGCATCCCGTGCTGGCGCCGGCCCCGGGAACCTACGTCGTCGAGACGCCCGGCGCCTGAGCCGGATTAATTCAGCGACAAAAATTTCTGCGATGCAGCAATGAGGGGTTGATTTTCTGCACTGCAGCATGTATCTCCTCCCCATCAGGAAACGCGCGGCGGGCCGCGCACCCCCCAGGAGATACAGACATGCAGAAAGCTCAGGATTTCACCAAGGTCATGCAGGACATGGCAGCGAAGTTCCCCTTCGACCAGAAAGCGTTCCAGGACTCGTTCAAGAGCTCGGCCGCACTTGGCGAGAGAGTCGCGAAGGTCGCCCTCGAGGCCGCCGAGAAGTCGAGCGAGATCTCGGCGAAGTGGACCAAGGAGACGCTCTCCAAGGTCGGCGCGCTGACGAAGGTCAAGGAAGAGCCGGCGGACTATACGAAGGCCGTGTCGGACTTCGCCGCTGCCGCCGCCGAGATGGCCGCTGAAAACCTCGCCGCCTTCGCCGAAGTTGCGAAGAAGGCCCAGATGGAAACCGTCGAGCTGATGCTCGCCGCCGGCAAGGACCTTTCGGAAGACGCCGCTGCGGCCGTCAAGAAAGCCCAGGCGGAAGTGACCTCGGTGGCGAAGAAAGCCGCTGCCGCCGCTTCGGTGAAGTGATCTGACGCCAGCCTTTTCCTCCCTGTAGGCTAGGCCGACCTGGCGGGCACCCTGTGCCCGCCTTTCTTTTTGTTGTGTTTTCCGCCGTGCGGCGTAATCTCGCCGCGACGCCAATACGTCGCGGGGAGAGAACAAGATGGCAGAGGATGCCAAGCCGCTTCTGATCAAGCGGTATGCGAGCCGTCGGCTCTACAACACCGAAACCAGCGACTATGTGACGCTCGAAGACATAGCCTCGTTCATCCGTGAGGGGCGCGAGGTGCAGATCGTTGACCTGAAGACGGGCGACGACCTCACCCGGCAGTATCTCCTGCAGATCATCGCCGAGCACGAAAGCCGGGGCGAGAACGTTCTGCCGGTCGATGTGCTGACCGATCTCGTGCGCAGCTACACGACCAGCGCGCAGAGCGTGGTGCCGCAATTCCTCGCGGCCTCTTTCGAGATGCTGCGCGAGGGCCAGTCGAAGCTGATGGAAAACCTTGCCACCTTCCCGAACCCGATGGCCTCGATGCCGGGGTTCGCCGAGATGCAGCGCCAGCAGCAGGCCTTCCTGAAGTCGATCATGGGCGGTTTTGCGGGTTCGTCCGGCCCTGCGCGCGAGGACGACGAGGAAGAGAAGGATGGCCGGGCGAAGGGCAAGGCGAAGGGCAAGGCCGGAGATTCCGACGATCTCGCGCAGATTCGCAAGCAACTGGCCGAACTTCAGACCAAGCTGTCGAAACTCTGACCCCGGCGGGGGCGGCGGGCTCAGCCGTCCTTGACCTCGGCCGCGGCGGCCAGAAGCGCATCGGCGATGAAGTCGAGATCGCCGCGTTTCAGCCGCGCCGGAAGGCGCAGATCGCCGGCACGCATCAGCATCGCCCGGGTCTTCGGCAGTTCGGGCAGGTCGCCCAGGAACTGCCAGTTCCAAAAGGCCCGCGCGTTGTCGCGCGACAGGCCGAAGACCTGCACCGAGACGCCGCGCCGGTCGGCCGCCGCCTGGAAGGCGCGCGCTTCCTCGTCGCTGTCGAAGCCGCGGAGAAGGAACTGAAGCGAATCCGGCGCGCGTTCCTCCTTCGCCAGGGCCGGCGGAACCGCCATCCAGGGCGAGGCGCCGAGCCGCGCGGCGACGTAATCGTGGTTCGCACGACCGGAGGCGACCCGGTCCTCGATGAGCGGGATCTGCGGCCGGATCACCGCGGCGGACAGGTTCTGCATCCGCATGTTGTAGAGCGGCAGCTTGTTCTGCCAGAGATGGAAGCTGTTCTGCAGTCCGGGATGTTTCTTCCAGTTGTGTTCGTAGGCGCCCGACATGATCACGGCGCGGGCCGCGATCTCCGGGTCGTCGGTGATGAACATGCCGCCTTCGCCGGCGTTGACCAGCTTGTAGGACTGGAACGAGAAGCAGCCGATCTTGCCAATGGTGCCGATCTTGCGCCCGTCCCAGCGCGTGCCGAGCGAATGCGCCGCGTCCTCGATCACCGGAACGCCGAGGGCGTCGCAGGCCGCCATGATCGCGTCCATGTCCGAGGTGTGGCCGCGCATGTGGCTGATGAGCGCGGCCTGCGCGCCGTCGGCGAGCTTGGCGCGGAAATCCGCCATGTCGATCCTGAGATCCTCGCCGACCTCGACGAGGACGGGCACGCAATTGGCATGGACGACGGCGGAGGGCACGGCCGCGAAGGTGAAGGCGGGGACAAGAACCTTGGCGCCCGGCTGAAGGTCGAGCGCGCGGAGCGCGAGGAAGAGTGCGGCCGAGCAGGAGGATACGGCGAGCGCATAGCGCACACCCATGTATTCGGCGAACTCCGCCTCCAGCCGCGCGACCGGCGCGCCTTCGGGCGCGGTGTAGCGAAAGAGGTCGCCCGAGGCGAGGAGGCGGTCGATCTCGGCGCGCGCGGCCTCCGGGATCGGCTCGGCGTCATAGACATTCGGCGCGGGCCGCACGGGCTGGATGCGCTTCGCAACGGCGTCGGTGGACATCCCGATATCCCCTCTGGTCTCGTCTGCGCACAGCTACTTCAGGGCGGCGAGATACGCCAGTCCTTTCGACATCGCTGGGGCGGCCGGCCCTTGCCCTTGGCCACCCTCCGCCGGTCCGGCGGTCAGACGTTGAGAAGGAGGTGCTCCCTCTCCCACGGGCTGATGACCTGCAGGAACTCCTTGTATTCGTTGCGTTTGACAGCTTCGTAAATGCCGCAGAACTCCGGCGTCAGCGCCTCGCGCACCGGCGCGCTCTCCGAAAAGAGGTCGAGCGCGTCGCCGAGCGTGGTCGGCAATTCGTCAGCGTCGATATAGGCGTTGCCGGTCTTCTCGGGGCGCGGCATCTTCTTTTCCATCAGCCCGAGATAGCCGCAGACGAGCGAGGCGGCGATGCCGAGGTAGGGGTTGCAGTCCATGCCCGGCAGCCGGTTCTCGATCCGCCGCGCCTTCGGGTCGGAAATCGGGACGCGCAGCCCCGTCGTGCGGTTGTCGCGGCCCCATTCCAGGTTGATCGGGGCGGCGAAGTCCGGCACGTAGCGGCGGTAGGAATTGACGTAGGGCGCCATCAGCGCCACCACCGCCGGCAGGTAGGTCTGCATCCCGGCGATGTAGTGCAGGAAGGCAGGGGTCTCGCCGCCCTTGGCGGTGGTGAAGATGTTGTTGCCGGTCTTGATGTCCACCACGGACTGGTGGATGTGCATGGCCGATCCCGGTTCGCCCTCGATGGGCTTGGCCATGAAGGTGGCGAAACTGTCGTGCCGCAGCGCCGCCTCGCGGATCAGCCGCTTGAAGTAGAAGACTTCGTCGGCCAGCACCACCGGGTCGCCATGGCTCAGGTTCAGTTCCACCTGGCCCGCGCCGCCCTCCTGCACGATGCCGTCGATCTCGATCCCCTGCGCCTCGGCGAAGTCGTAGATGTCGTCGATGACCCGGCCGTATTCGTCCACGGCTGACATCGAGTAGGCCTGGTTCGCCATCACCCGCCGGCCGGAGCGGCCGATGGGCGGGATCACCGGCTGGTTGGGGTCGATGTTGCGGGCGACGATGTAGAACTCCATCTCGGGCGCGATGATCGGGCGCCAGCCCTGCGCCGCGTAGAGGTCGAGCACGCGCTTCAGCACGTTCCGCGGCGCCATCGGCACCGGGTTGCCCTGCTGGTCGTTCACGTCATGGATGACCTGCAGCGTTACATCGGCGGTCCACGGCACCGCCTGCGCGGTGGTGAAATCCGGCACGAGGATCATGTCGGGCTCGGTGAACTCGTCGCCCCCCGGCATGTCGGCATAGTCGCCGGTGATGGTCTGCGCGAAGATCGAGTTCGGCAGGTGGAAGAACTTCTGCTTGGCGAACTTGGAGGCGGGCATTGCCTTGCCCTTGGCCACGCCGGCGAGGTCTGCGACGAGGCATTCGACCTCGTCCAGCCGGCGGCCGGAAATGTATTCCTGCGCGGCTTCCGGCAGTTTCTGGGTCCAGTCGGACATGAATCACACTGTTATGAGTTGCGGGTTTGCTTGAAGAAATCCGCGATCCGGTCGGCGATCGCGGCCGAGGAATTGGGCTGGCCGAGACGTCCGGAGGCCGCGGCCATGACCTCGTCGGGAACGAGACCCTTGCCGCGGGTCCGCATCAACCCGTCGATGAAGTCGTCCGTGAACTCGGGATGCGCCTGCACGGTGAAGGCGCGGTCGCCGTAGACGAGCGCCGCATTCTCGCAGAACTCGTTGGAGGCAACGGGTTCGGCCATCGGCGGGCGCTCCGTCACCTGGTCGCGGTGCCAGGCGTTCATGGTGATCGTCTCGCCGTCGAAATCGTAGTCGGTCGGGCCCACCGCCCAGCCCTTGTCGAAGCGTTCGACGCGGCCGCCCAGGGCCTGGGCGATGATCTGGTGGCCGAAACAGATGCCGACCATCGGAACCTTTTCGGCGTAGGCGCGGCGGATGAAGTCCTCCAGCGGCCGGATGAACGCATGGTCTTCGTAGGCGCCGTGGCGCGAGCCGGTGATCAGCCAGCCGTCGCATTCGTGCACGTCCTTCGGGAATTCCATCGCCTCCACATGCCAGGCACGGAACTCGAACCCCCGGTCAGCGAGGAGGCGGGCGAACATGTCGGGATAGTCGCCCATGTCCGCGCGAAGCGCGTCGGGCGACTGGCCGGTCTGGAGGATGCCGATACGCATGAATGTTCCTGGCGGTCTCAGGCGAAGGTAATGCCCGCCCCCGTCGCGGCGCAAGGGGGCGGCGGTGGGGTCACACCGTGTCGAGGTAGATTTCGGTCTGCTCCTCGGGCGAGAGTTCGTCCATGTAGCGCAGCTCCTGCCGCTTGGTCATGACGAGGTTGCGGATCAGTTCCTCGGGGAATATCCGCCGCACCGTCGCGCTCTTCTCGAAGACGTCTATCGCAGCGGCCCAGGTGTCGGGCAGGAGCGGCAGGTCGAGCGCATAGGCGTTGCCGGTGATCGGGGCGGGGGGTGTCAGCCTCTCCTCGATACCGATGAGCGCGGCGCCGAGGATCGCTGCGAGCATGAGGTAGGGGTTCACGTCGCCCCCCGCCACCCGATGCTCGATCCGCCGCGCCACGGGGTTGCCCGATGGGATGCGGATCGCCGAGGTGCGGTTCTCGTAGGCCCAGCAGATCTGGTTCGGCGCATGGGCTTCGGGGATGAGCCTCTCGTAGCTGTTGGCGTGCGGCGCGAAGATCAGCGTGAGGTCGTGCATCGCGGCAAGACAGCCGGCGACGGCGTTGCGCAGCCTTTCCGTCCCTTCCGGCCCGCCGTTGTCGAAGATGTTGCGGCCGTCGCGGTCGAGGATCGAGAAATGGGTGTGCAACCCGTTGCCGGAATAGTCCGGGTAGGGCTTGGCCATGAAGCTCGCCGCGAAGCCGTGGCGGCGGGCGAGCCCCTTCAGCAGCATCTTGAAGAGCCAGGCATCATCGGCCGCGCGCAGCGCATCGTCGGTGTGCATCAGGTTGATCTCGAACTGGCCAAGGCCGGATTCCGAGATCGCCGTGTCGGCGGGAATGTCCATCGCCTCGCAAGCGTCGTAGAGATCCGTGAAGAAGGTGTCGAAGGCATCGAGCGCGCGGATCGACATGATCTCGGCTGCCTTGCGGCGCTTGCCCGACCGCGGCGAGGGCGGCACCTGCAGCTTCCGGCCGCTGTCGTCGATCAGGTAGAATTCCAGTTCCATCGCGCAGACCGGCGTGAGCCCGAGCTCGCGGTAGCGCTCCACGATGCGAGCGAGCACATGGCGCGGGTCGCCCTCGTAGGGCTGGCCGTTCTCGCGGAACATCCATATCGGCAGGAGCGCGGTCGGCGCGTCGAGCCAGGGCATCGGCATGAAGCCGCGTTCGGTCGGCTTGAGGATGCCGTCGGCATCGCCGCTGTCGAACACCAGCGGGCTGTCCTCGATGTCCTCGCCCCAGATGTCGAGGTTCAAGACCGACATCGGATAGCGCGTGCCGTTCGTCACCACCGCATCGGCAAAGCGGACGGGCACGCGCTTGCCGCGAGGCTGACCGTTGAGGTCGGCCGCGGCCACACGGATCGTGCGCACCTCGGGGTGTTTTCTGAGCCAGTTCTTCATCATTCACCTGATCGGCCGGAGTGCCGGGGTCCGAAACCGCCATGGGCCGGGACCGCGAAGTCCGCCTGGCAGCATCGGCCCATGCCCTTGGGCCTTAGCTGTTTATGATCAAAACTTCCCCGATTGGCGCGCACCTCGGCAAACCGGCCGAAAAAGGCGGGCGCCTCCGCCCGAAGAATTTGATCAAAAGTAGCCTACTACCGGATGATCTGTGGACGCAAGCGGAATCTCGGGCGCGACGACTGCGGCAGGTGCCGGTTGAGCCGCCGGCCGATCAGCCCGAAGGTCGCGATGACCGTGACGGTGAGAAGGATGAAGTAGACGGCGATGACCGGGTAGGCGACGAAGGGGTTGAATGTCAGCGAGGCGAAATAAGTGGCATAGTAGAGCGCGTCGCCCTTCTGCTGGAAGGCCGGAAAGCCCGAGAAATAGACCAGCGTGGTGGCGTGGAAAAGGAAGATCGCCTCGTTGGTATAGGCGGGCCAGGCGAGCCTGAGCATCGTCGGCCACATGATCCGCCGGAACCGCGACCAGCCCGACATGCCGTAGGCGTCGGCGGCCTCGATGTCGCCCTTCGGGATCGAGCGCAACGCGCCATAGAAGATTTCGCCGGAATAGGCGGCCGTGTTGAGGCAGAGCACGATCAGCGCGCCGAGCCAGGCCTTCGACAGCCACGAGGTCTCGACCGTGACCGTCATGAATCCCAGAGGGATGTCCCAGCCCATCCGGGGGATCAGCACGAAGGCTTCGTAGGCGAGGAAGAACTGGATGAAGAGCGGCGAACCACGGAAGACGAAGATGAACCATTCGGCCGGCTTCCGGGCCCAGGGGTTCGCGCTCGCCTTGGCCACCGCCAGCGCGTTGGCAAGGAAGAATCCGATCAGAAGCGCGAGCGCACCGTAGTAGATGTTCCAGATGAGACCCGAACCGATCAGCGTGAAATGCTCGCAGAGCGTCATCTCGCCCTTTGGCAGCAGCCGCTCGCCGATACCGATCGAGCGGAGCGCGTAGTCATGGATCGTCTGGACGCAGCTCATCGTGCGGCCTTTCGCTGCATCTCGCCGCCGAGCGTCGCCTGCCCGCGGCTGAGCCGCGCCGTCACCCGGCCGAGAACGCCCTCCGAAATCCTGGTCATGCCGAGGTAGAAGGCCAGAAGCACAAGGAAATACCAGACGCGCCAGTCTGGATGGGGATACTCGAAGGCCTGCGTCTTCGATCCGCCAAGCTCCCGCGCCCAGTAGACGATATCCTCGACCCCGAGCAGGAACAGGAGCGGCGTGGCCTTGATCAGGATCATCCAGAGGTTCGACAGGCCCGGCAGCGCGTAAACCCACATCTGCGGCACGAGGATGCGCCAGAAGGCCTGCCGCTGCGACATGCCGTAGGCTTCGGCCGTCTCCATCTGCGCGCGCGGCACCGCCCGCATGGCGCCATAGAGCACGTTCGCCGCGAAGGCGCCGAAGACGACGGCAAAGGCGAGCACGGCAAGCGAGAAGCCATAGACCTCATGCACCGACTGCGGGCTGGTCGAGAGCGGCAGCTTCGCCTCGGGGCAGACGATGAAGTCGTTGCCCTGCCAGATCGGCTTGTCCCAGTCGGGGCATTTCACCTTGTGCCGGAGGTACTCGAACCCCTGGTCGAGCGCGATCGGCACGAAGAGGAAGAAGATGATGTCCGGCACGCCACGCACCATCGAGGTGTAGGCCTTGCCGAGAAGGCTGAGCGGCAGGAAGGAGGAGCGTGCCGCCACCGCGCCGCCGAAGCCGAAGGCAAGCGCGACCGGGGCGGTGATCGCCAGCAGGAGGAGCACGGTGCCGAAGGAGCCGTAGAACAGCATGTGCTTGCCCGAGGTCAGGTAGCACAGGAGCCATTGCAGCCCTTCGATCGACTTCGGATCGGCGCAGAACGCGAACATCGGAGTGCGGAGGCGGGCCGTCGCCGGCCCGCCCCTTTTCCGTCAGAACACGAGCGCTTCTTCGCCGAACCACTTCTTGATCATCGTGTTCAGCGTCCCGTCTTCCTTCATCGAGGTGATGGCCGCGTCGAGCTTGGCCTTCAGCTCGGTATCGCTTTCGCGCACGCCCATGCCGACACCGCCGCCGATCTGCACCTGATCCACGACCACAAGCTGGCCGTTGGATTCGTTGACGGCCGGCAGGAGGTAATCCTTGTCGGCAAGGACGACATCGGCCTCGCCGTTGCGAACGGCCGCGATGGTCTCGTCCGGCGTCGGGTACTCGAGCAGCGTCGCACCGGACTCGGCAACATAGGCGGCCTGGATCGTCGCGGTCTGCGCGGCGACGATGCCCTTGATGTTGGCGTCGGCGGAAAGCCCGACATAGAGCGAGGCCGCCGGCGGGATGTATTCCTGCGTGAAGTCGATGACCTTGTCGCGTTCATCGGTGATCGACATTCCGGCGATGATCACGTCGTAGTTGCCCGACACCAGGTTGGGGATGATCGAATCCCACTCGTTCGTCACCCATTCGCAGGTCAACTCGGCGCGCTTGCAGAGCTCGTCGCCCATCTCGCGCTCGAAGCCGTCGACCTCGCCCTTGTCGTTGATGAAGTTGTAGGGAGGATAGGCGCCCTCGGTTCCGAGGCGAACGGTCTGCGCCGCGGCGAGGCCGGCGCTCAGAGCCAGCGCGGCGACGGAAAGGATGAAGGTCTTCATGCGGTTACTCCCGTTGATTTGAGCTGCTTGGATCGGTCAGGCCGCAACGGTCGCGCTCAGGAACTGTTGCAGGCGTTCTGTCTTCGGACTGCCGAAGAGCCGGGCCGGCGGCCCTTCCTCCTCGATCCGGCCGAGATGCAGGAAGATAACATGATCGGACACATCGGCCGCAAGCCGCATGTCGTGGGTGACGAGGATCATCGTGCGATGCTCTTCGGCCAGAGCCTTGATGACCTTCACGACCTCCTGCTGCAACTCGGGGTCCAGGGCCGAGGTCGGTTCGTCGAAGAGGAGCGCGGTCGGCTCCATGCAGAGCGCGCGGGCGATGGCCGCGCGCTGCTGCTGGCCGCCCGAAAGCTGCGCCGGAAAGGCGTCGCACTTGTCGCCGATGCCGACCTTGTCGAGGTAGCGCCGCGCCGCGGCCTCCACCTCGGCGCGGTCGCGCTTCAGCACCGTGACGGGCGCCTCCATCACGTTCTGCAGAACCGTGAGGTGGGACCAGAGGTTGAACTGCTGGAAGACCATCGAGAGATTGGTTCGGATGCGGATGACCTGGGCCTTGTCCGCCGGGTGGCGGCCAAGCCCCTCGCCCTGCCAGAGGACCTTCTCGCCCTTGAAGATCACGTCGCCCTGCTGGCTGTCCTCCAGGAGGTTGCAGCAGCGCAGGAGCGTCGACTTGCCCGAGCCCGACGACCCGATCAGCGAGACGACCTGGCCGCGCCGCGCGGCGAGCGAAACGCCCTTCAGCACTTCGAGCGCCCCGTAGGCCTTGTGAAGGTCCCGGACTTCGATCACGGGCGTGTCGGCGTCGGTCATGTGGCAGTGTCCCCCCGGACCCCGAATAGGGCGGATATTTTGCCGTTTTACAATGCGCTTTTTGCGCGGACAGGGCAGAAATGGCGGGCGGAATGCCTAGTTGACCGGCACATCCTGCGAAGGCGGCGGCGGTGTCGGCACGGCGAGATAGGCCTCCGCCGCGATGGTGACGAGGCCCCTGAGGCCTAGGGCGGCGCGGTCGGCGGGCGCGATAGCGGCGATCGCGGCGGCAGTCGCGCGGGCAAGCGGCGCCGGATCGCGGCCGGCCGCGGTGATGAGCGGGAGGCCGGGTGTCGGCCGGGTGTGGCCGACCACCCGGAGGCGGGTGGCGACCTCGGGGTGGTGCGCCTCGATGAGCCGCCAGCTCACGGCGTCGATGGCGGCGATGTCGGCGCGGCCCTCGGCGACCGCGCGGGCGCTGTCCCGGTGGGCGCCGGTGTGGCGGGTGTGGGTGAACCTGAGGCCGCGCCGGGCCATCTCGTTCTGCGGCGCGGCCCAGCCCGACTGGCTGTCCTGGCCGTTGAAGGCGAGCGTCCGGTCGATGAAGTCATGCGCCTCGCCGGGATCGTCCGCCCGCGCGACGAAGACGGAGTAATACCAGCCCGGCGCGGCGCCGGGGAGCCCATGGTCCGGCGTGCCGACAAGCGCGACCCGGCCGTGGAGGCGTGTCCGGTAGGGCATTCCGCAGGTCTGGCCGAGAAGCAGGTCGGGGCTTTCCCAGAGGGTCCAGAGGCTTTCGTCGCGGGTCAGGGCCGGCGGCGCCGCGATCCCTTCCTCCGCCAGCGCGGCGCGGATGAGCGACCAGAACCGGTCATGCTCCGCCCGGACCTGCGGCCAGTCGTACATCGCGAGGCTCGCGATCATTTCTTCGCGTTCTCAACGGTTTGCCGAGCGATGGCGCGGTCCCGGTCGCTGACGCCGAGAAGGTCGGCCGTCACCCGGATGAGCGCGTCCTCGCGTTCGTCGCGCGCCTCGTCGGCCAGCGCGACCTGCCACATCGCCTCGATCAGGCTCACCCGGTCCTCGTGCGGAACCGCGTCCTTCAGCGCGCGGGTGAAGCGCACGGTGTCGGGTGCCTCGGCCTCCAGAACCTCGGCCTCGGCGCGGATCTTCGCGGCCTCGAAGTACGACAGCCCGTAGCGGCTCGCAACCACGCGGTCGATCCTGAGCCGCTCGGACTCCTCGTAATGCTCGTCCGCCCGCGCAAGGCGCACCAGAAGCGCGGCGAGCGCGAGCCGCGCGTCGGGTTCCGGCAGGCGGCCGGGGGCGGGGGCGAGGAGCGAGTTGAGCAGGCGCGCGATCATGACAGGCGATATAAGCCCTCCGGCGGGGATGTGCAAAGCCCGTCCCGCATCCGTCCCGCGCGCGTGGGGATCGCGTCGATCTTCCGTCCCGGCAGGCCCCGCGCGGCGTCAATACTTTCGCGGGACGTAAAGCTCGGGCGGCAGGATCGCGCGTTCGTAGTCCGGGTTGAAGACGCGGTCGGGAAGTGTGATCTCCTCGTGCGGGACCTGCTCGTAGGGGAAGAGGCCGAGGAGGTGGTCGATGCAGTTCAGCCGCGCCCGCTTCTTGTCGTTGCCCTCGACGATGTACCACGGCGCCTCGGGGATGTTGGTGCGGTGGAGCATCTCTTCCTTGGCCTTGGTGTACTGTTCCCAGCGGACGCGGGACTGGAGATCCATCGGCGACAGTTTCCACTGCTTCATCGGGTCGTGGATGCGCATGAGAAAGCGCATCTGCTGTTCCTCGTCGGTGATCGAGAACCAGTATTTGACGACCCGGATGCCCGACCGCACCGTAAGCGGCGGCCACGCCCCATTGAGTTTCCGCTTGCGGGGTGCCGCTATGGGATGAAGCGGCGGGCTGTCGGTAGCTTGTCAGGGACTACGAGACGAGGTCCTTATGAGCCGATGGCCTGCTGGT
>WBZL01004557.1_pt1 | contig 11891 bp, 11 predicted proteins | sample 5204291 | NCBI WGS metagenome assembly WBZL01 (sample SAMN12344345, study PRJNA552823) | activated sludge metagenome | biome: Activated sludge suspended growth; feature: Nitrification reactor; material: Wastewater; isolation source: activated sludge from nitrification reactor of wastewater...
GCTCGTCACCGTCCGCGGGCTGGGCTACAAGCTGGAGGCCTGAGCGCGCCCCAGATGTTGCCGTTTGGCCCAAAACGGCAGTTTTCGGACCCAATAACCTGCCGTTTTGGGCCAAACGACGTAGCTCCCTGCGCCGTACGACGTGTCCCAAAACCGCGAGATCGGTGTCGGTGGGGTGGCGTAGGTTCTGCGGGTGACCACGACCCCGGCCCCGAGCCTGACCCGACAGAGCGACGCGACGCCGGCGTGGGTGCCGGTCGCGGCGGTGGCGGTGACGCTCGTCCTGTGGGCGTCGGCGTTCGTGGCGATCCGCCACCTGGGCCACGACTTCTCACCCGGGGCACTGACCCTGGGGCGGCTGTCCATCGGCGCGGTCTGCCTGGCCGTCGTCGCGCTCGCGCGCGGCGTGCAGCGCCCCACCGGGGCCGACCTGCTCGGCATCGCCGCGATCGGGGTGCTGTGGTTCGCGATCTACAACATCTCCCTCAACGAGGGCGAGCGCCACGTCGACGCCGGCACGGCGTCGATGCTCCTCCAGACCTCGCCACTGCTCATCGCGGTGATGGCCGGGCTGTTCCTCCGCGAGCGGTTCACCCCATGGCTGTTCGTCGGCATGGTGGTCGCCTTCGGGGGCGTCACGTTGATCGCGATGAGCACCTCGCCGGGCGGTGACCGCGACACCATCGGGGTGGCGCTGTGCCTGCTGTGCGCGCTCGTCTACTCCATCAGCATGATCGTCCAGAAGCCGCTGGTGTCCCGGCTCCCCGCGGTCCAGGTCACCTGGCTCGCTGCGACCGTCGGACTGCTCGTGTGCCTCCCTTTCGCCGGCGACCTCGTCGCCGAGACCCGCGCCGCGCCCACCTCGTCCATCCTCTGGGTCGTCTATCTCGGGGTGTTCCCGACCGCGCTCGCCTTCACCACGTGGGCCTACGCCCTGCGCCACATGGACGCCAGCCGTCTCGGCATCACGACCTATCTCGTCCCGCCGATCACCATCGTCATGGGGCTGGTCTTCCTCGCGGAGTCGCCGCCGTCGCTGGCCTATGCCGGTGGCGTGCTCGCCCTCGTCGGTGTCGCCCTCGCGCGTCGCGCGCCCCGTCGTACGACGGCGCCGTCGGCCGCGTCCCCGGCGAGCTGACCCGGCGAGCTGACCCCGGCGAGCTGACCCCGGGCGCCCCGCTCACTGCGCGGAGTCGGTGTCTCCGGCCTCGAGCCAGCCGCGGAAGGCGGCCAGGTTGGCGGTGGACTCACCGCGGGAGCGGCGCCAGTCCCACTCCTTGCGGATCGAGGTGGCGAAGCCGAGCTCGAGGATCACGTTGAACGACTCGTCGGCCGTGGTCAGCACCGCCCCGAGGATCGTGTCGAGATCGGCCTCGGTGACCGCTGACAGCGGCAGCCGACCGCCGAGATAGATGTCACCCAGGGCGTCGAGGGTGAACGCGACGGCGAAGCCGCGCTGGTTCTTCTCCAGCAGCCAGCGATAGACGCCCTCGTGGTTCTCGTCGGGCTGACGACACACGAACGCCTGGATCGCCAGGCCGTGGACGCCGACCTGGAGCCGCACCGGGGTCTCGAGCTTGTTGGTGCCGGGCAGCGCGAAGGCGAACGTCCCCGGCGAGGGCTCGTCGTAGGTGATCTCCTGGGTGGCCAGGAACGACCGGATGGTCGCGGCCGCCTGCTCGGCAGCGGTCACGAGGCGAGCTCCGCCGCCATCAGCTTCTGGGCGCGCTCATAGACGTCGAGGATCCCCTGAGCCGTGCGCTCCCACGAGAAGAGCGCCGCCTGCCCCGGGGCCGCGGCCGCGAGGCGCGCGGCATAGGCCTCGTCGCGCAGGATCCGGCCCAGCGCCTCGGCCCAGGCGATCGGGTCGTGGCCGTCGACCAGCAGCCCGCTGACCTGGTCGGCGACGACGGTCCGCAGGCCCCCCACCGCCGCCGCGACCACGGGCGTGCCGGAGGCCTGGGCCTCGGCGGCGACCAGGCCGAACGACTCGTTGTAGGACGGTACGGCGACCACGGTCGCGGCGGCGTACCAGCGCGCCAGGTCGGCCTGGACGACCGGCGGTACGAACCGCACGACGTCCTCGATGCCGAGCGCGACCGCGAGCTGGGCGAGCAGCTCGGGGTGCTCCAGCCCTGTGCCGGACGGGCCGCCCACGATCGGGACGACGAGCCGCTCACGCAGCCCGGGGGCCACGTCGAGGAGCACGGCGATCGCGCGCAGCAGCACATCGGGCGCCTTGAGCGGCTGGATGCGGCCCGCGAAGAGGACGACGAGCGCGTCGGCGGGGAGCCGCAGGGAGGCCCGCGCGAGCGCCTTGGGAGTGGGCGCGAACACGCGCAGGTCGACGCCGGGGTGGACGACCTCGACGCGACCGGGGTCGGCGTCATAGAGGTCCATCAGCTGGGTGGCCTCGGTCTCGGTGTTGGCGATGAGCATGTCGGCCGCCTCGACGACCTGCTCCTCGCCGACCACGCGCGAGGCCGGCTCGGGGGTGTCGCCGTCCGCGAGGGCGGCGTTCTTGACCTTCGCCATCGTGTGCATCGAGTGGACCAGCGGCACGCCCCAGCGGTCGCGGGCGAGGGCACCCACCTGCCCCGACAGCCAGTAGTGACTGTGGACGACGTCGTAGTGCCCGACCGGCAGGCTGGCCTCGGCGCGCAGCACAGCGCGCGCGAACGAGCACATCTGGCCGGGGAGCGCGTCCTTGGTGAGCCCCTCGAACGGGCCGGCCGCGATGTTGCGGACGGTGATGCCGTCGGCCGGGCGTACGAGGGCGGGGATCGCCGACGACGTCGCGCGCGTGAAGACGTCGACCTCGACACCGCGCTGGGCGAGGCGTCGCGCCAGCTCGATGATGTAGACGTTCATGCCGCCCGCGTCACCGGTGCCGGGTTGGTCCAGCGGAGACGTGTGCATGCTGATCATGGCCACACGTGACAACGTCGGGTCCACGACACCCCCTCCCCCGGCTCGCGAGTCCGGCTCAACCATGCGTAACCCACTTGTGTGACCAGGGATTCCCCAGCGCCAAGCAAAATATGGTGGGGCGTGAGCCTCACACCTCGGCGCGCTCGTCGGCGCCATGGCGCGACGAACGGTCCGGGCGGAAGTACAGCACCGCGGAGACCAGCGCGACAACCAGGCCGATGACGCCCTCGGCGAGCACGTCGGGGAACATCTGGTCGGCCAGGGACCACAGCACCCACGCGAGCAACACGGCTGACACGGCGAGGATGAGGCGCAGCCACGCCGTACCTTTGCGCACGAGCCGGGCCGCGCCGGTCGCGGCGGCGAGCGCGAGCCAGACGCCGCCGGCCCACAGCAGCGCGACGCCCCAGTCGCCGGTCGCGAAGCCGTCGCTCAGCTTGTCGAGGGCGAAGCGCAGCAGCCAGGCGAGTCCTCCCAGGACCCCGGCGAAGCTGGCGGCGGCTCGGGAGATCATCTCTCGACCTTTCGCTCGTCTCGGACGCGGGCCGTCGGGCCCGAGTCCGTGTGTGGGCGACGCCACGCCCGACGGTGGGTCGAGTCTGCCAGACTGCCCCCGTGCAGACCATCGGACTCATCGGCGGGATGAGCTGGGAGAGCAGCGCGGTCTACTACCGCGACCTCAATCTCGGCGTTCAGCGACGGCTCGGCGGGCTCTCCTCGCCGCGCATCGTGCTCAGCACGGTCGACTTCGCCGAGGTGACCGACCTCGAGGACGCCGAGCGGTGGGACCAGGTCGGCTCGCTGCTCGCCGACGCAGCGCTGGGCGTCGAGCGCGCGGGAGCCGACTTCCTGCTGATGTGTACGACGACGTTCCACAAGGTCGCTGACCAGGTCGAGGCCTCCGTCGGGATCCCGCTGCTCCATCTCGCTGACGTCGTCGCCGAGGCGTGTCTGGCGGCCGGGGTGACCGAGGTGGGCTTCATCGGGACGACGGTCGCGATGTCCGACGGCTTCTTCACCGAGCGGATGGCCTCCCACGGGCTGACCACGATCGTGCCCGACGCTCGCCATCACGCCATGCTCAACGAGGCCATCTATGACGAGCTGGTCCACGGTCACGTGCTCGACCGGACCCGCCGCCGCGTCGTCGAGGTCATCGACGAGCTGTGGGACGCCGGCGCCAAGGGCGTCCTGCTCGGCTGCACCGAGCTCGAGCTGCTCATCAAGCAGGCCGACGTCGAGCTCCCCGTGTTCCCGTGCACCACGCTTCACGTCGAGGCCGCGCTCGACCGGGCACTCGCTGACTGAGGCAGTCCCGGCTGCGGCCGCCAGTTTCCCCAGCAGGTACGGCGGGGGCGGCTCGCCCTCAGTCCCAGCCGTCGAGCACCAGGTGGGCCAGCGTGCGCTGGTCGTCGGTGAGGTCGAGCTCGGGGATGTGGACGTCGTCGCTGCCGGGGACGCAGAAGGTGTAGACGAAGCCGTCGGCCACGGGCGGGCGCTCGGGCGGGACGGCGAGGTCGACGCGGGCCACGAGGTCACGGACGGCCGTGGCGCGCGAGTCGGTGCGGGCCAGGTCGATGCGACCGGTGCGAGTGATGCCGGCGAAACCGCCGGTGCGGCGTACTTCCATCACTCCTGAGACCGGGCTGGCCGGCCCGGCCCCGGAGGCCTGCACCGAGCCGGGCACCGGGGTGACCCCGACCGTGAGCCAGGCCTGCCGGACCGCCTCGCCGTGGTCGCCGGCCGCGGCGACACAGGCGGCCGCGAAGCCGGCGAAGTCGGTCGTCGGGGACACCGACGAGCCAGTGAGGGCGGCATACCAGATCGCGCCGGCGCCGTCCCACGACCACCCTCCGATGGCACGCGCGGCGAGGTGGAAGGCGCGGTTGGGGATCCCGCTGTTGAGGTGGACCCCGCCGTTGTCTGAGGTGGTCTCGACATAGTCGGCCATGTGGCCCACCTGGGGGTCGTGCCCGAGCTGGGGGTCGTCATAGGCCGTCCCGGGCGCGGCCATGTCGCGCAGTGCCCGGGCGTTGATCTCGGGGAGGAACAGCCCCTCGCCGATGAGCCAGTCGGCCTGGTCGACGGTCTGGCCGCGCAACCGCTGCTTGAGGCAGGAGGCGAAGACGTCGGAGATCGACTCGTTGAGCGCCCCTGACTGGTCGCGATAGACCAGGCCGGCGGTCCGCTCGGTGACGGCATGGGTCAGCTCGTGGCCGAGCACGTCGACGGGCTTGGTGAACCGGTCGAAGATGCGGCCGTCGCCGTCACCGAAGACGAGCTGGGTGCCGTTCCAGAAGGCGTTGTCATAGTTGCGGCCGTAGTGGACCGTCATCACGACCTCGGCGCCGGCGCCGTCGAAGGAGCTGCGGCCATAGACCTCGCGGAACAGGTCGAGCGAGGCCGAGCCGCCGTAGGCAGCCTCATCGACGGCCGCGTCGCCGGAGTCGGGGCCACCCGCGCGACGCACCAGCACACCCGGCAGCGACGTGCCGTTGCCGGCCGAGTGCACCGACCACGCCGCCGTCGCGGCCAGCGCCGAGGCGCCGGCGGGCTCACGCCGGGCGGCCCGGAAGAGCGCGTCCTGCTCCAACGTGTCCTCGGCCGCGACCGTGCCGAGCCGCTCCAGCAGGAACGGCGGGACGAAAGAGCAGACGGCATCCCCCGGGTTCATGCCTCAGTCCTACCCTGCACCATCCACGTTGCCTAGAGCCTGTGCCGGGCGTCTCTAGTCACACGCCCGATCAGCGTCTAGTGTGAGCGCCCAACTGGGTCGTCTCACTAAACGCCGCTGGAAAGGCAACACCGCCGATGAACGCACCGAAGATCACCCGCCGCGTCGTCCTCCAGGGCACGAGCGCCGCCGCCCTCACCGCCCTGCTGGCCGCCTGCGCTCCGCAGAAGAAGGACGGCGACAAGCCGGGCACCACCCCCTCCGGCACCTTCTCCGCCCAGGAGATCGACGAGCTGGTCGTGGCGATCCCGTCGACGCTGTCGAGCCTCTATCCGGGCAGCGAGGCCGGCAACTTCAACTACTACGTCGCCGCGCTCGTCGCCGAGGGTCTCGTTGCGCCCGACGGCACCGGCAAGCTGGTCCCGGCGCTCGCTGAGTCGTGGGAGCAGACCTCCCCGACGACCTACGTCTACACGATCCGCCAGGACGCCAAGTTCAGCGACGGCACCGCCATGACCGTCGACGACGTCGTCTACAGCATCAACCTCGCCCGCAGCGACAAGGCCTCCCCCAACATCGCCTACTACTGGGCCAACACCAAGGACGTGAAGGCCACCGGCGACAACCAGGTCACCATCACCCTCGCCTCACCCGACGTCGCCTTCGAGTGGGGCCCCTGCGCGGCCAACGCCCTCTGGATCACGTCCAAGGCGTACGTCGAGGCGCACGATGGCCAGCTCGGCACGGTCGACGCCCTCCTCATGGGGACCGGCCCCTACAAGGTCACGAAGTTCGAGCCCGACTCGACCGTCGAGATGGAGCGCGTCGACACGTGGTGGGGCGGCAAGCCCCCGGTCGCCAAGATCCGCATCGACTTCATCTCCGAGGAGAGCACCCGCCTGCTGGCCCGCCGTTCCGGCGACATCGACATGGCGATGGCGATCTCGCTCGACCAGGCCCAGCAGTGGGAGGACACCCCCGACACCGCCGTGCAGTTCGCGCCCGACCGCTCGTTCGTCTGCATCGACTTCAACACCGCGGTCGAGCCGTTCGACGACATCCACGTCCGCCGCGCGATCGCGATGTGCGCGGACCGGCAGGCCTATGTCGACAAGCTGCTCGGCGGCCACGGCGAGATCGCGACCGCACTGACCACGCCGCAGCAGATCGAGGCCGCGGTGGGCGGTGAGGACGCCGCCCGCACCAAGCTCGCCGAGGTCACCGACCTGTCCTATGACCTCGAGGCCGCCAAGGCCGAGCTGGCCCAGTCCAAGGTCCCCGACGGCTTCAGCTGCCAGGTCGGCGTCTCGACCAGCGCGCCGCAGATCAGCCAGGCCTTCCAGGCCCTCGCCCAGATCACCGAGCAGATCGGGATCACCATCGAGGTCAAGGAGATGCCGGTCGAGCAGTGGTACGACACCATCGGCTCGTCGGACTGGGGGCTCGCCTACATGTGGTACTTCAACGCCACCGGTGACCCCGCCGAGCTGTCCAGCTGGTTCCTCGTCGACGGCAACCCGGCGTCCTATTCCAACGACACCGTCGCCGACCTGATGCAGCAACAGCGCGAGGAGACCGACCCCGCCAAGCGGGTCGACCTCATCGTGGAACTGCAGAAGACCGCCATGGCCGACCTGCCCTACTACCCACTCTGGTGGGGCGAGGCCGCGACGGCGATCAACGACACCTACACCATCGACGAGTTCGGCTCCTACACCTTCCTGTCGCCGTGGGCGGGGCGCATCCTGACCAAGGACGCCTGAGCCCTCACCACGCTCGGGAGTGACCGGTCGATGAGGAGGGGTCCGCGGTGAGCGGAGGGACGTGGGGCGTGGTGCGGTTCGTCGCGCTCCGGCTGCTGGCGACGGCGGCGCTGCTGCTGGTGGCGTCGTTCGTCGTCTTCGGCCTGCTCCACCTCGCCCCCGGCGACCCGGCCCGCAACCTGCTCGGCCCGCGCACCCCCAACCCCGACACGCTGGCCGCGATCCGCGCGGAGTATCACCTCGACGACTCGTTCCTGGACCAGTACTTCTGGTGGCTCGGCAACGTCTTCCACGGCGACCTCGGCCACTCGATCCGCAGCAAGGACGTCACGGTCGGGTCGCTGCTCGCCGAGCGTGGGGTGCTGACGTTCCAGCTGGCGTCGTTCGCCTTCGTCCTGACCCTGCTGACCGCGCTGCCGCTCGGCGTGGCCGCCGGGTTCCGCGCGGGCGGTGTCATCGACCGGACCGTCAGCGTCGGCGCCGTGATCGGCGTCGGCGCCCCGAGCTTCGCCGTCGGGCTGGTGCTGCTCTATCTGTTCGGGCTCTATTTCCCGATCTTCCCCGAGTACGGCGACGGCAGCGGCGGGCTCGACCGCTACTGGCACCTGACCCTGCCGGCGATCACCCTGGCGTTCGGGCTGGCGGCGCTGGTGGTCAAGCTGACCCGGACGGCCGTGATCACCGAGCTGCGGCAGGACTATGTCACCTTCGCCCGCAGCCGCGGCCTGACCACCGGACAGATCCGGAGGCTGGTGCTGCGCAACGCGATGATCCCGGTGGCGACCAGCCTGGGCCTGGTGTTCGCGTTCCTCTTCGGCGGCACGATCCTCGTCGAGACGACGTTCTCCCTCGGCGGGATCGGGTCGCTGCTGGTCGACTCGGTGTCGTTCAAGGACATCCCGGTGGTCCAGGCGATCACCCTGCTGACGGCCGCCGTGATCGCGTTGACGGCGCTGCTGGTCGACCTCACCTATCTGGTCATCGACCCGCGGGTCCGGCAGCGGGCGGCGTCGTGAGCGGCCTGCCTGGCGGCGCGCTCCCGCCGACCCTGGACGTCCCCGGCGACGCCGCGACCGTGAGCGGCAGGGCGCGACGGCCCCTCCCGTGGACCCCGATCATCGCGGCGATCCCGCTGGTGCTGGTCGTGCTCGCCGCGATCCTCGGCCCCTGGCTGCTGCCCCATGCCACCAGCGGCGACATCTATGACGCCAAGCTCCCCGCCGGGTCGCCGGGCTATCCCCTCGGCACCGACGCGGTGGGGCGCGACGTGCTCCAGCTGACCATCGCGGGCGCCCGGAGCTCATTGGTGGGACCGGTCGTGATCGCGCTGGGCTCGATGTGCATCGGCCTGCTCCTGGGGACGGTCGCGGGCTTCTATGGCGGCATCATCGACCTGCTGCTCAGCAAGTACGCCGACCTGCTGCTCGCGCTGCCCTCGACGCTGATCGCGCTGGTCGTGGCGGGTCTGGTCGACGGTGGCTACTGGGTGACCGTCGCGGTGCTCGTGCTGCTCTTCTCACCGACCGACATCCGCATGGTGCGGGGCGCCGTACTCGCCCAGGCGACGCGGCCCTACATCGAGTCGGCGCGGGTGCTGGGGCTCTCGGACCGACGCATCATGTTCCGCCACATCGTCCCCAACGTCCTCAACGTGGCGCTGACGACGATGCTGCTCAACGTCGCGTTCGCGCTGGTGTCGATGTCGGCGCTGTCCTTCCTGGGGCTCGGCATCTCGCCGGGCCAGGCCGACTGGGGCCGCCAGCTCAACGACGGCCGGGCGCTGCTCACCGACAACCCGGCCGCGGCCGTCGTGCCCGGCCTCCTCATCATCATCACGGCCACGGCGATCAACCTGCTGGGCGACTGGTGGCAGGAGCGCACGGGGGTGACCTCGTGAGCCTGATGCGGGTGCAGGGGCTGGCGGTGACCGGGCCGCAGGGTCCGATCGTCACCGACTTCGACTTCGAGGTCGCGGCCGGGGAGTGCCTGGCCGTCGTCGGCGAGTCGGGGTCGGGCAAGTCGATGACGGCCAAGGCGGTGACCGGACTGCTCCCGCCGAGGGTCACCGCCCGTGGCCGGCTGACCATGGGTGACAGCGTGGCCGGTCGACCTGGCGGCAGGGGCCGGCGGCCTGCGGCGGCTGCGCGGAACCGGCATCAGCCTGCTGCTCCAGAACCCCTTCACGTCGCTGAGCCCCGTCCACCGGGTCGGGGCACAGATCGCCGCGGCGCTCCCCCGCTCCCAGCGCAGCCGGGCCGAGATCCACCGCCGCCTCGCCGAGGTCGGGCTGCCCGAGCGCGTGGCCCGGCAATATCCCTTCAACCTCTCCGGCGGGATGCGGCAGCGCGCGGCCCTCGCGGCCAGCCTGGCGCCGGACCCCCAGATCCTCATCGGCGACGAGCCCACGACGGCGCTCGACGTCACCACCCAGCGCGAGGTGCTCGACCTGCTCGGTGGCATCTGCGCCGACCGGCAGATGGGGCTGGTCCTGATCACCCACGACCTCGGCGTCGCCGAGGAGCGGGCCGACCGCGTCCAGGTGATGTATGCCGGCCGCCTCATGGAGGGAGGTCCCCGCGACCGGGTGCTCGCGGCCCCCCGACACCCCTACACCGCGGCGCTGCGCGACTGCGACCCCCCGCTGGACCGCCGCGTGGCCACGCTGCCGGCGATCCCGGGCAGCGCCCCGCGCCCCTGGGACGTCGGCCGCGGCTGCGCCTTCGCCGACCGATGTGCCCTCGCCGACGACCACTGCCGCGACCAGGAGCCGCCCCTGGTCGCCGACCCCGACCCGGTGCGCTGCTGGAAGCCCCTCGCAGCAGGCACCGACCCGACGCCGCTCTCGCCGGCCGTCACGCCGCCCGAGGTGGACCCTGCCGACCTCCTGCTGGAGGTCCGCGCGGCCACTCGCCGGTTCAGCGCGAATCCCCCACCTGCGCTGGACCGGGTCGGCATCCGCGTGGCGGCCGGCGAGGCGGTCGGGATCGTCGGCGAGTCGGGGTCGGGCAAGACCACGCTCGCCCGCTGCCTCACCGGGCTGGAGCGGCTCGACGAGGGCGAGATCGACTGGTTCGGCGTCAAGCCGGGGCCGACCCGCGTCCAGATCGTCTTCCAGGACCCGTTCTCGGCGCTCAACCCGGCCATGACGGTCGGGGCGGCGCTCGGCGAGGCGCTGCGGGCCGGTGGTCGCGAGGCCAGCGGCGTCGGCGACCTCATCGACCTCGTGGGGCTGCCTTCGTCGTACGCCGCCCGGCGACCGCGCGACCTCTCGGGCGGTGAGCAGCAACGCGTGGCGATCGCCCGCGCACTCGCACCCCAGCCGCGGCTGCTGATCTGCGACGAGCCGGTGTCCTCGCTCGACGTGTCCGTCCAGGCCCAGATCCTCAACCTGCTCACCCGGCTGCACGCCGAGCTGGGTCTCGCGATGCTCTTCATCAGCCACGACCTGGCCGTCGTACGCCAGGTCGTGAGCCGTGCCTATGTCATGTCGGCCGGCGCTGTGGTCGAAGAGGGAACGATCGACGGGCTGCTCGACCACCCCGAGCATCCCTACACTCGCCAACTGTTCGCATCAGTCCCGGGAGGAGGCCACCGGTGAACACGTCAGCGCCGACGCCCACCGGCCCACACGACCAGGCGGCCGACCTGGAGGCCACGGTCCGCGAGGCCGTGGCCACCAACGTCCGCCGCGCCCGCCTCGCCAAGGGGCTGAGCCTGCGCGACCTCGCGGAGCTGACCGGCCTGAGCAAGGGCTTCCTGTCCCAGATCGAGCGCGAGAAGGCCAACCCGGCACTGTCGGTGATCACCCGGCTCGCCGAGTCCCTCGGCCTCAGCTTCGCCGAGATCACGCGCGTCGTGCCGACCGAGCCCGAGATCGTGCGCGCCGTGACCAGGCGGGGCGCCAAGGCCCACGCGCGGATGCTCTTCGCCGAGCTCGAGCGACGTCGCTTCGACCTGTCCGAGGGCTATCTGCCGCCCCACACGGTCGGCCTGCCGAGCGACCACGGGGACGGGTCGGTCGAATATGCCTACGTCGTCACAGGCCACGTCGTCCTGACCGTCGGCGACACCGAATATCCGCTCGACCCCGGCGACACCGTCCGCTTCTCCTCGGGGCTGACCCACACCTACTCCACGGGCGACGAGGCGGCGACCATGGTCAGCGTGGTCTGCTATGCCGACGAGTGACCGCTGGGACCCGATGCGATGACGACGACCGAGCGGTTCCTGGCGCTGCGCGCCCCCGTGCACGCCTCCGTGTCGGCCGACGGCGACCGGCTCGCCGTGACCGTGACCTGGGTCGAGCCGGGCTCCGGCGAGGCCTCGCTGGCGCTGCTCGTCGTCGGCGCCCTGTCGGGAGCCCCGCGATCCTTCGCCGGGATCTGCGCCGGTGACCACTGGGGCGTCTTCGGGCCGGACGGGTCGCTGGCCTGGTGCGGCGAGCGGGACGGGCGCGAGGTCGTCCTGGTGTCCGGGCCTGGCGGCGGCGCGGCCGACGGCGGGCCGGCGGTCTTCGAGGTGGG
>WBZL01004561.1_pt1 | contig 11882 bp, 9 predicted proteins | sample 5204291 | NCBI WGS metagenome assembly WBZL01 (sample SAMN12344345, study PRJNA552823) | activated sludge metagenome | biome: Activated sludge suspended growth; feature: Nitrification reactor; material: Wastewater; isolation source: activated sludge from nitrification reactor of wastewater treatment...
CCATTTCCAGCACGCGTTGCAAGTGTGTTTGCAAGATGCCCGCAAATACCAGTGCAAACGTAATGCCGATCATGGCCGCGTTCATGAGCCAGAAACTCCAGATATTCAAGGTTTGGTTATACGGCTGCAACTTACGCAATGCCGGCAGCGCGTAAGTGAAGAATGCCAGGTTCAGCATCACATAAGCGCCGTAAAAAGCCAGGTGACCATGCGCAGCGGTCAATTGCGTGCCATGCGTATAAAAGTTTATCGACGGAAAGCTGTGCATCAGGCCGAGCAGTCCGGCGCCGATGAAAGCCATCACCGGGCAACCCAGGCTCCATAGAATCGCTGCTTTATTCGGATGGTCCCGGCCGCTTTTTTTGACCAGGTAAAAAGCCCACAGCATCATGGCAAAAAATGGAACGACTTCGAGGAAAGAAAATATGATTCCGATCCAGTGCCAATATTCCGGCGCGCCAATCCAGTAGTAATGATGGCCGGTACCAAGCAAACCGCTGAATAGTGAAAAACCGACAATCACATACAACCATTTCTCAATTACTTCGCGATCGACACCGGTCAGCTTAATCAGCAGGAATGCCAGCATGGCTGCCATAATCAATTCCCATACACCTTCCACCCATACATGCACGACCCACCACCAGTACAATTTATCGACGGCCAGATTGTCAGGATTGTAAAAAGCAAACATGAAGAAGATGGCTGCGCCCCATAAGCCTAGCAACAACACGATCGATACCACCGTTTTGCGGCCTTTGAGCACAGTCATGGTGATATTGTAAATAAATATCAGGAAAGCGATGACCATCAAGATTTTGACCCAAAAAGGCTGCTCCAGAAATTCCCGTCCTTCGTGTACGCCTGACAGATAACTGCCGACCGCAGCCAATGCGGCAAAGACAAAAATGCTCAGTTGCAGCCATGCGAGTTTGGGGCTATGAATTTCCCTTTCGCTTTCTTCAGGGATCAGAAAATAGCTGGCGCCGAAATAACCCAACAATAACCATACCAGTAAAGCATTGGTGTGTATCATCCGGATAATATGAAAAGGCGCCGTTTCTGAGAGAAAATTAGGAAATACATAAATAGTGCCTGCCAACAGACCGGCCAAAACCTGAACCAGAAACAATGCCAAAGCAGCGACAAAATAGGGAAAAGCAAGTCCCTGCGTATGATATTTCATTGCTATGCCTCCATGAAAACGTCTTGATGAATGAATTTGCCTGACAGATCGGGAGGATTAACCGGAAATACCGGGAGGCCAGCCAAGGGTATTGATACGGCTTGTCCATTCCAGAAAATCGACCAGATCATCCAGTTCCTGCTCGGTTAAATTGAACTGAGGCATTTGCCGCCGCCCCTCTACACGTGTCGGTTGAGCACGCATCCAGGCTTTAAGGCCTAAACGAGCGCCTTCCGGACTTTGTTTGCCACCGTAACGAATCCAAACATTGCCTAACTCGGGCGCAAAATAAGCGCCTTCCCCTAGCAGTGAATGGCAATTGATGCAAGAATGCCGTTCCCACACATGCTTGCCCCGAGCAACCGATTCTGTCAGCGTCGATTCATCGGTTGCAACGGTTTTCATGTAATAGTGGCTATGAACGGTTAAAACCGTAAAAGCTGCCAAAAAGAAAATGGAGCCGCCATAAAAAATATTGCGTGCGGCTGATTTGGTTAAATACTCGGCCATATGCGTTGCTCTCCTCGATAGGTGGTTAAAAACCTTTTCGCTGGGTAGGAATTTTATCCATAATTATCAAATGGATATAGTGCTTTTCGACTTGGGATTCGATTCTAGCTTAAAAAAGCTGAGAATAAAAGCTACGCGTTGTATTGCATGGATAATGAAAGGTTTTGTGACTCTACTATGCAAAATTTCCACTCTGAGTGCTGTGCGCGCATTTTTAGTGTTGTAACTCCGTGTGAAGGCACCAATAACGAGGATTCGCTTTAACGCCATATTCCTTAACGTTCTGCTCGTATATAATCTGCTTAATTTTATTTATTGTTAACTTTAATTTATGAAACCCATTCATATTGGCCTATTAGGTATCGGCACCGTTGGTGGCGGCACATATACCGTTCTCAAACGTAACCGCGAGGAAATTGCCCGCCGTGCGGGTCGCGATATTGTCATCACCATGATCGCGGATAAAGACCTTGAAAAAGCCCGCAAACTGGCAGATCCCGGCGTGATAGTCACTGATAATGCGCATGAAATCACCACCCATCCGGATATCGATATCGTGGTTGAGTTGATTGGTGGACAAACCATTGCCAAAGACCTGATACTGGAAGCAATCGCGCATGGCAAACATGTCGTGACGGCTAATAAAGCCTTATTGGCTAATCATGGTACGGAAATATTTGCGGTGGCGCGTGCCAAGGGTGCGATTGTCGCTTTTGAAGCCGCAGTTGCCGGCGGCATTCCGATTATCAAAGCATTGCGCGAAGGATTGACCGCTAATCGCATCACTTGGATCGCCGGCATTATCAATGGTACGGCGAATTTTATTTTGTCGGAAATGCGCGAAAAGGGGTTGTCGTTTGCCGAAGTGTTAGCACAAGCGCAAAAGCTTGGTTATGCCGAGGCCGATCCTACCTATGATATTGAAGGCATTGATGCCGCACACAAAATCACGCTGATGTCAGCAATCGCGTTCGGTATTCCGGTGCAATTCAGCAAGGTGTATACCGAAGGTATTACCCAATTGACGGGTGAGGATATCCGCTATGCCGAAGAACTGGGTTATCGCATTAAACTGCTGGGGATTACTAAACGTGTTGAAAAAGGTATCGAGTTACGCGTGCATCCTACACTCATTCCGGAGCGGCGGTTAATTGCCAATGTCGAGGGCGTGATGAATGCTGTTGTCGTCAGAGGCGATGCAGTGGGTGCAACGCTATACTACGGTGCCGGTGCGGGCGCTGAGCCGACGGCCAGTTCAGTGATTGCGGATTTGGTGGACGTCACGCGCATGCAAACGGCTGATCCGATGCATCGTGTGCCAACCTTGTCATTTCAACCGGATTTATTATCCGATACGCCAGTGATCCCGATGGAAGAAGTCGAAACGGCATATTATCTAAGAATGCAGGTGATCGATAAGCCGGGTGTAATGGCGGAAATTACCCGTATTGTGGCGGAGAATAATATTTCTATCAGTGCATTGATTCAGAAAGAAGCTAGCCCTAATTCGGATAGGGTGAGTATTATCATGCTGACGCATTTGACCGTTGAGAAAAACATCAATGCGGCGATTGCACGTTTAGAAGCTTTGCCAGTAGTGGCTGGAAAGGTAATTCGTGTTCGCATCGAAGAACTTAATAATTAAAAACTAACTATCGATACATCAGCACTGATTAGTATCCATGACATTCAAGCAGTAATCATTATTTAATCAACTAACCAAGCATGCGTTATATTTCTACTCGCGGTGGAATGCCGCCGAAAACTTTTTCTGAGATTCTGTTGAGCGGCTTGTCGCCGGATGGCGGATTGGCAATCCCGGAAAGCTACCCAACAATTACTGCAACGGAATTAAAGGCTTGGCGTGGGCTGAGTTATCCAGAACTGGCATTTGAAATTTTATCGCGCTTTATTGACGATATTCCCGCTGAAGATTTGCGCAATATCATTAACCAAACCTATACCACGGAAATTTTTGGCAGTACCGATATTACACCGCTGAAAACGCTGGAACCGGGGTTGCATATCCTCGGATTGTCCAACGGTCCAACCTTGGCGTTTAAGGATATCGCCATGCAATTGCTCGGCAATTTGTTTGAGTATCAACTTGAAAAAACGGGCGAGGAATTGAACATTCTCGGAGCGACCTCAGGCGATACCGGTTCCAGCGCTGAATACGCGATGCGCGGCAAGCGCGGCATCCGCGTGTTCATGTTGTCGCCACTGGGAAAAATGAGCAAATTCCAGACTGCGCAAATGTTTTCATTGCAAGACAAGAATATTTTCAACATCGCGATCTGCGGCGTGTTTGACGATTGTCAGGATATCGTCAAGGCCGTCAGCAACGATCATGCGTTCAAAGAGTCGCGCCACATCGGCACGGTCAATTCGATCAACTGGGCACGTATCGTCGCGCAAGTGGTGTATTACTTCAAAGGCTATTTCGCCGCGACAAAAAACAACGACGAGCAAGTATCGTTCGCCGTGCCATCCGGCAATTTTGGCAATATCTGTGCTGGCCATGTGGCGCGTATGATGGGATTACCGATCAAACGTTTGATTTTGGCGACCAACGAAAACGACGTGCTCGACGAATTTTTCCGTGCCGGCGTGTATCGTCCGCGTGCAACCACTGAAACTCAACACACCAGCAGCCCGTCGATGGATATCTCCAAAGCGTCCAACTTCGAGCGTTTTATTTTCGACCTGACCGGTCGCAATGCGCAACAGGTGAAGGAACTGTGGTCGGCAGTCGATCAGGGCAAGCCCTTCGATTTATCGCAAACGCCGCTGTTTGCCAAAATCCAGGAGTACGGCTTCGTTTCCGGCAGCAGCAACCACGCCGCGCGCATCGCTACCATCCGCGACATCTACCAACGTTATCAGATGCTGGTCGACACGCACACTGCCGATGGCCTCAAAGTTGGCCAAGCACACCGCGAAACCGGCGTGCCGCTGATTTGCCTGGAAACCGCATTACCGGCGAAATTCGCCGAGAGCATTCAGGAAGCCATTGGCCGTGAACCGGAACGTCCGGCGGGTTTCGAGCATTTGGAAGACTTGCCGCAACGGTTTGTGGTGAAGGATGCGGATGTACGGGCGGTGAAGGATTACATTGATGAGCAGTGCAAGATATCCATGTAGATAGATTCTACTGAACGGAATACATCAATGGGACTTGATTAGCCATCTGGAGAAAACTATGACCATTGCTGATTGGTTGATGATATTAGCTGTATTACTTGGTCCGATTATTGCGGTTCAGCTTACTCGTTTTCTTGATGGTAAGAAAGAAATGCGTGACCGCAAGATGGAAGTCTTTAAAACGCTAATGGCAACACGTGCCTACGCGGTATCATGGGATCATGTTGTTGCTTTAAATAGGATCGACCTCGAGTTCAAAAATGATAATAAGAAGGAAAAGGCGGTAATAGAAGCGTGGAAAGCATATCGAGATTTACTTGGTGTTAAGGGTATGTCATCTGAGCAGTGGAACATTAAACGTGTGGATTTTCTTGTCGAGCTTTTATACAATATGGCGCAAGTTCTTGATTATGAATTTGATAAAACACATATCAAGAATTCTTCCTACTCTCCAGTTGCTTACGAAAATGTCGATGAAGAGCAAAGACTCCTTCGGCTTGGATTGATTGACGTGCTTAACGGAAAGCGACCTTTACCAATGACAATTATCAATAAGAACCAAAGTTGATACATGTAAAAATAGCAAAGTAAGGTGCAATCTTTAAGTTACCAAGCATAACGATGTAAAGCCCTTCACTTATTATTCTTATTGATTGCATTAATGCACCCATGATCGTCTACCACTTCACGTCTTCAGAATTCGCGCTAAGAGCCTTGCGTGACCGCCGTTTAAAAATTGCGCGCATCAATGAATTGAACGATCCAGTTGAATTGTGTGCCGCGGATTTTACTAATCCTGATGTCCGAACCAAGCTGGAGGCATTCAAGAAGCAAGTAAATGAGCGTTACGGTGTTATCTGTTTCAGTAAAAACTATCACGATCCGGTGCTGTGGAGTCATTACGCCGACAGTCATCGCGGTGTTGCCTTAGTGTTTGATATTCCCGACGATAACGCCATAACCATCGATTATCGGCCAGGGCGCTTTAAGTTGGCTATCGATGCCGTCCTTCGGCGTGGCAGCTTTGAAGAAACCGATTTGAATCAATTAATCTCGACCAAATTCTCAAGCTGGGAATATGAAAAAGAGATTCGAATGATGTGCCGCTTGCACGACCATTTCTGCCAAATCGACTCCTTAGGTAAAAAAGTCTATTTCGAATCGTTAAGCTTGGAATCGTTTGGCGTGGATTCGAGTACCGATTCGTTGAAACTAATCGGATTGATTCGTGGTGTCAGGTGCGATTTGACTCCTATGGATATAACGGGAGAATTACTGGCAGTGGATACGCTATCAGTTCACGATGCTCAATTAGATTTATCATCATTTCAGGTAATTTCCGGTAAAACTTTCCCGGTTAATGGAGTGCGGTCATTTTCCGCATGTTGCTTTAGAGTTTGATAGGGCAATTGAAATAATCAAACGCATACGGAATACAAAACGGGAGTAACTTCTGATGGAATTGAGATAAATATTCAACCGCGGAATTACCGGCATTTGTCAGCGAGATTGCCAATACCGATGGGATTTGACCCACAGTCATTCAAATTGCTGAAATTTAAACATCGAAATAGTGAAAAAAACCATCCCCAGTTTTAAATTTTTAGAAATTCTACTGGGGATGTGATACGAATGATTTTTCGTATGATTTAATTACCTTTGTTGATTTCAGTGCATTTATCGATAAATGCTTGCCGTGCGGCTTCATCACCTTTAAAAGCGGTAAGCGACTTTTCCATTCCCCTTCCTGAACAATTCACTGCATCTGCTTCTGGAAGTCCGCCGTCACAACCGATTAAAGCGATACTTAAGCCAATGATAAAAACAGCGCTATATTTAAAATTCATCAAACATTTTCCTTTATAAAATATTTACTATGGCTTGATAGTGATAGCCAATTTTTCAATTACTTGGCGTTGGTCCGGCCACACGAACCTACTTTTGCAATTGTACTCCAATCCTCCTGGTCTTTGTACTTTCGCCTTGTTTTTGTTGAATAATAATAAAAGAAAGAATCATTCACTTAGCTAATACTCTGCTCTGAAAAATTCATTTAATGGCATCAAGATAGTGTTGGCTTTCTGGAATGGATATTCTTACGGGAGCAAATGTGCACACATTCTGACAAGCTATGCTACGATGAATTTGGCTGTATCGCTATTCGAAAGAAACCATGCGTTCATCTTTAGGGATAGAGAGTGGCCGGTGGTATAAAGGCAATAAAATGCACGGCATGCGGTTCAGTGTGGCCGGTAAAAGGAGGGATTTACTGGATTGCTAAGTGGTTTATGGAGTAATCATTCATGGGTGTTGCAGTCAGTTTTCGTTACTAATTAATACGGCGGTGCAAACAGTTCTGGTATTTTGATCATTTTTCGTATCATCAGAAATTTTTAACTTTGATTGTTGAGTTTTGGTTTTTTTGATGGGAAAAGTGTAATCCTGGAGGATAAATACAACGATTATGCAGAAACTTAATGCAATTTGAGCGTATGCAAAAAAGCCAAACCAAATTATGCTAATCTGACTTCAAATCTGTATACTTTGTAGTATTCTGTGTGAGCGATAAGACGTATTCAAACCATTTGGAGTGAGTCAATGAAGTTTTCGATTTACCGCTATGATCCCGATAAAGATGAAAAGCCGTATATGCAAGATTATGATATCCAGTTGGCGGCGACCGATAAAATGTTGTTGGACGCGTTGTTGCGTATAAAATCGACGGATGATAGTTTGAGCCTGCGCCGTTCTTGCCGTGAAGGTGTGTGTGGATCGGATGCGATGAATATTAACGGTCGTAATGGTTTGGCATGTATTACGCCAATCAATGGGTTAAAAGAGCCGGTAGAAATACGGCCATTGCCTGGACTGCCGGTGATTCGTGATTTGATTGTCGATATGACGCAATTTTTTCTGCAGTATCATTCCATTAAACCCTATTTGATCAATAATGATCCACCACCGGAAACAGAGCGGCTGCAATCGCCGGAAGAACGGGCGGCTTTGGATGGTGTTTACGAGTGTATTTTATGTGCTTGTTGCACGACGTCTTGTCCTTCATTTTGGTGGAACCCGGATAAATTTGTGGGTCCGGCAGGATTACTGCAAGCTTACCGTTTTCTGGCGGATAGCCGCGATCAAGCAACGGCTGAGCGGCTGGATCATTTGGAAGATCCCTATCGGCTATTTCGCTGTCACTCCATCATGAATTGTGTTGATGCATGTCCTAAGGGCTTGAATCCTACAAAGGCAATCGGCAAAATCAAGGATATGATGTTAAAAAGGATGGTATGAAAGAATTTGAGCGTGCTCGCTGGCGTTGCCGGCGTGGTTTGCTTGAATTGGATATTATTCTGCAGCGCTTTATGGATCGGCATTATACTCAGTTGGATGCACATGGATTGCAGCAATTTGAACGATTGTTGGATTTGCCGGACAATGATTTATGGGATTTGATCACCGCTCGTCAGATCACAGGGGATGAAAATCTGCAGAAGATTTTAAAATTACTACAAAGGAGTTGATTTTAGGCTGCATTCTTGCAGCTCTGAAGTTTTCTAATCACGTATACTAGTTTCGTACGTAATAAGTGGAGAAGTTAAATGGCACAAAAAGGCATAGCAACTTTAAATCTCAATGATGGCAGCGCGCTTATTGAATTACCGGTTTTATCAGGAACGATGGGGCCTGATGTTATCGATATTCGCACGCTACACAGCAAGAGCGGCTTATTTACTTACGACCCGGGCTATTTGTCGACAGCCAGTAATAGTTCCACCATTACCTTTATTGACGGGGATAAAGGTATTTTGTTGTACCGAGGCTATCCCATTGAGCAACTTGCGACACACTGTGATTTTATTGATGTCTGTTATCTATTGATGAAAGGCGAATTGCCTAATGCTGAACAAAAATTAGAATTTGATCGCGCCATCAAAAACCATTCGATGCTGCACGAACAATTGGTTCGTTTTTACAGTGGCTTCAGGCGTGATGCGCATCCGATGGCAGTAATGGTAGGCGTGGTTGGTGCTTTGTCGGCTTTTTATCATGAAGCATTGGATATTTCAGATCCGGAATATCGCGAGCAATCGGCGTTCCGGTTAATTGCAAAATTGCCTACGATTGCCGCTATGGCCTATAAATATAATATTGGTCAACCTTTTATCTATCCGCAAAATCGCCTTAATTACGCCGAGAATTTTCTGCATATGATGTTTGCGGTGCCATCTGAAGATTATCAAGCGAATCCCGTGATCGCTCGCGCACTGGACCGAATTTTAATATTACATGCCGATCATGAGCAAAATGCTTCGACTTCGACGGTGCGATTGGTCGGTTCCAGCGGCGCGAATCCGTTTGCTTGCGTATCGTCTGGTATTTCGTGTTTGTGGGGACCAGCGCATGGTGGAGCCAATGAAGCTTGTTTGAATATGCTTGAAGAAATCGGTGATGTATCACGCATCGATGAATATATCAAACGGGTAAAAGACAAAAACAGCAATTACCGCTTGATGGGGTTCGGTCATCGCGTTTACAAAAATTTCGATCCGCGTGCCAAATTGATGCGCGAAACCTGCCATGAAGTGCTGGACGAATTGGGCTTGCAAAACGATCGCCTGTTTAAACTGGCATTGCAGCTAGAAAAAATCGCACTGGAAGACGATTATTTTATTTCCAGAAAACTCTACCCTAACGTTGATTTTTATTCAGGAATCGTGCAGCGTGCACTGGGAATACCTACCAAAATGTTTACCGCAATTTTTGCGATGGCGCGAACGGTTGGCTGGGTAGCACAGTGGAGCGAAATGGTTTCTGACCCATCGCATAAGATTGGCCGTCCGCGTCAATTGTATACCGGCACAACAATGCGTGATATTCCAACTTCGTATTTAAGAAAATAGTTTTTCTCAAGGCTACTTTGCAATGAAAAAGCCGATATTTGATGATTCTATGCTATCGGGTTCAAATGCTCCATTTGTCGAGGCAATGTATGAAGAGTATTTGCATAACCCCAATTCAGTTGCCCTAGCTTGGCGCGAATACTTTGATACATTGACCAAGCAGCCGGATAGCGCAACGCGTCAACAGCCAATCAGCAGTGTCACTGTAGTTGCGCAGCCGCTGCCTATTGCTGTAGAGGGGCAAGCGGCACTTCCTGATGTGATTGCTACGGGTTCTGATGATCGTAAACAAGTTGCTGTATTACAGTTAATTAACATGCATCGCTATCTGGGTTTGAATCAGGCGAAGTTAGATCCGCTCAGAATAAAACAACAATTGGATGTGCCCGAGCTAAATCCCGGCTACTTTGGGTTTACTGAAGCGGATATGGATACGGTATTTAATACCGGGTCACTTGTGGGGCCCGAGCATGCCACGCTGCGGGAAATTTTACAGATTCTACGAGAAACTTACTGTGGTTCCATTGGCGCCGAGTACATGTATATTTCTTCAGTGGAACAAAAGCGCTGGATACAAGCGCGGTTGGAAGGACAGCGATCGAACCCGAATTACTCGGATGATTATAAGCGGCACATTCTTGAGCGTCTTACTGCGGCAGAAGGATTGGAAAAATATCTGCACACACGCTATGTTGGACAAAAACGTTTTTCCGGAGAAGGTAACGAGAGCCTTATTCCATTACTCGATTGTCTGATCCACCGGGCCGGAAAGATGGGGGTTCAGCAAATAGTAATGGGTATGGCGCACCGGGCCAGGCTTAATGTTTTGGTGAACACGCTGGGGAAAATGCCTGCCGATCTGTTTCGCGAATTTGAAGAAAAACAACCGCAGGATTTGCCGTCTGGCGATGTGAAATATCACCAGGGTTTTTCATCCGCTATAAAAACGCCGGAAGGTATTGTTCGACTGGCATTGGCCTTTAATCCTTCGCACCTGGAAATTGTCAATCCGGTCGTCGAAGGTTCGGTGCGTGCACGTCAGCACTTGTTGAATGACAAGCTCGGTGATCGGGTATTGCCGGTACTGATTCACGGTGATGCCGCTTTTGCTGGCCAGGGTGTGGTGATGGAAACATTAAATTTATCGCAAACTCGCGGTTACGGCACGGGCGGTACAGTGCACATCATCATTAACAATCAAATTGGATTTACGACTTCCGATCCGCGCGATAGCCGTTCCACATTATATTGCACGGATGTTGCCAAAATGATTGATGCGCCAATTTTCCATGTCAATGGTGACGATCCGGAAGCAGTCGTCATGGTATCAGAGTTGGCGTTTGATTTTCGCATGCGGTTTCATAAAGATGTGGTAATCGATATGGTATGTTTCCGCAAGCTTGGTCACAATGAGCAGGATGAACCGATGGTGACGCAGCCGAAAATGTATCAGATTATCAATAAACATCCCGGTACCCGTAAATGCTTTGCCGACAAGCTCATCGCGGAGGAAGTCATAAAACCGCAAGAAGCGGAAGATCTGATTCAGGCTTATCGCGATGCTATGGATGAAGGCGTTAATCCCAATAAGAGCGTTTGCTATGATTATAAATCACCGTATGCCATTAACTGGGAGCCTTTTCTCAAGCCCATTAAATGGAACAAGAAAATTAAAACCGGCGTTGCATTGCAAACTCTGAAACAACTCGCCATTCGATTGACGGATATTCCTGATGGTTTCAAACTGCATCCACGGGTGCAAAAAATTATTGCTGATCGCCGGCTGATGGGAAATGGAGAATTACCGTTAGATTGGGGAATGGCTGAAAATCTCGCTTATGCAACTTTGCTTAAGGAAGGTTATCCGGTGAGATTGTCAGGACAAGATTCCGGGCGCGGCACTTTTTTTCATCGTCATGCGGTGCTACACGATCAGGTGGCAGCCGATCAGAATGAGCGTATTTATATTCCACTACGCCATATTTATCCTGAACAACCTGATTTTGTTGTGATTGATTCGATGTTGTCCGAAGAAGCAGTTCTTGGTTTTGAATATGGGTATGCCACTACGCAACCTAATGAGTTGGTGATTTGGGAAGCGCAATTTGGTGATTTTGCCAATGGCGCGCAGGTGGTGA
>WBZL01004562.1_pt1 | contig 11880 bp, 11 predicted proteins | sample 5204291 | NCBI WGS metagenome assembly WBZL01 (sample SAMN12344345, study PRJNA552823) | activated sludge metagenome | biome: Activated sludge suspended growth; feature: Nitrification reactor; material: Wastewater; isolation source: activated sludge from nitrification reactor of wastewater...
TCCGGCTGCTTGTCGTCGTTGAGGCGGATTTCCGCGTCGAAGGGGCGGCCCATCTTGTTGCGGAAGCCGGTGAGGGGGCCCACCTTGCCCGCGCTCATCAGGGTTTCCATCTCCTCCACCTCGAACTGGCGGCCGGCGACGATCTTCCAGGCGCTCCAGTCGCAGGACTGGCAGGCAAATTTCTTGTAGTTCTCCTTCACCACGCCGCCGCATTTCGGGCAGGGTGTCTTCAGGGTGGAGAACTCCCCCGGCACGGTGTCGGACTCGTAGCGCTTGGCGCGCTCGACGATGTCCTGGGCCAGGGCGGTGATGTGGCCCATGAATTCGTCGCGGGAGAGCTTGCCCCGTTCCATCTGGGCCAGCTTGTATTCCCATTCGCCGGTGAGTTCCGGCGAGGCCAGTTCGGTGACGCCCAGGCCGCGCAACAGGGTGATCAGGGAGAAGGCCTTGGCGGTGGGCACCAGTTCCCTGCCTTCGCGATGCAGGTAGGTTTCCGAGATCAGGTTCTCGATGACCTGGGCGCGGGTGGCCGGGGTGCCCAGGCCGCGCGCGGCCATGGCGGCGCGCAGTTCCTCGTCCTCCACCATCTTGCCGGCGCCTTCCATGGCCGACAGCAGGGTGGCTTCGTTGAAGCGGGGGGGTGGGCGGGTGAAGGCGGCCTTGATGTCCACCGATTTGGTGGCCAGGGTTTCGCCCGGCACGATGGGCGCCAGGGACGGGCTGCCTTCCTCGTCGTCGACCTGGGCTTCCTTGCCGTACACCGCCAGCCAGCCCGGGTTCACCAGCACCTTGCCCTCGGTCTTGAAGGCGTGCTCAGTTGCGTTATCCGCGACACGGGTGATGCGGGTGGTGATGGCGTATTCCGCCGCCGGATAGAACACCGCCAGGAAACGCCGGGTGACCAGGTCGTAGAGCTTCTGCTCGATCTCGTTGAGCGACTTGGGCGGCGTGCCGGTGGGGATGATGGCGAAGTGGTCGGAAATCTTGGTGTTGTTGAAGATGCGCTTGTTGGGCTTGACCCAATTTTGCTTGAGGATGGTCTGGCCGAAGGCGGCATAGTCCTCGGGCAGGTTGCCCAGAACTTCCTTCACCGTGTCCAGGTAGTCCTCGGGCAAGGCGCGGGCGTCGGTTCGCGGGTAGGTCAGGACCTTGTGCTTCTCGTACAGGGCCTGGGCCAGGCCCAGGGTGGTCTTGGCCGAGAAGCCGAAGCGGCCGTTGGCTTCCCGTTGCAGGCTGGTGAGGTCGTAGAGCAGGGGCGAGAGCTGGGTCGAAGGCTTGGTTTCCTCGGAGGCGGTCGCCGGCCTGCCCAGGCAGGCTTCGCGGATGGCCTCGGCGCTGGGCTGGTACCAGAGCCGAAAGGCGGTCGCGTGTTCGTCATCCTCGATTTTCCTGAACTTCTCGTCGAACCAGCGCCCGGTGTATTCGCCCTTCCCGCCGGCGAAGCGGGCTTCCAGTTCCCAGTAGGGGCGGGACACGAACTTGCGGATGCGCTCTTCCCGCTCCACGACGATGGCCAGGGTGGGGGTCTGCACCCGGCCCACGGTGGTCAGGTGGAAGCCGCCGGTCTTGGAGTTGAAGGCGGTCATGGCGCGGGTGCCGTTGATGCCCACCAGCCAGTCGCTTTCCGCGCGGCACACGGCGGCGGTGCGCAGGCCGGCCACCTCGGCGGCATCGCGCAGGCCGGCGAAACCGTCCTTGATGGCGGTCTGGGTCATGGATTGCAGCCACAGGCGACGCACCGGCTTCTTGCTGGCGCTGTGCTGGACGATGAAACTGAAGATCAGTTCCCCCTCGCGGCCCGCGTCGCAGGCGTTGATGAGGCCGTCCACATCCTTGCGCTTGATCAGCCTGGTCAGCAGCTTGAGGCGGTCCTCGGTCTTCTCGATGGGCGCCAGGGCGAAATGGGGCGGGATGACCGGCAGATGGGCGAAGGACCACTTGCCCCGCTTGACCTCGTACTCCTCGGGGACCGTCAGTTCCAGCAGGTGGCCGATGGCGGAGGAGAGCACGAAGTGCTCCGACTCGAAGTAGTCCTTTTCCTTGTGGAAGCCGCCCAGGGCGCGGGCGATGTCCTGGGCCACCGACGGCTTCTCGGCGATGATGAGTTGTTTGGTCACGGGGGGATGGGCAGGGCCGGTGTCAATGCAGGGTGGGCTGCCAGTCGTTCTCGCCGTCCAGCTCGCCGCCGCGCACCAGGTCTTCCAGCCAGAGCACGTCGCCGGCGCCCTTGAGCTTCCAGAGCGCGAGCAAGGAGATCCATTTGATGCGTTCGCCGGACACCTCGGCATCGGCCAGGGCCAGGGCCCGGTCGATAATCCATTCGCGGGCATGGAACGGCAACAGGCCGGCGCTTTCCAGATAGCTCAGGAAACCGCGCCCTTCCGTCGCGATGCGGGTGATTTCCTCGTCGCTGTAGATGCGCGTGGGGGCCGGCACGGCGCTTTCGCCACCGGGGGCGAGATCATCCAGGGCGGCCAGCCAGTCCAGGGCCTCGCCGATGGCCTCGTCCTCGAAGCCGGCGGCGGAAAGCTTGCGTGTGAGTTGGTCCGCGTCCGGAAAGCGCTCGGCGTGGAGATAGGTGTCGTAGAGATAGAGGAGGATGTCGAACATCATCGGAACAATCGTTGATAGAGGCCGCCCGGCAGTTTGGCGACGGTGCCATCCAGCTCGGCCGCGAGAAGCTTGACGGAGACCTCCGCCACCGTCAAGCCAAGCCTGGACGCCAGTTGATCGGGGGCGAGGGGGCCGCCGGACAAGGCATCCAGCAGGACATCCGGACTTGCCGAGGGCGCCCCGGAGACAGCGGATGATCCCTGGGTGGGCAGCACGCGGCCCAATTCCTCCAGCACATCGGCGGCGGATTCCACCAGCTTGGCGCCCTGCTTGATCAGGCGATGACAGCCCTTGGACAGGGCGGAATGGATGGAGCCCGGCAGGGCGAACACGTCCCTGCCCTGTTCCGACGCCAAACGGGCGGTGATCAGGGAGCCGCTTTCCAGGGCCGCCTCCACCACCAGCACGCCCAGGGACAGGCCGCTGATGATGCGGTTGCGGCGCGGGAAATGGCCGCTCTTCGGCGGCGTGCCGATGGCGAACTCCGAGACGATGGCGCCTTCCGCCGCCAGCCGGTGGGCCAGGGCCTTGTTGCGGGCCGGATACACCCGGTCCAGGCCGGTGCCCACCACCGCCACGCTGCTGGCCAGGCCGGCCAGGCCACCCTCATGGGCGGCCGCGTCGACCCCCAGCGCCAGGCCGCTGACGATGGTCAGGCCGGCCTCGGACAGGGCCTGGGCGAAGGCCCGGGCGTCCCGCGCGCCCTGGGGCGTGGCGTTGCGGCTGCCGACGATGGCCAGCATGGGGCGGGACAGCCAGGCGGGATCGCCGCGCACGTAGAACCAGGCGGGCGGGGCGGGAATATCCCGCAACGCGGCGGGATAGGCCGGGTCGTTCCAGGTGATCAGGTGATTGTCGGGACCGGCCAGCCAGTCCAGGCCAGGTCGCAGCGCGGCCCGGTCCACGCCCCGGACGATGGCCCGGGCCAGGCCGTCGCCCACCAGCGGGGAGAGTTGGCCCGCGCTGGCGCCGAGAATGGCATCGGGCGAGGCGAATACTTCAAGGAGGCGGCTGGCGGACTCCGGACCGAGGCCCGGAATGGCCTCCAGGGTCAGCCAGGCAATCTCGGCATCGTCAGCCTTCAAGGATTCTTCACGGCATCCATGAGGTAAACAGGACCGTCGGCGCTCATGATGAGGCCGTAGGCCACCTTGTCATAGACGCGGTAAAGGAACAGCAGCCCCACCCTGTGCCCCGGCAACTGGATCTGGGTGCTTTCCTCGCCGGGGCGGCAATGCAGCTGGTACACCTCCTTCGGGTTGAAGAACTCGAAGGTGGAAATCTTGGCGCCGGGCTTCAGGCAGCCGATATCCGAATAACGCACCACTTCCTGCTTGGCGCCAGGGGGCAGTTCGCCACATTCCACCAGCATTTCCTTGGGATCGTAGTACTCGCTGGTCAGGGTCTTGCCCGGCTTGACGCATTTCACATCGCCGTAACGCCAGGCCTCGCCATCCTTGCCCTGTTCCTTCGCCACCACCCTGCCCTGGCGATGGATGGCCAGGACATTGCCCGGCTCGAGACCGTCGCGCTGGCCCTTGTTGATGACCACGGTGGCATATTGGGCGGTGGTGCTGAAGCTGCCGTAGGCCTGGATGATTTTTCCCTCCACGCTCTTCGCAGGGGCGCGGGGAATCATGGTGCTCAGGGCGAAGGGGACATCCGGAATCAACTTGTCGCCGACCATGACTTCCATGCTTGCATGCTCGACCAGCAAGGTCTGGGGATCGCCGGGCGCCACGGTGCGCATGAGGCCGACGCTTTCGCTCTCCAGGCCCAGGACTTCCCGGGTATCCGGGTCCACCAGCTGCTTGCCCGGGCGAATGGCCCGCCAGTGCTGGACGCCCGGTTTGCCGGCCGAGGCATAGACGCCGTCACCCTTGATGATCATGACGCGCTCGTCGACCGCGCCCAGGATTTTCGGCGCGGCATCCAGCACGCCCGGATCCACCACGCCGGCCACCGTGACATAGGGCTTGATGTGCCTGGGCTCGATGGCGGGGATACCCTTCTCCTTGGTGAGAATGGGCTCCGCGTGGATTTGCGGACTGAGCCTGACCACCTCCAGGCCGCTGCTTTCCAGGGACAGCCTGGGCTTGCCGTTCTCCATGGTGAGGATGACCACATCGCCCGGGTAGATCAGGTGCGGATTCTTGATCTGTTCCTTGTTGAGCTGCCAGACATCGGGCCAGAGCCAGGGATCCTTGAGGAACTTGGCGGAGATGTCCCAGAGGGTATCGCCCTTGACCACCACATGGCGGTCGGGGGCGTTGTCCTGGAGGCGAACCTCGTCGGCCCAGGTTGGGGCGCTCAGGCCCAAAGCGGCGATCAGTAGGAGAGTACGCATGGTTCCTGCCCTTCTTGGCTTGCGGCGGAGTTGCCGCCGTTATAATTCAGACGAGGAAAAACTTAAACCATTTTGTTAAATTCTGCACGGAATCCACTGCCGATACACGACATGGCGCTGCTGAAAATCCTCCATTATCCCGATCCTCGCCTGCATACCGTGGCCAAGCCGGTAAGCGAAGTCGACGACGCCATACGCGGGCTCGCCGCCGACATGGCGGAAACCATGTATTCCGCCCCCGGCATCGGCCTGGCCGCCACCCAGGTGGATCGCCACATCCGCCTGATCGTGGTGGACATCAGCGAGCAGAAGAACCGGCTGCTCACCCTGATCAACCCGCGCATCCTCATGAAGGAAGGCGAATCGGTCCACGAGGAAGGCTGTCTGTCCGTGCCCGGCATCTACGACAAGGTCGCCCGCGCCGAACACATCCGCGTCCAGGCCCTCGACCTGGCGGGCAAGACGTTCGAAATGGACGCCACCGGCCTGCTCGCCGTGTGCATCCAGCACGAGATCGACCACCTCGATGGCAAGGTGTTCGTCGAATACCTCTCCCGCCTCAAGCAGACCCGCATCCGCCACAAGCTGCTGAAGCAGGCGCGGGAAGCCATGTGATGAGGCAAGTTGGCAGGGGTCGGTTGTCAGTAAGCAGTTGCACAACATTCAAACTGCCTACTGCCTACTGGGTACCGCCTACTGGATGTTGATGCGCCTCGTCTTCGCCGGAACCCCCGATTTCGCCGCCGTCGCCCTGAGGGCGCTGATCGCGGCCGGGCACGACATCCCCCTGGTGCTCACCCAGCCCGACCGGCCGGCCGGGCGCGGCATGAAACTCAGGATGAGCCCGGTGAAGGAACTGGCCCTGGCCCACGGGCTGACCGTCGCCCAGCCGGACAACCTGAAGACCGGGGAAGCGCGCCAGCCCATCCTGGACAGCCAGGCGGACGTCATGGTGGTGGCCGCCTACGGCCTGCTCCTGCCCCAGGCCGTGCTGGACATGCCGCGCCTGGGCTGCGTCAACATCCATGCCTCCCTGCTGCCGCGCTGGCGCGGCGCCGCCCCCATCCATCGCGCCATCGAGGCGGGCGATACGGAAACCGGCATTACCCTCATGCAAATGGACAAGGGCCTGGACACCGGCGCCATGCTGCGCCGAACCGCCCTGCCCATCCTGGATACCGACACCACCGGCAGTCTCCACGACAGGCTGGCCGAACTGGGGGCTCGGGAGATCGTGGCCCTGCTGCCGGACCTTGAAGCGGGTCGGGTCGCGGCCACGCCCCAGGATGCCACCGGGGCCACCTATGCCGCCAAGATCGGCAAGGAGGACACACGGCTGGACTGGCGCCTCACGGCCAGGGAGCTGGACCGCCGCATCCGGGCCTTCAACCCCTTTCCCGGGGCCTGGTGCCTGCTCGACGAAGCGCCGCTGAAAATCTGGCGCGCCCGGCCGGTTGCCGGCCATGGCGTCCCCGGACAGATTCTGGACCTGGATCGACAAGGCATCCGGCTCGCCTGCGGCGAAGGCGCCCTGGAGATCGTCGAAGTCCAGAAGGCGGGGGGGAAACGCCTGCCGGTGGAGGCTTTCCTGTCCGGCCATGAGCTGCGGTCGGGGCAAGTCCTCGGCTGACCGCCCTGGCCGCCGCGCCTCCGCCTTGAATCTTCGCCTTTGCGTCTCATCTAAGGGCCGAAATCCTTTCCCCTCCGGAGGTCCGCGATGCTCAACAACTGGCTGAAAACCACCCTGCTGATGGCCGCCATCGTCGCCCTGTTCGGCGCGGTGGGCATGATGCTCGGCGGCGCCACGGGCATGCTCGTCGCCCTGGTCCTGGGCGGCGCCATGAACGTGTGGGCCTACTGGAACTCGGACAAGATGGTGCTGCGCATGTACCGGGCGCGGGAGGCGGGGCCGGATGACGCCCCCGAGTTCCACGCCATCGTCGCGGAACTGGCCGGTCGCGCGGGCCTGCCCATGCCCCGGGTCTACCTCATCGACGAGGCCCAGCCCAACGCCTTCGCCACCGGCCGCGATCCAGAGCACGCCGCCGTGGCCGCCACCACCGGCATCCTGCGCCTGCTCAACACGCGGGAACTGCGCGGCGTCATGGCCCACGAACTGGCCCACGTCAAGAACCGGGACATCCTCACCTCGACGATTTCCGCCACCCTGGCCGGCGCCATATCCTCCCTGGCCCAGTTCGGCATGTTCTTCGGCGGCGATCGGGAGCGGCCCAACATGGTCGCGCAACTGGCGGTCATGATCCTGGCGCCCCTGGCCGCCGCGCTGATCCAGATGGCCATTTCCCGCGCCCGGGAATTCGGCGCGGACCGGGGCGGGGCGGAGATATCCGGTGATCCGGAAGCCCTGGCCTCCGCCCTGCGCAAGATCGAGGCCTACGCCCGGGGCACGCCCATGGACACCGCCGAGCTGCATCCGGAAACCGCCCAGATGATGATCATCAACCCCTTGTCCGGGGGCGATCTGCGCGGCCTGTTCAGCACCCACCCGGCCACGGAACAGCGCGTGGCCAAACTCCTGGAGATGGCGCGGCGCGGCCTGTAACCGCCGATGTAACAATTGCTTGCGTGTGGTAACGGTACGGACATACCAGGCTTACCCCGGCTCCTCAAAGTGGACTCACCCGCTCGCGCTTCGCGAGCGGGGCAACCTCAAGGAGTCGGACCATGAAATCCTCAACACTCTCCCTCGCTTCCCGCAAGCCCCTGATGATCGCCGCCCTGGTCAGCATGATGCTCGGCGCCGGCCTGGCCCAGGCCGATGGACGTTCCTGTCTGTTCGATCAGCCCGCGCCCCAGGCCAGCAGCGGCCAATCCTCCGCCTACCCCCAGGAGGTTCGCCAGCAGATGGCGCGCATCGATACGGCCCTGCGCAACGGCCAGATCACCCCCTTCGAGGCCGGACAGCTGATGCGCCAGCAATGGGAAATCGCCCAGTTCCAGCGCGGCTTCCTGGCCAGCGGTGCCCCCGGCATCCCCGCCGCCACCCAGCCGGCCGCCAGCGGCGGTTGCGGCCTGGGCCTTGGGCTCGGCCCGGAGCTCGGCGGCAAGCTCGGCGCGAAGATCGGCCCCCTGGTCGGCGACATGGCCAAGAACGGCATGCAAACCGCCTCCACCGTGATGCGTGCCATCCGGCGCGAGACCGAACGCCTGCTCATGGAGGAATTGCCGGCCGAGAGCCCCGAGCTGTAAGGCGGTAATCGGCAGGGCCGGGGTGTCACACCCCGGCCGCCTGCCGGTCCGCGTGATAGCTGGAGCGCACCATGGGGCCGCTGGCCACGTTCCTGAAGCCCAGGTCCAGGGCGATGCGCTCGAATGCCGCGAACTGCTCCGGCGGCACGAAGCGTTCCACCGGCAGATGGTGCCCCGAGGGTTGCAGGTACTGGCCCACGGTGAGCATGTCCACGTCGTGGGCGCGCAGATCCTTCAGCACCTCCACCACTTCCGCGTCCGTCTCCCCCAGGCCCAGCATGATGCCGGATTTGGTGGGCACGCCGGGGCAGCGCGCCTTGAACCGTTTCAGCAACAGCAACGAGTGCGCGTAGTCCGCCCCGGGGCGGCAGGCCCTGTACAGGCGCGGCACGGTTTCCAGGTTGTGGTTCATGACGTCGGGCGGATCGCTGGCCAGGATGTCCAGGGCGAGATCCAGCCGACCGCGGAAATCCGGGGTGAGGATTTCGATGCGGGTATGCGGGGCGGCGGACCTCGCCGCGCGGATGCAGGCGGCGAAATGGCCAGCGCCGCCATCCCGCAGGTCATCCCGGTCGACGCTGGTGATGACCACGTACTTCAGGCCCATGGCCCCCAGGGTTTCCGCCAGGTGGGCGGGCTCGTCCGGGTCGGGGGGCAGGGGCTGGCCGTGACCCACGTCGCAGAACGGACAGCGCCGGGTGCACAGGTCGCCCAGGATCATGAAGGTGGCGGTGCCGTGGCGGAAGCATTCCCCCAGGTTGGGGCAGGAGGCTTCCTCGCACACGGTGTGCAGTTTCGCTTCGCGCAGTAGGCCCTTGATGCGGGCCACTTCGGGCCCGGCCGGGGCCTGGGCCTTGATCCACGCCGGCAGCTTCATGCGCGGCCTGGGCACGATCTTGACGGGAATGCGGGCGGTCTTGGCGGCGCCCTTGTGGAGGGTGGAATCGGCCATGGTTTTTCCGGGGGGTCGGCGGCGATTCTACCCGGCTTGGCGGTCACCCCCCGACCGCCTATTCACCCGTGTAGCCATCGCTCAGGGTTTCCATGAAGGCGACGATGTCGTCCACCTCCTGGTCGCTCAGGCCCAGGCGGCCCAGTTCCTCGGCATTCACGTTGGCGGCCACCTCGGGGGCCGGCCAGCAGCCCCGCTTCAGGGCCTCGGCCTCGCCGACATCGCCGCCGCAGGCCGGGCGCGCGTCGCGGTCGTTGTAGAACGCCGTCACGCCGCGCAGGGTCTTGAAATAGCCGTTGTGCATGTAGGGTCCGGTGAGAGCGATGTTCCTCAGGGTCGGCACCTTGAACTTGCCGTCCTCCGAGGCCTTCTTCACAAAATCCCCCAGGCCCTTGTCGATGAAACGCTGGCCGGCCGGGTTGTGGACCCTGGACTGGGCGTAGAAGGGATTGTCCGGATTGCGCGGCACCCCCAGGTTGTCATAGGTGAAGTCGGTGAACAGGGGCGGCTCGCCCTTGGGGCCGCGCTGGCTGGGATGGCAGGCGGCGCAGTTGCCCTTCTTCTCGTCCTCGAACAGTTTCAGGCCGCGCGACTCCCGGTCGCTGAGGCGGGCCCGGCCGGCCAGCCAGGCATCGTATTTCGAGGAAAAGGGCCGGAATTCGGGGCCGCGCTCGAAGGCCGCCAGGGCGACGGCGATGCGCTCGTAGGCCTGGTCCACGTCGGCCAGGGCGTCCTTGCCGTAAAGGGCCGCGAACTGGTCGGCGTAGGGCGCCCGCCGGACTTTCTCCACCACGTCGCGCTTGTCCGGGTTGGCCATTTCCACCGGGTTCAGGAATGGCCCCTTGGCCTGTTCCTCCAAGGTGGCGGCGCGGCCGTCCCAGAACTGGCCGCCCACGTAATGGCCCTCCTTCTCGTCGAAATGGAAGGCGGGCGAGAACGCCATGTACATCGCGGAAGGCGTGTTGCGGCTGCCGAACCGGTCGGCGTGCACGCCCTTGGAGGTGGGCTGGCCGTCATCCGGGTCGGTGAAGGCGCGGGCGGGCTGGTGGCAGGTGACGCAGGCCTGGCCGGCGGGCTCGGACAGGCTGGCGTCGAAGAACAGCAGTCGGCCCAGCCGAACCTGACGATCATCCTCGGGACTCGGGCCGGAACCGGCGGCCGGCGTCGTCGCCGTGACCGCCAGTCCGGCGCCGAGGCAGGCGGCGAGGCCGGCGGCCAGCAGGAATGAACGGGCGTGGGGACGGGTTGGGACATGCATGGATCTTCCTTTCAGGCCAGAGTTTTCGCCGCAAGCACGCCTTCCGGCAGGCGGGCGCGCAGGGTTTCCGCCAGGCGCTCCATGGTGTGTGCCAGGGGCGAACGGCGGCGCCAGACCAGGCCGATGGTGCGGGACGCGCCCGGCCTGGCCACCGGCCGCATGACCGTCTGCTGGCCGGCGCCGCCGACACCGGCGCAGGCCAGGGCGGGGATCAGCGTCACGCCCAGGCCCATGGCCACCATCTGGCGCAGGGTTTCCAGGCTGGTGGCGCGGATTTCCTCGCTCTTGAGGTTTTCCAGGTGGCAGGCGTCCAGGGCCTGGTCGCGCAGGCAATGGCCTTCCTCCAGCAGCAGCAGGCCGGCCTGGGCCAGGTCATCGATGTTCACCGCCTCGGCGCGGGCCAGGGCATGGTCCGGGGGCAGGGCCGCCAGGAAGGGCTCCACGAACAGGGGCGCCACCTCCAGGGCGGGGTCGAGGATGGGCAGGGCCAGGAGGCCCGCGTCCAGCTTGCCCTCGGCCAGGTGGGCGAGCATGTGGGGGGTCATTTCCTCCCGCAGCAGCAGGCGCAGCCTGGGATGGGCCGCGCGCACGCTGGTCAGCACATGGGGCAGGTAATAGGGCCCCAGGGTGGGGATGACGCCCAGGTGCACGGTGCGGTCCATGGGGTCCTTGGCGTAGCTGGCCACTTCCCGGATGCGCGCCGCTTCCTCGACGATGCGCCGGGCGGATTCCACGATCTCCCGGCCGATGGGTGTGGGTACCACCCGCTTCAGGGAGCGGTCGAACACCACGACGCCCAGGTAGTCCTCCAGCTTCTTGAGGCCGGTGGACAGGGTGGACTGGCTGACGAAACAGGCCTCGGCGGCCTGGCCGAAGTGGCCCGTGTCGGCCAGTGCCACCAGGTAACGCAGTTCTTGCAGGGTCATCGTCAATGCGATCTATAAAACAGATGGTCGGATTATAGATAATCCATTTGATAGATGAAGATCCATGACCTTTAATAGATTCACCTGTGCAACACCCAGGCCGATTCCATCACCACAAGGAGCTTGCCATGAGCAAGAAGCTGACCACGCCTTTGACAACAAACACCAGCGACCGGTGCACGACAACCAGAAGGTGATGAGCGTCGGCCCAGAAACGGGCGCTGTTCGAGAACACCGGCCGGCCCGGCGTCGCGGCATCGGCCGGGAAGTCGGTCATTTGTGTCATTTGTTATATTGAAACGGCGTCAACACTTCGTTGATCCCATCACTGGAAAGGAAACATCATGGCCATCGATATCGGCATCAGCGACAAGGATCGCGCCCGCATCGCGGAGTCCCTCTCCAAGATGCTCGCGGACAGCTACATCCTGTATCTCAAGACCCACAACTTCCACTGGAACGTGACCGGACCCATGTTCAACACCCTGCATATCATGTTCATGCAGCAGTACACGGAACTGTGGAACGCCCTGGACCTCATCGCCGAGCGCATCCGCGCCCTGGGCCATCCGGC
>WBZL01004563.1_pt1 | contig 11877 bp, 10 predicted proteins | sample 5204291 | NCBI WGS metagenome assembly WBZL01 (sample SAMN12344345, study PRJNA552823) | activated sludge metagenome | biome: Activated sludge suspended growth; feature: Nitrification reactor; material: Wastewater; isolation source: activated sludge from nitrification reactor of wastewater...
GTGGTCCTCTCCCGATGAGGACGACGGGCATCACCTCGCGCGTGGATCGGGCTCGAACGCTCGACAGCTCGGTCGGGCACGGATTCGCAGTCGCAGCGAGCGACTCGCTGGTGGTCCGGCACCACGTCGGCGACCCGCAGTGCCTGAAGACGATGATCGGCGGGCAGGCCTGATGCGGCGCCGCGTCTTCGTCATCGGGGCCACCGGCACCATCGGCCAGGCCACGGTGCGCGCGCTGCTGCGTCGAGGTCACGAGGTCGTGTGCTTCGTACGCCCGCGCGCCGGCGTGGGCGGCCGGCTGTCGCCCGAGGACAGCGCCAAGCACTTGCGCGGCGCCACGGTGCGCGTGGGTGACGTGTGTGACGGCACTTCGCTGGCCAGAGACGGTTTCCGCGGTGAGCGCTTCGACGTGCTCTTGTCGTGTCTGGCCTCCCGCACCGGCGCACCCCAAGACGCCTGGGCCATCGACCACCGGGCCCATGTGCTGGCGCTGGAGGCTGCAAAGGCCGCCGGGGTGACCCAGGTCGTGCTGCTGTCGGCCCTGTGCGTGCAGAAGCCCCTGCTGGCCTTCCAGCATGCCAAGTTGGCCTTCGAGAAGACCCTGGTCGAATCGGGGCTGAGTTATTCGATCGTGCGCGCCACGGCCTTCTTCAAGTCCTTGTCCGGCCAGATCGAACGCGTCAGGTCCGGCAAGCCCTTCCTGGTCTTTGGCGATGGAACGCTCACGGCCTGCAAGCCGATCAGCGACGACGATCTGGGCGACTACCTGGCGGCCTGCGTGGACGAGCCTTCACGGCGCGACCGCGTGCTGCCGATCGGCGGGCCAGGCGAGGCGATCACGCCGCGTGACCAAGGCGAGCGGCTGTTCGCGCTGCTGGGACGGCCGGCGCGGTTCAAGCAGGTGCCGGTGGCACTGCTCGACACCATCATCGCCGTGCTCGGGCTGCTCAGCAGGGTGTTCCCGCCGCTGGCCGACAAGGCCGAACTGGCGCGCATCGGCCGCTACTACGCGACCGAATCGATGCTGGTGTGGGACGAGGCCACCGGCCGTTACGATGCCGAGGCCACGCCCTCCACCGGCTGCGACACGCTGTTCGACTACTACGGTCGCCTGGTGCGCGGCGAGGCCGTAGCGGAGCGCGGGGACCACGCCGTGTTCTGATCGCACGCCGCGGGCGCCAGCCAACGATGTCGGCGTTGCGGATGGCAACCTGTTGGGTTGACCGGCAGCAGGGGGGTCGGACAGCGCCAGCCGGGAGCGCGATCTCACCGCCGGCTGCTGGCCCCGAACTCGAGTCACCGGACAGCTGACGTCCCCGGCCGGCGGTGGTCGACCCATCCCGGTCGCCCGCGTCGATCGGCTCTGCGAGGGCTCCTCCAGCGGTTGCGGCCATTGGCCGCCATCGGGTGAATGCACGCTTGGTGACATCGAGCAGTCTCCCAATGCACCAAGCTTCCGCGACCTGATCGGCGGCCATGCGAGTGAACCCGGCACTCGAGAGTCACCAGAGGCTGCAATCCCGCGGCTGCTGGCCGCCGACGGGCGCACTGCTGGCGCATCTCTACGCGTGCGATAGATTTCAAAGGTCCCAAATTCTTGAGCTTGATGCTCGAGCGTCAGGAGCACCGGTGGACCGACTTTCTGTCATGCGAGCCTTCTGCCGTATCGTGGAGCGAGGCAGCTTCGCACGAGCGGCTGATGACCTGGATGTATCGCCTGCGATGCTGAGCCGCGATCTGAAGCTGCTCGAGAAGCATCTCGGCTGCGCGCTGCTCGCCCGCACGACGCGGCGCATGTCGCTGACCGAACAGGGGCGTCTGTACTACGCCCATGTGCAGCGCATCCTGGCGGACATCGCTCAGACCGAGGACGAAGTACGACGCGCCGCCGGCTGCATCAGCGGGCGATTGAGCGTGAACGCACCACATTCGTTCGGCGTCACGGTATTGTCGCCGCTGCTTCCGGCGTTCCTCTCCCGGCACCCCGAGGTCGACCTGACGCTGAGCTTCGACGACCGCGTCGTCGACATCATCGAAGGTGGTCACGATCTGGTGATCCGCGCCCGCCCCTCGTTGCCCGATTCGGCACTGATCTCGCGTGAACTCGCAACGGTGCGACAGGCCCTGTTCGCAGCGCCGGCGCATCTGTCACGTTGCGGAACGCCACGGTCACCATGCGACTTGTCCTCCCATCCGGCGGTCGCGTACCTGCATGCGGAAGATGCATCGGCGTGGACGTTGCAGGGCCCCGAAGGTGTGATCACGGTGCCGAACCACGCCCGCCTGAAGGTGGGCAGCAGCCTGGTGCTGCGTGACCTGCTGACCGCTGGCCATGGCGTCGGCGCTCTGCCGGACTTTCTGTCCAGGCCGGCCGTATCCGACGGCCGGCTGGAGCGCGTGTTGCCGCAGCACGGCCTGCCAGACCGCCACGTGTACGCCGTCACCGCGTCGCGTCGCGGCACGGACGCCAAGGTATCGGCCTTCGTCGAGTATCTGCAAGGGGCGCTGACCGCGGAGTGATCCGTCGTTGCCGCCCGGGAGGACGCCCCCACCGGAGCAGCCTCAAGGCCCTGCGCGATGCACTGCGCATCATGCGCTGCATCGCGCGCGCCACCCGACTTTCTTCAATCTCGGTAAAGAGTGAATGTGGCGCAGACCGCTGTTTCACCGCGGCCTGACTGCGCATCCTTCGAGGCCTGCATTCGCCCACCTCGAGAGGATTCCATGACCCGCATTCTCGTTCTCTACTACTCCAGCCATGGCCATGTGCGGGCGCTCGCCCAAGCCCAGGCCGAAGGCGCACGCAGCGTGCCCCGCACCCGCGTGGACGTTCGCCGCATTCCCGAGACGGTGCCTCTGGCCGTGCGCGAACGCGCCGGCTTCCAGGCCGATGACACGCCCGAGATCGACGTTGCCGACCTGACGGACTACGACGCCATCATCCTGGGCACGCCCACGCACTTCGGCACCATGGCCGGCGCGGTCAAGCAGTTCATCGATCAGGCCGGCGGACTTTGGGCCCGCAACGCCTTGGTGGGCAAGGTGGGCGCAGTGTTCACATCCACCGGCAGCCAGCATGGCGGACATGAAATCGCGGTGCTGTCCACGCTGGTGCCGCTGCTCCACTTCGGCATGGTGATCGTCGGCATGCCGTACACCTTCGGCGCACAGACGCGCAGCGACCTCATCGTCGGCGGCTCGCCCTACGGTGCCGGCACCATCGCCGGTGCCGACGGCACGCGCCGGCCCACCGACACCGATGTGGAGGGGGCCCGCTTCCAAGGCCGTCACGTGGCGCAGGTCGCCGCCACCCTCGCCGCGGCGGCACCCGCCCGGCCTCTCGCGGAGGCAGCATGATGGACCGCACACCGACGCTGACTGTGGACTTCTTCCACGACGTGGTGTGCGGCTGGTGCTTCAACCTTTCGCCGCGTCTGCACACGCTGGCGCGCGAGTTCCGGCTCGACGTGCGGCACCGGACCTTCGTGCTGCAAGACAGCCAGGAACGCATGACCGAGGTGTTCGGATCGGCCGCAGCGGCCAAGACCACCATCCTCGGACACTGGGAGGCCTGTGCGGCGGCCAGCGACAGGCCCGAGGCGTTTTCAGTGGCGCGGATGAGGACCGCACCGTTCGACTACCCGCATGGCCTGCCAGCCGCACTGGCATGCCAGGTCGCGCAGCAGCTGGGCGGGCACGACGGCCACTGGCGACTGTTCGACGCCCTGCAGGCAGCCCACATTTCGCAAGCGCGCAACGTGGCCGACTCCGAGGTGCTGGTCGATGTCGCCTCGGCGGCCGGCTTCGACGCCCAGGCCTTTCGCCTTGGCCTGTCCGATCCCGGCACGCGGCAGGCGGTGGCGGCAGATCGGGCACTGGCACAGCTGCTGAAGGTGCGCCAGGTGCCATCCGTGTACGTACGCGAGACCGGCGGCTGGCTGCGCAACGGATCTCTTGAACGGGTACGCGAGCAGGTTCGGACCCACGTCGAGCAAGCCTGCACTCCACCGATCCCCGTGCATCGACAGGCTCGAACGGAGGCGCATCAGCCATGACCCGCACCACTGATCTGCTGCTGACCGCGCTGGCCCCCGCTGTGTGGGGCAGTACGTACTACGTCACCACCGAGTGGCTTCCCGGCGTCGACCCCTTGACGTTGGCGATGCTGCGCGCGCTACCCGCCGGTCTGCTGTTGCTGGCCCTGGTGCGGCAACTGCCGCCGCTGCGCCACCTGGGCCGGATCGTGCTGTTGGGCACACTGAACTTTGCCGTGTTCTGGTCGCTGCTGTTCGTGGCTGCGCAGCGTCTGCCCGGCGGCGTCGCTGCCACGCTGGGGTCATCGCAAGCGTTGCTGGTCTTGCTGCTGGCCAGGGGCTGGCTGGGTACGCCGCTGCACGCGGCCTCAGTGGCGGCGGCCGTGGCCGGCGCGGGGGGCGTGGCGTTGCTGGTCCTGGGGCCTTCGGCAGCCCTCGATCCACTGGGACTTGCCGCAGGCGCCGCCAGTGCCGCAGCGATGGCCGCTGGCACGGTGCTCAGCCGCAAGTGGCAATGGGGCGCCGCGCCCCTGACCTTCACCGCCTGGCAACTGGCCGCGGGTGGCCTGGTGTTGTTCCCACTGGCCATGCTGACGGAGCCAGCGCTGCCCGCGCTGGAACTCGCCCATGTTGGGGGGCTGCTGTACCTGGGACTGGTTGGCGCTGCGCTGACGTACTTCCTGTGGTTCCGCGGCATCGCCAGGCTGGGTCCGGGACGGGTCTCGCTGCTGGCGCTGCTCAGCCCGATGGTGGCCGTGGGCATTGGCTGGGCGCTGTTGGATCAGTCCCTGACGCTGGTGCAGATATTCGGCGCGGTGGTGGTGCTGGGATCGGTCGCCGCAGGACAGTCGGCTCCGCTGCAACAGCGAGTGGCTGCCGCACCTTGTCCATGCCTCGGACCTGGGCGACCCGCTGGCCGTCCTACATTGGGCGCGCACCGGGGCACTGCGCTGTGACCGTCACCGCCACCCTCACCCCCGACCTGCGCCGACAGGCTGCTCTGGCTGGCGCACTCTACGCGGTCATCATCATCGCCGGCATCTGGGGTGAAGCTGCCGTGCGTGCACCACTGTTGAGCCCAGACGATCCGCCACGCACCGCGGCAGCGGTTCAGGCCGCGCTGGGATTGGTGCGCGCCAGCCTGGCTACCGACATGCTGATGCTGATCGCGGATGTGGGTTTGGCGGTGATGCTGTACCGCCTGCTGCGCGCCCAGGGCCGCACACTGGCGATGGCTGCCATGGCGTTTCGGCTCATGCAAGCGGCTGTGCTATCGGCCAACCTGCTGAACCTGCAGTTCATGGTCTTGATGATCGACGGCGGGCGCAGCGCCGCGCTGCTGGGCGACACCGCGGCCGCCTGGATCACGTTGCTGCTGCAAGCGCACGCCCACGGCTACGACTTGGGTTTGGTGTTCTTCGGCATCAACGCCGTTCTCACCGGCGCACTGCTTTGGCGTGCGGCCTGGGTGCCGCGGACGCTGGCCTTGATGGTCGTTGCGGCTGGAGCTGTCTACCTGCTGGGCAGCGGCATTCGCTTGCTTGCCCCCGGACTTTCGGACGCCTTTGCCCCAGCCTACACATTGCCATTGCTTGCCGAGTCAGCCTTCTGCGGATGGCTGCTGTGGACGGGCTCGCGCCGAAAGCAATAGCCTCGTCGACCGCGTTCTCCGCGACAACGGGCGCTCAAGAAGCCGGGCCTCCATTGCTGCGGGGTCGATGACGAAGCGAGAGATTCCATGGCGGCACCATGGGCCGATCACCAGCCCGTGTCCAATGGCCCGACCGCGGGCGGCTAGAGCGATCGGTACAGATGGCGCCCGTGGGCACTCGGGCACACAAAGCACATGTTGAGGGTCAGTCAAGCGGTCGCGAGCAGCATTCGCGTCAATGACCGGTCCCGGCGCCAGCAGCCATCCAGTGGCGAACCTCGAGTGACTCAGGTCGATGTCAAGCGGGTGTTCGCCTCGTGCCGGCGAAGGTCAGCAGCCGGCCGGGTGTGTGAGTCGGCGATAGCCAGGTGGCGGACCTTCGATTCGCGTCACTACACCTCGAAGGTCAGCTGTCGCGCGCGGCCTCGAAGTCAGAGCCACGAGCCGCCATTCGCGAACGGCCGCTTGCCTTCGTACGCCCGGCGTGATCTGCACGGTCGGGCAACCCGTCCACCCGCGATCAGCGGCCGCGTCGGGCCGGCAACCAGTCAGGCAGTGGGCCATGGCCGTCCTGACGGGTCAGATAGTTGAACGTCAACTCCGCCAGGTGATCCCCGTCCTGATCGTCTACGCTCACTTTCAATTCGTCGATGGTCACGTCGCGATAGACAACCCACAGCGGCACGCGGCCAGGCATCACAGTTTCGAGGGTTAGTCGGGTCAAGAGGTCGTGCCTCAGCCTGGCTCTGGCCAGGCCCGACGCGGTCAGCTTCCCCCGCGTCAACACCATGACCCGGCCGCCGGCGCCGGTGCGATCGATGCCGCTCATCGGCGTCCGCTCGCTGAAGGATTCGAGTTCGAACCAACCGCTGCCGCCGCGATGCGGGCTGTCACCGCGCAACGCGACGTTGCCGCCGTCGACCTTCATGTAGATGTGCATGTTCGACCCCCTGCCATGGTGCTGGCGATCAGTGGACTGGAGCGCGGACCCAGCGAGTCGGCGATGGACCCGTCGGCATGCAAACGGCACCCGACGTGAGCGGCGACAGGTCCGGGCCCGTCTGCGATCTCGTGCACGGGTGCGGGGCCCGCGGCAGGCCATGAACCCTTGGCTGGTTTGACGGCTTCGCATGTCCGTCCGACACGACGCACGCCATGCGCACGCTGGCCGGTGCAGCTGCCACCGCGCGCCAGACCATGCAGGAGCGCCACGCGCCGCGTGGGGCCGCGCGGGCACGCAAGCGCCCGGCGCGCTGCGCCCCTTGCGATCCGGGACAAGCTGACATGGGCGGGCTGCTGGCACACGCCGAGGGCGCGCTGCGTTGACCTCGTGGCGCTGCCTGGAGCCCCGTCGCCGGACCGCTCGCCCGGGGACGAACCGCTCGCATGCCGCGCAGCCGCAGCGCGGTGGCATTCATGGCAGCGGTCCGGCAGCGGCTTGTCAGGCCGGCGGGCCCATCACGCGCGCGCACAGGCGGTCGCACGCCCTCGCCGCGAACGCCACCCACGCACCAGCGGCATCAGCGCCATGCCCAGCAGGACCGTGGTCGACCCGGCAGGCTCGGGCACGCCGAGCGGCGGCCCGGGATCGATGGGCAGGACGCGGCCCGGCCCGCCGATCGTCGTGCTGAAGACACCGAAGTCGTCGTTGGCAAAGCCGGTGGTCACCAGGAAGTAGTCGACGCCCGGCACCAGGTCGATCGCGAAGCCCGAGGTCGAGAACCCGGGCAGCAGATCGTCGTCGGCGATCAGGGCGTTCTGCAAGGCGTGCGCCGGATCCAGCATGTCCTCGTACAGCAGGCTGAAGCTGTCGAACAGCGCCGACGTGACGAACGTGTACGTGCCCGCGACGTCGACGTTGAAGCCGTAGTCCTGGTGATGCACCGCCGTGCCGACCGTGGTCAAGGCCGACAAGTCCGCGAGCGGGCGATTGAAGGTGGGGGCTCCCGTGGTGTCGCCCGAGATCGTGAGCAAGCCGGGGATCGCCGCAGGGGGCGGCAATGGCGCTGCCGGCAGGATGTTGCCGGGCCCGACGAGGGTGTTGCTGAATCCGCCGAAGTCGTTGTTGCCGAACCCCGTGGTCACGACGGTGTAGGCGACGCCGGGGACGAGGTCGAAGCCCACCCCGCTGGTGGTGAAGCCGGACAGCAGGTCGTCGTTGCCCCGCCGGGCATTGACCAGCGGCGCCATCGGGTCGAACGTGGGCGCGTACAGCACCATGAAGTTGTCGTACCTGGCGGTGCTGCTGATCGCGTAGGTGCCCGGCGCGTCGACGCTGAACGTGAGCGTCTGATAGCTCACCGCCGTGCCGACGGTCGTGAGGCCGGTCAGGTCGCTGAGCGGACGGTTGTAGGTGGGCCCGCCCGTCGTGTCGCCCGTGTAGGTGAGGATGCTGGCGTGGCTCGTGGTGACCGCGCAGGCCACCGCCAGCAGCGACACCCAGGTATGCCAACGGTTCATGATCGATCCTCCTTTGGTGGCTCGCTCCGCGCCGGCGCGGATGCGCGCGCTACCGGGTGGTATCGGATTTCGTTCCCCAAAGGCGACATCAGGCCCGCCTCCGAGGTACCCGCCGCCCCTGCCGCTTCCCCGTGGCTCACCCCCGTGCTCCGTGTCATCATCTTTCGATGAACGCCACCCGCTCGTCCTTCGACTCCGCCGCCGACGGCACCGCCATCGCCACCTACGCCTGGACCCAGGTCACGGGCGCGCCGCTCGGTGCCGTGCAGATCGCCCATGGCCTGGCCGAGCACGGTGAGCGCTATGCCCGCTTCGCGAGCGCGCTCAATGCTGCCGGCTTCCTGATGCACGCGGTCGACCACCGCGGCCACGGCCGGACCGCGGCGGGGCGGCTGGGCGACTTCGGCTCGCCCGGCTTCGGCGGGTTGATCGCCGATGTGGCCCAGTTCGGCGCCGCGCTGCGCGAGCAGTACGGCTCGCTGCCGCTGTTCCTGTTCGGGCACTCGATGGGTTCGTTCGCCGCGCAGGCGGCACTGCTGGACCATTCGGCCACGTGGTCGGGCGCGGTGCTCTCCGGCTCCACGGCGCTGGACGCCTTCGCCGCGGCCATGGCGCAGGCGCCGGCCGACGGGCCGGCCGGACTGGAGGCGTTCAATGCCGGCTTCGAGCACCGCACCGGCTACGAATGGCTGTCACGCGACGCGGCCGAGGTGGACGCCTACGTGGCCGACCCCTGGTGCGGCTGGCCCGTGCCCGACGACGTGATTCCGATGTTGTTCGCGCCTGCCGGGCGGCTGGCCGACGCCGCGGTGCTGGCCGGCATCCGGCGCGACCTGCCGCTGCTCATCGCGTCCGGCGACGCCGACCCGCTGGCCGGCGGCGGTGCGCTGGTGCAGTTGCTGGGCCAGCGCTACCGCGACGCCGGTCTTGCCGACGTGACCATCACCGTGTATCCGGCCGCGCGTCACGAAATCCTGAACGAGACGAACCGCAGCCAGGTCACGTCCGACATCGTGACCTGGCTGCGCGCGCACGGCGCGGTGGCCTGAATCGGAGCGGCCGGGACGATGCCGGCCCGGGCCCGGCATGCCGTACGCCCGCGTTCGCCGCTGCTTCGACGGCGCCTTGCTTCGGCGTTGGGCCGGTCGCTGCAAGCTGCCGGCGCTGTCGCGCGAACGACGGGCCTCGCACCGAAGGAACACCCTGCGAAGGGCCGCCCTTGCCCGGCTGCCGGCCTGCGGGCACGCGGCTGCGTGCACCGCCGAGCCCCGCGCCACGGCGCCCACCGTCGTCGAGTGGTCCACATCGGAAGGCTGCAGTTCGTGCCCGCCGGCCGACCGCGGGCTGTCCACGCTGAAACGACGCTCCGACGTGCCGGTGGCAACGTTCCACGTGAATGACTGGGATCACCCGGGGTGGCAGAACCGCTTCGCCACCGCCGACGGCAGGCATCGGCAGCGCGCGCTGGCACGTGCGGCTGGGCCGTACAGCGTCGATACGCCGCCGGTGCGCCTGTCTTGGCGCACGCCCTCCTGCGACTGCGCTGCGGCGACTGCAGCCACGGCAAGCTGCTGGCCTTCAGCTGCAAGGATTGCCGGTTCTGCCCGTCAGGCCATGCGCGGCGCATGCCGCAAGCCTCGGCGCCAGGGTGGTGCGCGTGCGGCCTGCGCATCGATCCATGTGACGCGATAGCGGCTCGCCCTTGCGCTGACCTCGCCGTAGGGGCCGTGCGCCGTCGCTCACGAATCCATGCCCGGAGTCGACCCGAGCGCGTCGCGCAGCGCACTGATCGCTCGGTCCAGCGCCGAGGGCGGTGGGACTCCGGCCTGCAGGGACAGTGAGACGGCGCGGTCGAGCAGCCGCCGGGCGGACATGTCGTTGCCGGCTGCCCGTTCGAACTGACCCTGCTGGCACAGCAGCTCACCGAGGGCGACCGGGTTCTCCAGGGACTCCAGCAGCGACGCGCCGGCCGTGAACCCCTCGCGGGCCTGGTCGATGCGGCCCAGCCTGGCGAACACCGGCGCCAGCTGGCCGAGGATGCGCGCCTGGCCCATGCGGTTGCCGACGTCGCGCGCCAGCGCCAGCGCCCGCTCGTACTGGCCAACGGCCTCCTGAAGCTGCCCTACGCCGGCGAGCAGCTCGCCCAGGTTGCGGCGCACATTGCTCTCGAAGCGCCGGTTGCCGGACTCGCGCGCGATCGTCAAGGCGTCGTCGAAGTCGCGGCGTGCTTCGGCGAGGCGCAACTGTCCCATGTGAACGAGGCCGCGATTGCCCAGCACGTGCCCTTCGATACGCCGATCTCCGCACTCGCGCGCGATCGCCAGCGCCTCGTCGCTGAGCGCCAGGCCCTCGTCCAGCCGGTCCTCGTTGAGGCAGCCATTGACCAGGTTGCCGAGTTCGTGCGCCTCCATGCGCCGATGGCCGACTTCGCGATGGATGGCCACGGCCTGCCAGCGCAGTCGTCGTGCCTCTTCGGGTTGCCCCAGGGACTCGAGCACCGTGCCCAGATGCCCGCGCGTCACGCCCTCGAGGCGCCGGTCGCCGATCTCGACGAAGATCTCGAGCGCGGCTTCGAAGTGCTCCCGCGCATCGCGCAGGTGACCCTGGAACTGGATCTGCAGGTCTCCCAGGGCGAGCAACACCTCGCCCTGGCCGCGGCGGTCGCCCCACTCGTGGTAGTGCGACCCGGCAGCCTGCAGATGGCCCGCGACCTCGTCCGTGCGGCCGGCCAGGCGCAGGGCATGGGCCAGCCGTCGGGTGGCGTGGGCGCGATAGCGTGCGGGCAGCTCCGGCAGCGCGATGACCTGCTGTCCGAGATCGATCCCGAGCTGGAACGGCCCGCGCGACTGGAGCACGCGCCATGCGGCCGCATAGGTCGCTGCCGCCACGGCGGCGTCGCGGCGACGCAGCGCGTGCTGGCACGCCGCGATGAGGTTCTCCAAGTCGAGGGCCAGCGCGCGCAGCCGGGCCTGCCCGCCGTGCCGGTCCACCCCATCGAGGGCATCGTCGGTGCCCCACCGCGCGTAGGTCAGGCCATGCCGATGCCGGGCGGCCTCGGCCGCACCAGCGCCGAAGTCGTCGCTGGCGAGTCGCTCGGCCGCGTACTCGCGAATGCTGATGAGCAGGCCAAAGCAGGGCCCCTCCACGTCCGGCACCGCGCCCGAGAATGGCGACAGGGTGCGCAGCAGGCTGCGGTCGAGCAGGGACTGGACGACATCGACCACCGGAGGAGCGGCCGGCCAAGCGGCGAGATCGACGACCGACTCGGCTGCCTCCAGCGTGAACGCACCGGCGAAGACCGACATCTGCGCCAGCGCGGCCCGCTCCCACGGTTCCAGCAGGCTCCACGACCAGTCGATCGAGGCGCGCAACGTGGCCTGCCGGGGCCGCATCGAGGCCGTGGCGACCAGCAGCCCGAAGCGGTCCTTCAGTCGGGCCAGCAGTTGGGCCGGCGAGAACACCGCCACGCGTGCGGCGGCGAGCTCGATCGCCAGCGGCAGGCCATCGAGCATGGCGACGATCTGCGCCACGTCCTGCCGGCTCGCCGGCGTCAGGGTGAAGTCGTGCCGGCGCGCTCGGGCGCGCACGGCAAACAGCTCGATGCCGCCGCGATCGGGCTCCAGCGCCGCCAGGGTCATGACGTGTTCGCCTTTCAGCGCCAGCACCTTGAGGCTGGTCACGACGAAGGTGGCCTGGCCCGCGCTGACCATCCAGGATCCGAGCGTCGCGGCG
>WBZL01004564.1_pt1 | contig 11877 bp, 13 predicted proteins | sample 5204291 | NCBI WGS metagenome assembly WBZL01 (sample SAMN12344345, study PRJNA552823) | activated sludge metagenome | biome: Activated sludge suspended growth; feature: Nitrification reactor; material: Wastewater; isolation source: activated sludge from nitrification reactor of wastewater...
CGGACGAGTCTACCGACTCAAGGCGCACCAGATCCCGATGATGGAGCGGACCGCGCGCGGCACAGCCCTGGTGAACCTGCTGCAACTCCAGCCGGACGAGCGCATCCAGACGATCATCGACACGCGGGACTACGAGACCAACCGGTTCCTGTTCTTCGTCACCCGCAACGGCGTCGGCAAGAAGACCCTGTTCAACGCCTACGACTCCTCGCGTCAGGCGGGTCTCATCGCCATCAACCTGCGTGATGACGACGAACTGGTCGGCGTGTTTCCCACCAACGACGGCGACGACGTCATGTGCATCAGTCAGAACGGCCAGGGCATTCGCTTCTCGGAGTCCGACGTCCGCCCGATGGGGCGCGATGCCACCGGAGTGCGCGCCATGAAGCTGCGCGATGGTGACGCCGTGGTGTCAGCCGACGTTGTCGCTCCGGACCATCAACTGCTCGTCATCACCGACGAGGGATTCGGAAAGCGCACCGACCCGTCGCAGTTCCGCGTGCTCAAGCGTGGCGCACAGGGCATTCGGGCGATCGGACTGCGCGAGGGCAAAGGCCACGTCGTATCGGCGCTGATGGTCGCGACGGAGGACCAACTGTTCCTCATCGCCGATTCCGGCGTGACCATTCGGGTGCCGGTCGATGGCATCTCCGAACAGGGGCGCGACGCCAGCGGCGTCCGTGTCATGAACCTCGACGACGACTCCCATGTGGTTGCAGTTGCCAGGGTGTTGCAGAGCGACGACGATGACGATGGTGTCGGCGGGGACGTGCCAGCCGATGAACTCGCGGCCGATGCCGCCTCCGAGGACGGGACGGTGACGGAGGCCGACTGATGCAGCGACGCGTGGAACGCTCGACGGAGCGGGGTCAGTCCACGGTGCTCATGATGGGTGTCGTCGCTGTACTGATGGTGATCGCCGCGGGCTTGGTGCACCTGGGCGCAGAGGTGGTCGAGCGCGGTCGGCTACAGGCGGTTGCCGACATGGCTGCGTTGGCGTCGGTTCGTAGCGTTGAACTCGGACGTGAGGTTGCGACTCGGAACGGCGCCGTGGTCGTCTCACTGGACCGGGTGACCGGGGACGGCGTGACGGTGGTCGTCGAGCGTGCCGGGCGACGCGCGGTTGCCGCGGCGGCGTGATCATCGAGTGACGCAACCCCTTGGGTAGGATCGTTATCCGTGAGCGTCCCCCAGACCGAGCCCAGCCCCACGCGAACCGCCGAGGTCGCTGGTGGCCCGACCACCGTTGCCGCTGGCAAGGCGGCTGATGTTGCGCGGTCGAGGGCGCGGGCGGCGTCTTCGCAAACAGTCAGTCGACGTAACCTGCTCGGACGACGTCAACGGTTCGAGGCGCGTCGCGTCCGTCGTATCGTTCGTCACGTGGACCCGTGGTCGGTCCTGAAGCTGGCTCTGGTGTTCTTCGTCTGCGTGTGGGTCATGTTCATGGTGGCGGTGGTGATCGTCTGGTCGATCGCCCAGAGCTCGGGCACGGTCGAGCGAGTCGAGAGCTTCGTCAACGATCTCGGCATCACCGGGTGGAAGTTGAACGGCACCTTCGTCTTCCGCCAGTACGGACTGTTCGGATTGGTGATGGTGTTTGCCTGCACGACTGCGACAGTGGTGTCGACCATCATCTTCAACCTGATTTCCGATCTTGTCGGTGGCGTGTGGATCAGCGTGATCGAGGAGGAGACCTCCCGCCCGATCAACGGGTAGGTGTCGCGGTGTGCACGTAGCAATCGGTTCGCCACTCGCGTCGCCGTTCCTGTAGCGTGCGGAGCCGCCCGGGGCTATAGCTCAGTCGGTTAGAGCGCACCCCTGATAAGGGTGAGGTCGCTGGTTCGATTCCAGCTAGCCCCACGACAAGCACCGGGAGTCGACGCGAGGAGAGGTCGTTGCGAGCATTGCGCCGAGCGGTGATCGCCCTCGGGCTCGGCGGTCTGGGTGCGATTGTGCTCAAGCTTCGTGGTTCGAGCGGTGGTACCCCCACACAGGCCGGAGGTTGGCGAGAGCTGTCTGGCGACCACTTCCGGTGAATCCATGAGGGTCGGAGTCATCGGTACCGGTGTCGTGGGCCGTCGCGTCGCTCGCGAACTGGTCGACCTCGCGGAGGTCGACGCGGTGGTGCTGCTCGCTGCACGGTCGAAGGCAACGCTCCGCCTGTGTGATTCGTTGGGCACCAAGGTGTCACTCGGTGCAGGTGCCAGCGGGGCGACAGAACTCCCCGAGTCGCTCGATGCAGCGGACGTCGATGTCGTCATCCTCTGCACGCCAGACGAGACCCAACTCGACGCGGCCCGACTGGTGCTGTCGGCCGGCCGCAATGTCGTGTGCACGGCGGACGCCACCGACACCGTGCAGGCGCTCCTCGGGCTGGACGAGTTCGCCCGAGACGTGGGACGAACAGTCGTGGTTGCGGCCGCGATGACGCCGGGCTGGTCGGCGATTCTGGCGCGTCACGCGGCCGACGTGCTCGACCATGTCGACGAGGTCGCGGTGGCGATCACCGGAACAGCGGGAGCGGCCTGCGTCAACCGACGAACGCAGGCGATTCGCACAGACACCCAGGAGTGGCGGGATGGCGCCTGGGTGGAGTGCGCAGCACGCTCAGGCCCCGAGCTGGTGTGGTTTCCGGACCCGCTTGGAGCGGTGGACTGCGCCCGTGGCGACCTCAGCGAAGGCGTTGTGCTGCATCGGATGATGCCCGAGGTGCCGGTCATCGTGGTGAAGGCCGGTCGGCCGACCGGTCGGCCGAGGCCGCGGTGGCTTCGTCGGCTCAGGCAAGAACATCCGGGGACATCGAGCGGAGAGACCGGAGCCCTTCGCGTCGCCGTCTCGGGCCGCTCCGACGGTCAGCCGACGACCATCGTGTACGGCCTGCTGGGCACGTCGGCTTCCAGTTCCGCGGTGTTGATCTCTGCATGCGTCGTCGAGATGGCGGATCAGGCTCCCGGATCGGTCCTGTCCGCAGAAGTCATCGAACCGGTCAGAGCGCTGAGCTTCGCCCGCGATCGCGGAGTCCGCTGCTTGGTCTACGACGGCATCGACTGATCGTCGGATCCGTAGGTCGTTCGGCCCCGAAACTTCAGGGACGCGAGTGAGCCGCCGATAGGACCGGGACGAGTTGCCGGGGTTCCGAACTTTTTCTGAGAAACCGCTCAAGGTTTGACGCGCGCGCGTCGATACCTGAGCTGCTGGTTTGCGAGGAGAGAGACAACAACCCATGACGACCGTTCAGGCGACCGACACCGAGATCATCACCAAGCTGATCGAGGACAACCTCGACTTGGTGAATCACATCGTGTTCCAGGTGGCGATTCACTTCCCCCGTCACGTCGATCGTGACGATCTGGCTCGTGCGGGTGCGCTCGGTCTCGTCGAGGCAGCAAAGCGGTTCGACGAGTCGAAGGGCGTTCCCTTCCAGCGATTCGCCGCACAGCGGATCCGTGGCTCGATCATCGACGCCGTCCGCGCGGCGGACTGGGCGCCACGCTCGGTACGAAGCCTGTCCCGCAAGCTCGAGGCGACCGAGCAGCGATTGGCCTCCCGGCTCGGACGGGTGCCCCACATCGGTGAGGTCGCCGACGAGCTGGGTGTGAGCCGTGATGAGCTGCACCGGCTCCGCGACCGCCTGTTCCGCTCGGTCATTCTGGCGTTCGATCACCTGGTGACCGACAGCCCCGACGAGGAGCTGACCCTCGTCGACGTGATCGAGGACGTCCACTCTGTCGAGCCGTGCCACGAGCTCGAGAAGCGTGAACTCCACGCGTACCTCCGCGACGCCATTGCTCTGCTCCCCGAACGGCAGCGGTTGGTGATCGTCGGCTACTTCCTCCAGGATCGGACGTCGCAGGACCTCGCCCGGTTCCTCGGCGTGACCGAGTCACGGGTCTCCCAGATGCGCACTGAGGCGCTCGAAGCGCTCAAGCGGGGTATCGAGGCGCAGTACGGCCAGGACCTCGGTGAAGCCGAAGCCCAGATCAGTGGCCGTCAGGTCAAGCGCCGGGCGCAGTTCGCCGAGGCCATCGGCGAGCGGCAGCACTGGAAGGATCGTGTCGGTGACGCCGAGACCCTCGACAGCGGTCGGGTTCTGGCGGAGCTGCTCGCGGTATGAGTCCCGCCAGCTGTCCAGCTACCGGTTGTTGAGGACCTTTATCACCTGTTCGTGAACGCGACCGTTGGTCGCGATGCAACTGGTCAGGTCGACTCCGGTGGCGCCGTCGACTCGTGAGAGGGTGCCACCCGCCTCGGGAATGATCACGAGGCACGGTGCGATGTCCCAGAAGTTGATGACGGGATCGACCATCACTTCGATCCGACCTGATGCAACCAGTAGGTAGCCGTAGCCGTCGCCCCAGGTTCGCATCTGAAGTCCGCTGTGGCGGGCCGACATCAGCATGTCCGGTTCCCAGTAGTCGAAGCCCGACGTGCTGAGCACGCTTCCCGTGAGGTCGGACTTCGATGAGACCCGGCAGGGGATTCCGTTGAGGAAGCTTCCGAGGCCGCGTCCGGCCCAGCACATCTCGCCGATCGCTGGGATGTTGATGATCCCGATGGCAGGCCCGTGTTCGTCTTCGAGGTAGAGAAGGTTCGAGTAGAGCGCGACGCCGTGCGTGAACGCCTCGGTTCCGTCGATTGGATCGATGACCCAGCGACGGCCGCTCGTACCAGTGGATTCGCCATCTTCCTCGCCGAGGATCGCATCGTCGGGGAAGCGTTCCTGGATCAGCCGGCGCATGAGCGTCTCGGCTCCCTGGTCGGCGAGGGTGACGGGCGTCCCGTCCGCTTTGCGGATCACCTCGAGTTCGGTTGCGCGGAAATGGTTCATGGTGAGCTCGCCGGCCTGTCGAACAACGTCGACGGCGAACTCGAGATCGGATGCGGAAGCGGGGGGCGCTGTCATGTGCACCATCATCGCTCACCGGTTTGTGATCGCTCGACTCATGTCCACGGAGGGGCGGTCGATAGGACGCAGTGTCGTTGTTGAAGACCACCTGCGCCGCGTGTGGGGAGATCGAACTTCCGGTGTCCCGCGTCGTGCTGCGCATCTGTGCCGACGACCGTTCGGGGGTCTGTGTGATTCGCTGCCCCGAGTGCGGTAGCCGGTTCGTCAAGGAGGCAAACGACGCGATGATCGTGATGTTGCTCGCCGTTGGTATCGAAGTGTCGATGTGGAGCTCTGGCTCTGCTGGTCCGGCGCCCGAGGGTCTGCCGGCGATCTCCGCTCACGACATCGAGGCCTTCCGCCGCAACCTCGGGAAGGACTCGGAGCTCCTCCGCCACCTCGAAGGACTACCCGGCTGAATCCCGACTTGTTTGGTCGGGAATTCGCCGCCAAACTGGTGGCATGCCACTCTCGCTCTTCGAGTTTCCGGACCCGGTCAACGAAGTGTCGGCGCGGCTCGTGGCGGGTGGAGTCGTGGTCATGTCGGCGATCATCGTCGCCGGAGGACCAGCGTGGCTCGTTGCGGTGCTCACCTATGGGTTCGTGGCGCGCGTGCTGACCGGCCCGACCCTCAGCCCACTCGGACGAGTTGTCACCGGGTTCATCACGCCGAGGTTGCCGGTCGAACCTCGACTCACACCCGGTCCACCGAAGCGATTCGCCCAGGGGATCGGCGCGTCTCTGTCGCTCGCCGCAACAGTCGCGCATTTCGGTTTCGGTGCGACGGGGTTCGCTCGGATCCTGGTCGGAATGATCCTTGTCGCGGCTTCGCTTGAGGCGTTCGCTGGGTTCTGCCTGGGATGCAAGATCTTCGCCCTGCTCATGCGCCGCGGCGTGATCCCAGAGTCGGTGTGCGAGGCCTGCAACAACCTCAGTCTCCGCGGCACCTGACGGGGTGGCCGAGTCGGCTCGGCCCGCCGCTAGCCTCGACGTGATGGTGAAGACCGGCGGGATACCCACGGCGTGATCGTCGCTGCGATCCAACACGACATCTCCTGGCGCGACGCTGCTGCGACCCGTCACGGCGTCGGTCGTCTCGTCGATCAGGCGGCGGCCTCGGGCGCGCGGTTGATCGTCCTGCCGGAGATGTACGCGACAGGGTTCTCGATGGACGCGGCCGAAATCTGTGAACCCGAGGACGGCGCGTCCATCGAGTTCCTTCGGGACGCGGCGAGGCGCCTGGACCTCTGGGTCGCGGCTTCGGTGGCCATAGCGACGGGGACAGCGGGAAACCGCAACCGCTTCATTGCCGCAGGACCGAATGAGGAGCTCGTCACCTACGACAAGCGCCACCCGTTCACCTACGCCGGCGAGCACCGCGAGTTCACGCCTGGAGGCGACGTCGTCAGTTTCGAGATCGACGGGCTTCGCGTGACGCCGTTCGTTTGTTACGACCTCCGCTTTGCCGATGACTTCTGGCAGGCGGGTCCGACCACCGATCTCTTCCTGGTCGTGGCCAACTGGCCGAGTTCCCGGCGTCATCACTGGTCGTCGTTACTCGTCGCACGGGCGATCGAGAACCAGTGCTACGTCGTCGGTGTCAATCGCGTCGGAGCTGCCGATGGCCTGGACTACACGGGCGACTCGGCGATCATCGCCCCCGACGGAGAGGTCCTGGTGACAGCCTCAACGGTCGAGACAGTCCTGACTGCGGAGGTCGACGCTTCCACGGTGGCCGCCGTGCGGGCCCGGTTCCCATTTCTTCAGGACCGTCGATGATCACGAAACTCCTCGATGGGTTGACCTCGCGTCGTCGCGGTCGTCGAGCCGCCGTCCCAGCCGCGTCACCGCCCCTGGTGATCGAGTACTCGCCGCGGCTCGACGGTGACGGCGACCCCGGAGAGGTCGTATGGGGTTGGGTACCGTTCGAGGACGATCCGAGCCAGGGCAAGGATCGCCCGATGGTGGTCATCGGACGCGCGGAGGCATCACTCATCGCGATCGCGCTGACGACCAAGGACCACGGTCCGCTCGACGAACGTCTCGCAGTCGGCACCGGGGACTGGGATCCCCAGCGCCGGCAGAGCTTTGCGAAGATCAACCGGCTGATCGCGATCGATCCGGCGAACGTGAGGCGAGAGGGAGCGGTGTTCCCGAGGCGGCGATTCGATGCGCTCGTCGCCGCTGTCCGGTCGCGGAACCTCTCGGTTGAAGTTGGAGGTGTCCGGTCGTGACCGACACCGATACCGGCGCCAGCGCGCCGCTCTTCCACCCCACACCCCGTCCGGCGGAGCCGGAAACGCAGGCGTCCTCGAGGGGGCACAAGCGCTCAACGATCAGCCGTGCTCAAAGGGCGGTTCTCGCTTCCGTGCTGGTGTGCGCATTCGTGATGGGAATGCTCAGCCCGGGGGAGCCGACCGGCCACGCGGTCATCGACGCGGTGTATCGCGGCGGGTTCGTTGCGCTGGTAGCGCTGGCGGGATCCCGGGCTCGGCGGTGGAGTGTGATCTCGTCGTCAGCGATCGTGACAGCGGGGTCGATCGGGCTCGGGCTGTTGTTCGGGGCCGTGGCTCTCCTGATGTCGGTCCTGATCGTCGGACGTGACATACGCAACCGCATCTATGGCGCGTGCGTCGGCACGTTCGTCGGCCTGGCGTGCCTGCGGCTCCGCATCGAATGGTTCCTCGGTGCCTCGGCGCTTGTGGCCACCGTTGCGTCGGGGTTGATGCTGTGGTCGGGCTATCGGGTGAGTCGGAGCCGCCCGAAGCGAGTGGTGCGTTGGTCATTGGCGCTCGGGGCACTGGTGATGGTCGTCGGGGTCGGCATGGCGGGGTATCAGGCGATCGCGTTCGCCGCTCCACTTGAGGATGGTGTGCAGGCGACGGTCGACGGCGTGGCGTCGGTGCGGAACGGCGAGACCGTCAAAGGGGCCGAACAGTTTGCCGCCGCTCGGACCACGTTCTCCGACGTCGTCGGCCGTGCCGATGCGTGGTGGCTGTTCCCCAGCCGGATGGTGCCGTTCGTCGCCCAGAACATCGACGCCGTCGTGACGCTGTCCGAGTCGGGTGCGTCGTTGACAGAGGCCGCCGAGCGAACGGCCTCCGAAGTCGATTACTCGACGATTCGGCGTGAAGGCGGGGGCGTCGACGTCGCCCTGCTGGCTCGATTCCGTGAGCCGGTCGTCGACGCTTCTCGCCGGTTGGCCGATGCAGCGGAGCTCGTCGACGATCTCGATTCGGCGTGGTTGGTCGCGCCGATCGCCGATCGCCTCTTCGACTTCGACGAGAAGGTCGCCGACCTGCGGTCACAAACCGACCTCGCCGCCGACGCCCTGACCTACGGCCCGGCCCTGTTCGGCGGTGAGGGCGAGCGACGGTACCTCGTCCTGTTGGGCAACCCTGCTGAGGCCCGCGACCTCGGCGGTCACATCGGCAACTGGGCCGAGCTCACGATGACCGACGGTGCGATCTCGTTGGTCGAGGTCGGCACGCCACTCGAGCTGTCGCAGCCCGAGCTCGACAACGCGGTGGAGGAGCGGGGCAACGTACCCCCCAGTCTGTTGGGAATGCGGCCCGCGACCTTCCCGCAGAACTGGGGCGCGTCGCTGAACTTCCCGATCGACGCCGACGTGGCGGCGCAACTGTTCCAAGCCAAGACGGGTCGTCGGATCGACGGAGTCCTGTACGCCGACCCGTTCGCGATGGCCGCGATGCTCGACATCACCGGTCCGGTTGAGGTTCCCGGTCTGGACAAGCAGGTCGACAGCGCGAGCGCGGTTCGATTCCTCACCCACGACCAGTACGTCGATTTCCCGAGCGAGAGCGCCGGCGACGAGGCGGTCACCGAGTTGGTTCGTACCGTCTTCGAGCGGCTGACGAAGACGACGCTGCCGGGGCCCGCCCAGCTCGGCGCCTCCTTCGGGCCCCTCGTCAAGGACGGACGCCTGCGCATGGTTTCGCTACATGACGAGGATCATCCGCTGCTCGCGAGGTTGGCCCTGGACTACGGCTTCGTGCCGGTCGAGGGCGACGATCTGCTCGCGGTCGTCACCCGTAATGCCAACCCCTCCAAGATCGATTCGTACCTCAGTCGGGATATCACCTATGACGTTCGCTGGGACCCCGAGACCGGGGAAGTCGACGCGACGGTCACCGTGGTGTTGCGCAACGACGCGCCGGCTAGTGGGCTTCCGCCGTATCTGATCGGCAACTCGGGGGGCCGTCCGGAAGGGACCAACATCACCGACCTGGCGATCGTGACGCCGTTCGAGGCCACCGCTGCAACAGTCGACGGCGTCGAGGCAGTGGTGAGCCCGCTTCGTGACGACAACGTCTGGAGGCACACGGTGCGTACCGAGGTTCCTCCCGGTGGCGAACGTCGGGTCGAGGTTGCTCTGGAGGGTGAGGTGAGTCCAGGTTCTGAGTACCGCCTTCGCTTCAGTGGCCAGCCTCTCGTGAACGATGACTCGACACGGGTGGTTGTGACGGCCGACGGGCACGAGGTGATCGGAGGGCAAGCGATCGCAGCCGACGGAGCACGGGCAAGGGTCACTCTCCGTCACCTCGGGCAAACGATACTCACTCTCCGCGCGAACTTGTGATCGATACTCGGAACTCTGGCGTAGAGGGCTGGACCTGATGAGGATTCTCAACGAAACTCGGTGGATGTCGAGCCGCGCCGCACTCAGTGTGTGGCGCGACGCAGGTAACGATTGCGGGGACAGGGAATGGCGAGCGGGCCGATAAAGCGGATGTGTGCAGCGGCGGCGGGAGCGATGCTGGTCCTGGGGTCGATCGGCCTGTTCGTCGCGCCGGCGTCAGCGGCGCCCGCGCCGGCGGTGCAGGACCGGAGCTGCGCGGACTACATCCCTCGCGACCTCGCCATCAATGTCCCCAGCGCGGCTCCGGGCGAGACCGTCACCATCACCGGCCTCGCGTCCCCTGGCGACACCGTCACCATCAGGATCGCTCAGCTCGCTGGTCCACCGATCGTCCTTGCAACCGCCGTGGCCGACTCGAACGGCTACTTCTCCGCGAACATCACGATCCCCGCGAACTACGCGGAGGGCACCTACAACATCACGGTGTCATCGCCGAATTGCGACGGTGTCGGCACCATCACTCTGGTGGTGCGCTTCCCGGGCGGCCGGTGTACCGACCGCCGAACGGTCGAAGCGCAGCGTGGTGATTCGGTGGAGTGGACCCTGCTGGGAGTCCTCGACACCACCAAGCCGCTCACGGTCACCCTTGTACCGCTCAGCGGTGGGCCTTCCGTCGTCGTGTACACCGGCGCGTATCCGGCGAGCGGCGACGTGACGTTCACCGTCCCGGCGTCGCTTCCCGATGGGCGCTATCGCATCGTCGAGTCGGGAACAGGGAAGAACGGCAAGCCGCTCTCGGCGCGATGCGGGCGGCTGAGGGTGCGCGGTGGTGGCGGTGGGACCACCTGTGAGACCGGTGGCCAGACCTTCAATTTCGACGCGACCGTCAAACTGATCGACTGGGATGGATTCAACCCGAAGGTCGAGTACACCCCGACCATTCCAGTGAACCTCGCGGCCGGCACGTGGAACATCAGCTCGGCAACAGCGCGGGACTCGTACCCGAACCGTGTCAACGTGACTCAGACGTCGGAGGTTTGGGAGATCGAGTTCCTGGACTCGTCAGGAGCGGTTCTCGCTCGGTCCCAGCCGACCCAGGACGTTCCGGACATGGTCGACCCGGGGGTTTGGACCGGCCCGCTCGGGGCGGTCGTGCTCCCGGCGGGAGTGGTGTCTGCTCGGGCACATCACCTGCCTGACCTCTACCCTGACGCGCCATTCGAGCCGGCCAACAGTGTGTACGCGATCAGCTTTACGATCTGCCACGGCGGTGGTGGAGGCGGCGAAAGCTCATCGACCTCGTCGTCGAGCACGTCGTCGAGTACGCCCACAGGTGACGGCGGGGCATCCCCAACGACGTTGGCACCGATCCTGCCGTCGACGCCGCCGTCTGCCCCGGCAGTTGGCAACATCGCGTCGCCGACAGCCGCTCAGGTAGCAGTGGCCGATCAGCAAGCGACGCGTATCAGCAGCCAACCGACCAGGGTCGCCGGAACGTCGACGAGTCGTTCAGGCTCGGGCGCTACCGGGCTTGCGGCCACGGGCTCGACAGTCCGGCCGTACATCGTTGCGGCGGTGGCTCTGATCGCTGCAGGCGCGCTGTTTGTGATGGGTGCCCGCCGCCGACGAGAAGTCTGACCTCGGGCGACCCCCAAACCTTCTGATCGGCAGGCGGTCCCGACGGGTCCGTGCTGGCGGAGTGCCCGTTCCGGCTCGTCGAGAACGCTGGCTCTCAGCGCGTCCGCGACGAGGTGCCCGAGCCCGAACGGCGCTGCCGCGAGTGCGGCCGTGGTCTCGCCGGCGCGGTCGTGCTCGAGGACGAGCCGGTAGAGGTCGTAGAGGTCCGAAGCCCGCTTGCGTGGCTCACGGTGCCGTCCGCCGAACAGCGCACCGGTCTTCGCCGAACGTGACCGGCGCCGCTGGGGCGTGACGGCCCTCGTCGACTTCGACCAGGAGCCTCGACAGCTCCCGCTCCGCGTCACGCCGGGTACCCCGGACGGTCCGCCCGATGTAGCGCTTCGCGCCGGCCGCGTCACGGCCGACGAAGGCATTCACCCGCCAGCTCTGTGGTCCCCGTTGCTGGATGCTTCCTCGCATTGGCATGCCTCCTCAGACTGAGGAGGCCCGTCGGAGTGCCAATGGAATGCCAAAGACTTGGGTCGACCCCACCCCGGTCGGTGAAAGCCCCGGAAACTCGCGGGCTTCGGGTGCGCTCGGAGGGACTCGAACCCCCAACCTTCTGATCCGTAGTCAGATGCTCTATCCAATTGAGCTACGAGCGCTGGCAACCGGGGTGAGATCGTAGACGCGTCTCGGGGTGGCACCAAATAGGTTGGCGCCACCCCGCGACAAGGTCGATCTCGACAGGCCGGGCGCTACAGGCGCCGCCCAC
>WBZL01003717.1_pt2 | contig 11869 bp, 10 predicted proteins | sample 5204291 | NCBI WGS metagenome assembly WBZL01 (sample SAMN12344345, study PRJNA552823) | activated sludge metagenome | biome: Activated sludge suspended growth; feature: Nitrification reactor; material: Wastewater; isolation source: activated sludge from nitrification reactor of wastewater...
TGCCTGAACTGGTACTTCAACAGCGGCGGCTTCCTGCCGCTGATCCTGATGACGCTGGCCGCGCTCTTCATCGGCTATCACCTGATCATGGGCATCGGCGGGGCCGACATGCCGGTCGTCGTCTCGATGCTGAACAGCTACTCGGGCTGGGCGGCGGCGGCGATCGGCTTCTCGCTCTCGAACGACCTCCTCATCGTCGTCGGCGCGCTGGTCGGCTCCTCGGGTGCGATTCTCTCCTACATCATGTGCAAGGCGATGAACCGCAGTTTCGTCAGCGTCATCCTCGGCGGCTTCGGCAACACCACGGGCCCGGCGATGGAGATCGCGGGCGAGCAGATCGCCATCGACGCCGAGGGCGTGGCGGCGGCCTTGAACGACGCCGACTCGGTGATCATCGTGCCGGGCTACGGCATGGCGGTGGCGCAGGCGCAGCAGTCGGTGGCGGAACTCACCCGCAAGCTGCGCGCCAGGGGGAAAGAGGTTCGCTTCGGCATCCATCCCGTGGCGGGCCGTCTGCCCGGCCACATGAACGTGCTTCTGGCCGAGGCCAAGGTGCCCTACGACATTGTCCTCGAGATGGACGAGATCAACGACGACTTCCCCTCGACCGACGTCGCCATCGTCATCGGCTCGAACGACATCGTGAACCCTGCCGCACAGGAGGACCCGAACTCCCCCATCGCGGGGATGCCGGTCCTGGAGGTCTGGAAGGCGAAACAGGTCTTCGTCTCCAAGCGCGGTCAGGGCACCGGCTATTCCGGGATCGAGAACCCCTTGTTCTACAAGGAGAACACCCGGATGTTCTACGGCGACGCGAAGAAGAGCGTGGACAGCCTCCTGCCGATGCTCGACTGAGCGACCGCGCAGCCTGCGACAGTGACGTGACCCCGTCCGGAAGGGCGGGGTCACTTTCTTTTGTCCGGGTGCCGCCAACACTCCGCGCTATCCTTGCCGCGCAGACGCAGGAGGAACCGCCGTGAACCCTGAAGGCAAGCCGACCCCGCGCAAGAGCGCGAAGGACTTCGATTCCCGCATTCTCGAGATTTTCGATGGCTATGTGCACGGCAGGATGTCGAAACGCGAGTTCATCGAGCGCGCGGGCAAGTTCGCCGCCGCGGGCGTGACCGGGGCGATGATCCTCGAACAGCTCCAGCCCAATTACGCGCTTGCCCAGCAGGTCGCGCCGGATGATCCCGCGATCGAGACCATGACCGCGGAATACATGAGCCCCGAGGGCAACGGCCGCGTGACGGGGCTGATGGCGAGGCCCTCGGGCGCCACCGGGAAGCTCGCGGCCGTACTCGTGATCCACGAGAACCGCGGGCTCAATCCCTACATCGCCGATGTCGTGCGGAGGGTGGCCAAGGCGGGCTACCTCGCCTTCGGGCCGGACGGGCTCTCACCGCTCGGGGGATACCCCGGCAACGACGATCAGGGGCGCGAGATGCAGGCGAGCCTCGACCCGGCCAGGCTGATGGCCGATTTCTTCGCCGCCTACGAATTCCTGAGCGGGCACGAGGGCTCCACCGGAAAGGTCGGCGCGGTGGGCTTCTGCTATGGCGGCGGGGTCTGCAACGCGCTCGCCGTCGCCTACCCCGACCTCGCGGCCTCGGTCCCGTTCTATGGTCGCCAGCCGGCGGTCGAGGACGTGGCGAAGATCGAGGCGCCGCTGATGCTGCACTACGCCGGGCTCGACGAGCGGATCAACGCCGGCTGGCCGGCCTACGAAGACGCCCTGACGGCGGCCGGCAAGAGCTACGAGGCCTTCATCTACGAGGGCGTGAACCACGGCTTTCACAACGACACGACGCCCCGCTACGATGCCGCGGCGGCGGAACTCGCCTGGTCGCGCACGATGGATTTCTTCGCCCGCCATCTGTCCTGAGGCACGGCCAAGGCGAAGGGCCGCCGGTCCGTGACATGCCCGGGCCGGCGGCGCGGTCGCTCGCGCCCTGTACCGGACGCGCTGGCACAGGCGCGGCGAGGGGACTATGACTTCCCATGCAACGGCCTCTCAGTCCTGTCCGAAAGGTTGCCCGATGCGCGCAAACCTTCCCCGCGGCGTCGTGGCGCTCGGCTTCGTCAGCCTCTTCATGGACATCTCGTCCGAGATGATCCACGGGCTCCTGCCGGTCTTTCTCACCGGCACGCTCGGGGCCTCCGTGGTGCTTGTCGGCCTCGTCGAGGGGCTGGGCGAGGCCGTGGCGCAGATCGTCAAGGTGTTCTCGGGCGCGCTTTCGGACCGGCTGGGGCGCAGGAAGCCGCTCCTCGTCCTTGGCTACGGGCTGGCCGCGCTGACGAAACCCGTCTTCGCGCTGGCCGGCAGCCCGGGGGTCGTGCTTGCGGCCCGCGTGACCGACCGGATCGGCAAGGGCATCCGGGGCGCCCCGCGCGACGCGCTCGTCGCCGAGCTCGTGCCGGAGGCGGCACGCGGCGCGGCCTACGGGCTCAGGCAGTCGATGGACACGGTGGGGGCCTTCACCGGCCCGCTGCTCGCCATCGCGCTCATGGCGCTGACGGGGGGCGACATCCGGCTTGTCTTCGCGCTCGCCATCCTGCCCGCAGCCGTGGCCTTGGCGATCCTCGTCGGTGGCGTGCGCGAACCCGCGCGCCACGAAGTCGCGGCACCGCGTGCCGGTCTCGACGGACGGACCGTTTCCAGCCTGCCCGCGGCCTTCTGGTCTGTGGTCGCGGTCGGCGCGGTGATGGCATTTGCGAGGCTGTCCGAGGCCTTCCTGATCCTCAAGGCGGCCGACGTCGGGGTGGGCGCGGCCTATGTGCCCCTCGTGCTCGTGATCCTGAATGTGGTCTATGCCGCCACGGCCTGGCCCGCCGGTGCGCTCTCCGACAGGCTGGGCCGCGGCGGGCTGCTTGGCGTCTCCATCGCGGCTCTCGCGCTGGCACTCGGCCTCCTCGCCATGGCCGAGGGGCTGTCGGTCACGGTGATCGGCATCGCCCTCTGGGGGCTTCACATGGGGCTGAGCCAGGGGCTGCTTTCGGCGGCCGTGGCCGACACCGCGCCGGCGGCGCTCCGGGGGACGGCCTTCGGCGTCTTCAACCTCGCGGCCGGTCTCGCCACGCTTGCCGCCAACGGGGCGGCGGGCCTGCTCTGGGCCGCGGGAGGCTCGGCCGTGGCCTTTGGCGCCGCGGGCGCCGCAGCACTCCTGGCGTTCGGTCTCGTCTGCGTCCTGCCCTCCTTGCGCGGCTGACGGCGTTGCAGAAATACCAGTATACCGCCGTGTGCGCCGGTCCGGTCACGCCGCGCCTGATCTTTGCTCCGGCGCTTGGCTAACCTGTTCCGGATTTCCCGGGCCTTTCTGATGATCGACGACCATCCCCTTCGCTTTCCCCTGGTGAACGAGCTGCATGCCCGGCCGTTCCCGTCGCTTTCCGTGCCCGGCCATGCCGTCTACGTCGCGGTGAAACAGCCTCTCGACGCGCACAACCGCGACCGAGCCGCCGACCGGGCGCATCTTCTGGCGCTTCTCGACCGGCACGGCGCAGCGCATCCGCCAAATGAGGCAACCCATCACGGCGCGCGGATCGGCCGGCATGACCTCAAGTGGGAAAGCCACACCGAATTCGTGACCTATTCGGCCTTCGGCCGCGGCATCGGCGCGCGCCCCTTCGACCCGGCCGACGCGGAGGTCTTCCCGCCGGACTGGATGGCCTCAGCGCCCGGAAAACGCATCGCCGCCTGCCTGGTCCGGATCGAGCCTCTTCCCGACGACCTCGACCGGGTCCGCGAGAGTCTCGACGCCTGGTTCGTGGCCGAAAGCCTCGCGTGCTCGTGGGTCCTCGACGAGGCGGCCATCATCGCAGGCGATTTCCAGATCGACCCGGCCGGCCACATGCGTTTCGCGGTCTTCATCCGGCCCGGCACCGGCGCGCGCCGGGTGGGCCGCATCGTCCAGCGCCTTTGCGAGATCGAGACCTACCGGGCCATGTCGATGCTCGGCCTTGGCCGGGCACGCGAACTCACGGCGCGGCTCAACGCCCTCGACCCCGAGCTCTCCGGCCTTGTCACCGCGCTCTCGCACAAGGGCAGCCACGCCGAGGCGACGCTCGACACTCTCCTCGGCATCTCGGCCGAACTGGAGGCGCTGGCCACGCGCCACACCTTCCGCTTCGGCGCGACGGTGGCCTACGAGGCGCTCGTCAACCAGCGCGTGCAGGTGCTGCGCGAGACGCGCTTCGACGGCCGCCAGACCTTCGGCGAATTCATGATGCGCCGCTACGACCCCGCGATGCGCACGGTGAAATCCGCCGAGCGACGGCTGGAACAGATGGCGGGCCGCGCGGTGCGTGCGGGGGAACTTCTGCGCACCCGCGTCGATGTGGAGCGCTCGGCCCAGAACCAGAAGCTCCTGGAAAGCATGGACCGTCGCGCCGACATCGCGCTCCGGCTGCAGCACACGGTGGAGGGCCTCTCGGTCGTCGCGATCAGCTACTATGCTGTTAGCCTCGCGGGCTACCTCCTGCTGCCCCTTGCCGAGGCGTTCCACTGGTCCAAGTCGGCGCTGACCGCGGCGCTCGTGCCCGTCGTCGTCCTCGCCGTCTGGTTCATGATCCGCCGCATCCGCAAGGCGATGCACTGACACCCTTTCTGTCCGGAAATGCTCCGGCAGGGTCAGGGAGGGCAGCGCGCTCCCGGCGGCTCGGCCATGCTCACCGCCCGCGGATGCGCGGGTCGAGCGCGTCGCGCAGGCCATCGCCGATGTAGTTGACCGAGAGCACGGTGAGCGAGATTGCCACCCCGGGCAGGACGACCCTGAGCGGGTAGAGCTGCATCTGGTCCACGGCGTCGAAGAGGATGCGCCCCCAGGTCGGGAAGTCCGGCGGAAAGCCGAGCCCGAGGAACGAAAGCGCGCTTTCGGTGATGATCGCGTTGGCGATGCCCAGCGTGGCGGAAACCATGATCGGGCTCATGACGTTGGGCAGGATGTGGCGCAGCACCAGCCGGCGCGACGGTGTGCCGATCGAGCGCGCGGCCAGCACGAATTCCCGCTCCTTCAGCGTCAGCACCTCGCCCCGGACGATCCGCGCCGCGTGCATCCAGCTCGTCACCCCGATCGCCGTGACGATGAGGAGGAATATCCCCGTCTCGGTCCCGAGCGCCTGGCTCAGCGGTTCGCGGAAGAGCGTCACCATGAGGAGCAGAAGCGGCAGGAGCGGCAGCGACAGGAAGAGGTCGGTCATCGACATCAGGAACCCGTCCGCCCGCTTGAAGAAGCCCGCGACGACACCGATCAGCGTCCCGAGGAAGAGCGACAGCGCCATCGCGGTGAGGCCGACGGCGATCGACACGCGCCCGCCCGCCATGATCCGCGCCAGCATGTCGCGGCCGAGCTGGTCGGTGCCGAAGGGATGCGCGAGGCTCGGCCCCTGGTTCCTGAGCTTCAGCATGTTGACGGGGTTGGGATCGACATAGGTCGGATCGAGCCGCCACAGGAAGGGGCCGAGCAGCACGGCGAAGAGGATCGCGCCGAAGATCACCAGCCCGACGAGCGCACCCTTGTGGGTCTTGAACTGGTCCCAGACATCCCACCACTGGTTGCGGGGCGGGCGGACGGCGGCCTCGACGCGGGCGCCACTTGCCTCAGTCATAGCGGATCCTCGGGTCAAGGACGCCGTAGAGCACGTCGGCGATCAGGTTGAAGAGCACGGTCAGCGCCGCGAAGATGAAGGTCAGCGTCTGCACCATCGGCAGGTCGTTGGCATAGATCGCGGTGATCAGGAGCTGGCCGAGCCCGTTCACCTTGAACACCTGCTCGGTGATGATCGCGCCGCCGAAGATCGTGGGGATGCCGAGGGCGATGACCGTCACCACCGGGATGAGCGAGTTGCGCAGGACGTGTCGCAGCACGACGACCTTCTCGCTCATGCCCTTGGCGCGGGCGGTGCGGACGTAGTCCTGCTGCAGGTTGTCGAGCATCGAGGCGCGCATGAAGCGGCTGATCTGGCTCGCGTTGAAAAGCGCGAGCACGGTCACCGGCATGACCATCTGCCGCGCCTGCTTCAGGAAGCTCTCCCAGTCCGTGACCTTCAGCGTGGTGTCGTAGATCGAGGGGAACCAGTGCAGGTTCACCGCGAAGACGATGATCAGGACGACGCCGGTGAAGAACGTGGGGACGGAGAAGCCGACCATCGAGACGAAGGTGCCGAGGTTGTCGAACCAGGAATACTGCCGGTAGGCCGAAATGATGCCGATCGGCACCGCGATGACAACGCCGACGACATAGGCAAGTCCGACGACCCAGAGCGTCTGCGGCAGGCGCTGCCAGATGATGTCCATCGCCGGCGCCCGGAACTGCCAGGAGACGATGCGGCCGGTCGGGTCGGCGAAGGCGGTGCCGAAGAGGCTGTCGACGAGATGCAGCGGCTCGGTCCAGAAGAACTGCTTCAGCCAGAGGAGGTAGCGCACCCACGCCGGCTGGTCGAGGCCAAGCGCGGCGCGCATCTTCTCGCGCACCTCCGGCGGCACCGTCAGCGGCTGGTCGGCGAGGGGGTCGCCGGGAGCCATTTCCAGGATCAGGAAGATGACGAGACTGATGAACAGAAGCGTCGGGATCGCGATCAGCAGGCGTCGGATCGTGTAGGTGAGCATCGGCGTCTCGGTTCAGCGGTTTCGGATGGCAGAACGGGGCGGGCCGGAAGGCCCGCCCCGCCGCGATACGGGGAGGATCAGATCACTTGACCCGGAACCAGTCCGAAGTGTTCCACAGCTCGCTGTCCCAGGTGTTCAGGACGACGCCGCCGAGCGTGTTGGAATGCGCCGAGTTGCGGCCACGGTCGACCAGCGGCACGACGACATAGCTGTCCTTGGTCAGCATCTCGTTGAGCTTCTTGGCGATCTCGGCGCGCTTCTCGATCTCGCCGGTCCTGGCGAGTTCGGCGACGAGCGTGTCGTAGGCCGGGTCGCAGAAGCGGTTGATGTTCTCGCCCTGCCAGCCGTTGTCCGGGCCCGGGATCTTGTCGCAGAGGTACTGCGACAGATAGGGTTCGGGATCGGTCCCGTCGAAGTTGTTGGCGTACATCTCCACGTCGGCATAGAACTTCTGGAACGTGTCGGGCGAGCCCGGATCGCCGCCGAAGAAGACCGAGGCGTCGACGTTCTTCAACTCGGTCTCGACACCGATTTCGGTCCACCACTGCTTGACCAGCGCCTGGAAGTCCTGGCGCACGGCGTTGGTTGAGGTCTGGTAGAGCAGCGACAGCTTCTTGCCGTCCTTGTCGCGGATGCCATCGCCGTCCGAGTCGGTCCAGCCGGCTTCCTCCAGCAGCGCCTTCGCCCCCTCGACGTCCTGGGAGAGGCATTCGGTGTTGTCGGATGCGAACATCTCGGGCGCGGGCACCAGGTTGCAGGTCGGCCGCCCGGCCGAGCCATAGCCGACCTCGACGAGCAGATTGCGGTCGATCGCCATGGAAAGGGCCTTGCGCACCCTGATGTCCGAGAGGATCGGGTGCGGGTGCTTCACGGTCGAACGCTCGCCCTCGGCAAGGCTCGGCGAGGGATCGGTCATGTTCATCTCGATCCGCTCGACGAGCGTACCGAAGGCGTTGATGACCTTGCCCTTGCCGGCGGCTTCCATGCCCGCAAGCACGTCGGGCGCAAGCTGCAGGTTCCAGGCATAGTCGAACTCGCCGGTCTCGAGGACGGCACGGCCCGCCGCCGCCGCGTCGCCGCCACCCTTGAAGGTCACGGTCGCGAAGGCCGGCTTCGCCGGGTCGCGGTAGTTCGGGTTGGCTTCCATCGAGATCACGTCGTTCGGCTTGAACTCGGTCACCTTGAAGGGGCCGGTGCCGATGGGACCGAAGTTCGCGTCGGTGCACTGCTGTGCCGCCGCGCCGAGGCAGTTGGCGAACTGGGCCTTCTGGATGATCGGCGAGGTGGAGCCGACGAAGGCGTTGTAGGGGTTGGGCTTGGGCGCCGTGAAGGTCACCTTCACCGTCATGTCGTCCAGCGCCTCGACAGACTGGATGCCCTCGTAGCGCGCGGCCTGGCTGCAGCCGCCCTCGGGGTGGGTGCAGTATTCGTAGGAAAAGACCACGTCGGCCGAGGTCACGGGCGTGCCGTCGGACCACACCAGTCCGGGCTTCAGCTTCCAGGTGATCGTCGTCAGGTCCTCCGACACCCCGCCGTTGGCAAGCGTCGGCACATCCTCGGCGAGGCGGGCGAAAAGCTCGCCCTTCTCGTTGAAGCCGGCGAGCGGCTCGAGGATCATCGACGAGGATTCCACGTCCTTCGTGCCGGACGACAGGTAGGGGTTCAGGATCGACGGCGCCTGCCAGTAGATGATGTTCAGATGGCCGTCGGCACCGCGTTCGGCGAAGGCCGCGGGGGCCAGCGCGATCCCGGCAGCTGCGCCCAAGAGGGCTGATTTCAGTCTCATGTCATACTCCTTGTTGGATGCTCTTTCTGGCCTCGGCCGCCGCCGTTGGTCCGGCGGTCTCGTTCGTTTCGGAATAGAGGTGGCAGGCGGCAAAGCGCCCCGGCTCCACCTCGCGGAAGGCGGGCTCCACCTGCCTGCAGATGTCCATCACCTTCGGGCAGCGGGTGCAGAAGTTGCAGCCCTTCGGCGGATTGGCGGGCGAGGGCACGTCGCCGGTCAGGATGATCCGGCGGCGGTGCGCCTCAAGTTCCGGGTCGGGTTCCGGGACGGCGGAGAGCAGCGCCTGGGTATAGGGGTGCAACGGCTTGAGGTAGAGATCGTCGCGGGGGGCAAGCTCGGCGATCTGGCCGAGATACATTACTGCCACCCGGTCGGCGATATGACGGACCATCGACAGGTCGTGACTGATGAAGAGATAGGTCAGGCCCAGCCGGTCCTGAAGTTCTTCGAGCAGGTTCACGACCTGCGCCTGGATCGACACGTCGAGCGCCGCGATCGGTTCGTCGCAGACGACGAACTTCGGGTTGAGCGCGAGCGCCCGGGCGATGCCGATGCGCTGGCGCTGGCCGCCCGAGAACTCGTGCGGGTAGCGGTTGGCGTAATTGCGGTTGAGACCGACCGCATCCATCAGCTCGTAGATCCGCGCCAGCTTCTCGGCCTTCGAGAGTGTCGTGTGTTCGTCGAGCGGTTCGCCGATGATTGCCGCGACCGTCATGCGCGGGTTGAGGCTCGCCTGCGGGTCCTGGAAGACCATCTGCATCGTCGGGCGGAGTTCTCTGAGGTCAGACTGGGGCGCATCGGCGATCTCGCGGCCCTCGATCCGGATCGAGCCGGCGGTGGGGTCGTAGAGCCTGAGGATCACCCGGCCGCAGGTGGACTTGCCGCAGCCGGACTCGCCAACGAGCCCGAGGGTTTCGCCCTCGAAGATGTCGAAGCTGACGTTGTCGACCGCCTTCACGTCGCCGATCTTGCGGCGGAGGAGGCCGGCGGTGATCGGGAAATACTTCCGGAGACCCCGGACCTCGACGAGCTTTCGGCGGGCAGGCGCGTCAAGCATCGGAGGCCTCCGGCGCGGGGTCCCAGAAACAGGCGACGTCATGTCCGGGGCCGACCGGCCGGCGGGCGGGGTTCTCGCGAGCGCAGCGATCGAAGGCATGCGGGCAGCGCGCGCGGAAGGAGCAGGCCGTGGGGGCGGCGATCAGGATCGGCGGCTGGCCCTCGATGACGTTGAGCTTCGCCTCCCGCTCCCCGCGTACGGAGGGGATCGTCTTGAGAAGCGCGCGGGTATAGGGGTGGCGCGGGCGGTGGAAAAGGTCCTTCACCGGTGCCTGTTCGACGATCTGGCCGCCGTACATCACGATCACGCGGTCGGCGATCCCGGCGATCACCCCGAGGTCGTGGGTGATCCAGACGATCGCCATGCCGAGCTTGCGGCGCAGTTCCCGCACCAGTTCGAGGATCTGTGCCTGGATCGTCACGTCGAGCGCGGTCGTCGGCTCGTCGGCGATCAGCACCTTCGGGTCGCAGGCGAGCGCGATGGCGATCATCACCCGCTGGCGCATCCCGCCCGAGAACTGGTGGGGAAAGTCGTCGAGCCGGCGCCGCGCGTCCGGGATGCCGACAAGCTCCAGAAGCTCCTGCGCCCGCTTTCGTGCTGCCGCCTTGTCCATCCCCATGTGCTTGCGCAAGGGCTCCATGATCTGGAAGCCGACGGTGAAGACCGGGTTGAGCGAAGTCATCGGGTCCTGGAAGATGAAGCCGATCTCGCCGCCGCGCACGGCGCGCAGATGGTCCTGCGGACATCTCAGGAGGTCGGTTCCGCCGAACAGGACCTCGCCCGCGCGCACGTCGGCGGGCGGCGACGGCAGGAGACCGATCAGCGACATCATCGTCACCGACTTGCCCGAACCGCTCTCGCCGACGACGCCGAGAAGCTCTCCGGGTTTCAGGTCGAAGCTGACGGAATTGACGGCGTGAACCTCGCCGCCGCGTGTCCTGAATACGGTCTTCAGGCCCTTGACATCAAGGACGGGCGAGGCCCCATCGGGCATTTACGACTCCCAGTCGGTCTTTTTGTAATTCTTGTGCCCGGTCTGCGCCGGTTGTTTGGTCGAAGTGTTAGCCATTTTCACCCGTCCGGCAACAACCAATTCTGCCGTGGTCCGGCGCGTCATCTCGGGCGGAATGCCGGCGGGGTCGGGCAGCGTGCCCGGGCCTTGACCATTCCCCTCCGGCCCGTCACGGTCCCGGCGACGGCGAGGAGACGGCGAGGAGACGGCGATGGCAACACTATCCGAGGCGCGCAGGATTCTCGACCGGCTGGTGGCCTTTCCTACCGTGAGCCGCGACACGAACCTGCCGCTCGTCGACTGGGTCGAGGATTATCTGAAGGGCCACGGTGTCACGGCGCATCGGGTCTGGAACGCCGAGCGGACGAAGGCGAACCTCTGGTGCTCGGTCGGACCCGACGTCCCCGGCGGGGTGATCCTGTCGGGCCATTCCGACGTGGTGCCGGTCGAGGGCCAGTCCTGGACGACCGATCCCTGGACGGTGACCGAGAAGGACGGGCGCCTCTATGGCCGAGGCACCTGCGACATGAAGGGCTTCGTCGCGCTTGCGCTCGCCGCCGTGCCGCTCGCGCTGAACTCGGGCGCGAAACGGCCCTTGCAGATCGCGCTCTCGATCGACGAGGAACTGGGCTGTGTGGGATGCGTGCCCATGGTCGCGGAACTTGCCGCGCGGGCACCGAGGGCTGCGGCCGTCATCGTGGGCGAGCCGTCGCGCATGCAGGCCGTCACGGGGCACAAGGGCGGGCTCATGTTCCGGACCGAGGTGAAGGGATTCCCCGTGCATTCCTCGATGATGCATACCGGCGTGAACGCGATCATGGAGGCGGCGAAGCTTATCGACTGGGCGAACGCGCGCAACGCCACCAACCGCGCCGCCGTGCCCTCTGCGCTCGCCGCGGTCTTCGATCCGCCCTGGACCACCGTGCATGTGGGCCAGATCAGCGGCGGCACCGCGCACAACATCACCGCCGAACACTGCACCTTCGGACTCGATTTCCGCGTCGTTCCGGGCGAGGCCGCAGAGGACTGGGCGCGGGCCTATCAGGCGAAGGTGGCGGAGGTCGAGGCCGGGATGAAGGCCGTCCGGCCCGAGGCGGGCGTCACGCTCACCCGTGTCTTCGACGTGCCGCCGCTGGTGCCGGAGGAAGGCGGCGCGGCCGAGGCGCTCGCGCGGGCGATCACCGGCGACAACGGCTCCCATGTCGTGAGCTACGGCACCGAGGCCGGGCACTTCCAGAAGGCGGGCTATTCCACGGTGGTCTGCGGGCCGGGCGACATCGTCCAGGCGCATCAGGCGGACGAGTACATCGAGGTGGCGGAGTTCGAGGCCGGCTGGCGCTTCATGCAGGCCCTTGTCGGGGGGCTGGCGGCATGACCTTCCCCATCCGCGCGGACAACCCCGCCACC
>WBZL01004566.1_pt1 | contig 11864 bp, 10 predicted proteins | sample 5204291 | NCBI WGS metagenome assembly WBZL01 (sample SAMN12344345, study PRJNA552823) | activated sludge metagenome | biome: Activated sludge suspended growth; feature: Nitrification reactor; material: Wastewater; isolation source: activated sludge from nitrification reactor of wastewater...
CTACGCCAAGCAGTGTGCCGACGGTACAGAATGCATCGGTTGCATGCCCCAGCCAGCCATGCGCGCGCGCGCCAAAAAGCGGGTACAACAATGTCCGTGGCGCCAGCGGCAAATCATGCCGGTAATGCAGCAGCCCGATAGACAATCCAAAGACGACGTAAATCGCCCAGGGATGCAATCCCCAATGGAAGAAACTGAAGCGCATGGCTTCTGCGACGGCTTCGCGGCTGAGAGGATCAGCCGTTGGCGGTTCGTGATAATGATAAAGCGGTTCCGCCACGCCCCAGAACACCAGCCCCATGCCCATGCCTGCGGCAAACAGCATGGCCAGCCAGGCGGCGTATGAGAACTGCGGATGATCATTCGGCTTGCCAAGCCGCAGGCGACCATAGCGGCTGAACAGCAGCCAGACCGCACAGACGACCAGCGCTGCCGTGATGGCAATATAGAACCAGTCAAAATAATGCGTTATTGCAGAAAGCGCGCTGCCGAACCATCGCGCGGCAGTCTGACTCCAGATTCCGGCAAAAAAGATAAACGCAACACTGAGCGCAGCAGCGGTAAAAAATACCGGCGGCAGTATGCCTTCACGCCAGTCCGTTAATATTTGCATGTAATGCGCGAAGTATTTTTCCATCGACAGTTATCCGAGTTATTGCCCAATCGGTATTATTCTGAATGGAGCGTAACCCCGAAATATCCAGCCAGGCATTCAAATCAGATACCCGGAACCTTTTTATTGCAGCAGAGTGCTCCGCGGGGAGCGGCAATGAAGCCGCTTTAAATCAGCAATGTTTAAAACAGCTGCAAGATGACAGTTTGCACGATCATTGATCGAGAGAAAGCAATTGATCTGTTCGCGGAGTGCTATTTGAGGTGTCAGGCACTAAAAACAGAAATTCAGAAGCATACAGCTTGTTCACTAGCTGCGTACAGCGGACCAGGTTTTAGGACTCGGCGAGTAGTTGTTCGATGAGGCGGTCTTTATAATCAATCTGTCCAAAAGAGGCATTTTGTAATTCGCCCTTTCTGTCAAAAATCAGTGCGGATGGCGTACCTTGCAGTGCAAAACGCTCGAAAGTTTCTGCTTTCATGATCTTTTGCTCCATAAACGTGCGTACCTGATGCAGTATCGATTGCTGCTGCTCTTCCGGCAATCGGTCAAATTGCGCTAACAGCGTGCGCGAGTAAGCCAACACACGTTCATCCGTCACCGGTTCGTTATCCGCCACGACGCGATCCATAGCCACTGCGAAAGGAATCTTCCAGGGCAGCTTGCCAGCATCGATCAGTACGCCACGCTGGCTCAGCGCCTTGTAGGTCTCACCGATCACTTCACCGGCATTCACCAGCAATTTTAAATTGTCCAGTGTGTTCTTATCATAATCTTCAAACGCAGTCGCCAGAGCGATAACCTCCAGGCCCTGACCGTGATATTTGTCATACAGCTGAATGGCAGCAGGCAAAGCATAAAGAAAACAACCCGGACAGTTGACCTGAAACACTTCGATCAGGACAACAGAACCCGACAAGCTATTCAAATCAACAGGATCGCCTTGAACCCAAGTATCCACCGACACATCCGAAAGTTTGAGATTATTCATCTGTTTCTGGCTCTTTTAAGAAAAGATTGATCAGTAAAATATCATTTAATCTAAAGCGTTTCACCTTATTTCAAAGCCAGTCGGATCAATACAGGCTTTTTATTCAAAAGGATGACGCAATACAATGGTATCATCCCGGTCCGGTCCGGTCGAAATCATATCAATCGGTGTTTCACAAATTTCTTCAATACGTTTTAAATAATTCCGGGCCGCTGCGGGCAACCGGTGAAATTCTCTAATACCCGCTGTATTTTCAGACCAACCTGGAATTTCTTCATAAACCGGTTCGCAGAGATTCAGATCCTCGGCGCCAACCGGCAGTACTTCCGAATAATCGCCATTCGCGAGTTTATAACCGATACCGATATTCAGTGTTTCGACACCATCAAGCACATCAAGCTTGGTAATGCAAAACCCGGTTACGCCATTGATTTGTATGGATCGTTTCATGGCAACCGCATCAAACCATCCGCAACGTCGCGGGCGTCCGGTCGTTGACCCGAATTCATGGCCGCGCGTCGCCAGATAGCTGCCGATTTCATCTTCCAGTTCGGTTGGGAAAGGGCCGGAGCCGACGCGGGTGGTATAGGCTTTTGTAATTCCCAGAATATACTGCAACATTTGCGGGCCGACACCACTCCCTGTCCCTGCGGCGCCAGCAATACAGTTACTTGATGTCACAAACGGATAAGTGCCATGGTCGATATCCAGCAATGCGCCTTGCGCGCCTTCAAACAGCAGATTATCACCGGCTTTATTGGCGTTGAATAACAGTTGCGGTACATCGGCAATCATGGGTTTTATGCGTTCGGACTGTAGAATCGCTTCATCGAGCGTTTTCTGAAAATCAATGACGGGCGCATTAAAATAATTTTTTAAAACAAAATTATGATAATCCAGCATTTCTCCCAGTTTAGCAGCGAACCTGTCTCTGTGAAACAAATCCTGTAATCTTATAGCTCTTCGGGCGGCTTTATCCTCATAGGCTGGCCCTATGCCACGCCCGGTGGTGCCTATTTTACCCGCGCCGCGAGCGGTTTCTCGCGCCTGGTCCAGCGCCACATGACAGGGCAATATCAACGGACAAGCTTCGCTGATGCGCAATCGCTCCGTCACATTGATGCCCATCTCCTCGAGCATGCCAATTTCCTTGAGCAGTGCTTCGGGTGAAATAACGACACCGTTCCCGATATAACAGGTTACATCACCACGCAGAATACCTGACGGTATTAAATGGAGTATCGTTTTTTTATCGCCGATCACCAGCGTGTGGCCGGCATTATGTCCACCCTGAAAACGAACCACGCCTTGCGCATGATCTGTCAGCCAGTCTACAACTTTTCCCTTGCCCTCGTCGCCCCATTGCGTGCCGATCACCACAACATTTTTTGTCATCACTCTAATCTCGTCTATTCCTTTGCCGTCCAAAAGCTAAATTTTCTCGACAACCCATTCACCACTACGCTGCACCAGTTGTCTATCACAATTCAGCGTTCTTTGCGTTTGTTCCGGCAATTCCACAATGACAATATGACCGGCACTGCGCAATTGCGCTATTGCACTATCCAGCGCTTTGTTTTTTTTCTGATACGGTGCAGAAATTCCCATCGGATAAGATTTTTTCTCAACCAATCTGGACAATTCGCGCAGATCCAGGCTAAAACCGGTTGCCGGTCTGGCTCTTCCAAACGCTTTTCCAATTTCATCATAACGCCCACCGAGCGCTATCGCGTTCGAACAACCATCAGAATAGGCCGCAAAAACCATGCCGGTATGATAGTGATAACCACGCAAATCGGACAAATCAAAAGCCAGCGTGTCAACCAGCGGGTATAAAGCATCGCCTGCTTTCTCCAATTGATTCAGAGCCAGAACAATCTCTTTATGCGGTGGTAGTTTTTCTTTTGCGATTTGTAAAACCGTTTTGTCACCGTAGAGCTCCGGCAATAACAACAATGCCTCACTTGTATTCTTTTTTAATCCCGTGCACAGTGTGCGTAATGCCGCCATATCCTTATTCTGCAAAATAGCGAATAGCTCTGCTTCCATTTCCTGAGAAATATGCGCGTTTTTTATGATTCCTCTAAAAACAGCAACATGCCCCAAATCAACATGGAGTTTACTCAAACCGGATTTTGCCAGGCAAAGAATCATCAACTGCTGAATTTCAAGATCGCTTTCCAGTCCTTCATGACCGTAAAGCTCAGCGCCAACCTGCAAAGGTTCTCGCGTTTGGGTCAGGCTGGTTGGCACGCTATGTAACACGCTATTCGCATAACAAAGTCTTGTTATCCCTTCACAATTCAGCAAATGCGCATCGATTCTCGCTACCTGAGGTGTCATATCAGCACGCAATCCCATCATGCGCCCACTCAATTGATCAATCACTTTAAACATTTGCAGATCCATATCGCTACCGCTTCCGGATAAGAGTGACTCGACGAATTCAAGCAGTGGTGGAGAAACAAGACAATAACCATGCACCGTCAGCAAATCAATCATGCTGCGGCGCAGCATCTCGATATGATATGCCTCGGCGGGAAGAATATCCTCAATATATTCGGGCAGCAACCAATTACGCATGGCAGTCAAGCAACATGTTCTGACGGGTTTATGAAGGGATTAATGAAAAATTAACTGAATATGAGAAACAACGCCAAGCCGATCAGCATGGAAGTCAAACCTATAAAGCGTATCTGACCATCATCAAGCTCGGTCAATTTCTTAAATGCTTCACGCCATGCCTGGGGAGATAAAAAAGGAAGAACACCTTCGATAATCAACATTAATGCAAATGCCATTAGAAAAGTATCCAGCATCTTGCTTTTCCTTCTCCTGTGTAGATTACTTTCACAGAACTCTACTAAACATGTCCGGCAAAGAAAATAATCTTTTGATACGCTTGGGAGCGTATTGAAAGGTCATGTAACAGATTTCCCGATCTAATTCATTAATATAGAGAAGAAATTAAATATCAGTTTTGATATTTAATTTCTGCGCACCCGAGACATATGCCGACAGATGCGCAAAAATCAATTGCTAATTGCTTGCCGGATTTTTCAGATATTTGAAGAAATCTGACGAAGGTTCCAGAACCAGCATATCACTCTTGTGTCTGAATGCATTTTTGTAAGCATCCATACTCCGCCAGAATGAGTAGAATTCAGGATCCCCTTTGAAAGCTTCTGCATAAGTTGCAGCGGCTTGTTTATCACCCTCACCCATTGTCTTTTGCGCTTCACGGTAAGCCTCAGCCAAAATCACCTCACGCTGCCGATCCGCGTCCGCACGGATCTTCTCCGACTCTGCGGCACCAGTCGAACGCAATTCGTTCGCCACGCGCTTACGCTCAGCCTCCATCCTGCGGTAAACAGATTCACTGACCTCCTGCGGCAAGTCAACACGCTTCAAACGTACGTCGATAACTTCAACACCAATGGTCCGTGCATCCGAATCCGCCCTTTGGCGCATGATTTCCATGATGACATCCCGCTCACCGGATACAACATCATGCACGGTGCGATTACCAAACTCATCACGCAAGCTTGAATTAATCGTTTGAGCCAGCCTTATCTGCGCCAGATTCTCATCACCCCGTACACTGATAAAGTATTGCCGCACATCGACAATACGCCATTTTACAAACAAATCCACAAGTACATTCTTTTTCTCTGACGTAATGAAGCGTTCAGGTTCATCAGAATCCATTGTAAGAATTCGCTTCTCGAAATAGCGCACATTCTGCGCGATAGGGATTTTGAAATACAAACCAGGCTCGGTTTTTACATCAACAACTTCACCTAACTGAAACAAAATCGCCTGCTGTCTTTCATCTACAATATAGATTGCTGTTGTAGCCAGAAAAAAACCAACTACGACGACTCCCATCAAAATGGATGTTAAACTTTTCATTTATCTCATCTCCCTTTCGCGTCCGCGGAATGTGTCTCGCGTACGCATATTGCTATCCGGCATTACTTCCTGAATCACCGGCGATTGCATCTGTGTTGCTTGTGGCATGGGACTCGACCCGCTCCCACCAATTAATTTATCCAGGGGCAAGTACAGTAAATTGCTTCCACTTTGCTGATCTACCATGATTTTGCTTGTGCTGGACAATACTTGCTGCATCATATCAAGATATAAGCGCTCGCGCGTAACACCGGGCGCCTTGCTGTATTCCTCAAGGATCTGGCTGAAACGACTTGCATCACCTTCCGCGCTCGCGATAACACGTTCCTTGTAGCCTTGCGATTCTTCGATCAGACGTGCAGCATTACCTCTTGCTCTTGGAATCACATCATTTGCATAAGCCTGGCCTTCATTCTTTTGACGCTCTCTATCCTGTCCAGCTTTAACCGCATCATCAAATGCAGCCTGAACCTGCTCAGGCGGTTGAGCGTTCTGCATGGTTACTCTGCTGATTGAAATACCAATCTGGTAGCGATCCAAAATCTCCTGCATCAGAACTGTTGCAGCAGATGCAACCTGCTCCCGGCCTTCATAGAGAACATAATCCATCTTGCTCTTGCCAATAATCTGCCTGATCGCTGTTTCCGCAGCCTGCAATGCCGCATCATCAGGATCCCGATTATTGAACAGAAAATTTTCCGGATTATTCAGGATATACTGCACGGCAAACTGGATGTCGATGATATTCTCGTCATCCGTCAGCATTAACGCTTCTCTCAATACTTTACTGCGAACGTTATTACGATAACCGATTTCAACGGTGCGCACCTGACTGACATTCACAATTTCCACTTGCTCAATCGGATAAGGCATGTGCCAACGCAAACCGGCTGGCGTCGTATCAACATACGCGCCAAACCTCAGCACGACACCACGATGACCTTCGTTGACAATATAAAAGCCGCTACCAATCCATACAACCAGTAACAAAACAAGTATGGCGACAATACTGCCACTGCTGTATTGTCTTGGCTCCTTATTGCGAGGACCTCCGCCGTCATTGCCACCTTTGCCTTCCTTCGCGCCAAAAATAGTGTTGATTTTCTTATTGACATTACGCAACACTTCATCCAGATCGGGCGGCCCGGAGTCGCCTTTATTTTTTCCCCATTGAGGATCATTTAAACCCATAATTCTTCCTGTTTTATTTGTTCAAAATATAACTTACACCGTAGCACTATTACGCTTCGTTTCGTCGAATTCGATCGACATCCCGTCCAACGGTTCAGGTCCTTTTGAAACAGCCTCAGTCAAGGCTTGCCTTATAAACTCCAAACCTTCGCCTGTTTTTGCGCTTAACCGTATGCGCACTATTCTACCATACTCATTCCGCACAATACCCGCTCCCCGATCCGATATATCGCTCAGATCAATCTTATTTAAGATCAGTATCTGGGGGACATTCCCAGCGCCAATTTCTACCAGTATCCTGTTGACTTCGGCTATCTGCTCATCCCGATTCGGACTATGTGCATCAACGACGTGAAGCAACAAATCAGCCTGAACAGTTTCTTCAAGTGTGGCACGAAAAGCCGCAATGAGCGTATGCGGCAATTCCTGTATAAAACCTACGGTATCCGAAACCACGACCGATCCGCAATCTGGCAGATACAGCTTCCTTGTTGTTGTGTCCAGCGTTGCAAATAATCGATCCGCTGCATAAGCATCCGCTCTTGTCAATCGATTAAACAATGTCGATTTTCCCGCATTGGTGTAACCAACGATAGAAACTGACAAAATACGGGAGCGCTGTCTTGAGCGACGCTGTACTTTACGCTGACATTGCAAGCTGAGCAGTTTTTCTTTGAGCAACTTCACGCGTTTTTTTAACAACCGTCGATCCGTTTCCAGCTGTGTTTCACCAGGACCGCGTAAGCCTATACCGCCCTTTTGCCGCTCCAAATGCGTCCAGCCGCGCACCAGACGCGTTGCCAAATGCTCCAGCTGTGCTAACTCGACCTGTAGCTTTCCTTCATGGCTTTTAGCACGTTGCGCAAAAATATCCAATATCAGACTGGTACGGTCAATAACGGGCACATTCAAAAATTGCATCAAATTACGCTGCTGCGCCGGTGTAAGTTCGTGATTAAAAATCACCATATCACTCCCGGTATCTACCAGCAATTTGGCAATCTCATCAGCTTTTCCGCTACCCACATACATCTTGGGATCGGGATGCGACCTTTTCCCTTCAATGACCGCCATCACATCAATTTGATCACTTGCTGCCAGCAGTTGAAGTTCCTTCAAGCGTTCCGAATATTGCCCTTCATTCAAATCCAAGCTTACCAGAATTGCTTTGCTGGATTTTTGAGCGCTATGAGGCCTCGATGTTTCAGACATTAAGTGTCACGCGCTTCTGGATTCTCAAACGGTATCGTAACTGCTTTTGAAGGCACCACTGTTGATATTGCATGCTTATATACCATTTGCGTTACCGAATTTTTTAGCAGCACAACGTATTGATCAAACGAATCGATATGCCCTTGTAATTTGATTCCATTGACTAAATAAATTGAAACCGGAATGTGTTCCTTGCGCAATATGTTTAGAAATGGATCTTGCAGCAACTGTCCCTTGGTACCCATGCGTAGCTCCCTGTTCTAATTATTGGTTATAGGAGTAATGACTCTACTTGATTTTAAAAATCAAATCCAGTATTCGACCTGATATTTTTGTGAATCTGCTCGTATGACGATTAAAATCATCAAACTATCCGGATCAATCACCTGAAGATGATCCGGATAGTTTCTATTGACAGCAGCTTTCTTTCATATGACAAGCCAGAAGTCAACTCTAAAATGGTTGCGGTCTTGGTGTGTCATTGTTGGAAGGTGGCAGTATCGGTAATTTGATATCCGGTTGCTCGCCTGTCAGTGTTTTCAGAAATGCAACAATACTGTCAATTTCTTTTTTATTGAAATCACGATCAAGCTGCAATTTACCCATTGTCTTTACCGCTTCTTCCAATGTCCATACTGCACCATCGTGGAAATACGGATAGGTTAATTCAATATTGCGTAGCGTTGGCACTTTAAACACATTCAAATCAGTGTCTTTGCCAGTCACCGCTTTACGGCCTTCGATTTTGCTATCCGTTTTATAAGGATGGTGCACGCCAAATTTTTGATAAAGCGCGCCCCCTACAGCCGGACCGTTATGACACCCCGTACACCCGCTGCTCTTGAATAATTGATACCCTTCCAGCTCCTGTTTATTCAGCGCCTCTTTATCGCCTTCCAACCATTTATCGAAACGTGACCCCGGTGTAACCAGCGTATCTTCAAACGCGGCGATAGCGGTAGTAACACGATCAATATCCACTTTATCCGAGCCAAATGCCTTTTCGAATTTAGCCCGATATTGTGGAATAGAATTAACGATACTTACAGCAAGTTCATGTGTAGACGCCATTTCTCCAGGATTTGCAATCGGCCCGCCCGCCTGCTCTTTCAAGTCTTTAGCGCGGCCATCCCAGAATTGCGCCAGATTCATTGTTGCATTCAATACAGTTGGCGCATTAATTGGACCCTGTTGCCAAGCATGTCCGATAGATGTTGGAATATTGTCAGTACCCCCCATGCTCAGGTTGTGACAGGAATTACAGGATATCCAGCCTGATTTGGACAAACGCGGATCAAAAAACAGCATTTTACCGAGTTCCACCAATTCAGGATTTTTTGGCTTAACAGCTTTGATAGGCTGTATCGGTTCATTTTCATTGGCTGACACATTGATCGAGGTGACAAGCGCGCCAATCGATAGCAACGATATCACCAGAGTACGTACCATCATCAACATTCTCCCTAAAAAAACGGCTGTTAATGGCGCAGCCGATTACGCCTGATGAAACAAACATCCTATAAATAGGAATTCTCTAATAAGGAGCCCTATGGTTCCGGACTTAAACAATTGCCACTTTACTTTAATATATAAGGAATACACATATTAACGCCGATCGTTTCACCCGTCACGATGCCTGACTTTCCCTTCTGTGCGCATGACCAAGCAAGCATTTTACAGTTATTTCTGCACAACCTTGTCCGGAATATCATGCAATAAACTTGATAGCTCTGTTAACGCCTGTTTATATACCTTGCGTTTGAATTCAACGACTGTTTCCAACTCTACCCAATAATGGTTCCACCGCCAGGCATCAAACTCAGGGTGCGCACTTTTACGCAAGGATACATCGCTGTCCCGGCCAATCAAACGTAGTAAGTACCAGATTTGTTTCTGCCCTTTATAGTTCCCTCGCCATTCACGTCTAATCCACTTTTCCGGAACTTCATATCGCAACCAGTCGCGTGTGCGTCCAACAATCTTAACATGATTCGGAAGCAAGCCAATTTCCTCGGTTAGCTCCCGATACATGGCTTGCTCCGGGCTTTCTCCCGATTTTATCCCGCCCTGAGGAAATTGCCAGGAATTTTGCCTGATCCTTTTACCCCAAAAAACTTCATTCCTCGAATTCAACAGGATAATACCAACGTTTGGACGATATCCATTACGGTCAATCATGTTAAAAAATCCATTTGACCCATTGAAATGTAGATTTTTTCATACTTTTTTACAGAATTGAAGTGTCATTAACATAACCGACTGAACCAGCACTTTCCAAATCCGAATTTTAATACGCATTATTTTCAATTTTAATTCTTTCCTGTGAGACTTAACCATACTTGAGCCAAGATTTCAAGGTAGAATTGCTACCCTTCTTTATTCACTGATGGAACCCAGCATGCGTGTCTCGCAATTTTTTATTTCGACACTTAAAGAAGCTCCCGCTGAAGCAGAACTGATCAGCCATAACCTGATGCTGCGCGCAGGCCTTATCAAACGTCTTGGCAGCGGATTATATACCTGGATGCCGCTTGGTTTAAGGGTGTTGCGAAAAGTAGAGTATGTTGTCCGCGAAGAAATGAATAACAGCGGCGCCATAGAATTACTCATGCCCGCCATACAGCCCGCTGAACTATGGCAGGAATCGGGTCGCTGGGATGTCTTTGGGCCGCAAATGTTGAAGATAAAAGATCGCCATGCGCATGACTTTTGTTTTGGTCCGACGCACGAGGAAGTCATAACTGATATTGCGCGCCGCGAAATAAGCAGTTACCGGCAGTTACCACTTAATTTCTATCAGATTCAGACAAAATTCCGTGATGAAATCCGTCCACGCTTCGGCGTCATGCGTGCCCGCGAATTTCTGATGAAAGATGCCTATTCTTTTCATACCGACATGGATAGTCTGGAAGAAACGTATCAACTGATGTTCCAGACGTACAGCCGCATTTTTACACGGCTGGGCTTAAAATACCGCGCAGTTTCTGCAGATACCGGCACAATCGGCGGCAGCGGTTCACACGAATTTCATGTTCTGGCTGATTCTGGTGAAGATGCCATCGCATTCTGCCCACATTCGGATTATGCCGCCAACATTGAACTGGCAACATCACGCCTTCCTGCGGACGTCTCGCAGCAAGAACCGTTCAAAGAAATACAAAAAATAGCAACACCCGATCAAAAATCCTGTACTGATGTCGCGGAATTTCTCGGCATTCCTTTATCGAGAACTGTCAAAACGCTGGCCGTAACAGCCAGCGGCAAGTCTTATTTGCTGTTACTGCGCGGAGATCATCAACTGAACGAACTCAAAGTCAGAAAGATTTCATTTTTGGCTGACTTCGAAATGGCCAGCGAAGAAACCATTTTGAATGCTACCGGTACTATTCCAGGATTTATAGGGCCGGTAGGATTAGAATTGGACATCGTAGCCGACTCCGCCGTCATGGAAATGCGCAATTTTGCCTGCGGTGCAAACGACGCCGGATTTCATTACATCAATGCTAATCTTGGCCGCGACATCAAAATACCCGAACATGTTTTTGATATTCGCAATGTCTGTTCGGGCGATCTTTCACCAGATGGCAAAGGCACGCTTGAAATCTGCCGCGGCATTGAAGTCGGGCACATATTTAAATTACATACAAAATATTCGCAGCACATGAAGGCAAACTATCTAAGTGCTGCAGGGCAATTACAAAACTTTGAAATGGGATGCTATGGCATCGGTATTTCCCGCATCGTTGCCGCCGCAATAGAGCAAAATCATGATCAGCGCGGCATTATTTTTCCAGAAAGCATGGCGCCGTTTCAGCTGGCTATTATTCCAATCGGAATGCACAAAAGCGATCAGGTCAGCAAAGAAACCGAGAAGCTTTATAAGCTGTTCCTCAGCAATCATATTGAAGTTCTTCTGGATGACCGCAATGAACGTCCGGGAGTCAT
>WBZL01003294.1_pt2 | contig 11863 bp, 11 predicted proteins | sample 5204291 | NCBI WGS metagenome assembly WBZL01 (sample SAMN12344345, study PRJNA552823) | activated sludge metagenome | biome: Activated sludge suspended growth; feature: Nitrification reactor; material: Wastewater; isolation source: activated sludge from nitrification reactor of wastewater...
CGGGCGGGTGGGCGGTCAGCCGTCCCGGGTGGTCCACGGCATCGGCCAGCGTCACCAGCACGCCGGCGCGCTTGTCGAAGCCCAGCACCGTGCCGCCGGCCACCACCACCTCGGCGCGCCGGTCGGGCAGGTCGAAGCGCCACAGGTGCTTGCGCCCGTGCTGCTCGGCGGTCAGCAGCACCGCCTGGCCGTCGTCCTCCCAGTGCAGCGGCGCATGCACCTCGTGGTCCCATTCGCCGCTGAGCAGCTCCCAGGCACCGGACTCGCGCTCCCACACCGCCAGCTGAGCCGGCGCGGTGTGCTTGCGTGCCTGGTGGCTGGCCGTGAAGGCGATGCGGTCGCCGTCGGGGCTGTAGGCCGGCGACTGGAAATCCCAGCCCTCGTCACGCGCGAGGACCCGCACGCGGCCGGTGCGCAGCTCCATCTCGGCCAGCGCGTAGCAGTTCTCGATGCGCTTCTCGGCCGCGGGGTCGAAGGCGAAGACGACACGCCGGCCGTCGGGCGAGACGTCGAAGCAGCGGGCGTCGGGCTCGGCGCGCGTCAGGGCGTACGGCAGGCCCTCGAACAGGTCGCGCACCTTGCCCGGCCTGTCGCCGCGGCCGAGCTCCAGCAGATGCAGGTGGGGCTCGCGGCCCATCGGCAGCTGGTGGTCCCAGAAGCGGTACTGGGCCTCGCTGGTGACGTACGCGGACTCCTTGCGCTTCTTGAACTCGGCCAGGCGCTTGGCCTGCGCCTTGGGGCCCTTGGCGTCGGGCCAGACCCACGAGACGAACAGCAGGCCGCGGCCGTCGGGCATCCAGCGGAAGGCGTCGACGCCGGTGGCCACCTGGGCCGCGCGGTGCGCCTCGCCGCCGTCCGGCGGGATCAGGTAGAGCTGCGACGCCTCGTCCTTGTGGCCCTCCTGCTCGCGCTTGGCGACGAAGGCGATCAGGTCGCCGCGCGGGCTCCAGGCGGGCTGGGCGTCCTTGTCGCCGGCCTGTGTGAGCGGCCGGGGCTTGCCGCCCAGCGTGGACAACAACCACAGCGCCGTGGACGACTGGTTGTCGTCCATCGAGTGGCGGGTCACGGCGGCCACCGCCTGCGCGCCGTCGGGTGACAGGCTGGGGTTGCCCGGACGCTGGATCTTCCACAGCGTCTCGACGTCGAACGGCTTCTTCTTCGGGGTGCGGGCCATGGGCTGGGGGCCGCGCACGGTCAGCGCGGCTTGTCGAGTTGCCAATCGAGGTGGGCGCGCACGGTCGGCCACTCGGCCGCGGTGATGCTGTACACCGCCGTGTCGCGCAGGCTGCCGTTGGGGCTGACCTGGTGGCAGCGCAGGATGCCATCGAGCTGCGCGCCGAGCCGCTCGATCGCCCGGCGGCTCTGCGTGTTCAGGCGATGGGTGCGGAACTCCACCGCGATGCAGTCAAGCGCCTCGAAGGCATGGCCCAGCAGCAGGCGCTTGCACTGCGTGTTGAGCGGCGAGCGCTGCACCGAGCGGGCATACCAGGTGCTGCCGATCTCGACGCGACGGTGCGCCGCGTCGATGTTCATGTAGGTCGTCATGCCGACGATGCGGCCGGTGGCATCGAACACCGTCCACGGCAGCATCGAGCCGGCTCGCTGCAGGGCCAGGCGCCGTTCGATCTCGGCGTCCATGCCCTCGGGCGCGGGCACCGCCGTGTACCAGAGCCGCCAGAGGTCGCCGTCGCGCGTGGCCCCGCGCAGACCCTCGGCATGGGCGGGCGCCAGCGGCACCAGCCTGGCGTGGGGCCCCTCGAGGGTGACCGGCGCGGGCCAGGGCATCGACGCGTCAGCGCCCGTGGCGCTGCATGAAGACGAGCTTCTCGAACAGCGTCACGTCCTGTTCGTTCTTCAGCAGCGCGCCCACCAGCGGCGGCACGACGACCTTGTCGTCCTTGCTGTGCAGCGCCTCCAGCGGGATGTCCTCGGCGACCAGCAGCTTCAGCCAGTCGAGCAGCTCGGAGGTCGAGGGCTTCTTCTTCAGCCCGGGCAGGTTGCGCACGTCGTAGAAGGTCTTCAGCGCCGCAGCCAGCAGCTCCTGCTTGAGGCCCGGGTAGTGCACGTCGACGATGGCCCGCATCGTGTCGGCGTCGGGGAACTTGATGTAGTGGAAGAAGCAGCGGCGCAGGAACGCGTCGGGCAGCTCCTTCTCGTTGTTGGAGGTGATGAACACGACCGGGCGATGGCGCGCCTGGATCAGCTCGCGCGTCTCGTAGACGAAGAACTCCATGCGGTCGAGCTCGCGCAGCAGGTCGTTGGGGAACTCGATGTCGGCCTTGTCGATCTCGTCGATCAGCAACGCCACCGGCTGCTCGGCCGAGAAGGCCTGCCACAGCACGCCCTTGACGATGTAGTGGTGGATGTCCTTGACGCGCTCGTCGCCCAGCTGGCTGTCGCGCAGGCGGCTCACGGCGTCGTACTCGTACAGGCCCTGCTGGGCCTTGGTGGTGCTCTTGATGTGCCACTGCAGCAGCGGCATGCCCAGGGCACGGGCCACTTCCTCGGCCAGCATGGTCTTGCCGGTGCCCGGCTCGCCCTTGACGAGCAGCGGGCGCTTGAGGGTCACCGCGGCGTTGACCGCCAGCTTCAGGTCTTGCGTGGCGACGTACTGGTCGGAGCCTTGGAACTTCATGGGTGGGGCACGGTGGGCCGGGTTCGAGCCAGTATAAGCGGCCCCTATAATCGTGAGCTTCGTCAACCGCCGCGCTGCGCGCATGCGGTAGGCGCAACGAGCCTCCCGACACCCCCGAGACACACCCGAGCCGCGTCGCCCATGAACCAAGCGCCTTTCCTCTCGCTGGCCACCTCGATGGTGGCTGCCGGCCTGCTGATCGCTACCGCCCCGCAGGCCCTGGCCCAGGATGCCAAGGCCGGCGAGAAGAAGGCCGCCATGTGCATCGGCTGCCATGGCATCCCCGGCTACCAGGCGAGCTTCCCGGAGATCCACAAGGTGCCGATGATCTCGGGCCAGAACGGCAAGTTCATCGTGTCGGCGCTGACGGCCTACAAGAAGGGCGAACGCAAGCACCCGACCATGCGTGCGATCGCCGGCAGCCTGAGCGACCAGGACATGGCCGACCTGGCGGCCTACTACGAGAAGCACGGTGCGTCGTCGGTCAAGACGGTGGCCGATACGCCCGCAGTCGCGGCCAGCGCCGACGTGGCCGCGTTGCTGACCAAGGGCAACTGCGCGTCGTGCCACGGGGCCAACTTCAGCAAGCCCATCGATGGCAGCTACCCCAAGCTCGCCGGCCAGCACGCCGACTACCTGTACGCGGCGCTCAAGGCCTACCAGACCGAGGGCAACCCCCACGTCGGGCGCAGCAACGCGATCATGGGCGCACAGGTCAAGCAGTTCACGCATCGTGAACTCAAGATGATCGCCGGCTACCTCGGGTCGCTGCCCGGCGAGCTGCAGACCATTCCGCAGGCGAAGTTCCGCTGAGCCGGGACCCGAACCGTCCGCCGCGGGCGGTTCGTCAGTCGCGATCAACCCGCGCTCTGCGAGGGCGCGGTCCGTAGGGCGCTCTGAGGCCCGCGTTCCGGACTCGAGACCGCGCCGATCCCTCTTCGTCCCGGCCTGGCCGTGAGGCCGGCCGCGCTGGCCGGCGCCCAGTCCCGGCCGCTTCAAGTACCGACGTACGGCGCCGATATCCTAGGGCGCGCGTCGATGTCGGTGCGTGGCGTGCCGTCCGCGGATTGCTCGATGCTCAAAAAGATCCCCGTGAGCCAGGCCAGATTGGGCATGTACCTGCATGCCCTGGAAGGCGCGTGGATGGACCATCCGTTCTGGAAGGTCAGCTTCGTCATCTCCGACGGCAACGTGTTGCGCAAGCTGGTGGAGAGCAGCGTCAAGGAGTGCTGGATCGACGTCGGCAAGGGCCTCGACGTGGCAGTGGTCGAGGAGCCGGCCAAGCCAATGACTGCGCCAGTGGCGGTCGTCCAGTCGCCGCCCGCCGCCGCGCCGGCGGTGGCACCGGCGCGACCGGCGTCGCGCGGCATGGCCGAGGAATTGCAGCAGGCGGCGCAGATCTGCAACCAGGGCAAGCAGGCGGTCAGCTCGATGTTCCGCGAAGCCCGCCTGGGCCGCGCCGTCGATGCCGAGCAATGCCTGCCGCTGGTGGAGGAGATCTCCACCTCGGTGATGCGCAACCCGGGTGCACTGGTCAGCCTGGCGCGCCTGAAGACGCAGGACGAGTACAGCTACATGCACTCGGTGGCCGTGTGCGCGCTGATGGTGGCACTGGCCCGCGAGGTCGGCATGAGCGACGAGGAGTGCCGGGTCGCCGGCCTGGCCGGGCTGATGCACGACCTGGGCAAGGCCTTGATGCCGCTGGAGGTGCTCAACAAGCCCGGCAAGCTGACCGACCAGGAGTTCGCGATCATGAAGTCGCACCCCGAGCGCGGGCATGCCCTGCTGGTCGAGGGGCGTGGGGCCGGTCCGGACGTGCTCGACGTCTGCCTGCACCACCACGAGCGCGTCGACGGTACCGGCTACCCGCACCGCCTGGCCGGCGAATCGATCACCCGCATCGCGCGCATGGGCGCGGTGTGCGACGTGTACGACGCGATCACCTCCAACCGGCCGTACAAGGCCGGCTGGGACCCGGCCGAGTCGATCGCCCGCATGGCCTCGTGGAAGGGGCACTTCGATCCGGCGATCTTCACCGCCTTCGTCAAGAGCCTGGGCATCTACCCGGTGGGGTCGCTGGTGCGGCTCGAATCGGGGCGCCTGGCCGTGGTGCTCGAACAGAACCCCGGTGCCCTGACCGCGCCCTGGGTCAAGGTCTTCTTCTCGACGAAGACGCAGATGCCGATTCCGGTGCAGCGGCTGGATCTGTCCGCGCGCAATGCCACCGATCGCATCGTCGGGCGCGAGTCGCCGTCGAAGTGGGGCTTTCCGCAGCTCGACGAGCTGTGGACCGAAGGGGCCCTGACCCAGCGGCGATGACCCCACGGCGCCGCGCCGCCGCGGCGGCGGCGCCCGCCTCCGCTGGGCCGCTTCAGCGTGTCGCGCGCCGGCGCACCGCCTCGAGGTAGCTCAGGCCGTCGGGCGGCAGGCCGCTGCGCTGGCTGGTCCAGATCATCTCGCCCAGGCACTCCATCACCTCGTGGTGCGCCTCGTGCAGCGAGCCGCGCCGCGTGGCGAGCAGCTGAACCGCCTGGCGGATGCCGGTGGGCTGGTCGATGCGGCATTGCTCGTCGATCGACAGGTGCATCGACAGGTGCAGGAAGGGGTTGGTGCGACCGTCCTCGACCGTGTACACGGCCGCCACCGCGGCGGCCTCGTCGGCCAGGTCGGCGTGGTACTCGGGGTGCTCGTCGATCCAGGGCGCAGCCAGCGCCTCCATCGGCGTCAGCGGCGCGCCGTCGCGCTGCTTGGCATGGGTGGCGCAGAAGAAGCGCCGCACGTCGTGCTGGGAGGGTTGGAACATCGGAGAATTGTCGCTTCGCCCCACCCGCAACGACCTCCGCATGAACGTCAGCCTCGAAAGACTCTTCACCGAAGCCCGCTCGCAGAACGGCTACCGCGACCAGCCGGTCCCCGACGAGACCCTGCGCCAGCTCTACGACCTGATGAAATGGGGGCCGACGGCGGCCAACAGCTGCCCGGCCCGCCTGGCCTTCGTGCGCAGCGCCGAGGCCAAGCGGCGCCTGATCGCCTGCATGAACCCCGGCAACGTGGGCAAGGTCACCGAAGCGCCGGTGACGGTGATCGTCGGCATGGACATGGCCTTCTACGAGCGGCTGCCGCAGCTGTTTCCGCATGTCGACGCCCGGTCCTGGTTCGCCGGCAAGCCCGCCGCCATCGAGGCCACCGCGTTCCGCAACTCCAGCCTGCAGGGCGGCTACCTGATCATGGCCGCGCGTGCCCTCGGCCTGGACTGCGGCCCGATGAGCGGGTTCGACGCCGCCAAGCTCGACGCCGAGTTCTGGACCGGCACGGCCGTGCGCACGAACTTCGTCTGCACGCTGGGCCATGGCGATCCGTCGAAGGTGTTCGCCCGCAACCCTCGGCTGTCCTTCGAGGACGCCTGCAGCCTGCTGTGAGTGCCGCGCCGGCCGACCGTCGGCATGCCTTGGCCGCGGCCGACCCGCCCGCCCGGTGGGCGGCCCGCGCGCCGGGCCGGGGCGGCGCTTGATCACCGACCCGGGCTTCTACCTCGTCGCGGTGCCCGCCATCCTGCTGGTGGGCATCAGCAAGAGCGGTTTCGGCGCGGGCTTCGGGGCGCTGGGCGTGCCCTTGATGGCGCTGGCCGTGCCGGTGCCGCAGGCCGCCGCGATCATGCTGCCGTCGCTGGTGGTGATGGATGCGCTGGGGCTGGCCGCGCTGATGCGTCACCGCGACCGCGACCTGGTGCGCCTGCTTCTGCCCGCCGGCCTGCTGGGCACGGCGATCGGCACCGTGCTGTTCGGCTGGCTGTCGGCCAAGACCGTGGCCGGCATCGTGGGTGCACTGACGCTGCTGTTCCTGGCCATCCGGACCGTCTTTCCGGCGAAGGCCGATGCCCCCCCGCCGCCCCGCTGGGTCGGCGCCGCGCTGGGCACGGTGTCGGGCTTCACCAGCTTCGTGGCCCACGCCGGTGGACCGCCGATCAGCTTCTACGTGCTGCCGTTGCGCCTGCAGCCACTGGCGCTGACCGGCACGCTGGCGGTGTTCTTCGCCGCGATCAACGCCGCCAAGTGGCTGCCCTATGCCTGGCTCGGCTTGATCGACGGGCGCAACATGGCCACCGCCGCCGTGCTGATGCCGGTGGCCCCGGTGGGCGTGTGGATCGGGGTGCGTGTAGTCAAGCACCTGCCGACGGTGCTGTTCTACCGGGTCTTCTCGGTGGGCATGCTGCTGACCGGCGTGAAGCTGCTGTGGGACGGCTTGAGGTAGCACCCGTGCGCGGCCCGTCGGCACGTCGACGGCCCGTCGCCGGCCCCGGCGGGGCCGCTTACGCGCCGACCACCATCTCCGACTCGACGCGCGGCAGTTCGCTCAGCGGCGTGCCGCGTTCGAGGGCCTCGAACAATGCCACCGGGTCGACGCTCCAGCGCAGCGCGCTGCCCTGGCCGTGCATCGAGGCGTGCAGCATCGCGCGTTCGAAGGCCAGCACCTCGCCGATCAGCGGCAGCTCGAGGCGCCGGTCATCGACGAGGCGCTGCACGTAGATCGCGAAGTGCTCGGCCTCCGCGGCGGTGAACAGGTCCGACGGGCAGCTGCGGCAGTAGGCCTGCATCAGCGAATGGGTGTGCGTCGAGCCCAGGCCACGCAAGAGTGCCAGCACGGTGTAGCGCAACGCGCGGGCGATGCGCCCGGTACGGAACTCGCGCACCAGCTGGCGGAGGATCGCGATGCCCGGATCGTCGGCCAGGCCCGGCATGCCATCGGCCGGGGTGTCGCCGGTGCCCGCCTCGCGGTCCAGCGCCAGCCGGCCGAGGGTGGTCTCCCAACGCGCCACGTCGTGCAGGGCGCGGGGATCCGGTGTCGCGGGCCTGCGCGCGCCTCGCGCGCCGACCTGCAGCACGGCCGGACGCCGCTCGCGCCAGAGGTCCCACAGCACGTCGAGTTGCCGGCCGATGCGGTCCAGCCCCACGCGGGCCACGTAGGCCGGCAGGATCTCGTAGACGATGGCGCCCAGCGCGGGCAGGCGCGGCACCACGGCCGCGGCCAGTTCCACGAGCCGCTCGGGCACCAGGCCGTCGTGGGCGTCGAGCCAGTAGCCGTCGAGCGCCGAGCCACCGGCCAGGTGCATCTCGACCACCCGTTGCAGCGGCAGGGCGTCGAGCACGTCGGCGACGCGCTCGCGACCGTTGCGCTCGTTGGCCCACAGGTTGTGCAGGTCGAGCACGATGCCGCAGTCGGCGCGCTCGGCCACGCCGGCGAAGTAGCGGCCGTCGGACAGTTCGTCGTCGCGCGGCCGCAGGTAGTTGACGCCGGTCTCGAAGGCCACGGGCGTCTGGACCAGGTCGGCCAGCCGCTGCAGGCGGTGGGCGGCCACCTCGATCCCGACAGTCGTCTGGCGCGGCGGCAACAGGAAGCTCGTCTGCTCCACGCGGCCGTCGTTCCCGCGGAACCGGTTGAAGCTGAGGTGCTCGCTGACCCACGCCGGGCGCAGAGCCCGGACGCTGGCGCGCATCGGCGAGGCCCAGTCGAGCGGGTCGTCGACCAGACCGCCCACCGGATGGCCCACGCCGTGCACCAGCTTGTGCTGCGGCAGCGCGGCCACCTGGCCGAGCAGGCCGCGGTTGATGCGGTAGCCCTCGGCGACCGGTTCGGCCCGGCGGTCGGACCAGCGCTCCCACAGGGTCTGGGGCTCGAGCTCGAGCACGCTGACGCGGCCGTCACCGGCCTCGAACAGCGGCGCGAGCTCGCGCCACCAGACCATCCCGACGCCGAGCGCGCGCATCGGACTCAGCCCAGCATGCCCTGGCCGGGCAGCATCTCCTGCACGTCCAGCGTCCGCGGGTTGACGACGAAGTCTTCGATGACCAGGAAGTCGATCAGGCGGCCCGAGTGGCAGCCGTCGCACCCGAGCTTGCCCAGCAGGCTCTTGGTGACCTGGTTCATCTTCTTCAGGTCGTAGGCCACCTCGCGGGGCACGTAGACCTTGACGCGGGACGCGACCTCGGCGCGCGCGGCGTCGAGGGTGGTGGCAGTGGCTTTGATGTCGGCCATGGAGTTCTCCCTGGGTTGGTTCGTCCGTGGCCACCCGGCCACGGCGGCGCCATCTTGATCGTGACCCTCGTCACGCGGCATCCCTAGTGGCGTGGGGTGCAGGCCGGCAAATTAGGGACGCCTCGGCGCAGGGACCCGGCGGTCGCCCGGGTGGCACGGGCGTCGTGCCGACGTCGATGCAGGGGGCCGATCGCGTCGGCGACGGGTGTTCACGCCGGTCCGTGGGCGCGCGCGCCCGGGTCCGGGTGCCGGGCGGGTCGATGCGGCCCGGGTGATCGCGGGCGCCCCCGCCACGGCCTGCCCGATCAGGTCGATCGTTGGAGCGTGCCCTGCGCGGCCAGCAGCTCGGCGGCGGCTGCGATCACCGCATCGGGCTGGTCCTTGTGCGCCGAGTGGCCGCAGCCGGGCAGCTCGAGCAGGCGGGTCTGCGGCACACGCCGCGCGATGCCGCGAATCTGCTCGAGCGTGCCGTACTCGTCGTCCAGGCCCTGCACCGCCAGCAGCGGGCAGCGGATGGCGGCGATCTCGGCTTCGATCGACCAGTCGCGAAACGGCGGATGCAGCCAGATGTCGGCCCAGCCGTGGAAGGCCGAGTCGGGGTCGTCGTGGTAGCGCGCCAGACGCTGGCGCAGGTCGGTGTCGCGGTAGGCCTGGCGCGCGGCCTGGATGCTGCGCACCGACAGGTCCTCGACGACGATGTGCGGTGCCAGCACCACCGCGCCGGCCACGGCGGCCGGGAAGCGCGCCGCGTACAGCAGCGCGATGCTGCCGCCGTCGCTGTGGCCGAAGAGCCAGGGCGGCTCGGCCTGTGCGTCGATGCCCAGCGCCGCCAGCAGCGCCGGCAGCACCTCGTGGGCCTGGCGGTGCATGAAGTCCAGGCCCCAGGCTTCGGCGGGGTCGCGTGCCGTCGAGCGGCCGTAGCCGGGCCGCGAGTACACCAGGCCGCGACAGCCGACCGCATCGCACAGTCGCTGCGGAAAGTCCTTCCACATCGCCACCGAGCCGAGGCCTTCGTGCAGGAAGACGATCAGCGTCGCGTCGCGTCGCTCGGGCGTGATCCATGCGTGCTCGATGCGCACGCGCCGGCCGCGCCAGTCGATGTCGGCGAAGGGCATCCTCAGGAGGAGGCCTGGCGCTCGCGCTCGCGCAGGCGGAAGCGCTGGATCTTGCCGGTGGCCGTCTTGGGCAGCGTGTCGACGAACTCGAGGAAGCGCGGGTACTTGTACGGCGCCAGACGTTCCTTGACGAAGGCCTTGAGCTCGTCCTCGCCGGCCTGCTGGCCGGGCTTGAGCACGACGAAGGCCTTGGTCCGCGTCAGGCCGTCGCTGTCCTCCTTGCCGATCACCGCGGCCTCCAGCACCGCCGGGTGCTGCACCAGCGTGGCCTCCACCTCGAACGGGCTGACGTAGATGCCGCTGACCTTGAGCATGTCGTCGCTGCGGCCGCTGTAGGTGTAGGTGCCGTCGGCGTTGCGCACGTACTTGTCGCCGCTCTTGGTCCACTCGCCGCGGAAGGTCTCGCGCGACTTGTCGCGGTTGCCCCAGTACATCAGCGCCGACGAGGGGCCGCGCACGTACAGGTCGCCGGGCTCGCCGTCGGGCACGGCGCCGTCGGGCTCGCCGCGCAGCTCAATGTCGTAGCCGGGCACCGGCGTGCCGGTGGTGCCGTAGCGCACCTGGCCGGGCCGGTTGCTGAGGTAGATGTGCAGCATCTCGGTGCTGCCGATGCCATCGACGATCTCGACGCCGAAGTGTTGGGTGAAACGTTGGCCGATCTCGGCCGGCAGCGCCTCGCCGGCCGACGAGGCCAGGCGCAGCGCGATGTCGCCGCGGGCCGGCAGCGCCGGGTGGGCCAGCATGCCGGCGTAGCCGGTGGGGGCGCCGAAGAACACCGTGGGCCTGACGCCGCCGACCTGGCCGCGCCAGCGCGCGAAGGTCGCATCGGGCGTGGGCCGCTCCGCCATCAGCAGCACCGTGGCGCCGACGCTCAGCGGGAAGCTCAAGGCATTGCCCAGGCCGTAGGCGAAGAACAGCTTGGCCGCCGAGAAGCACACGTCGCGCTCGGTCAGGCCGAGGACCGGGGTGCCGTAGAGCTCGGCGGTCCAGTACGGGTTGGCGTGGGTGTGCACGGTGCCCTTGGGCCGGCCCGTGGAGCCCGACGAGTACAGCCAGAAGCCCGGGTCGTCGCCGCCGGTGGTGGCCGGCTGCGCGAGCGGTGCCTGGTCGATGAAGCGGTCGAAGGCCACCTGCCCGCCACCCAGGGCGCCGGTCGGGCGCGACACCACCACCTGGCGGAGTTCGTGGCCGCCCTGGTCCATCGCCGCCTGCAGCGTGGGCAGCAGGGCCGCCGACACCAGCGCCAGCTGCGAGCGGCTGTGCTGCAGCATGTAGGCGTAGTCGTCGGCGGTGGCCAGGGTGTTGACCGCCACCGGCACGATGCCGGCATACATCGCGCCCAGGAAGCTCACCGGCCAGTCGCTGTTGTCGTGCATCAGCAGCAGCACGCGTTCCTCGCGCCGCACGCCGGCGGCCAGCAGGGCGGCGGCCATGCGGCGGATGCGATCGGCCAGGTCGCCGTAGCTCAGGCTGCCCTGGTCGTCGACGTAGGCGGCCTTGGCCGGACGCGACAGGTTGCGCGTGATGAGGTGTTGCGCGAAGTTGAAACTCGCCGGCGGTGCGCTGACCTGCGGGGGGATGTTCATGGGTGTCTCCTGGTAGGGCGGGCTGTCCCGCGCGTGGCGCGCCGCTGGGGATTGGCGGGCGAGTCGTGCGCGGGTCGTGACCAGATCCTGTGCGGGATGCGCCGGCGGTCGCGCGACGATCGCCCGGGGTTCGGCCGCGCGTCTCAGCCGGTGAACTGGATCTGCCCCTGCGGCAGCAGGTACAGCACGAGCGCGCGGCCCTGCGTCACCGTCGGCCGGTGGGCGCTGCCCGGCGGACACACCAGCCAGCCCGCCGGCCGGCCATCGAAGCGGGCGTCGCCTTCCAGGGGCATGATCAGGTCGATCTCGCCCTGCGGATGCACGTGATGCGGGCCGGCGATGTCCTGCATGTCGACGACGTCGACCGAGAAGCCATGCAGGTCGGCCGCCGGCTTGAAGATGCGGCCGTAGCGGATGCCGCCACCCTCGCGGTTGCACAGCCAGCCGGCGGCGACGCCGGCGCGGCAGCTGGCCGCCAGGTCGCGAAAGGTCGG
>WBZL01004569.1_pt1 | contig 11858 bp, 9 predicted proteins | sample 5204291 | NCBI WGS metagenome assembly WBZL01 (sample SAMN12344345, study PRJNA552823) | activated sludge metagenome | biome: Activated sludge suspended growth; feature: Nitrification reactor; material: Wastewater; isolation source: activated sludge from nitrification reactor of wastewater treatment...
CCTGGCCGAGGTCATCAGTCGTACCGCCAAACGAGGTGGGACGGTTCTCATCCCGGTGTTCGCCGTCGGTCGTGCCCAGCTAATGATCCATCTGATCACCACGCTCAAGTCCGAGGGTCGGATCCCCGACATCCCGATGTTCCTGAACAGCCCCATGGCCGTGGATGCCACCCGGATCTTCATGTCCGCACCCGAGGACCACCGGCTCGTCCAAGCCCAACTAGATGCCATGTCCCGGTCTGTGAAGCTGGTCCGTACCGTGCAGGAGTCGATGGACCTGACCAGCCGGGCCGGGCCGATGGTGGTGCTCTCGGCCAGCGGGATGCTCACCGGCGGGCGAGTGCTCCACCACTTGATGCAGGTGGGCCGAGACCATCGAAGCACCATCTTGTTGGCAGGGTTCCAGGCCGCCGGCACGCGCGGTGACCAGCTCCACCGTGGCGCCCGAAGCCTTCGCATCTACGGCCAGACCATTCCGATCCGCGCCGATGTGGTGTCGTTGGAGAGCGTGTCGGCTCACGCCGATGCCGACGGCCTGATGGCCTGGCTCGGAGCCGCACCGTCGGCCCCGTCGATGGTGAGCATCGTGCACGGTGAGGCCAGCGCGGCCGACACCATGCGCCAACGTGTCTCCAACGAACTCGGGTGGGATGCCTGGGTTCCCACCGCCGGGGAATCGGTGGAGGTGCAACGAGGCGGCGGACCCGTCACTCCCATCCCGGTACCCACCAAGAATGAGGCGCCCTCACCGGTCACCAGCTCGGCTACGCCGGTCGCCACCGGGGCTCAGACCCTCGAAGCCAGTTCCGATGCGGTTGCCGTCGTCGGACAACTCTGGGACGCGCTGGCTCGACGCGACTTCGACGCGGTCGGAGCGCTAATGGCCGACGATGGCCACTACGTAGACGTGGCGGTTAAGGACCTCGACCCTGGGGCCGTGGGCCCCGTCGAGACGGCAGCACGGTTGCGGCTAGGCCTCGGTCCCCTGCACGCGTACCAGCTCCACGACGGTCCGTCGGTGGCATCAGGGGACACCGTGGTGACCGAGCACGCCGAGACCTGGGTCTGGGAACCAGACGTGTCGGTAACGCTTCCGTTCACATCTGTGGTGCAGGTGAGAGATGGTCGGATCGTCAGGTGGTGGGACTACTTCGACCTGAGCACGCTCACCAATGCCGCTCCCGAGTGGTGGCTGACCCACATAGCGCAGGGCTACCGCTGAGGCGACAAGCCACCGTCACCCAAGTGGGGACAGGTCCTGGTAGTCCTCCCGGGCCACTGGGTCACCGGTGAGAGCGCCGCTGCCATCGGGGACCTCCACCGGTTCGCCATCGAGGGTGAAAGCCACGCGGCCGATGCCGGGACGTGAGGTGAGGGTGAACACGACCTGGGCCACCGACAGGGCCTGATCACTGCTGCGCCCGTCACCCGTTGAGGTCTCCAGATCAACCGTCGCCACCCCGCGGGACACCTTGACCCCGAGGATGCGACTGGTCTCGGCTATCGCTGATCGAAGGCCGGATCGAGCCTCACCCCGCGTCGGGCCCGAGACCAGCACCTCCAAGACGTCGGCGGGCGAAGCATCGTTTGCCACCTCCCGGAACACCGGTTCCAGCCGGTCACCCTTCACGAAGAACAAGGCGGCGACCTCCTCGCTCGACGATGGCGTCACCTCGGCTTCGTCGGTCTTCTCGAGCAACTCGAACGGCACCTCGCCATCGGCCAGCCGGGTGGCTTCGTGGTCTGGACCGACCCCGCACCCGGCACCGAGCCCGAGCATCGCCACGACCGTCAGCCCAGCCGCGACTGACCGGATAGGACGTTCCACGCTCATCGGGCCTCCTTCGGTAACCGCAGGGTGAAACAAGCACCACCGCTGGGGGCATCGCCCAGATCTACGGTTCCGCCATGTAGTCGCATGTGTTCGTTGACCAGCGCCAGACCGAGCCCGGTACCAGGGGCCTCTGCCCCGTCCCCTCGGGCGAACCGTTCGAACACGTAGCTGCGCTGGTGGTCGGGAATTCCGGGGCCGGAGTCCTCCACCGCAATCCACACCTCGTCGTCGGTCTCGCCGATCTCCACCTTCGTGGCGCCTCCTGCATAGTTGTCGGCGTTGACCAGAAGGTTGGTCAGCACCTGTCCCATGCGGCGCTTGTCCAAGGACACCGTCAGGCCCGGGCTGCATTGTGACTCGATCGGGATGTGGCTTCGATCGGTCGAGTCGAGTAGCCGTTTGACGAAGGTGACCGGGTCGACCGACTCCAGATGGACCTCGGCCACACCGGCTTCGGCCCGAGATATCTCCAACAGGTCGGCCACCAGTTCACTGAACCGGTCGACCTCACCCTCGAGCATGCTCAGCGCTTCCAGACCAGCGTCGTCGGTCACCCGTCGACGGGTGATCGACAGGGCCGCGGCCATGGTGGCCAGCGGGGACCGCAGTTCGTGACTGACGTCGGAGGCGAAGCGTGCTTCACGGTCGATCCTCAGGTGCAGGTCCTCCACCATCTCGTTGAACGACAGCACCAGAGGTTCGAGGTCGGCATCGCCGTCAGCCTCCAGACGCTTGGTGGTCGCGCCCTGTCGGATCTCGTTGGCGGCGTCGGCCATACGCCGAACCGGTCGCAGAACGCGACCGCTGACTGCCCAACCGGCCAACGCGCCGAGGCTGGCCGCGCCGACAACGGCCATGGTGAGGGCGCTACGGAGACGACGAAGGGTTCCAGCGACCTCCCCCATGGGGACCAGCTCCACGTAGACGGCGTCCACGTCGACAATGGGAGTAGCCACCACCTCGACTGGTTCACCGTCACGAATCACCCGCTGACGCCCGGCCGACCCGGCGTCGACGACCGCTAGGAGCGAGTCGGGGGCGTCCTCGCCGCTGTACCCGACGGCGCTGGCGAACCAGCGTCCGTCGATCCTGAGCAGGGCGGCACCATCCGGGCTGGCTTGAACCCGGGCCAGAGCATCGAGCGGTGCGGCTTGTTGGGTCCGCAACTCGGCCCGAACTGCCCGGGCGTTGAGGAACGCCTGACGTTCGGCACCGTCCTCGCGCTGGACCACCAGCGTCTCTCTCGTGACCAAGAAGCAGACCAACGCCACCACGGTCGACACGGCGAAGGCGATGATCCCGAACGCCACGGTGGTCCGTAGACGCATGGGGGCCCGGTAACGGCCGCGGGGCCGGACGGCTGGTGGGGCCGCGGGGATGTCAGACGCCGTCATCGGCCCTCGAACCTACCCGGGAGACCCATGGACCGACCCGCGCCAGCCCAACGAGCTACCACCGAAGCAACCGCCGCCGGCAGGCCGAGCACTTCGGATGACGGGTCAATGAGGACACGAGCCGACCCGTCCACGGGGCAGGGCGAGTCGTGACAGATCCGCTTGGCGACTTAGGGTTCCGGTCGATCGAGCGGAACCGAAGCGGCTCCGACACACCCCCGATGGAGGACAGGTGAGCAAGACCAACCCGGGCAACTTCTTCGAGGACTTCACGGTCGGCCAGGTGATCGCGCACGCCACCCCCCGCACGATCACCGATGGCGACCGTGCCCTCTACGGCTCCCTCTATCCCACCCGCTTCGCGGTTCCGTCCTCGGCTGCCTTCGCGGCTGCGTGCGGCCTGACCAATGCCCCCGTCGAGGAGCTGATCGGGTTCCACATCGCCTTCGGCAAGACCGTGCCCGACGTCTCCCTCAACGCCGTGGCCAACCTGGGCTACGCCGAGTTGCGCTTCCATCGTCCTCTCAGCTCCGGAGACACGCTCACCACGTCCTCTGAGGTGATCGGTCTGAAGGAGAACTCGAACGGCAAGACCGGAGTGGTCTACGTGCGTTCGACCGCCATCGATCAGAACGGTGACGTCGCCATCGACTGGGCCCGGTGGGTAATGGTCAACAAGCGGGACCAGACTGCACCAGCACCCGAGACCGTGGTGCCCGAGTTGGCCAAGGTGGTCGATCCCTCGGATCTGGTGGTTCCCACCGGCCTCGACTTTTCGCGCTACGACTTCGTGGCCGCCGGTGAGCAACACCGCTGGGACGACTACGAGGTGGGAGAGAAGATCGATCACGTCGACGGCGTCACCCTCTCTGATGCCGAGCACATGATGGCCACCCGTCTCTGGCAGAACACCGCCAAGGTTCATTTCAACGTCGAGGCTCGGCCCGATGGGAATCGCCTCATCTACGGTGGACACATCATCTCGATGGCTCGGGCGTTGTCGTTCAACGGTCTGGCCAACGCACAGCTGGTCTCTGCCGTCAACGCCGGGGCCCACACCGCCCCCGCCTTCGCCGGTGACACCGTGTACGCCTGGTCCGAGGTCCTCGACAAGGCGGAGACGGCGGCTCCCGGCGTCGGGGCGTTGCGCCTCCGACTGGTGGCCACCAAGGGCCGGGACCAATCGATGACCCTCAAGGGTGAGGACGGCAAGTACGCCCCCGGGGTCCTGCTCGACCTCGACCTGTGGGCCCTCTGCCCCCGCTGACTACCGACCTGCCGACCCTGTTGAGGAACGGCAGGCCGGCGTCCGAACTCCGCCGGAAGGCACTGCCTCTCGGCGGATCGGGTCCCTAGCACGGGGAGCGAGACGTTGGCCACAGCCTGTGACTCCTGACCGTTTGGTGGCCTTCTGGTGACTTCGATGTAAAGCTCGCCTTGTCCGGGAGCACCCGGCTCCCGCCAGCGAGGAGGGGCCATGCCCACTGCCACTGCTACCGCCACCAAGCCCGCCGACAAGCCCGCCGACGGCCTTCAGGGCCTTATCGAGGGACTTCAGGCCAACGAATCCTCGGCCATCGATGCCATCAAGCGGTTTGTCGATACGGTCAACGACTCCTTCCCCGACATCGGCGACGATGGACCTCGGCGCCAGGTCATCGACGCCGCCTTCAAAATGACCCACCAAGTGGTCGACGCGTCCAACCGACTCGCCATCAACCTCATCGATGTGACCGAGAACGCCCTCGACGGTCTGGGCAAAGCATCGGTCTGACCCTGTCACGACGTACCCCCTAATCTGACGTCGTGTCAGACAACGAGCCGGGTCCCGGCGCCGCCCGGGACCCGGACTTCCTCCGGGCCGCTCGCCCGTTCCTCGAGGCCTACGCCTCGTACTTCCGTTCCGAGGTGCGGGGCTTCGACCGCCTCCCGTCCAGTGGACCCATGCTGGTGGTGGGCAACCACTCCGGAGGTCAACTTCCCCCCGACATTCCGATCCTGCTCAGCGCATGGTGGCGTGAACGGGGCGAGGACGATCCCATCTACGTTCTGATGCACTCGTTGTTCCTCGGCCTCCCCGGTATCGGACCGGTGATGTCACGAGGCGGCGCGGTTGAGGCAGGCCAGGCTTCGGCGGAAGCCATCTTGCGCAGCGGTTCGATCCTTATCGACTACCCCGGCGGCGACCACGAGGTGTTCCGTCCGTGGTCGGCCCGTAACCAGATCGACTTCGGCGGACGCAAAGGCGTGGTCAAACTGGCCCTCCGCACCCAGGTCCCGGTCGTACCGGCCGTCTCGGTCGGAGCTCACGAATCGGTGATCGTGCTCACCCGCGGCGAGAGCCTGGCCCGATGGCTAGGACTGGACCGACGGTTCCGGGTCAGCGTCTTCCCCCTGGTCCTGGGCCCGCTCGGCATCATGCCACCGGGAATACCCACCTTGCCCATGCCCGCCAAGGTCACCGTCGAACTGCTCGAACCGATCGATTGGACGGCCCAGTACGGCCCCGAAGCGGCCGAGGATCCTGACATCGTCCAGGCCTGTTACGACGAGCTGACCGGCCGCATGCAGGAGACCCTCGACGCGTTGGCCGAAGAGCGCCAGTTCCCCGTAATCGGCTAACGATCCCACCGCCGGAAGGCTCCGCCTTTCGGCGGATCGACCCTTAGGCGGTCAGGCCCCGCTTGTCCATGGCTGAGGCCACGAACTTCCAGACCACATCGGACCACAGGTATCCGACGTGGTTTCCGGGGAACCACGAGGTCTCCGGCTCGTCCCAGTGTTCCCAAAGCTTGCGAGCCTGTTCGGTGGTGGCCAAGCGATCGGCTCGGCCGGCGAAGATGGCCCGGGCACCGATCGGCGCGGCCACCGGCATGGCCAGCGGCGAGACCACCCGGTGGACATCTTGAGCGGTGCCGTTGAGGATGTTGTGCTCGATGCTGCGCATCTGGAGGTGACGGGGGGCGTGGTGCTCTATCAGACCGGGGAAGTCCACCACCGGAATGCCGGCCATGACCATGTCGAGATCGGGGTCGACGGCGGCCACCAGCGAAGCCACCAGACCCCCCAGGGACACCCCGAAGACACCGAGCCCGTCGGGGTCCTGGGCCCGCACCCAGCTCAGCAGCCGGCGCACGTCCCAAAGTGCCTGGGTCAGCCCGTGCACGCTGTTCATGAACTCGAAGCTCAGGAACTCCTCACCGTTGAACCGGCTGGGGCGACGGGCCCCGTGTACCGGCAGCACGATGGCCGCCACGTTCACGCCGAGCTCCTTGTGCAGGAACGACGCCCGGAAGCTGAACAGGTCCATGAAAGTGGAGCCGCAGCCGAAGCCGTGGATGGCCACCACCCACGGACGGCTGTGGTCACGGTGGCGTAGAACCCAGGCCGACGCGGTTCGGTTGGATTCGAACGCCAGCCACCGGTCGGTGCCGGGAACACCGAGGTGAGGTTGGTAACCGCTCGGCCACCAGATCCGCTCGTAGCTCTGGCCCAAGGCCCATCCCTTGGTGCGGACCGGTTCCTCCATGGGCGGGGGTGTCTGGTGGAACGAGATCGGGTCGTCCAACCATCCCCGTTCGGTGAACAGGTCGTGGGCCCGGGCCAGCTCGTCGCCGACCCGCACGTAGTCGGCCCGGCGGGGAAAGCGGTTGGGCCCCACGGCGAGAGCCATGATCGACTCGTCCATCACGACGTGGCCGACCAGCGACGGCGTGAGCCGGGCCGGGGGAACACCGGGCACGTCCTCGCCCAACACCTCTCCGACCAGGTAGCGGACGGTCCGGGGCCAGGCCAGGGTCATTCGGGCCAGCGGTTGGCGGGCCAGCTTCTTCTCCACCGCCTTGGGCACCGATGAGACCTTGGCCACGGTGGCTGCGGGATGCCACCACGCGGGCGCACCCTGGTCGCCGCCCGCTCGACTAGGAGACCCGTCGCCATCGATGTCTTCGGTTGCATTGGGTTGATCCTTGGATGCAACTGCGTTCATTGCTGCCTCCCCGGGGAGTGGTGAAGGGTCGGAGACCCCCGTTGGTCAGAATCTGGTGGCCCAGGACTCCAGTTCGTCGGACAGGTCCGCGCTGAGAAGCCACGGGTCAGATAGCGAGGCCGAACAGCCCAGGACCGAGATGTACATCGTGTCCACGTAGCTCCACGCCGTGATGTTCAGGCCGATCCCTTCGAGGATGGGTCCGCACGAGTAGAGCGAGGTGACCTGTCCGCCGTCTATCTCGAGGTTGGTTCGCGGCCCCCGGACACACGATGCCACCACGTTCAGAGGAGGTCGGAGGTGGTCCGCCAGCCCGGTCGCACCCCAGACCTTGGGCAGGAGACCGTGGAAGCTCGCGGGCACCAGACCCGATCGCCACTCGAACAGGTCGGGTCCGAACTCCTTGCGTATGCGCCTCACCGCCACCGAGCAGTCGTTGATGTGGCGGATCCGCTGGAGCGGGTCGGCCAGGTCGGTGCCGAGGGGCAAGAAGATGTTGTCGACGTGGTTTACCCCGAGGCGGTGGAGGTCTGTGCGGGTGGCCATCGGCACCGAAGCCACCATCGACTTGTCGGGAAGCTCTCCCATTCGGGCCAGGTAACGCCGGATGCCACCGCCACACAAAGCCAGGAAGGTGTCGTTCAGCGTCACCCCCGCGGTGCGCTTGGCGGTGATGAGGACGTCGAGCGGGACGGCGAGACCAGCAAAGGTGCGATCGGTGGTCAGCGCCACGTTGAACGGCGTCTTGGGGCCGGCGAAGGGACCCGGTAGCGGCGTGGTCACGGTCTTGCGGGCAAGGCGGGCGTGGCGGACCCCCGACGCGGTCCGCTTGACGACACGGGGAACGGTCTTGAACGCCACTGACGCTCCCGACGCTGCGGCCCGGTAGAGGGCACGCGAGTCAGGGATGGGTTCGGGTCGGAATGAGTCCACCACGGCGGCGGCTTCGTCGGTGATGAAGGCGTTCTCCAGCAGGGCCACCGAGGCCACGCCGTCGGCCAGCGCGTGATGAAGCTTCATCACGAAACCCACGCGCCCCCCTTCCAATCCGGTGACGACGGTCATCTCCCACAACGGGCGGTCCCGAGGCAGAGCCACACCGGCGATGTCGGCCACCACCTCGTCCAATTGGCGCTGGGTACCAGGCGGCGCGGCCTGGACGGTACGAAGGTGGTTGGCAATGTCGAAGTCGGGGTCGTCGACCAGCACGGGATTCCCGAGATTGTGGGGCGCAGGCACCACCCGTCGACGAAGTACCGGCATTCGACTGAGCCGTTCCTCGATCAGGTCGGGAAGCGACTCCGGCGACAACGGCTCGCGGCGACCGGCCAGGTCCACCACCACCACCTTCATGGTGTGCATGTGGGCGTTTGGTGTCTCCGAGTAGAGGAAGCGGGCGTCGAGCCCCGACATGACCTTCACCGGCTCACCGTCCTCCCGGTCGGAGTTCTCCACCGGGCCTCGGTTCTCCCCCGGGTCTCATGGCCGAAAGCGACTCCACCACCGCTTCGACCAGTCCACTACCCCGAGCGTCACCGGTGATTCCAAGCTCCATCTGGTTCATGACGTAGCCCATCGACCATCCGGCATCGGGGTCTGCGATCCCGAGCGATCCGCCCGCCCCGGCGTGGCCGAACGACCCCGGGGGACCGAAGGGCGGGGGCGTCATGTAACCGAGGCCGAAGGGCATGGGTAGCCCGATCACCCGATCTGGGCCGTCGGTCTGGACGGCAACGGCGCGGGCCAGGGTCTCGGGCGAGATCAAGCGGTTCCCGTCCACTTCGCCGATGAGCGACGCGTACAGCCGGGCCACGGAGCGGGCGGTACCGACCCCATTGGAAGACGGCATTTCAGCGGCCAGGACCTCGGGCCGGTTCCAGATCTCGCCGTACCCGGCCAGCGCCTGGGGCCGGGCCAACACCTGACCCAGCAAGGTGTCGGGGCCCATGAAGGAGTCCATCAGTTCTTGCACCTCGGGAGCCACCACCGGTGGGTAGAGGCGGGCCAGGCGACCCAACTCCGTGGCCGGAAGCCCGATGAAGAAGTCGAGTCCCAACGGTCCGGCGACCTCGTCGGCCAGGAACCGTCCGACGCTGCGGCCGGTCACCCTGCGAACCACCTCACCCAGGATCCAGCCGAATGTTCGGGCGTGGTACCCCGATGCGGTTCCCGGATCCCACAGAGGGGCCTGGTCGGCGATGGCCTCGACCACCCGATCCCAGCCCAGTGCGTCTTCCAGGCTCACCTGATCGGGTACGGCTGGCACACCGGCCTGGTGGGACAGGACCATTCGCAGCGTTGTGTTCTGCTTACCGTGAGTCCCGAACTCGGGCCAGTACCTTGCCACCGGGGCTCCGAGGTCGAGCACACCCCGCTCGACCAACACGTGGATGCACGATGCCGCCACCCCCTTGGTGGTGGAGAACACCAGTTGAAGGGTGTCCTTCTGCCACGGACGCGCTGCATCGCGATCCGCGAATCCACCCCAGAGGTCGACCACCGGACGACCGTGGAGGTAGACGCACACTGCCGCACCGATGTCGCCGTGGTCGGTGAAGTTGCGCCGGAAGGCCGCGTCGACGGACTCGAAGCCCGGTTCGGCGAACCCCTGGACCAGCACTGCGCTCTCACGCACGCGCTGGAACCTAGTTCCACGGAAGGGGTCTGTGGCCATATCGCCACCCGATGTGACAGGCGACCGTTCCCGGTTCCGGACACCACCCACACCGTTAGTGTTCGGCTGTCTAACCAGCTGAAGCAAGAGGACTGGGCGGGGGTTCCGGGGCAGAGCCCTTCGTGGCGGAGCCCCCGACCTGCGGAGATCGGCTTTGCCGGTCGTAGCAGCGAAGACGTCGGCCGTAAGGCCGGCGAATCAACTCCGCCGGAAGGCTCCGCCTTTCGGCGGATCCAGGCTCAAGCCTCGAAGTGGTCGACGATCATCTGTGCCACCTCTAGGTCAGCTTGCTTCTCGCTATCCCCGTTGTTGTCGACGGTGATCTCATGGACGCCGTGCAGAACGGTGAGACCGAACGCCTCCGAATAGATGGCGGCATCGCCGAGGTTGAGGATCTCGCTCTCGGCCGATTCACGTGACATGTCGAAACTGGCCCGGGCAGCCTCGGCGCTGTCGTGGACCAAGATCCCAACGCTGAGGGCCGGCACCGTCTCTCCCTCACGCGACCAGGTGCAGGAGTGGATGCCGGCTTGAACGTCTCCCGCGGTGGGCGTGCCGGGTTCACCGATGACGGCCGTCACCGTTTCCTCGTCGACCATCGAACAGACATCGAGGTCCGCCCCCGTCGAAGGTGACGACTCCGTCCCGGAGGTGTCCCTGGGACCACCGCTGACCGTGGTCCCGGTGGTGTCACCGGAATCTCCCGTCTCCGCCGGCGCGGTGGTCGAGGCCGCGCCATCCTCGCCATCATCGCTCGAGCACGCGGTGAGCATCAGAGCGGCGGAGAGGACCCCCACCATCAAAACTCGGCTACGTCGCATGGTCTCTCCTTCGGTCGGGCCCGCACCCGCGAATACGTATCTTGGTTGTACGTCATAGCGCGTGACCCGGGAAAGTGCTCTTTGTCATCCTGGACACATCGAGCGGATCTCTCCTCGATGGCTACCGGACAAGACGGTGTCGGTCAGGCGCAGGCCTTGCTGTCGGTCGGTTCGACCACGAAGGTCACACTGGCCGGCGCCACCTCGATGACCCCCTCTATCTTCTCGCCAACCAGGTCGGGCAGCGTGCCGTCGTCGGCGGCTACCAGGTCTTTACCGTTGAGCGAGATCTGGGTGCTGTCGAGGTCTTCAGCGGTCAGGTGGTACACGGTGGCCTGTGGTGAACGGGTCGTGACGGTACGGGCATCTGTCGGTGACGGGTTGACCACCGCATAGGTAACCGAGGCAGCGTCGGATCCGGGTGTGCAGTGGGCGTAGACGTTCAGCTCGGCATGGTCGTCGCCATCCATCCCGACCACAGTCGGCCCCATGAGTCGGTGCCACAGCACCGCGGCCCAGTAGTTCGGCCGCGGCATGAAGCCTTCCTCGTCGATGAGGCCGTAGTCGCTAGCCGCCAGCGTGTTGTGGAAGACCACGTCTCCGTCGCCCCTGGCCAGGCGACCGTTGTTGTCGACGTAGCGGATCACGTCTCGGAAAAAGGACGCCCAGCGGTCGCCGCCACAGGCGGCCTCGGCGGTCTCGGTGATCCACATCGGCGCGTCGGGTTCGAACTCGTCTCGCAGGGCCTCGTAGAAGTCACGGTCGACCTCCACCCGGCTGAGGAACTCCTCGGTGAGCGCCACGTCGGGAGTCTCGGTGTTGCCGCACCGTTCCGACACCTTTGGATAGAAGTGGTAGCTGACGATGTCGAAGGCGGGGCTCACCCTCTCGAAGATGTCCCGGGTCTTGATGGGCGCATCGATGATCATCGGGGTCACGTCCTCGGACCCGCCGACTCCGGCGATCAACAGGTCGGGCTGCACTTCGTCGACCATGGTTCTGAAGACCTCGAAGTCCCGGGCGAACGCGTCGGCGTCGTAGCCCTGCGGCAATCCAACCCCCAGATTCGGTTCGTTGAAGAGTTCGGCGGCCACCACAGGAACGTCGTTCTCCCGGCTGAACGTCAGCAGCGGGCGGGCCTGCTCAT
>WBZL01004571.1_pt1 | contig 11855 bp, 10 predicted proteins | sample 5204291 | NCBI WGS metagenome assembly WBZL01 (sample SAMN12344345, study PRJNA552823) | activated sludge metagenome | biome: Activated sludge suspended growth; feature: Nitrification reactor; material: Wastewater; isolation source: activated sludge from nitrification reactor of wastewater...
GGCCGTGCTGTCACGCTCTGCATCGACCGGCAGCCAGTTTCCGCGCTGGTTGACCTCGTCGAGCTCGCCGTGTCCGGCGAAATAGAGCAGCAGGTTGTCGCGCGGCGTGAGCGTCTCGCGCAGCCGGTTGAGCGCGGAGAGGATCTGGTAGCGGCTGGCGTTCAGAAGTTTCGTGGTGCGGAAGCCGTAGCGTCGCTCGAGCAGGCCCGCCAGCTCCGTGGCATCGCTCACCGGCGAGCTGAGATCGGGCAGCGTCTGGTAGTCGTTGTTGCCGATGATCAGTGCATGGTAGGTGCCAAAATCGATGCCCGCGGTGAGCGCACGGCTGCCGGCGGCAGACCCGGTCGAGACCGTAGCGGGAGCCGGTGCCGCGGCGCGCAGCGTGAAGCGCAGCTCGTCCCGCTTGCCCTGGCGATCCACCGCGACCACCGTCACCTGCGAGTCGCCGGTACCCAAGGGCAGACGCGTCGCAAAGACTCCCAGCTCGTTGGGCTCGACGGGAATGTCGTTGACTGTAATGGCCACGACACCGGCGGGCGCGGCAACCCGTCCGACGATCTGGCGTTCGCTCGCCTGCGCGAGCGCCACGGGAACGATGTCTCGCGTGCGCAGGAGCTGAGGCTCGACCAGCGTCAGCTTCGGCCCCGCGAGCAGCCGTTCCTGCACCGGCTGCTCGAGCCGTGCGAGCTGCTCGCGCTGGCGTGCGGCGAGCATCTGGGCGCTCGCGAGCTCGCGGCCCAGACGCTCGATCTCCGTGCGCTGCGCGCCGAGATCCTTCTCCCGCAGATCGAGCTGCGTCGCGGTCATCGCGAGCCGGGTCCGTTCGGCCTCGAGCTGTGCGCGAGCACCCTCGGCTTCGCGGCCAGCCTCCGCGAGCTCACGCGTGCGCCTCTCCTGCTCGGCCTGCGCACGCGCCTGTTCGGCACGGGCCGCGGCGAGTTGCTGTGCGAGCGCGGCGCTCTCGGTCCCGCGAAGCTGCAGTTCGCGTTCGAGCGCCTGCATGCGCTCGTCGGCGGGCGGCGGCGGCTCATCGAGCTCGATGCCCGCATCGAGCCCCGCGGCGCGCCGATACCACTGGAGCGCCGTGCGCGCATCGGCGGCTACACCTAACCCCTTCTCGTAGAGATGTCCGAGGTTGACCTGTGCGCGCGTGCCGCCCGTCTCGGCTGCGAGCCGATACCAGTGCGCGGCCGCCGAATAGTCGGACGCGGTACCGAGGCCGCGCTCGTAGATCTCGCCGACGACAGTGCGCGCTTCGACGTCGCCTCGCTCGGCGGCCGGCAGCCATGCGGCGAGCGCGCTACCCAGATCCGCCCGATCGTAAGCGACGTACTCGCCGCCGCGAATCTGGCAGTCCCGCGCCGTCAGGCGTGCCGGTCGGCGGGCGCTGACGTAGGTGGTCTGCTGGCCGAGACGGCGTATCTGCCCCGGCAGGAGGCAGTCGACCACGAGCAACTCGTCGGCCCGCGCAGCCTCCTTTGCGGCGGCCACGGGGTCGGCGCTGCCGGGCTCAGGCTCGATTCCTGCCGCCCAGGCCAAAGCGCCCAACAGCACGGCGCCCACGCCGACAGTCCCCGCCGCTCCAGCGCGCGCGTCGATCCGTGAATGAGGTCGCTTCATTACCGTGAATACGAGTCAGACCTTGGGAGTGGCGTAATGCGAGGAGGAATCGAGCTGCGACAAGCCACTTCGGCCCGCACGCACGTTCTCGCTGGCAGGCAATCGGATGCCTGGACGAACACGGACCGAAAACATGGCACGAAGATCCGGAGAGATCCTCTCACAGCGCAAGCGACGCGGCGCCACGCCGAGGACGGCCATACCCGCATGCCTCCGGATCATCGTCGCAGTGCTCGTGCTGGGTGCGATCGCGGGCGGGGCGCACGCCCAGATTCCGGATCCTCAACCACAGCAGCCCTATCCACTGCCGGAGCAGACATACCCGCCGCCTGTCGTCGGGGCTCCTGAGTTCCAGCCACAACCCCCGGCCGCTCCCGTTCCCGCTTCCGCATCTCCCAGCTCCACCGTGCGCAATCTCTTTGCCGGCACCCTCGCCGCGGTGATGCAGGCGGCCGGTACGAGCGTGGCGGTTGGTCTCACACAGGCCATAACCGGCGGCCTCACGAGCTGGTTCAATCGCAAGGCAAAAGCGCAGGCGCAGCCCATGCCGATCGCACCGCCGCCTGCGCCGACGCAGTTCTTCGACCCGCAGACCGGGAGTGTGGCCACCGCGGATCCGATGGTCATGACCGCATCGCAGAGCACTGCCGCGGCGGCGAACACCCTGTTCGCCGGGCTGGCATACGAGGTGCATCTTCAGGACGCCTCCGGCGCCGCCTTTCCCGTGGACCCGGCCACTCACGAATTTCGCACCGGCGAGCGGTTCGTCGTCTTCTACCGCCCCACGCTGCCCGGCCACATGGAAGTGTTCAACATCAATCCCGCGGGCACGCAGAGCCGGATCGACGCGGTGGAGATCGCGGCCGGTCAGCTCGCACAGCTCGGGCCCTACGAATTCGCCGCGATGAAGGGCGACGAGGTGCTGCGTCTCGTGCTCACGCCCTGCACCACACCGGCGCTGGTCAGCGTGACCCGCGACATCGTCAACGTCAGCGCTGCCGGGCCGGGTTTCCCGGATGCGAGCGCACCGGCGCAGTCTGGTCTCGCGGTCTGCGGCAGCACCGGTATGACGGTGCGTGGCATCGGCGCGAACGCAGTGCGCACGCGCGACATCCGCAAGGTCGCCGTCGAAGGTACGACCGGTTTTGCGCTCGATGCCGTGTCGCCCGCGGAGCTCACCAGCGGAAACGTCGCAGCGCGCGAGGTGAGCATCGTTCTGCGGCATCGTTGAGAAGAGCGGAGAATGGAGTCCTGGATGGCATGATTTCGCGCCGCGTGATCCTGATCGCATCTTCTCCCACGACGCTCCAGGAGCGGTATCGGTTGCAGCTCGACGGAGCGTGCACCAACTTTCCCGGCCCCAAGCTCCCGGTCGCACGGCCGGTGCCGAGCAAGCGCACGCGGGCGATGAGTCCGGCGTCACAGATCCGGTCACCCTTATACTCGGCTCTCTCGCGATGCAGGCACGACCGGATACCTCGTCGGCGTCGATCGAGTCCAGCTTGAACCATCGGGGGGGAGAGTTGCCATGAAAGTCTTCCACACCATTGTCGCGGCACTGACCGGATTGCTTGCTGCAGCTGCTGATGCAGAAGAAAAGTTGTTCGAACCGCCGGTGCATGCGGGCTATCGCGTGGATATCTGCCGGGTCTGGGGGAGCGACTGCGGTCAGCCTGCGGCCGACGAATTCTGCCGGCTCCAGGGCTTCCAGCGTGCGGATATGTCCATGGTCGATCACGACATCGGCGCCGTGACGCCGACCAGGACTCTCGGTGACGGCAAGGTCTGCGATCAGAGCTTCTGCGATGGCTTTGGAGCCATCAACTGTGTGCGCACGGACACGGAGACACAGAGCAGCGCGCAGCCGGCGCCGCCCAAGCCGCAACCAGCAGGCCCGCCGTGGACGCCGAAGGATGTCATGGATTCGCACATCGACGTGCAGGGCCAGCGCGCACTGTTCCGTCTGCTGAAGGGAGATCCGGCGGCGCGCATCGATGCCTCGAACATCCTGAGCGCTGTCAAGGCCGGTGCGCTGAAAGGTGTCTACCAGGAGGATCAGCAGGTGCCTGCGCTGCGCGCAGTCGAGCTCGGCAGGTGGTGGGGACAGATCCTGCCGAAAAGCATCGATGGCGCGTGTATGACGGAGCCCGCAGGCAAGCCGCCGATCATTGCAATGCGCCGCGGCACACCGCCGGATGAGGCTCGCTACGACGCGGCGCTGATCGCAGCGTGGCACGAATGCGGCATCGCGCCCATGTGGCCCGTACGCCCGTACGACCCATCCGCGAATCCCGGCGACCCGCCCGGGACCGGCGGCCCGTTCGAGTGCCATGGCACGGACGATGAGACCCGCCTGCGCGCGCAGTGCGAGTACCTGCAGAAATACAACATGATCGGCTGCGACATCACGGACGCGCACGGATCGGTCAGGCTTTACGGCCTCGAGATCTACGGCTATGAGGAATGTGTCGAGCGCGTCGGCGAGCTCCTCGACAGCTGCCAGGAGGCCGTTTCCGGGATGTGTGGCAAATAATGGTGCCGTGCGGTGTTGCGGCATCGACAGCGGGTATTCGTGTCACTGCGAACAGTTCGCAGTGAACGTGGTCGACGGGCGTTCCGATCCAAAGCGTGTCGCGATCGTGATCGCCTTTGGCACCATCGTTTGAGACGCTACGCGAGGTACGAGGCTGCCGGTGTGAGCAGGAAAGCTCAGAACGCAGTGGTAACCGTTGCGCTCTGATTGGTGCCGGCCGTCGTCAACCGGCTGGCTTCAATCATGCTGCTCTTGCCGACGAGGCTGTAGATCGGCCGGGTGTAGAGGGCCGCCTCATCGTAGGATCGCTGCGAGGAGTCGCTCATGCCTTTGATGCCGAGCCAGTGACCCAGGAAGTGGAAGTACTGGTGCGGCATGTTGTTGTTGTACTGCTGCTGCGTGCCGTTGACGACGATGGCGCCGAGAGCGGTCCAGTTGTCCTTGAGCGTTCCGCTCACGCAGTTCATCTGATACACGGCACGCAGATGGAGCGGTTTGCCCGAGGTGCGGTAGGCCTGCAGCGGTCCGAAGAACGAGTTCTGCATGAACCACTGGCCGTTGTGGCCGACGAAGCCCTCGTTCCCTCCGTGCGTGAGCACGTGAACGTCGATGACGTAACCGGGTGCGAGCTGCTTGATCAGGTTGACGACGCGGTCGGGAACAGCGTCGGCGTCTTCCATCACGGCAACCGTGTCGTAGCGCGACTGGGTGTTGAGCAGCGAACTGCCCGATTTCACCGCATCCTCGATCGCCTGATCGGACATGTCGTTCAGCCAGCTGTAGGGGTTGAAGGTCTGCTGCCGCCAGTTCGCGGGATTCAGGCAGGTGATGTTGCCGGCGAGCTGCGAGGCGACACGTGCGATGAGATCGACGATCGTCTCGCCGCTGCGGAGCTGGAATTCCCAGTTGCCACAGGTCACGGTGTTTATGTTGACGTTCAGCGCCTGGCGAAGCGCCGGGTCCACGTTGTTCATGACACCGCCGTTTTCGAGGATGACGACCAGCGCGCGCCGGGTCGGCGGACCCGAGGGCAGCCGGCCGGCTAATGCGCCGGTGTCGAGCTTGAGACCGCCGCTCAGGACGCCACTGAGCGTGGACTTCGACATGACGCGATGGGTGATCGTAGCCGCGGGGCGTTGCAGCGAGGCGGGCTTGCGCACGATGCGGATCGGTGCCTGCGCCAACGTCGTGGTCGTCAGTGTCCTCGTCTGGAGCGTGGGTTGAGGAAGCTGTGCCTGCGCGGTGCCGGCGAGTGAGGTGGTGAGCGCCAGGACCAGGGCACGGAGAGTTCTGCGGTTCATGAGGAGTTCCTTCTGTGCTCGGGTGATTCCCATCGAGCGGCGTGCGCCTGCGCACTGCCGTGCCGCTACAACGAACCGCCGAAGGAAAATGGTGCGATCCCGGAAACGCAGGATTCACCGCGTTGCTACTCACCGCGCTGGCACGGGTGTATGAATGTCGCGCGCATCGCGCCGGGCTCCATGAGAGATCACTATCCCCACAATCCCGTGCAGAGGCGGTCCACCGTGAATGTGGTTGAAACGCGCTCCGCTCCGTTGTTGTAGCTGGCGGTGATCGTGAATGTCTTCGACGATCCGACCTGCGTCGGCTGGATCCCGGCGGGGGGTCTCACCAAGGTGCTGATCGTGAAGCTGTTACGGTCAGTGCCGGGCTCCACGTCGATCCAGTTCCGCATCATCAGACAGTTGGGGGAATACCATCCCTCCTCGCGCGCGATTCCATCGGAAAGTACCAGGTTGATCCGCATCCTGCTGACGGCCGGTCGCATCAGTTTCACGGTTGCGGTGATCTTCGTGCCGGCCACCACGGTCGTCGGATTCACCGTAAGGGTGTCGAGCCAGCGTATCGTGAGGTTTGGTGGAAGCTTCGGCAGCACCGGGGTCTTCGGTATCGGAGTCTGTGCCTCGATTACTGCCGGGATGCCCGCGCCGACCATAACCATGATCACGGAGAGCAAACGAACGAGCGTTGCCATGACGATCTCCTGCAATTTCGCGTGACACTCACGTAGACGAATGAGCGGCGAAAACTGGCCTGACCGTTCGCCGAATTTCGCGTCGCGTGACTTGAAAGCGCGGGAAAAGCGATACTGCTGCCCGCAGCCAGAACGAGTCCGGTGGGGAGGGCGGCTCGTATGAATGCAACGTACACGTCCGACGTCGCTCCGCGACGCGCTTCCTGCGGGATGAGCCACCTCGCACTGGCCGCGCTGCTGTTGCTGCCGCTGCTCGCCGTGAGCCGGCCGGCGCAGGCCGTGGACGTGCAGTCGCTGTTCAGCGAGCTGTGCCAGTACTACGTGCTCGACAGCGATACCTGTGCGGCCAAGGCCGTAATCGAGTGCCTGACAAAGAGCGGCGGCAACATGGGCGCCATGCAGCAATGCGCGGCCGACTACGACCCCGAGGCCCGGAAGTTCATCGACATCTACGGTGCGGCGACCAAGCCCGATTACGTCCGGCTGATCGAGCTGGCCGGGCCGGTGGTCGCCTGCAAGCTGCTGCCGCCGGGCCCGCCCACCAATATCCTCTGCAGTGCGGCGCTGAAGCCGATCGTCACCAAGGCCTTCGGCAAGGCGGCGAAAATCTACGATGCCGCTTCGAAAGGCGACTGGCTCACGGTGATTTATGTCGTGGGCGATCCGACCATCGCCTGCAGCGTGGTGCCCTCCTTCCCCGGCAAGGACATCACCTGCGGCGCAGTGGCGCAGGTGCTGGTCGCAGGCGCCAAACTGCTGAAAGCCGGAGCGCAGGCCGGCGTCGATGCGCTCGAGAGCGGTGTCGAGGCGCTGGGCAACCTCGCGAGTGCCGGTCTCGAGAGCCTGGGTCTCAGTGGGGCCGGCGTCGCACCGGAGGACATGTTCTACCGTGGTCAGGCGAGACCACTGCTGCATCGGCGCGCGCTCAAGGCGGTAATGGCCACCGGTAACCCGCCCTTCCTCGGCTTCGACGAGGCGATGCGCCAGCAGTGCGTGTCTTACGTCAGCATGGGTGCCGTCAATGCCTCACCGGGCGACTGGCACGTCAAGGCCTGCCAGACCCGTAGCCAGCAGCTGCACGCGGAAGCGAGCGCACTTGCCAATCTGGTCCGTGTCGCCCCGGCCGCCTACTTCGAGAATGTCGGTGCCGCAGCTTCGCTCCTGCAGGCGACGAATTTCTGGTCCGGCAAGGCGGAGCAGTTCGTTGCATCCATGGGGAAGCTGCCGCGTCCGAAGTGGTCGGAGGAGGGTTTCAAGACCCTGCCATCGCCTTTCTCTGCGGTGCTCGGCAACTGCTACGCGAATACGAAGGCTGCCTTTCCCGTGCCGATCGGGCCGCCCGCGAGCGCATGGGAGGCCTCGCTGTATCCGCCCAATCTTTGGGGCTGGGTGTGCGGAGCGGCGGGCAACCGGCTCGCTGCGGCCATGTGGGTGGAGAAGGAGCGTTTGACGAAGCAGGTCATCCCGCAGCTTGCGAGCGCAGGTTGTGCCTTGGCGAAAACGGGCGACAGCTCGCTGAAATTCGACTGCAATAACGGCAAGGCACTGGCGATGTGCCATGCGCTGCTGCCGGATGCCAATCCGAAGACGCGCTGCCGCAAGAGTGCGTCGTTCGGGAAACTGACCGTTGTGCCCGCGCAGATGATCGGCCAGCCGATGACGAGCGTCCAATCGCCTGCGCCCGCCGCAAACCGCTCTGTCGTCGAGGCGGTGCGATCACCTGCGGAGCGGGCTCCCGTGGCTGTCGCGGTTCCGCCCGTGCGTGCTGCATCGGGTGCCGCGGCGCGGCCGACCCTCCTCAACCTCGAGGCCGAAGAGAGCGCCAGCGCGGGGCGGGTCACGGTGACCGGCGGACGCGCCGGCGTACAGCCCATGCAGCAGCTCGGCTCCGGCTGGAGCGGGGATGCGCAGTTGTTCTGGGCCGGAGCCTCCGTGGGAGCGGTGCTCGAGCTGACCGTGGATGTCCCCGTGGGCGGTGAATATGCGATGGAGATCCATATGACTCGCGCGCCGGATTACGCCGACGTGCGGGTCAGCGTCAATGGCCAACCAATGGACTATCCACTCTCCTTGTATGCGCCGCGCGTCATGGCGCCGATCCCCGCGCAGGCTGGCCGGTTCACCCTCCGAGCCGGATCGAACACCATTCGCTTCGAAATTGCTGACAAGAACGGCGCTTCGAGCGGCTATTTCGTGGGCATCGATCGCGTGCGCTTCTATCCGACCGGTCGGTAGTCTCCCAGACGCGTCGCCCCGAGTTGCCGCTCCAGCATACCAATGCTTGGTATATATTGGTACCAATCGGAGGTTGCCTGCATGGCAAGAAACACCAGCGTTTCTCTCGGCGATCATTTCGAGGGATTTATCAGCCGGCAGATTGAAAGCGGGCGCTATGGCTCAGCCAGCGAAGTTGTCCGCGCCAGCCTGCGTTTGCTCGAAGAACGTGAACAGAAGATCGGTGCGCTGCGGCAAGCATTGACCGATGGCGAGAAGAGCGGCGACGCCGGCGAACTGGACATGGATGACATCAAGAAGAAGGCGCGCCGTCGGGCAAAGCCGGCCTCTTGATGCGAAGAATCCGCAAACACGCCCTCGCAGAAAGCGATCTCATCGGAATCTGGGAATACACCTTTGAGCGATGGGACGCGGCTCAGGCTGACAAGTATCTGGATGAGCTGAACGATGGCATTCAGCAGCTCGCGGATAATCCCGAAATGGGCGCGAAACGCGATTACGTGCGTGAGGGCTACCGCGTTCTGTTCATCAACAGCCACGCGATCTACTACACGGTCACCCCGACCGCGATCCATGTCATCCGGATGCTTCATGGCCAGATGGACCCGGGCCGGCATTTGTAGCGCCGAAGCTCTGATGCAGCTTGCCCATTCGCGGGCATCGATCGCGTGCGCTTCCAACCGACCGGGCGCGAGGCGAACGGGTGTCGTACCGGGCGGACTGCTGCCGCTCGTTACTTGCCGCTCATTGATCGCCTGAGCGGCGCAAAGGCGTCTCAGCTTCGACTTTCACGAGCGAAAGCTTGTCGAATCCAACCGCATATCCGGTCGCGCGCGGATCGCGCCCGGTAATGCGGATGGCGAAGCCGCGTTCCGGGCCGAGTTCGATGACGCCCAGCGATATCTGGGCGGGCGGCGACACCGACGAGCCGTACAGCTCGACGTCGGACTTCGGGATGACGCCCTCGAGTCCGATCACCTCGATGCGCGCGTAGGCCGGGCCCTGCGTCAGATGCAGCGTCGCGCCGTACCTGCCGGCGGGCACATCGGGCGTCACCATGAGCATCGCGCCATCGCCCGGTGCCAACCATTTGAGCTGCCGACCGCCACTCCAGCCGCTCCCGAAAGTTGACATGTCCTCGATCTGAACCTGACCGCGACTGGGTTTGGCGCTCACGGCTTCGCCCTCGACGACGATGCCACCGAGCCTTATCGCGGGCAGCGCCCGCAGAGCACCGGCCGCGGCGCCCGCGCCGGTCGCCACCCCCTGCCTGCCCTGTGGCTGGGAACGCGGCGCAACGGTGCCTCTGAAGCGACCACTCTGGCCGTCCGGCAGTTCCTCTTCCACAGGTGGTGCAGCGATCGCCCATGATGCGCCGATCACGAGAACCGCCGCGATGGCGGCAGCGCGAAACATGCGTGTCGCGTATTGCGTGTTCATGTCATTCCCCCCTGTGGACAACCAGACTGGATGTGCGTCCCTGAATGGCACCTGAATCATCACGCCTGCGCGATCTTGACGGGTCGACGGCGGCATGACCGGTTGTGACCATGGCGTCGACTGGAGGAAGATTGCCACAGCGCGTATGCAGGCCCGGGGGAGCGACACATGAACAGGTTGTACAGGATCGTGGCGATATCCGCGATGGTCGGGGCGTTGTTCGCAGCGTGCAGCGGGGGCGGTGAGGCGCCTTCAACCCCCGATTCACAGGCGACGACCGAGGTTACCGGGGAAGACGTGCCCAGCCGCGTCTGCAGCCTGCTCACGCGCGAGCAGGTGAACGGGGTCGTCCCGGACCACGACGGTGGCAACGACAAGGACACGAGCGAGGCGTCGCTGCTGAAGGACGTGACGCTCGAGCATTGCCAGTACCTCGCGGTAGCAGGCGCCGACATGAGCTTGCTCGACGTATTCGTATGGACCGCAACCTCGGACACAGGCGTCGAGTCGCTGCCGTCACATCTGCGAAGCTGCAGCGACGATGATTGCCGCAAGCTCGACAGCGGCAGCCCGGGCTTTCTCGCCGTGTGGTCCGACAGCCCGCACGTCGTGATCAACCGGGACCGGCAGATTCTCGAGCTCTCGCTCACGGCGGATGACGCTGCAACGAAGTCCGACGCCCTCATAGATCTCGCTCACGCAGCTTCCGCGCGACTATGGCCCTGAGGCACCGCGTGAGTCTCAATCCCCGGACGGCGTGGGTGCGAGGTAGCCCGACAGCCGCGTGACAAACGCGCCCGTGGCTGGATCTACGCACCAGCCGCGGATGATGCCCTTCTCGTCGTCGCCGTCACCGTCGGACCACACGACCCAGCACTCGCGTGGCGCGGGTAGCGCCTGGTCGCTCTTGACGCTCAACCCGAATTGCACGGATTCGCCTTTCCGAAAGCCAGCAGCAACGGCGGCGTCATACGCTACCGGACTGTCGATGAAGCCGGTCGATACAGGAGACGAGAGCCGGCATTCTCCGCCGGTGCCGGCGTTGGTGACGCTACCGCTGGCGAGCGCGCGGATGCGCGTGCAGGTGCTCCTCGCAGGCGACTGGAAATCGTAGAACCAGAAGTCGTGCGCGGGCCCGTCGGCGAGGCTCGTGGTAACGCCAACGAGCTCGGCATCGGGTTCCCACTTGCGCGCCTCGGCGATCGCCGGCTCCAGCATTGCGCGCGCCGTGAGCTTTCCGGCCTCGGGCACGGTCGCGGTCGCGGTCGCGGGCTTCTCGCCGCAGCCTGAAACCACAAGAGCGAACAACGGCATGAGCGCAATGATTCTGTATTTCACGGCCTTCTCCTGCAGCACGACCCTGTCCTGCCTATTTGCAGGTAACGAACACGTTTACTGGATAGGTGGTGCCCACTTCCACCTTTGAATTGCGCCATAGCTCGCGAATTCCAGTCACCCGGAACTGCGGCAGGTGTTGCGGCAATCCCGGCTTCCAGCAGATGATCGCCGCGGTTTCCTTGTAGCCGCCCTCAGGCGAGACGGGAGCAAAATTGTTGACGGTCGAAACCTCGTACCACTCTCCGTCCTCTTCGATCACGATACCGCCTTCGCCGATAATCTGCCTGCGGTGGTGGACTTTCTCGCCCTTGGGGATGTCGCCCCAGATGGTGTAGTTGACATACCGTCGCACGCGACTGTCCTTCGGATCCTTGCCCCAGGTGAGAGTCACGTTGCCGGAGGTGAGATCAGGCATCGAAGCAAAACGCATGTCGTAGCGCTCGCCCGAATGCCCGCTGTACTTGCAGATGAAGACGTAAGTGCGCGGCAGCGGGACGATCTTCGTCATGAGCTCCTTGCCGGCCGCATTGGTGATGGTGGCCTTCACCTGGTTCACGTACAGCACTGGCGAATTGGCTGCCGGGCAGGTCAAGGTCATCCGCACCACGACTTCGCCCTTGCTGCCCTGGAGCAGCACCGACTCCCAGTAGTTGCGCCCCGAGACCTTGCCGCCCGCATCGAGCAGCGCGGGGT
>WBZL01002795.1_pt1 | contig 11850 bp, 9 predicted proteins | sample 5204291 | NCBI WGS metagenome assembly WBZL01 (sample SAMN12344345, study PRJNA552823) | activated sludge metagenome | biome: Activated sludge suspended growth; feature: Nitrification reactor; material: Wastewater; isolation source: activated sludge from nitrification reactor of wastewater treatment...
GGTCAAGGTCACCTCGTCGGTTGCGTCCGGCGCAGCCGATCGTCCCGCTACCACGAACGGCCGGTCGATCTCACCGTCGGCTCGAACGACCGCTCCCATCGTGGCGCCCACCGACCGCTCGCCGGCGATGAGTGTGACGGGGAGGCTGGCACCGGCGTGGATGCCGCTCACCTGTCGGCTGCCCTCGAGCGCGTCGTACAGGGCCTCCACCATGGAGAAGTCGAAACACTCGATTCCCGGGTCGTCCGGATCGGCCTCGGGCGGGCAGCCTTCGAGGACGTGTTCGGGAGGACGCACGAAATCGACCCATCGGTCGACGGCCGAGCCTGCACGCCGCGAGTACTCCCACGCGGTCATGGCCGCTCCAGCGGCGAGTCCGAGGAACAGCCCGACGAGGATCGTGGCGCGCCAGTGACGGCGCCACAGCGACCGGGTCCACACGGCCGCAGCGCTCACAGTGGGATCTCCCCCCGAATCGTGGTGCCATGCCCCGGTGCCGAGGTGACCGTGAGCCGCCCACCGATCGTGCCGAGCCGATCGGCCATGTTGACGAAGCCATGACCGGCAGATCCTGCGGGGCCCACCGCGAAGCCGACCCCGTTGTCGCTCACCGAGAACACGAGGTGACCGTCGCACCGTTCGACGTGGACCGCGATCTCGGCGTCGGGCCCCGCGTGCTTCCCTGCGTTCTGGATCGCCTCGAGGCAACAGAAGTAGACGGTCGACTCGACCTCGGCTCCGAACCGTCCGACGTCGGCCGTGTCGACGGTGGTCGGCAGCGCGGCACGCGACGCTGCATTCGGAAGTGCTTCGCTCAGCCCACCCGACGACAGCAGCGGGGGGTAGATGCCGTGCGCGAGCGCTCGTAGTTCGGCGATGGCGTCCTTCAGGTCACGGCGCAGCTCGCCGATCACGTCGAGCGCGTCGCCCGGTTGTTCGTCGATCAGGTCCTCGGCGATCCGCAACTTGACGGCCATCGCCACCAGGTGCTGCTGCGCGCCGTCGTGCAGGTTGCGTTCGAGCTTGCGTCGCTCGGCATCGCCCGCGGTCACGATCCGTCGCCGGGATTCCTGGAGTTCCACATTGGTCTGCTGCAACTCGCGCAACGACGCCTGGAGCGCCGAGTCGAGCTGCACGTTGTGGAGCGCGAGGCCGACCTGGCGGGCGAGTTCGGTGAGCACGCGATCGTCGTCATCGGAGAAGGCGGAGGACTGGCTCGAACGAGTGACCACCACCAGACCGAGCAGCTCACCGCCGTGTGCGATGGGAGCGACACGGGAGATGCCATCGTCGGCGGACAGACTCGGCAACCACACGTCGACCCAGGTCCCACCGGACACCCCCGCCCTGGCAACCACGCCACGTTCCTTGTCGGGCACACGGACCGCTTCCACGGAGCGGTGCGGCACACCAGCGGCGAGCTCGTAGACGCCATCAGTGCCGGTGAAGATCTCGGCGCGCGTCAACGACATCGATTTGCGGAGCGACTCGGCGAGTTGGAGCAGCAACTCGTCGAGGGGAATGGCGCGCGTGAGGCGGCTCCCCCAGGTTCGCAGCGCCTCGTCCGGAGCGATGCGCTCGCCGTACACCACCTGGTTGGCGACATCGGAGAGCCTGGTGCGGAGCGGGACGAAGGCGACTGCAGCGATGGCGGCAGCCAGCATCGACAGCAACAGGAGCGATCGTTCTCCGTCCTCCAACGCTCGCCCGCGTGCGATGACGACCGTGCCGTACGCGGCGATGACCAGCGCCGTGAGTCCCGCCGCAGAGACAGTGGCGGTGAGCAGCCGGTCGACACGCGCCATCGTGCGGTCGTGTGTGGCGGCCACGATCGACAGCGGCACGAGGCCGGTGGCGGCGAGCGCAACGGTCGCCGGATGCGCCGGCCACGTGGCCATCAGACCGAGTGCGACGATCACCAACGCAACCTCGACCACCACCACGATCGCCCAGCCGACCCACTGCATCCGACGTCGCACCGCCGGGCTGGCCGCACGGTAGCGAACGTTCGCCAGACGTAGGCCGGTGCCGAGAGCCGCGGCCCACAGCAGCAACCACACCCAGACGTCGCCAACCGCACCGGATCCGGACACGAGGAGCGCGAACACGATGGCCAATGCGTAGCCGACCGCAGCAGTGCGCGCGACGCCGTCCGCCCGCGGTTCGCCGTTCGGCAGGACGGCCAGCAGATGCATCGCGCTCGCGGCGAGCAGCGCCAATGCCAGGCTGACGACGAGCGCACGATCCTCTGCACGACCCAGCATCAAGAGCGCGATCAGGCCGGCCAAGGTGAGCATCACGGGCACGGTGCGTTCGGATCGCCGACGCACACCGACGACGACCGCCGACCCCGCCCACACGACCACTAGCGCGAGCTCGACGAATGCATGCGGGTCGATCGCGTCGAGCCGGCCCAGTCCGACGGCAGCGACGACCGTCGCCAGTGGAGCGGCCACGAGACACAACGCAGGCCGCGAACCGTCATCGCCGACGCGTCGGGTGGACGAGGTGACCTCAGATGCTCGACCCGTCACCGTTGCCACGTGGCGCTCAGACAACGTCAGCATCCGCCACGACGAGGCCATCGGGCTCCGTGTGACCATCGTCGACCACGCGTCCGTCGCGCATGCGGGCGATCCGGCCTGCAGCGTCGGCGACCGGCTGATCGTGTGTGATCAACAGGATCGTCTGTCCGCTGTCGCGATGAAGCCGGCGAAACAGCTCGAGGATCTCCTCGCCTCCGTCCGAGTCGAGCGCACCGGTCGGTTCATCGGCGAGCAGCACGGTCGGCGTGTTCGCCAAGGCGCGTGCGATTGCCAGGCGCTGACGCTGCCCTCCCGAGAGCGTCATCGGCGCCGCCTTCGCCTTGTCGGAGAGGCCGAGGAGATCGAGAAGATCACGTCCGCGGGTCTCAGCGGGCTTGCGCTTGGTCCCAGCGATCAACGCCGGCATCATCACGTTCTCGAGCACGGTCATCCCGTCGAGCAGGTTGAAGAACTGGAACACGATGCCCACATGCGTGCGGCGCAGACGGGCGAGTTCGTTCGCGTCCTTTCCGGTCAACGAGATGCCGTCGAGCACGATCTCGCCCTCATCGGCGACGTCGAGCCCGGCGATCAGGTTGAGCAGAGTCGACTTGCCACACCCGGAGGGGCCCATGATGGCCACGAACTCTCCACGTGCGACGGTGAGCTCGGCACCGCGCAGCGCCCGAACCGGCGCAGTGTCCGCCTCGAACGTCCGATACAGCTGCCGTACCTCGACAGCGAAGTCCGCCATGTCGTTCCTCCCAGTCGGGTCGTGATGGTCCGTCTGCGCCCCAGCCGTTCCGTCCGTCTCGTTCATTCCACACCAACGGGCCGATCGAAGCCAGGGTGATGCCCACCCTCCTCGGTGGTGCTGGCCTCACCATCGATCGCGGTACGAGCGGCGTGCTGCCAACACCCAGCGACGCACGCCACCACACTGTCGGCCGCGACGTCACGAGCGCAGCGTGGTGCAACACCCGAGAGACATCCCGGAGGAACCACCATGTCTGCCACCCGCACCATCCCTCCCCGGGTGCGAGCGCGTCGGAGAATCCTCGCCGGCGTGGCGGGCGCCGGCTTCGCGATCATCGGATGCGTTGCCACCGACCCGGCCCCCAGCTCCCCATCGTCTGGCGGCGCCTCGGCTCGCGCGTCGGCCACCACGCCAGCGGGGTCGTCGACGACGCTCGGCCCGGCCGATCTGGGCGCGACTGCCCCCGACGCCAGATCCCCGATCACGTCGGCAGTGACGACTCAGATCAGGACGCTGATCGCGTCGACGCTCGAGTCCGGCCGGCTCGAACTCGATGCCGGTGCAGCGCCGCATGGCGTCTCGATCGGTGTTCGCGTGCCGGGCGAGCCCGATCTGCTGCTCGCCGCGGGCACCGACGCGGCGGACCCGACCACTGCCTTCGATGCGAGGACACCCTTCCGCGCTGGCTTTGTCACCGAGGTCACCACGATGCTGCTGGGTTGGATGCTGATCGATGAAGGTCTGCTCGATCCGGCCGCCCCGATCGGCACCTGGCTGCCCGACCTGCCCGACAGCGACAGGATCACCGTGGAGATGTTGCTCGAGCGAACCGACGGGCTTCCCGAGGTCGAGGCTCCGGTCTTCCAACCGCTGATCCTCGGTGGTCTCAACCCCAACGTCTCGGCAGCCGACGCGTTGACGGTGCTCGTCGCCGGTTCACGAGCTGCTGAACCAGGATTGCTCAACGCTGAGTTCGAGATCGCGACCGGCACGATCGCGCTCGGTCTCATCCTCGAGGCAGTGACAGGCAGCACCCTGGCCGAGCTCTCTCGACAGCGTCTCATCGACCCGCTCGACCTCCTCGACACCACGCTGTCGTTCCCGAAGACGGCGTACGCGCCGTTCGGAGTGGCGGCATGGGGGATGATCTCGACCATCGGCGACCAGTTGACGTTGGCAGAGGCCATTGGGCGCGCCAGCATTCCAGGCCTGCGCCGGGCTCTTGGCGACGACAGCTTCCCGGTCTCCCGTGCCGTGAGTGAGTCCGAGGACGTGCGCTACGCCGCGACGGGTTACCCGCTGTTCGGATACGGCCCGTTCACCGAGCGCGACGGCGTGGTGACACCGACCTCGGTCGGCCGACGGATCGGCGGCCTGGGCACCACCACGCACTGGTATCACTACCCCTCGAGCGGTGTGACCATCGTGATCCACTACAACGCGAGTGGGATCGTCGACGGCGACGAGATCCAGGCGATGGCCAATCGGATCCAACGGCTGGTCGCGGACCGGGCGGACTGAACGTCGACGTCGATGTCTTCGCCGATCGGCTGCCGCAGGGTGAGGCCTGTCGCGATCGTGCTGGCCGCACCGGCGTTCGTCCCGCGAAACCGTGCTGCCACCACCCGCCGAGGTGCGCCACCACGCTGTCGGCGGCGACGTCTCGAGCGCATCGTGGTGCCACGCGACCCCGGACCCAGCTCGGTGGCCGACCGCGTTCACCACACCTTCAGCAGACAGGAGTCGAACCATGAGCCATCACGAGACCCCCGAGGTCGCCCACGAGCCGGACACATCCCGCCGCTCGGCCAGAGCCGCGTTCCTCGCAGGACCCGCCGTGCTCGTCGTCGGTCGTCTGTTGTTGGAGCCGCTCGGCGATGCCGACTGGGACCGGACGCTGACGGACGTGGCGTCGCACCGAGGACGGTCGGACACCGGCTGGTTGTTGGCGATCCTGGGCTGCGGTCTGATGGCCCTCGGGAGCCGCAGCTACGTCCGGCTCATCGTTCGCCGAGGCCGGAGTGTGAGCGCCGCGGTGCTGTCGCTGCTCGTGCCGCTCGGTTGGGTGGCGTGTGGCGCGATCTGCGTCGCCGGGCTCGCGATGAGCGCGTCTGCGGTGCGTCCGGAGCGAGCAACGATGGTCGCGTGGCAGGAGTCGATGAACTCGAGCGCCTCGGTGGCGGTCTTGTTCGCGGTCACGGCGCTCGCCGGTCTCGGCTATCTCTGGCTGGCGGTCGAACTCGTCCGCCGCAAGGCCGTCGGCACGAGCGCGGCGGGGCTCATCGGCGTTGGCGGGCTGTCGACGCTCGTGACGATGCCCGGGCCGGTGAAGCCGGTGCTCGTCGCAGCGTCCGTGTTGCTGGCCGCTGGGCATTGGCTCACCCGATCTGCCTCACTGGGTTGAGCGGGCCCGGTATTCGGTGGCGAGTTGGGTGCGGCTGGTGAGGCGGAGCTTTCGGAGCGCGCTGGAGACGTGTGTCTTCACGGTGGTCCGTCCCATGACGAGCCGTGCGGCGATCTCGGGGTTGGTGAGCCCGTCTGCCACGAGTCGCGCGACGCCGAGTTCGGCTGGGGTGAGGCTGTCCCATCCGAACGTCGGCCGGCCTCGTCCGCCTCGGGCGCGGCGGACGAGTTCCACCACGGGTGCGAGATCGGGTGTGGTGCCCGAGATCAGTTCGCTGCGTGCGGCGGCGAGACGGTCGGTGACGGCTGCCGCTCGCGCGGAGCGGCCGAGCAGTTCGTCGGTGCGGGTGAGGACCTGGAGTGCGGTGAGTGCTGCTGGGACGGCCCCGAGTCCGACGAACACGGTGAGTGCTTCGTGGGCGCGCCGTTCCGCCTCGAGGATCTCGCCGTCGATCAGGTCGATGCCTGCGAGCAGAACGCTGCCGCGTGCGGCATCGAGCTGGTTTCCGATCACGATTGCGTCGTCGACGAGTCGCATGGCCACTCGACGGGCCTCGGCTGGTTCATCGAGGTCGATCAGCGCCCTCGCCAGCGTGTGGTCGAGCCAGTGCCGGTAGATCGATGCCCATCGGAGACCCGGGTGTCCACGGATGCCGCGCACGAGTTCGACGGCTTCGGCTGGTGAGCCCGTCTCGATGAGCGCGATCGCTCGTGCGTCGATGAACCACGGGACGAACTGGAGCTCGCCCGCGCGGACGTGACGCGAGATCGCTTCGCTCATCCGGCCGGCGGCGTCGACGGCGCCGCGCTCACCGTGCCTGCCGATGGCGAGCATGGCGTCGACGGCGTCGAAACACGCGGTGACGTTGACGTGTGCGAACCCCCCGGCGAGGGCGCGTCCGTGTTCGATCGTGGCCGCGCATGCGCCCCATCGGCCGAGCTGGTGCTCGGCGACGCATCGACGGGCGAGCACCTCCATCGTGAGGCGTCGGGATTCGGCCTGTCGGGCCGTGCGCACGACGATGTCGAGTTCCGCAATCGCATCGAGCGGGCGCCCGAGGAAGGTGAGCGCCAACGCCGAGCCGCAATGAGCCCACGCCGACCACAATCGGTCCCCGGTCTCGTCACAGAGCACGCACGCCTCGGCGATCGCCTCGCTCCCGCCGAGGGCGTCACTCCAGCTGAGGTGTGCCCCCGCGAGCACTCTCGCTCGGCCCTCGGATCGTCGGTCGCCAGCCGCGATCGCAGTGCGAATCGCGTGCTCGGTCGCGGTCACGATCTCATCGTGATCACCCCTCGAGGTAGCGAGCAACGCTGCGGCCAGCCGACCCGGCGCGGCAGCACTCGGGTCGGTTCCCTCGTCGATGCAAGCAACGCGGGTGAACCAGTCGAGGGCTTCGTCGAGGTTGCCTTGGTACCAGAAGTAGTTGACGAGTCGGGCGAGCAACGTCCACATGTCGGCGCTCCGCTCCGTCGCCTCGCAGTGGACGAGCGCAGTTCGCAGGTCGGCAAGGCGGCTCCGGATCTCGTCAATGGCCCGCGCAGGTTGAGGGCCGTCGAACACGGGCTCGATGTCGCGGCTGAACTCGAGCAGACACCGGACGAGACGGTCTCGGGTCTCGAGTGCTTCGCCCGATTCGTCGAGTCGGTCTTCGGCGAAGGAGCGGACGGTCTCGAGCAGGCGGAGTCGACCGTCGACTCGGCACATGACGAGAGACTGGTCGACGAGCCGGGCGACGAGATCAGCGCCGGGGTCCGTGTCGTCACCGATGATCGCCACCGCGTCGGCGTGGCGGAACCAACCGCTGAACACCGCGAGTCGCCGGAGCGCCGTCTGCTCGCCACTGGTCAACAGCTCGTGGCTCCACCGAACGGAAGCATCGAGGGTCCGCTGGCGAGGGACCGCGTCGCGGCGTGCCGCGGACAGCCGCGAGAAGCGCACGTCCAGCTGGGCGGCCAGCCCGTCGAGTGTCAGCGTGGCACCACGAGCTGCCGCCAACTCGAGTGCGAGCGGGATGCCGTCCAGGCGCACACAGATGCGATGGACGAGCGCTGCGTTCGACGGGTCCGTGACCATGCGGAGCCCGGCGCGTCCGAGGCGGTCGATGAGGAAGCTCCCCGCTTCACTCGCAGCGACTGCTTCGGGTTCGGGTCCGACGGGGAGTCCGAGTGGCGGAACGCTGCGCACGACCTCACCTTCGATGCCGAGCGCCTCGCGACTCGTCACCATGATCCGGAGGTCATGACACCGATGGAGCAGACGGCTCGCGACGGCGGCGATCGGCCGGACGAGATGCTCGGCGTTGTCGAACACCAGCAAGGTCTGTTGGTGGCGAACGTGGCCCACGATCCGATCGATCAAACCGGCAGGTCGTCCGCCCGGTAGTCCGATCACGGCGGCGACCTCGTCCAGGATGCCATCAGCGCTCGTCACGGCGCCGAGTTCCACCCAGTGGACGGCGTCGAACTCGGCCGCCAGCGCAGAGACCGCCTCGATGCACAGCCGCGTCTTGCCCGACCCGCCCGCACCCGTGAGCGTGACCACACGATCGCGGCGCGCCGCAGCAACGACGTCGTCCAGCAACTCACCACGACCGATCAGCGGCGTCATTGGTATCGGCACCGATGAAGCAACCGTGTCGATCGTCCGGGGCTGGACATCCGACAAGCGCCCCCCTCGGCCGCTGAACACCCTGACCGGCCGATCGAGGCCGTGCACCCGATGCAGTCCGCGGTCGACCAACTCGAGGTCGGGCACGGGCAGCGACATCAGATCCACAGCGGTGCCGGTGACCAGCAGCTGGTGCGGGCGAGCGGCGCGCAGCATCGCCAGCGCCCGGCGCGTGCCCGGATCATCGGCTCGTTCGTCGACCGGCTCGAACTCGCCCACGTCGACGACCGCGCAGAAGCCCGGCGCCTGGTCGTCGCCGAACAGTGCGAGCGCCCCTGCGAGTGCCTCGGCAACACTGGGATGGAACGACACCATGCACTCCGTCTCGGAGTCATCCGGCAAGGAAGCCACGAGCACCGCCCGGAGCGCGCGTCGAGTCGTCACATCCGTCATCGTTGCTCACGCAGCGGAGGTCAATTGGTGGATCAGCTCATGGTGGTCGAAGAACAGTCGTTCCTGCACCAGCCGGCCGTCGACGAACCGCATCAGCAGCACGAACTGGAGCGACACGGACCGGCCGGAGGGTTGCAGGACCACACCGTGGGGAAGCTGCAACACGCCGGTGTGGGTGCCGGTCACCGTCGCCTCGACCAGCACACGGCCATCGCCGATCGACGACACCGAGTCGATGCCGAACCGGGTGTCCGGCAGGCCGGTCATCATCGTGATTTCTCGCTCGAACGACCCGTTCAGATCGAGTTCGGCGTCGGGCCACTCCGACCGATATTCCGGAGCGAGCAGCGCTGATGCGCGGTCGAAGTTCCGGTCGTTGATCGCCGCGAGCAGGCGGCTCGCGAGGTCGATGTCGTGCAGGTGGGCTGTCGTGTCGTTCGTCATTCCGACATCTTCAGCGCATGAACGACCGGAAACCTCCGCCAGGTGGACGACGCCCTGCGATCGGCCATCTGGAGGAGGCATCGGCTGGCTCACGGACGCGACGATGGAGCGACCGGTGGACCTCCGATCGCGTCGACGCCGAAAGTGGGTTCATCTGCGACGGTCACATCTCGCGGTCATTGCTGCATATCGTCGTCCTGATCGCTGGCCTTTCGCTGGTCGCTGGGAAGTCCGAGGCGGACACGTCGATCGTCAACACCGCATCGAGTATCCGGTGAATGCGCTCGAGGCGCAGGATTGGTCGATCGTCTACTGCGTGGCTGGTTTCGAGTCGGCCGCTCAGGACCTCGCCGACGAAATACGAGCCGCCGTCCCGGCCGACATCACCACAACCACGGGCGGGGTGATGCGCAGGAACCTCAGACGGCGACGTGGCCATCCGTGGACGACCCCGTCTTCGAAATGCGCAGGAGTCCTTGTGCGGGCGCTGCCAGTGAGATCGCTCATCATCGGCAGCATCATCATCATCATCATCATCATCATCATCAGCATCATCATCAGCATCATCATCAGCATCAGCATCAGCATCAGCATCTGCATGGGGATCAGCAAGATGAACGTCACGACCCTCGTTCTGTGGACATCGCCTTCTCGATGATCTGCCGGACGAAGTCGGCGGCCGCGTTCACGTCATCGAGCACCGGGGACTCGATGAGGTCAGCGCGTGCCACTGCATAGAGCGAATCCCATCCCTCGTGCACCCTGAGTTCGGGCGGCCAGACGTGTCGTTGCCGGTAGGCGAACAGGCGAGCTCCGCGTTCGGCAATGACGGCGTAGTCGAGGTCCTCGACGGCTGCCAGGATCTGGATGTCGACGAGATCGTGGGCACGCTCGTTCGGCCGACCGTCGACGGTCGGGCAGGTGCATGCGTGAATCTTCTGCACGATCTGGTCCTCGGCGGTGATGACCCGCACGGGCAGTGGCTCGGGTAGGCCGACCTCGGCGAAGATCTCGGCCACGTCAGTCCCCAAGCGTTCGACGTGTGTGTCCCCGCTGCCAATCTCGGAGTGTCCCAGTTCGAACGTGACCGAGCAGTAGCTCCTTCCCCGGTAGCGCAACGCGATCCGGAAGGGGTCCATCACGTAGTCGTCCGGCACCGCGTCCGGTGTCGCCTTGCGTTCGGTCTTCAGCGTTCCCGTGAAGTCGGCCCACCCGGCTTCGAGTCGATCCGCGAAGGCATCGGCGAAGTCGTCGACGGACATGTCGGACGGGCGAGCGAAGTCGAGATCCGTGGTGAGACGGGCGGACTGCTCGTCGACGCGCTGGCGGATGCCCCCGCCACCTTTGGCGGCGCCGGAGGGGACCATCTGGAGAGCGACGGTGCTGGCAACGGTGTAGTGAAGCCGGCTCGGCGCCACCGAACGGCGGGCCGCGGCTGCGTCGATTCGCTTGCGTAGTTCTTTCTCGGTGCCGGGGGCGTTCATGCCGCCCCGATCTCAGCGAGCAGCGGATCGATCTGCCGTCGACGAATCAGTCCCTCGTCGGCAGCACGATGAGTTGCCTCGATGAGTCGGTCGGACATCACCGAGCCGATCGAGTCCCGAATCGCACGCTCGACCGTTGCCGACGGCACGCCCTCGTACTCGGTGAGTTCGTCAGGACCGACGGCGGCGCGAACGAGGAGGATATGCGCTGGGAGTTCCCGGCGAACCCGCCGAGTTGTCGCCACCTTGATCCGCGACGGGTTGACGAATGCGAGGTGATGGAACGCGAGCACCGACTCGGCATGCAGGTGCGCGTCCTCGCCGACGCGAAACACAGCTTCGGCATACGGCGCACCATCGCCGGCGTCGATGCCATCGACCCGGTACAACCCTCGGGCCACGTTGGTGAGACCGCCTCTGGCAGCGATCTTCCGCAGTTCGACCGGCGGGACTCCTACGAGGTCTGCCATATCGGTCGTGATGAAACCTTGGTGACTGAGTGCGACGGCATACAAGCGAGCTCGGTAGCTGGCGTGGCCGATGGCTTCGGTCACCTCTGCTTCTCGGATCACATTCCGAGCCATCGCCGACACGATCACTCGCAGCGCTTCGGCATCGAGTGACCCAACCGCCGCAGCGATGAGTTCGTCGCGAATCGGCTTCAGCGCCGCTTCGATCTGCGGCGCCACGACCCGTCGCGCCACGTCGGCCAGACGCTCACGGATCTCGTCGGTCAGCACCACAGCTGAGGCATCGGCCGGCTCGTGGCCGGCCGCTACCGCCGCAACAGTTCGAGAGGGAACGAGCACCATGGCATAAGCGTACCGCAAACGGTACGGTATTGACACCCCAACTTCTGCCCCAACCGTACCGAAAACGGTACGGTCTTGTCATCCGACGCCCACTTTGTCCAGGACGGGAAGACCTGCGTGGGAGCGGGAACGCGTCGAATCGACGTCCGATTTCCGCTGCTCGCAGAATTCTGTGCACACGGCGTGCCCATTTCGGTGTCGATTCTCGATCAACACGCAAGGACCAACTCGTCTACCAGCGTTTTGTGGTGCCCGAGGCGGGGTTCGAACCCGCACGATCTTGCGATCAAGGGGGTTTAAGCCGCCCAGGAGCCGTCCGGCTGGTCCTGTGGATTCCGTTTTGCCCAGCTCAGGTGCGGTG